>Ga0210386_10004344_pt1 | contig 11737 bp, 10 predicted proteins | sample IncBWH32OmetaG_FD_160091 | JGI IMG/M metagenome (GOLD analysis project Ga0210386, IMG submission 160091) | Forest soil microbial communities from Barre Woods Harvard Forest LTER site, Petersham, Massachusetts, United States - Inc-BW-H-32-O ... | reverse complement strand
CAGACTGCTCCACGTCCACGACCCTCAGCACCCCACGAACGCAGATATCGAAGCCGTCCGGCACGATCTGATCGATGCCATTCAGGATGCGCGTCGCGGGGCAACCGACCTCAGTAATCGTCTTCAGTCCGATGCTGCGAAGCAGACACGGAAAGCGGGCATTGCCGTTCGGGCCGCGCTCGAAGCGCAGTGGCGGAACGCCTAAGGAGCAGCAGTGACGCAGGTCCTTCTAAATACGCTTTTCCCAATCTTCGCCGGCTTGCTGCTGGGATATATTGCCGGCCGGCGTGGCACGATGGACAATCTCAATGTCCGCAATCTGATCGTGCTGGTGATGAGCTTTGCGATTCCCTGCGCTCTGTTTTCAACGATTGTCGGCTCATCACGTGCTGATTTACTACGCCATATCCCCGCCGCCCTGATGATCACGCTGGTCTTCTGCGCTTTGTACCTGATCAGCTACATCTGGGCCCGCAGGTGGCGCGGCTTGTCCCTTTCCGATGCGTCCGTACTGGCTCTAACGATTGGCTTCCCAAACTCGGCCGCAATCGCTCTTCCCTTATTCCGGGGAGCCTATGGTCCTGAAGCGACCGTCACGGCTGCATTGTCGATTGTGATCGGATCGATCACGATCTCGCCCCTCACCCTGGCGCTTCTTGAAGCCGACAAGCACTCCGGAGGGAGTGATATTTCCGCACCGCAGATCCTGCGCAGCTTTCCTCGTGCTCTGCTGCGTCCGGTTGTCTGGGCGCCGCTTGCGGCTCTGGTTGGAGTCTTCTTCGATCTTCATCTACCGTCTTTCGTGGCAGGCACTCTCACGACTCTGGGAAGTGCTGCAACCGGCTCCGCTCTTGTCCTTACAGGCCTGGTCGTGTCTGCGCAGAGCTTCCGATTCACGGGTGGTGTCGCCATCACCACACTTCTCAAGCTGGTGGGACAGCCACTCTTCGCTCTATGCATGATGATGCTATTTCGGATGGATCACAGTGATATACGCAACATCACCGTGATCAGCGCAATTCCCGGCGGCTTCTTCGGCATGGTCTTCGGCAAAGGGTTCAATGCCACGCCGGAAATTGCCAGCTCGGGATTGATCGGGACCTATCTCTTCGGCTGGGCTACCCTGGCACTCTGGATGCTGTTTGCGGCAAAGTTCTTCTGAGGCGCCTATGCTTCCGATCGATCAATACTCGCCGCGGGTACACGATCTTCTTCTACTGCGATCTGACGTTGTAAGCTCCGCAGGAGTGGCCAAACCGGAATGGGTTAGCTCATCCCGAGCCGGCAATCTCTGGGTCGTGGTGCGTCGAGCAAACGCTCCGGATGGACTCGTCGCTGCGGGGATACGCGGCATCCACCGCCACCAGCGCTGGGGCGGCTTCGTTGACCTCGCCGACGTAAAGCAGACACTCCGCCCTTCGCAGCTTTCCTCTCGTATGGCACATCCCACCCGCCATGCTCTTCCGGTCATCGCTACTCTGTGCTGGCTCGAGCGGCAACTCGGCAGATCGGAGCTGGATTGGGGTCCGGTAGGCAGCGTTGGTTTTGAGCTCGCAACCGGTCGGCAGGTGATAACCGCAACCAGCGACCTGGACCTGGCTCTGTTCGCTCCAACGCGATTCACCCGAGCCGCCGCACGCGATCTCTGGAGTCTCACGAGTGCGGCTCCGGCAAAAGTTGATGTACGTGTTGAGACGCCTCATTGTGGATTCTCTCTGGAAGAATTCGCGAGAGAGGGGACGGAGCAAGTCCTTGTGCGACTGCCCGCGGGCCCCAGATTCGCAGCAGACCCGTGGTCGATTTCTGTCGTCGAGGATACGGAATGAAGACAGGTTTACTCTTTCCGGGCCAGGGTTCGCAGAAACCCCAAATGCTCCACGAGCTTGTCCGCCACTCCACGGTCGACGAGACCTTATCTGAAGTCAGCGCCGTCCTGCATCTCGATGTACGCTCGTTGGACAGTCCCGAAGCTCTCCAATCCGCCGTCTCAGTTCAACTGGCAATTCTGACGGCAGGCGTCGCCACGGCAAGAGCGCTTCAACAGAGCGGGCTTGCGCCGCTGGCCGTCGCAGGTCTGTCGGTCGGAGCATTCTCAGCGGCAGTTGCCGCAGACTCGATATCTCTCTCCGATGCGGTGCGTCTGGTGCGTTCGAGGGCGGAGCAAATGGAGCAGCTGTATCCGGTTGGATATGGACTCTCTGCGATCGTTGGACTTAGTGAAACGCAAGTCGCAAAGTTGGTTGATGCTGTAAGCACCGAAGAGCATCCGGTGTTCGTAGGCAACATCAACGCACCACGACAGATCGTTATCGCCGGTTCGAATGAGGGTATGGAGCGGGTTCTACAACAAGCGCGTATACGTGGAGCCCGCAAAGCCGAGCGGCTGGATGTACCGGTTCCTTCCCATTGTTCTCTGCTGCAGCCCGTTGCCGACTCTCTTCGCAGCCAGCTTCAGTCGATCTCCGTGAAAGATCCCAAGCCGATCTACCTCGCCAACGTCAATGCAAGAGCTGTGCGGAGCGCTCAGGGGGTCGCCAGAGATCTTGCCGACAACATAGCGCATGGGGTTCGATGGCACGATGCAACCACCGTCGCATGTGAGCTCGGTTGCGAGCTATTCCTCGAAGTTCCACCCGGGCATGCTCTGACTGACCTGGCCCGCGAGAACTTGCCAGGGATTCAGGCTCATGCGATCGCTCCTGGGACATTCGAGAGACTCCTGAATCTTGCAAGGAGCTAAGGAGTGCAGAGCAATTTGCCGCAAAGTTGGAGATCTAAGCACTCTTCTGACGCGAAGAAGATGGCTGAGCATTTGGTAGGCACGATCAATGCCAGGAGCGACACCACACTCTCCCTCATCATTGCCAGCTGCTATGGCACCTGCCTCAAGCCAATGTACGTAAGCCGTAATAAACAGTTGAAACCCCACGTGGGCAGCGAGTCGCGCTATATTCGCGTCAACTCCGCGTTGCCGGAGAGCATCCATAAATCCGACTGCGATGCTGTGACACTTGATCAGGTCGCGCTCAAGTAGTTCCGAGGTAGCGGGCGGAGTCGCAATCCAGATGCCCTCCCGACGATTCGAAACTCATCACCACGGGATCGTTTCGTTTTCCCAGCGCGTGAACGTCCCTGTAGGACTGTTTGGGCCGAGCATTGCAACACGCACTGCCTCGCGAGCGCCCTCCTCGACGGTTTCCGTGCCTGCATATCCGTTCAGGTTCGTCTTGGTGAATCCAGGGGACACGGCGCTGACCTTAATACCTTCGGGCTCCAGTTCGATCGCCATGGCGACTGTCAAAGCGTTGAGCGCCGTCTTGGACGCAGGGTAGACGGGGCCGAAGATCGAGCGCCAGCGAGAGGCCGGGTCTGAATTCGTCGTCAGCGAGCCAACACCGCTCGACACGTTGACGATGCGGGCGTTCGGCGTTTCGCGCAGGAGCGGCAAAAAAGCTTGGTAGACAGCGAGGACGCCGAACACGTTGGTGTCCCATACTGCGCGCATTTCATCGAGGGACACGTTGCTCGGGCGGGTTGTGGCCGCATATTCCGCGACGGATTGGCCGGGCAGTTTACTTGTATTCGAGATCGCCGCATTTTGGATGAGAACATCGAGACGTCCAAACTCGTTCCGAACGCGCTCCGCCGCGGCGATGATCGAAGCCTGATCCGTTACGTCGAGTTGGAGGGCGTGGGCGTCCGAGCCGACCTCCTTTGCCGCAACCTCGCCGCGCTCCAGATCGCGTGATCCAACCAGCACAGCGAAGCCGTGCGCTACGAGATCTTTTGCGATTTGAAGACCGATTCCTTGATTAGCCCCGGTGACCAGGGCGACGGGCTTGTTCTGCATGGGCAGTTCTCCTTTACCGATTGCGGTGTTGGAATGAAGCGTTTGCGTCCTTGTGCAACTCCGAAACACTGCTTGTGCAAGTGGGACGCAATTACGAGTTGACTCCGCTAATGCGAGGGCAAGTTCCGGTCGGGCTATGCGGCGGGGTCGCCAATGCTGTCGAGGGTAGCAAGAGCTTCCTTCGGCAGTTCTAGTGTCGCAGCCGTGAGATTCTCTCGCAGATGCTGGACCGATGATGTGCCGGGGATCAGCAGGATGTTCGGAGACCGATGCAGGAGCCATGCAAGGGCTATCTGCATGGGAGTGGCATCGAGCGATGCGGCTACCTCATCGAGCTTGGATGATTGCAGCTGGGAGAACCCGCCCAGCGGAAAATAGGGCACATAAGCTATCCCTTTCGCGGCGAGAGCCTCGACGAATTGGTCGTCGGTCCTCTGGGCCACGTTGTAGAAGTTCTGGACGCAGACAATCTCCGTCACAGCCCGCGCATCGTTGAGCTGCTGGGGGGAGACAGTGCTCAGGCCGATATGCTGAATCAGTCCTTGCTGCTTCAGTTCGGCGAGCGCCGTGAGCGGCTCTTCAAAGGGCTCATCGGTTGGTCCGGTCAAGCCCCCGAGGCGAAGGTTGACCACTTTGAGCGCATCAAGGCTGAGATTTCGCAGGTTGTCGTGTACTGCATCGATAATCTCTCGGCGCGAGCGAGCGTGCGGCCATGAACCATCGTTGCCGCGACGAGCGCCCACTTTGGTCACGATCACGAGATCGTCGGGGTAAGGATGGAGCGCCTGCTTGATGAGTTGATTGGTTACATGCGGGCCGTAAAAGTCGCTGGTATCGATGTGGTTCACGCCACACGCGACGGCCTCGCGCAGAACAGCGATCGCACCCGGAACGTCGCGCGGCGGCCCCCAGACCAGCTTATCGCCATCCTTCCCCGCAAGCTGCATGGCGCCAAAGCCCATTCGGGTTACGGTAGTTGCAGTGTCGGGAAGGGTAAATGTGCCGCCAAGATTAGATCGATTCGCCATTGTTTCTCCTCGGTAGTTGTCAAGGAATGTCCTGAAAACTATGCTTACAACCATTAGATGAAGAAAGCTTCAGGTTAGGAGTTCGCATTTGGCGCAACAGACAGCAAGCCGCTCAGAGCCAAGAAAATCGCCTGTCCAGGCGCGCTCCACCGCGAGTGTAGACGCGATCCTGAAGGCGACTGTTCAGGTTTTGCTCAAGGTCGGCAAGGAGAAGCTGACGACGACGCGTGTGGCGGCGCGGGCCGGGGTGTCCGTGGGAACGCTGTACCAGTACTTCCCGAACAAGAGCGCTTTGCTGCGGGCTGCCATGAGGCTCCATATGGAGGAGATCCTCGCAGAGGTGGATAGGGTTTGCGTAGCGCAGCGGGGACAACCGGTGGAGCAGATGGCCGAGGCGCTGGCGGTGGCGTTCCTGGCGGCGAAAATGCGTGACCCGAAGAAGAGTCGTGCGCTGTATGCGGTGAGTTCCGATGTGGAGGGCGCGAAGATTGCGGCTGGTGGAATGACGCGAGTGAATCGTGCGATTGTTGGGCTGCTCGAGAGCGCACCCGAGTTGCTGAAGAAGGACCTGCAATTGATGGCCACGGTGCTGCAGAGCACCATCGCAGGGGTGAAGCGGCAGCTGCTGGAGTCGGATATGCCAGAGGCGCAGTTTGAGGTGATGCAGCGCGAGCTGGTGTTGGTCGTCCGAAGTTATGTCCGGGCCTGCATGGATCAGTCACAGTTGGTGGCGAGCGCGAGAGGGGACGACTTAGAAGAAGTCTGCCCGGGGTGTGCAGACACAGAAACAGGAGCGCTCCAGTGAGCGCGAACACGCATATGCAAACATAACGAGGCCCCGGAACGAACCGGGGCCTCGCATTCCGCCCATCATAATAATCCAACGGAAATCGTCAGTACTTCATATTCTCCAAATCCTCGATCAGCCCCGGCCCGGTCGGCTCCCACCCGAGCGTCTTGCGCGTCCACTCACTCGAAGCCGGCATATCCAACGTTGCGAAGTGCGCGAACCACCCAAAGTGCTCGCCTGCCTGCTCCAGTGTGATGGATTTCACCGGCACTTTCAGCCCCTTGCCGATCGTCTCCGCGATCTCCCGCATCGACACGCCTTCCTCCTGCACTGCGTTGTACACTGTCACGCCCGGCCCCGTCTTCTCGACCGCTAGCCGGTACAGATGCGCCACATCGTTCAACGGGGCCGCAGACCAGCGATTCGCCCCATCCCCCACATACACCGACACGCCCTTCTCGCGCGCGGTCTGGGTCACCAGCGGCACAAGCCCCTGCTTGCGCGTGTCGTGCACCTGCGGCAGACGCACAATCGCGACATGCACACCTTTCTCCGCGACAACCCGTGCCGCTTTTTCGGGCCTTCGCGGAATCGATGCCGAATCCACGCTAGGATCAGTCTCCGTGCGCACGTGACCCGGCTTACCGCTCGTCAATCCGACTCCTGAGGTCACCACCAGCAGCTTGCCCGGACCGAGCACCGACCCCAGCGCCTCAATCCCCTTGATCTCGTCCTCCGCGTTTTGCGCAAACTTCGACCAGTCGTGGTCGAATGCCAGGTTCACAACAGCATCCATCCCCTTCGCTCCGCTGCGCAAACTATTGAGGTCCTGCAGATCGCCGCGATGAGCCTCCGCACCCGCCGCCTTCAACTGCTCCACGCCGGCATCGGTGCGGGTTAGGCCGCGCACCTTGTGCCCTGCCGCAATCAGTTCCTTCACCAATTCCGTTCCAATGAAACCCGTTGATCCGGTCACAAATACACGCATGATTGTCCTCCTGCCGTTAAGACGCGACCTCTGAAGATCGCACCCGAGTTGATATCCGCGTCCCCGTAATAACGCGGAGACAGTCTCCGATTATTAAGATAATCGGAGGCTATCTCCGGTTGCAGAATCTTTTCTGTGAACCTGCGTATGTCGAAACCAAAGCTCCCGACACCCTGCCCATCCGCGAGCCGTATGGCCCACACTTGTGATTGGCCCGTTCAATGGCCCTCTTACGCTCAGCCTCCATCCGGCGATTGGGTTGCTGTCCGCGGGCAATAGGCGCCTCAGCCAGCTCGATGTTCTTCAATGCCAAAACCAAGGGAGAAGCGGAGAGAGAGATTCAGAAACTCGGCTTCCGCTAAATACGTACGCATCTAAAAATGATAAGACCATTGCATATGCTTCATGCATAATGAACATGACAGGCATGCGTCTAGAGAAACTACGCCAAGTTGATTTGAACCTCCTGATTACGTTCGCTGCGATCGCGGAGGAGAAAAGCATCACGGCTGCTGCGACCCGACTGCTATTGAGCCAGCCTGCCGTCAGCCGAGCGCTCCAGCGCGCTCGCGCAATGTTTCAAGACGACCTTCTGGTGCGTTCACCACATGGCTTCGAGCTCACGCTGCGAGGTCGGAAGATCCTCGAGGAACTTGAGGGGTTGCTCCCCAAAATGGAGTTTCTCGTTACGCCGAATCTCTTCGATCCGGTGCGGGAGAAGAGCCGCTTCCGAGTGTCCGGTCCCGACAACGTGTGCGCGGTTGTGCTCCCGCGCTTGTGCCGACAATATGCAAACGGACGTTACCAAGTGCAGTTTGAATTTCTTCCATGGCAGAGCGGCATTGCGGAGTTAGTGGAACACGGGCAACTCGATCTTGTACTGCACATTGATGACGGGCTTCTCCCGTCTCACTTTCAGTCGGAGAGACTCTATCAGGAGGATTGGATTTGCGCTGTAGCGCGCGAAAGCAGTTTCGGTGATCAGCTCTCTCTTAAGCAATACCTCGCCGCCAGCCACATCGTGGTTTCCACGCTCGCCGGTGTGCAGACCATTCCGGATAAGCGGCTAACCGCTGTTGGAGCAAAACGTAGTTCGTTTGTTCGAGTGCCTTATTTCGGCGTGGCTCTGCAATGTCTTCCTGGCACGGAACTCGTGCTTACTCTTACTAGCGGTCTCACGTCGGTTGTCCGCGGGGACCGCAAGCTACGCCTTGTGAAGGCACCGCAAGAATTGCTTCCGTTTCATTTCCTGATGGCTTGGCATCCAAGACTCATCTCCGATCCCCGTCATATGTGGCTTCGCGCCGCGATGCGATCAACAACCGGGAATCTCAATGGGTAGGGAAAAGACATGACAGTCTACAAACTAGATGGTCCTCTTGCCCTTACCAAATCTTCACAGATCAGGTTGACCGCCTCCGCCATTGAAGGGTAGGAAGAACTGGATGGTTGGACACCGATCCCGCGGCATTAAATTTCAAGTGGTCTCGATCAGTAGATAAGCTTGAGTGATAACTGAATCTGCCGCGAGGTGCCAGCCGTCTTGGAGATTTCACCGAAACCAGATCCATTCAGGATGTTCGAGGGAAGCCCCATGTTGACGATGTTGAACAGATTGAAGAACTCTCCGCGGAACTGGACGTCCATGCGTTCCACGCCGGAGGCTCTCGTTCCGAAGGGCGTGTCCTTGATCATTGCGAAGTCGTAATCGTAATAAGCGGGTCCACGAAAGGTATTGCGGCCCAGCGCGCCAAAGCGTCCCTGGTTCGGCCCAGTACCGCCGGCGATGTGAATCGGAATGTCAAAGTAGGTGCTCGCATTCGCCGCTCCCATGCCGAAGTAATCCGGCCGGTTCTTGCGCGCCGTGGAAAGTTGCGGCACAGCGATCTGGTCCGGACGGTCGACGCCGTTCGCGCCCGCTCCCGTCTGCTGTATGCCCGAGTAAACGGTGAACGGAGCACCGGACGATATCGAAGAGATGGAGAGCAGTTCCCAGCCGTAGGTGATCTTCCGGGGAACAGCACTCAGAAAATTTGCATTTTGCAGATGCAGGTCCTGCGCCACACTCAGTCCAAAATTGTGCGTCGCGTCAAAGGCCGAGGGTCCCTTCTCTGCGCGAAGATTGAACGGGTCCTGTGATGCTCCTGAGGTCGTAGCACCTGTTGACCCCGTACCACTCAACACCAACGAAGTCGTGTCGATCGACTTACCCCATGTGTACGAGGCCTGAACGCCGGGTCCGCCGTGACCCACGGTACCGAATAGCGAAGCCTGCAGCGCGTTGTAGTTGGAGTGCACATCATTGGTCATCACGTTCATCACCCCAAAACCGCCGGTCACGTCGCCCGCGGAGTTGAATTGCGTGTAGGGTGCGAACTCAGTGGTAGCGCCAGGATAGGCGTTCGGAAAAGAGATGCGCGGAAGCTTCTGAGCCGCAGTTCCCACGTAGCCCAGGTCCGCGGTCAGGTTGGCGATCTTGCGCTCGAGACCCAGCGTCCAGGTATAGAGTGCGCCATTACCAAACCTGGCATCGATCCCGGAGAGGTTCAGAGCACTCACGGCACCCGAGGAAGTCACGTTGGCTAAATCCTTCTCGTAGCGGTCCACGTCCATCGGCGTGTTGGCGGGAATATTCTTCGTTCCCTTAGCAAGAATGTCATTGCCGCTCAGATCGTAGGCAATGGGCAACATCGATGGGGTGATCGTGAACCCATACGCTAGCGGCGCGCTCGATGAGGATTGACGTCGCGGGTTAATCGCGAAAGGTGTAGAACCCGTGAGCATGTTGTCCTGCCAGATGTTAGGCGGTATAACCGTCACCGCTCCACCTGCGTGCGCGGTGAAGTTTTTAAGCGGCGCCCAGGAGATTTGTACCCTCGGACCCCATCCATTCCAGGTGCTTGAATATCCGGGCTGCGGGTTGACAACATAGTCCAAGTTTCCATTCAGTGTGCGGAAGGAGCCAGTACGATGTGCACGCTCGGTGATCGGGGTGTAGTACTCCCAGCGGACACCGTAGTCCAGCGTCAGTTTTGGCGTGACCTTCCAATTGTCTTCGACATACGCGTTGTAATCGCTGCGGTTGATGGCAGCTGGACCGATGTGTGCACCACCTGAAACTCCTGGAGGCGCAATGGCTACGATATAGGCAAATGGCGAACCTGAGAGGAAACCAGAGAGCGTATCCGGTAGAGGATCACCTACGTCGATGTTGTGCTTGCCACTCGCGGACGCGATCGCTTCGGTTGCATAGGCGGTTCCGCCGCCGAAATCGTACTCCCCGTTTGGTGGAATACCGAAATAGGTGGTGTCAACATTCTTCCTGACTTCGAAGCCCGCTTTCAGAGTGTGTTGTCCGGCTGAGTAGGTGATGTTCTCCTGCTCCTGAAACAGATTGCCGTAGGCCTGCATCACTGACCCGCCGGCGCTGTTGAAGGCTTCGAAGAGACCGTCTTCAAACTTCACTGCGGGGTCCGTGTGATCGGGGGTAGGAAAGCCGGGGGTCGACCGGGTTATCGAGAGCGAAGACTGGAGCACCAGCTTTGGCGTGAACGTCGTCGTTATTGTCCCGACGACGTTGCGCTGTTGATCGAGGTACTCCACGGCGAAGGCGGGATCGATCGCTGTCTGATCCGGGTTTGTCGTCGGTCCCGCCAGGTTGTCCATCGTGAAGCGCGCGAAGAACTGGTTCTTTGCTGAAAGCTTGTGGTCGATGCGCAACGAGAACTGGTCGGCGTTGGTGGGCACCTTCGAAGCTGTCGCGTAGGTATTCGCACCGAAGGAACCAGTAGGAAGATTCGGCAGCGGATATCGAGCCAGTATCGCGGCAATTGACGGATTCACAGGAATGGCCAGCGAATCTGTTGTGCCGTCAGGAAAACTCACCGTATCGGACACGATATTTGAGCCTCCCGAAGGCCGTTGTGCGGCGGTGGGTACCGGCATGACCTGAGTTGTTCCCAACACCTGGCGAAAGCCCTGGTACTCAGTAAAGTAGAAGGTGCGATTACGCCCGTCATAGAGATGAGGGATGTAGACGGGACCGCCATTTGTAAATCCGAATTCGTTACGTCGGAACGGGGGAATGCGTCCCGGGTATGCAGGCGTCGGATTATCGAAGAAATTGCGCGCGTCAAACGCCGAGTTGCGCACAAACTCAAAAAACGAGCCGTGGAAGCCAGCCGCTCCGGAGCGAGTGATGATGTTTGTGAAACCCGATGCCCCACGACCGATATCAGCCGGCATCCATCCCGAACTCGATTGCAGTTCCTGAATGGCGTCTACGTTGAAGTTCGGCATGGTACTGCCACCCATCTCCGGATCGCTGATGTCCGCGCCATCCATGGCGAATGTCGCCTCCACGCCGCGTTGGCCGTTGATCGCAAACTGCTGGGTGAAATTCGTCGCACCGTTTGTATCGGTCATAGTGCCCGCTGCCAGGAGTAACAAAGTACTGAAGTCACGGCCGTTTAAAGGTAGAGAACTCACTGCCTGGCCGGAAAGCGCTTCACCACCCGTTGCACTTTTGCCCTGCTGCGCGGCCACAGTGATTTCGCCCCGGCTCGACAACGTGATCACAACAGGCGGAGCATCGGGGGCCAGAAAAATAGCCTGGGCGTAGGCAGCGGTCTTGCCCTCCGCGATGATTGCGAGCCTGTATTGCCCGCCGCGTAGTGCGGAAAGCGTAAAGCTTCCGTCGGCACCAGTGTTGGCTTCGGCCGTGGCCGCACCCGTCAGCTTCACTTTGGCATCTGCGATTGGCGCGCCGGCACTGTCGTGCAACAGACCATGCCAGCCAAAAGCGGCTTGCTCCTGCGCGAGGAGTGGTGTTGCGAACACCAACGCAAGTGTCAGTAGTCGGCCTGCAGAAGGAATGAATTTCCTCAATATCGACATCATCGTGCTTCTCCTGTCTGCCCTGGAACCTTCACTGTCGCCCGCTTGATCCCGTAACGCCGGCTCAGCCAGGAGCGGACGGGCTCGTCGTAATACTTCAAGACAAGCCACGCGACAAAAATCACGAATGGAATAAGTAGAGAAATCAATGTCAGCTTGACATTCAGACTGGGATGCCTTGTGAA
>Ga0210386_10004343_pt1 | contig 11742 bp, 14 predicted proteins | sample IncBWH32OmetaG_FD_160091 | JGI IMG/M metagenome (GOLD analysis project Ga0210386, IMG submission 160091) | Forest soil microbial communities from Barre Woods Harvard Forest LTER site, Petersham, Massachusetts, United States - Inc-BW-H-32-O ... | reverse complement strand
TGTTTTATCATAAAATGGTATTTTTATTTTCAATTTGGGGACAACATGACACTTAAAAAAATATTAATGAAAAATGACTCTGCTCTGCCATTTATCGAAAAAAAGAGAACATTCATCCCGAATGTACACAATCTTTTATGGGAAGAGCTTAAGCGTTATTTTGTTGTGAATGGATCTCCTGAAAAAACAACGGTTTATCCGATTCAAAATCGTTTATAATTTTTATAACAGATTAAATGTTTTTAATTTATCGAAAATATAAAACTTTTTTGTTATTAAAATAATATATTCGATGGAATTTTATATGTATTTCCATTTTCATTTATAAAAAATAAATTGATATAAAATGTAATTACATAAGATATTTGTATAAATTTAATTTTTATATATCTTTAGGAGTTGGTCATGCGCAAAAGAAGAGTTATAGTAATTGATGAGAAGATGGAACGGGCTTTAACTACTCTATGCGATGTAGCCATGAAGTTCGCTGGGATGCATATGGCCACTATTGTTGCGGATATTGCAAACGCCATTAATGACGAAGATCAATATGCAGACGATGAATTGGAGGATGAAGATTGGTAAATAAAAAAATAATAACAAGAGTTTTTATAATATTTTCATTTTTTTCTTTTATTTCACTGCAAAGTTGTTACATTTTTTGTTTGTTTAGACCTGAGAACAGACTAGAAGAAATTTTAGAACAGCTAGTAGAGGAAGAGATAGAAATGCTTTTAGATGAATCAGCCCCCTCTAAAGAGACAGCATCAGCTACAGGATCAGGTACTTGAATAAAGTTATTTTGATTTACTCCCCTTATTTACTTAATTTTTTACATGACTATTTTGCAGTGAAATGCGAAATAGTCTTGACTTTTCTGCAAATTAATGCAAAATAGTCAATATGGAAAGGGTACAAAAAAAAGCGATTCTTAAAGATCTGGAAAAAAAAATGGTCCTTTTAGCGGGACCCAGACAGTCCGGCAAGACCACTTTGGCCAAAGCTATTGGATTAGAGTTTAGTTCTTCTCTCTATTTAACTTATGACCGATTGGAAGATCGGAAAATTCTTTTGGAAGAGGCTTGGTTACCCTCCACTCAATTATTGATTTTTGATGAAATTCATAAAATGCCTCAATGGAAAAACTATTTGAAAGGCGTTTTTGATACGAAAGAACCGCATCAGAAAATCCTTGTGACCGGAAGTGCTAGATTAGAACTTTTTAATCATGTAGGCGACTCTTTGGCAGGCCGCTATTTTTTACATCGGCTGATGCCTTTATCTCCTGCGGAGTGTAGTCAAGTTCATGTGAATTACACGCTTGATCGTTTTTTAGAAAGAGGAGGTTTCCCTGAACCATTTTTGGCTGAGGATTTGATCGATGCTAATCGTTGGCGATTGCAATACACGGATAGTTTGCTAAGTATAGATGTGTTGGATTTTGAAAACATCCATAATTTGAATGCGTTGCGTTTGGTTTTCGAATTATTGAGAGGAAAAGTAGGCTCTCCTGTTTCTTATACATCGATCGCAGAAGATGTCTCGATCTCTCCTAATACTGTGAAAAAATACATTCAAGTATTAGAAGCTCTTTATATTGTTTTTAAGATAGTTCCTTTTTCAAAAAATATTGCACGTAGTTTATTAAAAGAACCGAAAATTTATTTTTTTGATACAGGTCTTGTTAAAGGAAATGATGGCCTTAAATTTGAAAATTTCGTAGCTGGCTGCTTACTAAAACATGTGTTCGCTAAAATTGATTATCAAGCTGAAACTTATGCTCTTCACTATTTGCATACAAAAGAACGTCAGGAAGTGGATTTTGCGTTAATCCGAGACGGACAAGTCGAAAAAATCATTGAAATCAAATATGCAGATCAAACGATTGGCGCTGGATTGAGATATTTCCACGAAAAATATCAATTTCCAGCCATTCAACTTGTAAAAGAACTGAAACGAGAAAAGCTGGATCATGGAATTCAACTCATTCGAGGAGAAACATTTTTACCTTCTTTATATTTATAGAGTTAAAAATATTTTATTTGAGTGTCTGAAACAGTTCGATTTCTCCCGTGAATAAGACCGCATCGCAGATTATACATTTGAATTGTTGGAGCATAATTTACCTCTACATCCAACGTATGGAACAAACCAAATTCTTTGATGTATTTTAAAATTTTTTCCATTCCGGATCGTTGATAAATGACAGAATGCAGCTGCCATCTTCCCCCAATTTTAAAAAATTCTGTTCCTATAGGAGTATGCTCATAAATATGTTCGACACTTGGGCGATCAGGTCTTAGATACATTCTATGCTTCCCATAAGAAGAGAAAAAATGATCATCGTCCGTATATAAAACATCCCATTTTTCTTTGCCTATATAGGTATTTAATTGATGGATATAATGCGTCAAATTTTGAGGATTATTTCTTAAGGTAAAATCATCTTCTAATACTAATATAGTCTCATATCCTTGATCAAAGCCATCTTGAAGACAAGATAAATGACTCAAAGATCCCCCAAGAGAACCTGCGCTGGTTCCTTGGTGAACACAAGTTTTGCCGTAGCAAGAAGCATCTAAAGAATCCCTTCCATCTTTTTGATCGGAAGCAAGTCGAAAAAACACTTGTTTATCAAATCGAAAATCCATGGGTGGAAGAAATTTCATTCCAATATCATCAAAATCTGCTTGAGATAAGCTCCAGCCATAAATAGCAGGAAATCGATGAGGAATAATTCCAAACGCTTTCAATTGCTCCAGACTATTTTTTAGTTTTTCTGGACGATGAGCCAAATTAATCAAATAAATATAGTCGATCCCTTGTATTTGGAATCTATTTTCTCGACTTTGTTCAATTTTTTTTAAATGTTTTTCTATATTAGCCATTTTTATTTCGTAAAAAAATATATCAAGTTCATTTATGTTGATTTTTTTTGTTTATATTGGCATTTGTATTTAATTAATTACATATATCTTTATGCATTTCTTCTATTTATAATAAAGAGGTTTTCGTGGAAATATTTCTAGACTCAGCCAATTTAAATGAACTGGAAATCTGTCTAAAACGAGGAATTTTAAGAGGAATTACTACGAATCCATCCATTATTAGTAAAGAGCCTAAGACGAATTTTATCAAACACATTCAAAAAATGGCGGATCTTTGCAAGGAGTACAAGCAGATTTTGCCTTTAAGCGTTGAAATTTTCACTGCCAATCCAAAGGAAATGTTTTCCCAAGCCTCAGAATTGTTTAAAGGTATTGACTATCAAAATATTACAATTAAAATTCCGATTGGATGGGACGAGCTAGAAGTGATTCATCGATTAAGCCAAGAAGGAATCGCTGTCAATTGCACCTGTCTTTTTAACGAAGCGCAATGCATGTTGGCTGCGAATGCTGGCGCCAAATACATTTCTATTTTTATGGGACGTTTGAAGGATATTGGAGCAGACCCTCTTCCAATCATTGCGAATGTGAGAGAGATGCTAGATAAAGCTGGGTATTGCGCCAAAATCATTGTGGGTTCTATTCGTCATGCCAGAGATATTTCTGATGCCCAAAATGTTGGAGCTCATATTGTGACAGCCGGGATGAAATTTTTTCAAAACATGTCCGAGCATCCTCAAACAACAAAATCAGTCCAGGGTTTTTTGGATGATTTTAGACAGTGGGTTTCGCCTGTTAAAGTGTAACCTCATGGGATAAAAATTATTTCATAGATTCCCACTTTGTAGGATGGATTTGCAAGTCAGGATGAGAAACTAACAAATGCCAAAGCACTGCTTGCATTCCTTCCGCATGCGGAGTAATCATTTTGGTATCTACTGTAGGAATTAAAATACAAGCATCAGCAAATTGATAGGTATACCCTCCGTCTTTACCAACAATCCCCACAACTTTGGCTTTTTTTTGTTTTGCTGTCTTAATTGCTTGTATTAGATTGGAAGAAATGTTTTTTTCTTCGCTGCCGCCTCCTACAGAAAAGACAAATACACAATCATTTTCTTGCAGACGACTGACTAAAAGATAGTTAGAAAGAGACGTATCCCAGCCCTCATCATTGATGCGCGCAGTCAACTCTGATACATTATCCAAAGGACAATAGGCGTCAAATCCTCCCAATTTCCGAAAATCGCAAGTTGCGTGCGAGGCATGCCCCGCTCCTCCACCTGAACCAATAAAAAAAATCCGTCCTTGATGGGCCCGAATTTGTATTAAAATGTGCACCATTTTTTCGATACTGTTTATATCGATGATTTTTGCAATTTCAGAGACTTGGGAAAGATAATTTTGTATGAACATGATCAAACTTCTTTAATGATTTTTAAAATTTCTTCAAAACAATCACAGTTAAAATCTCCCATTCCATGAATAAATCGATTGTAATCTGTTTGTAAAAGAATAGTTGTTACTCCAGCTCGTTTTCCTGCTTGTAAATCTTTTAACGAGTCACCTAAAAAAAAAGAGTCCGCGAGAGAAATATTTAATTTTTTAGCGCTTTGCAACAACATTCCTTGATTTGGTTTACGACGGAAATGGGTATCGTTTGCACTCATACAAACTTCTATCTGGTCAAAGGAGATTTTTTTTGCGATTTCTTCGTGAATTTCATTCAACTCATATCGTGTCATAAGATTGCGAGCGATATCCGGCTGATTGGTAATGAGCACGATCAAAAACTGTAATTTTTTAGCTTCTCGAGCCAATTCAATCGCTTCAGGGATGAGTTTCAATTCAGAAAGTGAACGAGGAGAAGCAGGAGACCCATTTCTCATAACCACTTCATTTACAATCCCATCTCGATCTAAAAATAAAGCCCTCATGCGACTGACACCAATACTTTTTGAGCATGCGATTGTTGAATCGCTTCAATCACCAAATTGGCTTTTAGTCCATCTTCCCCATTTCCCAAAGCTTCCCGTTGTTCAAAAACAGCTTGTTTAAACTCCTCCCACTCTAATGCCCAACTACTATCTTCTGCGGGATAAGAGTAGTTGAATACATCGGGAATTTTTCCTTGTGGATTTCTCAAAACAAGCTCTAATATTTCTGGGCCATAACTTCCGCCCAATCCTTGCACGTGCATCGATCCTTTCGATCCAAAAAGTTCTAGAGAAAAAATATTTTTCCAATTTGTCCAACTCACATGAAACATTGCATGAACATCGCCAACTGTTTTTCCAAGTACATAAGCATTGTCTTCAACAGACATCTCCCAAAATTTAGTTTCCATCATCCCATATACTTCTTTCCACTGCTGTCCAAACCATTGAATCAAATCGATTAGATGAATTCCTTGATCCAACAATTCGCCGCCGCCGCAAAGCGTTTTGGACGCACGCCACTCTTTTTCCATTCCCGGTCTGCCGCCATGTCCATAACGGGCTCGTATAGACAAAAGTTTTCCGATTTTTCCAGAATCCAAAAATTGCTTAGCCTGGAAAATGGCTGGATGAAACCGATGATTAAACCCAGTTTTCACAACCAGAAACTTTCCAAACCGTTTTGCAGCATCTAAAATTTTTTTTGATTCTTCGACGTTTCTACCAAAAGGTTTTTCGACAAGGATATTTTTTCCTGCAAGAAGCGCTTGCACTGCAATATCTGCAGTAAGATGATTTGGGGTCGAAATGATTACTGTATCAATGGCGGATAACCAGACGGCCGTTTGCCAATCGGATAAAATTTCACATCCATATTCTGTTTGTAAAAATTTTGTATTTTGATCATCAATATCCACCGCTACAACCAGATGAGAAGAAAAATCTTTGGCAATTTGAGCTGCCCGTTTTTTACCAATCAGCCCGCAACCAATCAAAGCGACATTTATTGCCATGACATACCTCGATCTTTAGGAACAATCCTTCTCAAAGTAAAAATATCGCTTTCCTTCAGCTCTTTGAGTCGTTTGGCAGAAAATTCTTTCCAGCTATCATAGGGAGCCGCTATAAATTTTCCCGTAATTCCAGCCGCCGCGTCGGAGACTAAAAAAGCCGCCGCAGATCCTCCAATTTCAGCTGGTACGCCACCCCTATTCATTTCTTTTTTCGTTTTCTCTAAAAAATCAAAACCTGCTTTATCTTGAGCTTCTAACGTTTTTTGATGTAAACGAGTAATCACAAATCCAGGGCCTACACAATTAACCTCGATTTTATACGGAGCCATTTCCAAAGCGATCGTTTCTGTCAAACGAACAACAGCTGCCTTGGCACAAGCATAAGAAGTATAGTTAGGAAAAGGACTGGCAGCTCCTCCTCCAGAGAACAATACCAATCTGCCCCCTCCATTTTTCTGCAATCGTAAACAACTACGCCGAGCGACTAAAAAAGAACCAAACAAATTGATTTTAATTCCATTGAACCACTCCTCAGGATCCACTTCCGTGATAGGACCGATAGCACCATATACGCCTGCAGAATGAATCACGCCATGCAAAGGACCAAAATGAGATTCTAATTCATCAAGGACTGCATCAATATCTTGTTCTTTAGTCACATCTGCAACTAGCCCCACAATATTTTTACATCCTTCGTTTTTCAATGAACTGACAGCTGCATTAAGATCTTCCAGATTGCGGGCGCAAATCACAACGTTTGCTTCTCGCTCTAGACAAATACGAGCAGTGGCCAATCCCAACCCCATGCTTCCACCTGTGATCAAGATGTTTTTTTGTTTTAAATGAAATTCCATTCTATTATTTGATTATAATATTATTAAAAATCTGAAAGCCAAAAGATTGGATAGATTCATAATGATCCATTAAAAATCCATAAGGATCAAAAATTCTTTTTTCATGCATTGTATTTCCCAAATATTCAAAGTCTAGCTCTTGAAATTCGGGCCATGGTGTTAATACGAGCAAAAAATCAGAATCGATCCCAATCTCATAGGGATTTTGAAAGATGACAATGCCTGCCAAGTTCGTTCCTTCCTGCCAATTGGCTTTTGGGTCATAGACTTTTACCGTAACTCCTTTACGCGCTAAATCTTGCGCAATTTCTAAAGGAATACTTCGTCTTAATGTACTCGTACCCGGTTTGTAAGTTATTCCCAAGATACTTACTGTTTTATCTTTAAAATGATTTAAAATTCGGCCTATTTTAAAAACAATAGAAAGAGGTTTTTTCTTATTATATTGCCAAATATTGCCAAACAATGGAAATGTTCCTCCGTTTTTTGACTTATTCATTTCATTCAAAATTTGCAAATCTCGACCAAGTGTCCCTCCAGAAAAACCTATGCCTGCATTCAAATAAGCTTTGCTTCCAATCCGAGGATCTTGCTTCATTGCATGAGAAATTTTATAAAAATCCGCTCTTGCTAAACTGCAAGCATCGGACAATTGATTTGCAAATGTGATCGAAGAGGCCAAAAATGCATTGATAGCGTGTTTTGTCATCTCGGCACTCGCCCAATCCATGCTAAGATAAGTGGCTGGAATAGAAGTGAATAGATTTTTTACAAGGGACAAATTATAGGGACAATCGCTCCCAATTACAATATGTCCCGGGTTTAAATAATTGGCCACAGCCTCGCCCAAACGAAGATTTTCAGGAGAATAAACGATTGGATTGTTCATTTTTTTTTGCCATTGTCCACATGTGCCAACAGGAACCTGCGAACTGACAATTAGCACTGCAGTTGTCTGTAAGTGCGGCGCTATGGTTACTAAAGCCGCTTCCAATGACCTTAAATCATAGTAATCATTGTCATCGACTGGCGTATCATACGCCAAAAAAACAAAATCACACTGTTTGAGTTGAGCAGGATCAAAAGAAAATATCAATTTTTGCTCCTCAAATCCCCTTTGAAATGTCTTTTCTAACTCAGGTTCATAAATAGGAGGTTTTTGTTTTGCTAATAAATCGATTGTTTCAGCACAAAAATCAATGCCAACAACACGGTGTCCCAATTTAAGCCAAGAAGCCGCCACCACACAGCCCAAATGCCACAGTCCTACCACTCCAATTGTATTTATTTGCTTCATAAAATATTATCTCGAATGAATTTTTAATTCATATTCTAAATGCAATGTATACAATAAAAAATAAACCTATTCACTTAAAATTTAAACTAAAATAAATTACAGATAAAAATATTTAAAAGAACAAACAAAAATGAATAAAATATCCAATATTGTTTATCTTCACTATGGAAATGACCATCCAAATCCTGATGAAATTTTCCGAGAAGAAAATCCAGATCTCTATTTATGCGGAGGATTGGGAAGTTATCTCAATACAATCCTCGCAAAAGCAGGCTATCAGACAAAAATTACTTTAGATGGAAAGAATCTTGGAGATTTTGCCGCTTTTATTTCATGGGATGTCACTCCAACACTCTTAAAAAACATGGAAAGCTATAAGAGAGAAAAATGCTTTCTTCTCGTGTTTGAACCACCCGTTGTTCGAACCGATTATTACGAACAAAACACAAAAGAACGGTTTGGGAAAATATTTACCCTTTTAGATAATTATGTAGACAATAAAAAGTTCTTTAAACTCTATCATTATCCATTACATCTTTTGAATAGCCGAATATCTAAAGAAGAAGAAATTCCTTTTTCTCAAAAAAGATTCTGCTGCATGGTTAACGGCAATAAATTTTTCAATAACGATCCAGGCGAGCTATATCGAGAAAGAGGATTTTTAGCTTTGTTTCTCATGAGTAAAGATGAATTCGACTTGTATGGATGGAAATATATAGCGGAAGAAGTGCCATGCTGGAAAGGAATCGCTCCTAAAGATAAATCACTTACTTTAAAAAAATATAAATTCACTCTCTGTTATGAAAACACATGGAATCAGCCTGGCTACATGACGGAGCGAATTTTCGATTGTTTTCTCGCTCGATCTATTCCTATCTATTTGGGAGCGCCAGATATCTTAGACTATGTTCCTGAAGAATGTTTTGTAAATATCAAAACACTTTGCAATGACAAGAGAGGAACTTCCACTTACCAGCACATCTATACCTACCTAAAATCGATAGATGAAAAAAAATACAATGCATACATCCAAGCAGGTCAGGATTATTTGGACAAAAATCCAAAATTCAAATTATTTAGCAACCAATCTATTTGCACCCAAATCATGAATCAGCTCAACACCTTAAGTAATTAATTTTTCACAAAATCTTCCCATTCAGGGTCTATTTCACAGAGATGGAGTTTTACCCTTCAAATTGGTCTTTCCATCTCTAAACTCTTCCCACAACACCTCTGCCTTATATGCTAATTCTTGATTCAGAATACTTCGGTAGAGAGATGATTTCATATCTATACAGAAAAAGCATCAATCGTTTATAAAAAAAACCCTTACCAAAAAAGGCATGACTCATGGATCAAATATCTCGGAGTCAAAAAATGAAACACTTTTACAGGAGAAGTATATGGGATCAAAAAAAATTGGATTACTAGTGATGATTTCTTTGTTTGTCGTATCGACCGGTTTACATGCTGGTGAAGGAGCATCTGGTGGAAATGGAGGAAGTGGTGTAGTTAACGGAGGAGATGGAGGAAACGGGGGAAATGGATCAAATGGTGGAAATGGGGGATCTGGAGGGAATGGAGGAAACGGCGTAGTTAACGGAGGAAATGGGGGAAATGGAGGATAAACATTGGGAAAACCATTTTTTTAGACTCCCATTTTCGATTTCAGTTATACTCATGTTGATCTTATCGGCTACTGTCCATGCTAACGGAGGCAATGGCGGACATGGAGGAAATAGCCAACATGATAATGGTGGAAACGGAGGAAAAGGAGGCGACGACTCTTCCGGCACCGGAGGTAATGGTGGTAATGGAGGTAACAGCCAGCATGGTAAGGGTGGGGCCGGCGGCGAGGGAGGCAACGGGCCTACAGGAGGTGGAAAAGGAGGTTCTGGCGGTAACGGCCCTGTTGGAAATGGAAAAGACGGAAATAATGGAAACACTAGATAATTGAGATTCAAAAATATGAAAATTTTAAGAGTTTTACTTGCAACTTCAGTGATTTTGCCTATTGCACTTGTATCGTGCGAGAATCCTACTCCAGATGCAATTAAAGAACAGGATGGACTAAAAGCCCTGATTAAAAACGGCCAAAAAGGCTGCGATGGTCAGAATGGGGAAAATGGTCAGAATGGAGGAAATGGAGGGAAAGGTGGCAATGGTGGTGATAGCAATTGGGGAAACGGTGGCAATGGTGGCTAATATCTCGGTTTAATTTCTGATATCATAACCTACCTCTGGATCCAGTTCAATTTTCTGATAAATGTAACCGGATCCGGGGAAAGTCAAAACGACCAATTTTTTTCTAATCAAAAACCATTCGTAAAAAGACAAAAAACTCTGTTAATATACATTTGTTTCATAAAGCATTCTCTCTGATGAATTGAATGGATTGTTTCAATCCTTCATCTAATGTTATTTTGGGAGACCACCCTACTTTTTGGGCTTCTTTGATACAAGCTAGCGTAGTCAAAGCCTCTCCGGATAAATCAGATTGATAGATCGGTTGAATAGAAGATTGAAGAAGTGTAGAAATTTTGGTAAAAATTTCCTTAATCGAATAATTGATTCCACTTCCCAAATTAAAAACCTTGCCATCTGTATTCTGATCATGAATTGTCTGAAGATGAAAACGATTCACATCATCCACATAAATAAAATCCCTTCTTTTTTCTCCGGATCCATAGATCACAGGGGCTTTTCCTTTCAAAAGATCGATGATAAAAGCGCTCATCACAGGAGGGATCGTTCTACGGTAATCCTGCCTTGGTCCATAGACATTGAAATAGCGAAGCGCCGTAAATTTTAAATCGGAATATTTTTTATAGCACTCTGCAAAATAATGAGATGACACTTTACTAGCTGCATAAAAACTTTCAGGTTTCATTTCTGTTTCGGGTGTCGGAAATAGGCAGCTTCCTTCGTAAAACACAGAAGATTCAGCATATACTACTTTCCTAACACCTTGCTGTCTAGCAGCTTCAAAAACTTGAACAGTTCCAGTTATATTGATATCGGCCGTCTCTACAGGGTCTTTTTGACAATCGCTCAAGCAATTTTTTGCTGCCAAATGAAAAACAGTATCTACTCCTTCGAAAAGGGAAGCAATTTTAGGAGATCGAATATCCATTTCATAGAAGATGGTTCCCAAAGGAACTTGTTCAAGTTTTCCCGCTAACAAGCTGTCTATGCCAATGACTTCATAAATCCCTTCTTTTAAAAGATAATCGGCTAAATTAGAGCCAATAAAACCTGCAACACCAGTAATTAAAATTTTTTTCATTTCATTCTTTTAATAGTTGTTAACGCAGATTGATAACTTTCAGGAGTATCAATTCCCAAACAATATCCATTAATAACATGACCTGCCATTTTATTATCTCTAACAAAATCAGGAAATAAATCTTTTCCAAAATCAAAAAAAATATTCTCTGGCATAGATTTTAAAATCGCGGGCTCTAAAAAATAAACGCCTGCATTGACATAAGGAGAGACAAGAACAGAAGATCCTTCAATAAACTCCTGAATATAAGGAAAATCCAATATCACCTGTCCTCCGGCTATTCCCGTATGCATATGCTGATTACGATCAAAAAGAGCGATGGAGGCTAAACATTGATGCTGGCGATGGAATTGTAAAAACAGATCGAGGGAAAAATCTAAAAGGTTGTCTCCATAGACCACTAAAAATGTTTCACTCCATTCTGATTGCAAATTTTTGACAGCGCCAGCAGTTCCCAAAATTTCCGG
>Ga0210386_10004341_pt1 | contig 11743 bp, 2 predicted proteins | sample IncBWH32OmetaG_FD_160091 | JGI IMG/M metagenome (GOLD analysis project Ga0210386, IMG submission 160091) | Forest soil microbial communities from Barre Woods Harvard Forest LTER site, Petersham, Massachusetts, United States - Inc-BW-H-32-O ... | reverse complement strand
AACACTGTCAAGTTGAGCCAGGTTCTGGTATGGCTGACCACTGCATTGTGCAGATGCAGGCAAACCACAATTGCCCATACTAAGTGTTCCGCCGGGCAATTGAATATAATCCGGTCTGCTGCTGCCGCTATAAACATCATTCTGAACTACGACTCCTCCGCTAAATGTTGCAAGATAATTTTCGTTTGCATCCAGCGCATCTATTGAAAACAAGTTCGCTCCCTCGCTGTTTATATTATTCAGTTCCTTGACATTGCCCAGGTTCGTTGCATTTATTGAAAAACTGTTAGGCGATGATGATGTTAGTATAATCCTGACCCGGTAACTGGTATCCGTATTGTCGAAAAGATCGAATTCATTGCCATTTCTATATGTCCACTGCAGATTTTGATTAGGTGTGCCGAATGTATTGAGTATAGCCGGGGTAAGTAATGATTTGAAAGCTGGTGTTTCCAAATCCACATTCGTACCTGTCAACGCTGAATACTGCGCCAACACGGTCATCAGGTTTTTAATTCCTATTGCGAAATTATTAGGGTTGCATTCCTCCTGAAATTGGCATCCATGTATTTGTATAGTTGTAGTACCTGTGAGTTGTTTGTATGAATATGGGTGACCTGTTGTATTTGTCGGATCAAATAGTACCGCCATTACTGTAAATTGGTCTATACCACCCGTAGTACCAGTATACTGAAGGCTCTGCAATGATTGTATCTGATTCCAACTGGTTATATTCTTGCCTGTTTTATTCAGAGTGAATGTACCATATGAATGATGACCAGCATCAACAATATTAGCCGTTAAGATATCAGTTGTTGATGCACTTGATGAATAATTCCATTCATATGTCACGCCGCTTGCAGGAAGCGGAGATGCTGTAATGGCGCTGTAAAGGTCTGGTGTAAATTGAGGGTAATTAAACAGGGTGACATTGGCAGCTGCTATACTATCCGTTTGCACCAGGGCTGAAAGAAGGGCCTGTAATTCACCTGCAACCGGGCATTGGCCAGTTTGTTGGTAGTATTGGTATCCGGCATTACCTGAACCCTGATTGGGAACATCATTTTGTTGCACAAAACGTTTTTGTTTACTGATATAGTATTGAGAAAGACCAAAACTGCAAGGTTGAGTCAGGCTGAATGCAGGATAAGGGAAAGGTCCTGAAAACATGCCAACTGCACTATAGTTTGTATCGCCAATGCATACATTGTATCCTCCATTATGAAGGGCCTGGTAAGTTTCTACCTGATATTGATATTTTTGTTTCTGTGCAAGATAGAATATTTTAAAATCATTCCACTCTGAATCCTTGATGGCCTGGTTTTGTTTAGCAAAACCGCTTGAATAGAAATTAGTACCGAAGTCAGTACATAAACCGCTTACCGTTGTAGTATTACTGTAATTGGTACCGCATCTTGCTGTCATGGCAGCAATTTGCATCATGGAATAATAGGTACTTCCTATCTTTTGGTAATTGTTATACACATTTGTAAAAGCATTATACAGAGCCGAAGATCCACCGTCATCTGTTTCGTACGTAGCATCTGTTATAAATGGGTCATACATTTTTCCATGATACGCGGAATCTGAAAACAAATTCGTTATTACTGAGTCGCCCGCATATATACCGCTTGATGGTACAACTATAAATCCGGCTTTCACCGCCTGTTGAAATGTTTTTGCTGCATTGAGCCGTTCGTCAAACGTCTCACTGGTCATGGTATCATTGTTTTGAACCACCTCATATTTTGAACACTCCCTGTAGTAGGTGTATTCCGGGTGATACTGTACCAAGGATTGCGCCCAGCTTGCTTGCCAGTATTGAATAAAATCACTGACATTTGTAAGGTATTGGGCATAAGTATAATATTGCCCTGTTGTGCTATTAAAATATACATAAGTGGGACTCACGGCAGGGGCATAACCTGACCCTGTTGGTGTGACCGTAATAACAGAAACATTTCCTTTATCGTCTACATAATTGTTATAGGTATGGCCATTAAGTGTTACAACCGGAAAACGCCAGTTACCATGGTCTCCGGATGTAATATTTGCGGGCAATGCATTACCCGTATTATAAACAGATACCGGAAAGGTACCAGGGTTAACGGTGCCTGTACTTGTCAGGTACTGTCCGTATTGTCCGCTTGGGCTAACGTCCGCAAGCATCTGTTGGTATTCCATATCACATAGTGTATTGGGCTTGCATGGCTGAGTGCACTGATCATACAGAAAATCATATTCCTCTGCTGTACCTTTTCCCATTGCGACAAAATCATCCCTGTTTCCAAGAGATGCTATACAGGAGGCGCAGGTGATGTGGCAATTACACGTATCTGCATATGCAGTGGTAAGATATTGTTGCTGGAAAGTCCCTAATGATTTTACGCATGTGTTATTGGTAGGGTTCTCATATTGTTGGATATAATAGTTCAAGGCTGACGAATCCACTGTCAATGTCTTGCTTACAGTATAATTTCCAGGCATGAGGTTGACTGCAAAACCATCCGTATCAACATATGAACTAAGCGAACAGTCTGTTGTAAAGGCTCCCGAAGGATCAAGGTGACCAACCACTTTACATACCGGATTGTGTTCACTGGCTGATGATATGGTTGAAACAGGTCTTCCACAGTCATCCAATACCTGTATTTTCAGGTTATATACACAATTCATGCATAACGGAGCAGAACATGGGATCTCTAACGGATTTACCTGAAGATAATAGTGAAAGAAATAGTTGCTTTGATATGCTACTGAAAGCTGGGAATTGAATACAATCGCATTTCCGTCAATACTTACTGTATTATTATTACTGTTCCCCGCTGCATCTTTTGCAAAAAGGTCAACCTGCAGATTAGCCTGTGCACCTGCCTGACTTGGCAAAGGCGAAAGAGAAGGATGTCCAGTGCTGTCATTGCGGGGATCTCCTGCGAGACATGTCGCCACTGTTCTTCCCTCCTGGTCAAGGTATGATATGCTGGCCTGGCCGTTCGGATCAATTACGACATTCTTCTTATAATGCGTTGCATCTCCTGTCTCCTCACCAAACATTCTATCCATCTCCAGTTGGTTTGGCTGACCGTAAATGTATTGGGTCTCATGCGTGCTGCCTAATTGAAATTGCGGTCCCACCCCACCCTGGGCCTTGATACGGCCTGTGTTGTCGGGAGTATACTGTACCTGTGAGAAAGGGAAACCGTGTGCATCAGGTATGTATGCGTAAAAACCATACTGCCGCGGATTCTGAGGCGAATAATAATTGGACGATCCTGACAGCACACTCATGCTGTCCGCTCCTGCTGTACATGAGTCCTTTGTGTCCAGGTCAAACTGGTAACGTGAATACTGAAGCATCTGACCCGCACTGTCAACCTGGTTATACTGCGGAAAATAATGAATGGAGGGCTCATGATGTACGCCACAAACCGGAAATTTTACCGGGGTTGGCAATACCGTTACGGCAGGCCTTCCCTGAAAATCATATATTGTTTGGCCAACCAGAACATTGCTATCCGAGTTCATTTTAGTAACAGCTTCACGGCTTCTTAAACTTCCATCATAATATGTAACAACTTCTTTTTTCTTCCCTTCTTCAGCATACGTAGCATTATACTGGTAATTAATACTATCGTATTCATGCTGTGTTGTAACCTGATAATAATCAGGTGAAGCATCAGATACAGCATTACTATCAGGAAGGCTCCATGCCTGGTAAAGGTTAATGGTAGGGTTATGTATATCCCGTCCAATCCCTCGCACCCGGTATATTACATAACCATGCTCGTAGGCCAGTGTTATTTTATAATTAGTTCTTGTGGTAGTTATTCTTGTACTGTTATATCTGAAATTATATTGAAGGTTTGCCGGGTCAGAATAAGATCCAAGCGCCGCTGTATTGGCATAATCATTTACAAAGGTCCATTCAAGATCATATTCTTCAGCTCCTGTCTGTGTGGGCCAACTGATTTTTAGTCCATCCGGCCTTGAATCGCAGTCTATATCAAGCGTTGAATCATGAATACTTGAAGTACTCATACCGGTATTTGCAACAGAGGTAAAATCAATATATCGCTGCACCCTGATATCAGCGTCAAGGTATACGTTAACGGGTAAGGTATTAGCCGGGAACGGTGCTGTAGCACCTGTTATAGAGACATTTGTAATAGTAACTGTATATGAATACGCTCTTTTAAATACAAAAGCGGCCTTATCAAGGTATGTCGTATATGTGAAAGGCGTATAGCGTACCGTTAATGTTTGATTTGGTATTCCGGGAGAAAGGGCCACACCATCCTTATCAAATCCTTGAATTTGTAGGGTAACTGTACAGGTAAAAGAATCAGGAAGATAAGTAAGGTTATTATGGTCTATTCCCAATGTCAGAATATCCTGCAAATTATAATCCTGATAACCGCTTGAAGGAGTAACCATACTTACTGTGGTTGTTGAACAGGCCGATGTTGTGCTGCCAATTATGTTGGGATATACACAGGAATTCTGTCCTGATACGATACGCTGGGTAATATGCAGGTCACCTGCTCTCAGGTTCTCAAACGTGAACCAGAACATGCACAATGCAAGCACTACTTTAACAAGTGGGTTAAGAGCTTTCATTTTTTATTGTTTCTTGTTAATACACGTTCATCCAGCAATTTATACTGTGCTGAATAAGCTGGTTTTAAAGCGTATTTATCGCCTTGTTTAATTAAATATTTATCAATACTGAAATCGCTTTTAGAGGTCACGGGCTTTGTAGCCCAATTCTCAAAATATATTTCCATTCTCGGTTTGGCTGAAACATTTTCATTCGTCCCTTTCACCTCTTTGTTATAATATATTATGATCTTCTCCGGTAAGCTGTCCTTATTAATAGTCAGCTCATACGCGGCCATAGGGTATCCCGAAACAAAGTCTAACCGATACGTTGTTTTATTGTCTGCATGCGAAACCCGCATTTTTGAACACACTTTTAATAAAGAAATATAATCTGACGCTTTAAGTACCTGATCCAGATAATCAACTGGATCAGAGATCAGGATCATTTTTTTTATACTATCTACCGCTACCCTGCATTCGTTGTTTTGTATTGTATGTACACTGCCCAGATAACTATGGAAATTTTCCCTGTCCCGTTTAAAATATCCTGAAAATTTCTCATGATATATGCTTGCGGTATATGTGGCAAAAGACTCATCTGTAACGTTCACAGTATAGTTCAACATGCGTGAGAACCGTTCGTTCATTGCCCCCAATTCCTTAGAAAGAATATCCTTGCTGATGTCTGACCATTGCTGAGGTCCTTTAGCATAAACCGACACAACTGATGAGAACATCATCAAAGAAAATATCAGTATTAGCTTACATTTTTTCATGGTATTCTATTTCAACTTTTGCATACTTGTCCTGCTTTCCTGTATTGTCATTACCCCTCTTTCCGTTTCTTTCTTTACCCTTATAAGTTTGCCCTCTTCGTCATATTCATAAATCGTTGCATAATTCCTTTCATCCAGCACGGCAACAAGCCTTAACGTATTGGGATCATACACATATGTTTTCAAGGTACCGTTGAAAGGGAACACTCTTATATCGTCAAAGTTGCAACTGCCGCTGTTACAGGATAACTGTATGGTAAAATCCGAACTGTGCGGTACCTTAAACTGGCCTTCTATGCGTTGCCATCCATCAATTATAAGTCCTTGTGGCAAGAATGGTCCGAAGGAAGTACCTGTGGAAGGAAATGTAACTGTGATCTCGGGGTTCAGATAAGTTGTGTCGTCTGGTGTCGAGTTATGGTTCTTTGCCCATACACTTATCACATAAACCTTACCTGTGTCAAAACTGAGTACACCAATGCAGGTATCACAACTGGTAGGAACATTACTGGTAGAATTAACCGTAACTGAGGCGGTGGCATTTCCAGTGCAACCCATACCCCCTGTACCTGTAACTGAGTATGTAGTAGTGGTGGAAGGAGTAACAACTATACTTGCATTTGTCGCTCCTGTATTCCATAAATATGTATCAGCACCACTGGCAGTTAACGTAACTGTACCCCCAACAAATATAGTAGAGGAGGGAGGGCTTATCGTTACAGAAAGAGTCGAATTAACTACAACAGGAACAGAAGCGGATAAGTGGCAATTATTTGCATCCGTTACATATACGGTATATGAACCGGCAAGCAGATTACTTGCTGTAGAACTTGTACCACCACTTGGTAACCACAGATACGTATAAGGAGATACTCCTCCGCTTACGCTCGCGGACGCATTCCCGTTATAGGCTCCGCATCCGGGAGTTGAAGATGCTGTAATGGCAATAGCGTTCGGTTGAGTTATCGTGACAGTTGAGGTAGCAATACAGCCTACTGCATCCTGAACAGTGACAGTATAATTCGCTGCCGAAAGACTTGTCGCGGTGGCTGTCGTTTGAACCGGTGTTACATTACTCCATGAATAGGTATACGGAGATGTGCCGCCACTAGCCGTTACTGTGGCGCTGCCATTACTACCACCCGAGCAGCTGACATTAGTGCTATAGGTCATTATAGCCGATACAGTCGGATTTACAGTTATTACAATCGTCTGGGTATTTACGCAACTACTTGCATTCGTTCCACTTACTGTATATGTTGTAGTTGCTGTCGGGCTGGCTGAAACCGCAGCACCTGTTGTTGCGCTCAAATTGGTGTTGGGTGCCCATGTATAGGTGCTTGCACCACTTGCTGTCAGTGATACTGAATTGCCCGGACATATCACAACTGAGGCCGGGGTAACAATCAGGGTTGGAATCGGTGTGACCGTCACTGCAACAGTCTGGGTATTTATGCAACCGGCTGAATTTGTTCCTGTGGCTGTATAGGTAATAGTCTGGGTCGGACTGGCCGATACTGTTGCTCCTGTTGTTGCACTCAGATTTGTATTCGGCGCCCAGGTATAAGTATTCGCTCCACTGGCGGTAAGTGAAGTCGGGGTTCCTGCACAAATAGCAGCCGAAGCAGGTGTAATAGTTAATGTTGGATTTGCATTTACTGTTACCACAACCGTTTGGGTATTTACACAACCATTTGCATCTGTTCCGGTTGCCGTATACGTTATTGTCACAGTAGGACTGGCTGTAACTGTTGCTCCGGTTGTTGCACTCAGATTTGTATTAGGTGTCCAGGTGTAGGTGCTTGCGCCACTGGCAGTCAGTGATGCAGAATTTCCGGTACATATTGTTGATGAAGAAGGAGTAACTGTTAAGGTAGGTAATGGATTAACAGTAACGATTACCGTTTGTGTGCCTGAACAACCCGATGTTGTTCCGGTAATAGTATAGGTACTCGTTGAACTTGGATTAGCGGTTACCGGAGTACCTGTTGATGCACTTAAATTTGTATTGGGTACCCATGTATATGCACTTGCTCCACTAGCGGCTAAAGAAACAGAACTTCCCGTACAAATTGCCGGCGCAGATGGAGAGATGGAAACGGTTGGTGTCGTATTTGTTCCTATGGTTACTGTAGCTGTAGTAACACAACTATTATGATCAGTAACGGTTACTGTATAATTTCCTGCAGCTATGCCGGTTATAGAGGCTGTTGTCTTCACCGGACTGGTATTCCATGAATATGTATATGGGGAGGTTCCGCCACTGGCTGTCACGGTTGCACTCCCATTATTACTTCCACTACAGGTATTCGTATACGAAACGGATGCACTCAAAGCAGCTGGTTGGGTAATAGTTACTGTTGCGGTGGCTGTGCATCCATCGCTATTATTTGTTGAGGTTACAGAATAGGTACCTGCTGAAAGGCTACTTATAGTGGCTGTTGTGTTACCTCCGGGAGACCATACATAATCATTGGATGGCGATGCGGATGCTGTAGCACTTCCATTGGTTCCTCCATTACATAATATATTGGTTTGTGATGTTATAGTAACAGTTTCAGCCGGAATATCCTGAATGGTTGTATTTGTTCCTACCGGACCGCAATTGTTTGCATCATTTACCGATACAGTATAGTTACCCGGTGCAAGACCGGTAATACTATCTGCGGTACCGATATTGGGGGTCCATGTGTATGTATATGGCGGAGTACCTCCGGTTATATCAGCCGAAAGAATTCCATAATTACCGCTACCACATATGTTATAAGTATCCAGGAAGCCACCTAACACAGCGGGTTGCGTAATTGTTACTGTAGTGCTTCCGGTACATCCCTTATTATCAGTTGCTGTTACCGTATATGTTCCTGCTTTAAGACTCGCTGTTGCATTTGTTCCCCGCCCTGAAGACCAGGAATACGTATATGGTGATGTGCCTCCTGACGCACTGGCAGTCGCGCTGCCATATTCATTGTAACATGGAGCATTGGAAGAAGAACTTATTGTGACAGTTACTGCAGAAGGTTGAGTTATAGTTACCGTTGCCGTAGCTGTACATCCTCCGGGGCTTGTTGCAGTAACCGTATATGTTCCTGCAGAAAGGCCGCTTACAGTTGCATTCGTCCCTCCGCCAGGGGACCAACTATATGTAGAACCGGAAACAGCAGATGCTGTGGCACTACCATTTGCGCCTCCATTGCAAGACACATTTGTATGAGAGCTTATGTTTACTGTTTCCGTTGCTACTACTACAGTCGCAGTCCCTGTCAGCGGGCCACAGTTATTCGCATCGTTCACAAGTACAGTATAAGAACCAGCACTTAAATTAGTGGCAGTTGCTGTAGTGCTCACATTGGGTGTCCAGGCATATGTATATGGCGGAGTGCCTCCGGTTACATCATATACAGTGATCGATCCATTAACTGATCCGCAGACATTTGTTTGTTCTATGTATCCTTCAAAAACACCGGGCTGAGTTATAGTTACTGTGGCGGTGGCAGTACAGCTATTATGGTCAGTAACCGTAACAGTGTAATTTCCTGCCAGAAGACTTGCCGTAGAATTTGCACCTCCACTCGGAGACCATGAATATGTATATGGAGATGTTCCACCTGATGCAGTTACAGTTGCACTTCCATGCTCACCATTACAAGGAGCATTACTACTGCTTGAAATACTTGCAGACAAAGCTGTACCTGATTGTGTAATACTAACTGTTGTTGTAGCAACACAACCTTTCGCATCCGTTACAGTGCAGGTATAGGTACCTGCTGCCATAGTGCTTGCATTGGCAGTAGTTGCTCCTGTAACTCCAGTGGAAGGAGACCAGGAATATGCATATGGAGTAGTTCCACCGCTACCTGCAGCAGTTGCAGTACCTGTACTTTGACCATAACAAAGAACGTTGGTATGTGAGCTGATACTTGCAGATAAAGCAGAAGGCTGGGTAATGGTTACCGTAACTGTTCCGGTACAATTGTTTGCATCTTTAACTGTACAGGTATAGGTACCTGCAGCAAGATTACTTGCAGTAGCCGCATTACCACCACTTGGCGCCCAGGAGTATGTATAAGGCGATGTGCCACCACTACCAGCTACTGTAGCTGAGCCATTAGTACCACCATTGCATGAAACATTCGTCTGGGAACTTATACTTCCTGAAACTGCTGTTGGCGCAGTAATCGTTACCGTTGCTGTTGCTGTACAGCTCTTGGCGTCAGTCACAGTGCATGTATATGTTCCTGCCGCCATGGTGCTTGCAGAGGCTGTAGTTGCACCGGTTACACCGCTTGATGGTGTCCAGGAATACGTATATGGTGATGTACCTCCACTTCCTGCTGCGGTAGCAGTACCATTAGTACTAGTACTGCATGGGCTTGCATTGACATGAGAGCTTATACTTGCTGACAGAGCTGAACTTGGTTGAGTAATAGTTACAGTTGCTGTGTTACTGCATCCTCCCGGAACTGTTACCGTTGCTGTATAGGTCCCGGCAGGTAAGGCTGAATAGGTGGCTGTTGTCCCTCCTGTATGCCCGGTTGGCGTCCAACTATAAGTAGGTGATGATCCGTTTGTACTTACCGTGGCACTACCTGTACTATTTCCATAGCAATTTACATTGGTTGAGCTTGTTATTGTTGCACTGGGAGTTGAACATGGTGGTGTACCATAAATTTCAATCTGATCTAAGCCAATTGCGTAATAATAGTAATCTGAAACTATCACAAAAGCTACTTCAGTAGCATTTGATGGCAAAGACATGCTCGCCTGATGCCAGCCCAAACTTCCCGTTCCATCTGCAAAATTAGTAGCACCTGTCCAGGCACTTCCATTCCAATATTGTACCTGAATGTATGAGTTATCTGTATTTGCATTATTCCAATAAAAAGTCAAATACACATTTGTATAACCGGTAAGGTTAAAATCCGATGTATATATGTCTCCGTATGATCCGCTTGGTGCATCATAGTCATCGAAAATGGCAAAATAATTTGAATTTGAACTACCATATCCTGTATTAGTTCCAATGCCTTTAAATACGGGAGCCCCTCCGCTGATGCCATACGTTTGTCCGGTTTTATCATAACAGTGAGACCAGCCTGAACAGGAATTATTACCTTCGATCCTGAGATTACTACTATGACTGGTACTACTCGTATCAAACCATGTGCCCCCTCCATTCTGAATCTGAACTGCATTTGTCCATGTACCGTCATTATTTGAACCCGAAGTGGAATCAAAGCCTTGTTGAAGTATAACCACCTGAGCAAACAAGCCTGAACTACTGCCCAGCATTATTAATGCAAGTAACAAAACATAAAGAAATGATATTTTATTTATAATTTTCATTTACTATTTTGTTTGTCTTAATTGCTCTTTTTATTATTATAATTTATCTTATTGACACATTGGAATTGATCCTATACTGGTACCGGTTTCGGCGCTGGTGCCCAAGGTTGTAGTGATGGTTCCATCTGTAACATCAACCGTTACAACTGATGTACACCCATTTGCGTCAGCAGCAAATACTGTAAAATTGACATTGTTGTCTGGAAGGTAACTTATAACTGACCCTGCAGGCGAATCTGCATTTGTACCGGTACCACTATTTATCTGACTGGTAAAAGCATACGGCCCAGTTCCGCCTGAAGGTTGAACGGTTATTGTTTTGTGGCTAACTTGCGTAAGCGATTCTGTAGAACCAGTTAAATAACATAACGGGAAAGTACAACATGATGCAAGCCCACTGTTAGGAGAAGCTACTTCTGATATGTTGCAGGATGGATTATTCGCATCTGTTATTGTTACATTAATACCTGATGACCACACAGAAAGTGGTAATATCAGTAGATTATTATTGATCATTACCTGTGATTGTACGGCCTGAGGAACTGTGAAGATGTAACTTCCGCTGCCACCCTTAGCGGTCAAGATCATTTCCACCTGCGGTGGTGCAGTGGTTAAAGTATAGCATGATGATATGTTACAACATGGTTGAGTATTACCCGATGTGGTTACAACCGGACTAACAGGACCGCCGCTGCTTGTAAACAGGGTAGCTGACACACACCCGTTTGCATCAATGATATCAAAACCGGTGTTTAGAGTCGAATTATCATTAACTGTGTAAACCAGGTTACCAGACGGTGGTTTAGATATGGTAACGGCCGGATCTGCAATATTTGGGGTATAAATCGTATACGGTGAAACTGCGTTGGAAGGATTAAAAGTGATCTGATACCCTACATTACCATTTGAATTTATGTTCACGTCAGTATAACAGGATGTTAAATCGCAAGACTGATTGCATTTGCTTCCTACTCCTGTAACCGTAAATACTTCACCACCTGAGCCTGTCATGGTTGTCGTGT
>Ga0210386_10004339_pt1 | contig 11746 bp, 11 predicted proteins | sample IncBWH32OmetaG_FD_160091 | JGI IMG/M metagenome (GOLD analysis project Ga0210386, IMG submission 160091) | Forest soil microbial communities from Barre Woods Harvard Forest LTER site, Petersham, Massachusetts, United States - Inc-BW-H-32-O ... | reverse complement strand
ATTTCGCGCCAGACACACGTATTCGTCTGCTTCCGCAACAGACTTTGATTTGGTGATTTAGTGTTTGGCTTTCGCACGGGCCATCGTCCGGGTGGTTCGATAGCAACCATTACTTGTTCACTCATAGTCTGCACAACACCGGGAAAGTTCCACCAAAACGGGCGGCCGTTCGAAGAATGAGATGTATGCGCTTCATAATAAAAGAGTAAATGCAACACCTTAAACATTACCAAGACGTCCGATAACAGATATTCTGTATCGTGCAAGGAGCTTATAGTAAGCTTGCTGTACATATTAGCAACGATTAGCACTTACCCATCTTCTCTTTGGAGGACTTCCCTACATCTTGTAGCGGCCTAAGTCCTCATCGTTGAGGCCCTCCAGCCAGCCACGCAGTTCCTCGGCGGTGGGGCCTTCGGGCGGACCTGCCATGTTCAGTTTGGCGGATTGCATGACCTGTTCAGACACAAAGATCGGACAATCGGCCCGCAGCGCCAGCGCAATGGCGTCCGATGGGCGGGCATCGACGGTCATGAGTTCTCCGTCCTGACGAACCCACAAAACAGCAAAGAATGTATCATCTCTAAGTTCTGTAATTACAATCTTTTCAAGCTGCGCATTCAAGTTACGCATGAGATTTCTGGCGAGGTCATGCGTCATCGGCCGTGGAGCGGACACCTTTTCGATTTCGATGGCAATTGCATTAGCCTCGAAGATCCCTACCCAGATGGGCATTACGGTGTCGGAACCGATGTCTTTGAGCACGACGATCGGCATATTGGTGGAAGGATCCATCATCAAACCGCGGATTCGGACTTCGATGTCCATGGGCACCCCTTCGCTACTAGCTTAGACGGCCTCACCGACGAGACTGTTAGGAAACGTGTTCGTGATCCTCACCTTCAGATAGGACCCCGGGGCTGGCGCGATCGGCAAAGATGTCGTGAAGTTCACCGGCTTGTTCTGCGTGCTTCTGCCGGCTACCTGGCCCCGGGCTGGAATTATACCCTCCACCATCACTTCCATCATCTCCCCTAAATGCTTGGTATAATTGACTCTCTGAATCTCGCGCTGGCGATCCAGTACGACTTGGAGTCGTTTTACCTTTTCGGCCTCGGGCACGGAATCAATCATGGTCAAGGCCGGCGTGTTGGGCCGGCCGGAGTATTTGAAACCGAAGACGCAATCGTACTGCACTTGCTCCAGAAGGTCCATCGTCTGGATGAAATCGTCGGGTGTCTCGCCTGGGAAACCAACAATGATGTCGGTCGAAAGCGAGATCTTCCGCCGGGCCGCCTTGATCCAACTGATGCGCTCGAGGTACCAGTCGGATGTGTATTCGCGGGCCATCATTTTCAGGACGCGCGAGGAGCCGGACTGGACCGGAAGATGCACATGGTCGCACAGCGTCGGCGATGCGTCGATCGCTTGGACGATGTCCTGGGTAAAGTCGCGTGGGTGGCTCGTGGTGAAACGGACGCGGCGGACCCCTGGGACCTGGCCGACGGCGGCCAGCAATTCGGCGAAGCTCAACTTCCCTTCCGGATCGCGATAGCTGTTGACGTTCTGACCAAGAAGCTGGATTTCTGTATATCCCTGGTCGGCGATGCGGCGCGCTTCGGCAAGCACCGACGCAGATCCACGACTGCGCTCCTTGCCTCGCGTGTACGGGACAACACAGTAGGCGCAGAATTTATCGCAGCCTTCGATGATGGTGATGTAGCCGCGATAGGGATTCTGGCGCGACGTGAATTCAGTCTCGAAGGTCTCGTCGGTCTGGCGGTCGTCGAGGCCGGTGATGCGGCTCTCGCCGGCTTCGAGGCGGCTGAGCATCTCAGGCAGTTTGCGATAGGAAGCCGACCCGGAGACTAGCGACACATACGGCGCACGCTCAAAGATCTTCTCGCCTTCTTGCTGCGCGACGCACCCGAGCACGCCGAATCGTTTGCCGGCTTTGTGAAGCTTCTTGTAATCGTTGAGGCGATTGAAGACTTTTTGTTCGGCTTTGTCGCGGATGGAGCAGGTGTTGTAGAGGATCAGGCCGGCATCTTCCTCCGATTCGACCTGGCAATAGCCCTCGTGGAGCAATGTGCCAATGACCTTTTCGGAGTCATGAGCATTCATCTGGCAACCGAAAGTCTCAAGGTAGAAGGTTTTTTCGGGCGCCATAGCAAGTCTGAGTATAGAGCATTTTGTCTGCGCAAATCCCGTTGGGTGGGGGCGGCTCGATTCGCGCGCCGGGATGGGTAGATCCGTTCACTTCTGGACACTGCGCCCCGGAATCGCACAGTGATACCCAAAGCTTGTTCTTTATCGGAACGTCGAATCAATAACTTGCGTCACTGAGTCGTTGGGCTTCGCCGTGCATCGCTGGAGCGAGAGCGCGGCTCCAGCCCTGGAGGTTCCTCATTTATGGCGATTGAAGTTCAAAGTGTGACGCCATTGGTGCAGATATTCGACATGCCGCGATCGATCCGGTTCTATCGCGACCTGCTCGGATTCACGGTGACCGAGAAGTCGAAGGCGAAGTCGGCTGATCCGGATGATGTGGACTGGGCGATGCTGCAGCTTTCGAACGCGACGATCATGCTGAATACGGCCTACGATCCGGACGATGTGCCAAGGGCACCTGATGCGGGCCGCTGGTCAGGGCACCCGGACACCTGCCTCTACTTCGGATGCCCCGATGTGGAGGGCGCTTATCAACACCTTGTTGCGCAGGGATTTGAGGCTGATCCGCCCAAGGTGGCGTGGTACGGGATGAAGCAGCTCTACCTCAAAGACCCGGATGGATTCGGAATTTGCTTCCAGTGGTCCGCCTGACGATCTCACGCTGAAGGAGCGCACATGAAGACGGTATTCCAGGATATTCGTTTCGGTGTACGGCAACTCATCAAGATGCCCGGGTTCTCGCTTACGGCGATTGTTTCGCTGGCGCTGGGAATTGGAGCCACAACAGCGGTATTCAGTGTGGTTTATGCGATTCTGATGAATCCTTATCCTTACAAAGATCCGGACCGCATGATCCATATGCGGCTCACCATGCCGTCGGGCGATCTGAACGGCTTTGGAGTGAACGGGACACAATGGCAGGATCTGCGCAAGTCGCCAGTGGTGGAAGACACATTCCTTGAGGACGACTGGAGCCTGACAGTCACGGGCGCCGACCTGCCCGAGGACGTCCAGGGAGTCTATCTCAGTTCCAACGGTTTCAATTTTCTGGGCGTACCGGCAGCGTTTGGCCGCGGGTTGCAGCCATCGGACGCGATAGACGGTCAGGACCCGCAACCGGTAGCTGTGCTCGGCTACAAATTCTGGCAGAGACACTTCAACAGCGACCCATCTGTGATCGGAAAGACTATCCAGCTGTTACGAAAGAACTACACCATCGTTGGTGTTGCCGGCACACGATTTACCTGGGGAGACGGCGATGTCTACCTTCCGCTAAAGATAACCGGAGATCAGGTGAAGAGCTTCTATGCCGGTGTTCGACTCAAGCCGGGTATCACTCATGCGCAGGCTGACGCAGCCCTTGAGCCGCTCATCATGCGGTTCGAGAAGGAGTCGCCGAAACACTTCCCTCCCAGCTTCCGGCATTTGCATGTCGTGGGACTCAACGAAGATTTTATTAAGCAGCTTGGCGGCACACTGTATCTGCTGTTTGGGTCGGTGGCACTTCTGCTGTTGATTGGGTGCGGCAACGTCTCCATTCTGCTTCTCGCGCGGGCGACAGCTCGACAGCACGAGTTTGCGGTGCGCTCCGCCATTGGAGCAAGCCAATCGAGAATCATCCGCCAGCTGCTTACGGAGTCCCTGCTGCTGTCGCTCACGGGTGCGGGCCTTGGACTTGTGCTCGCCTACAAGACAATCGCTGTAATTGTTGCCAATCTCCCAGAGTTTTCTTTCCCGCACGAGGCAGCAATTCAAATTAACCTGCCCGTTCTCATTTTCTCGATTCTTATCGCAGTGAGCACTGGAATTATCTTTGGTCTGTGGCCGGCATTGCAGCTGTCAAAACCCGAAGTAAGTCAGATCATGCAGTCAAATACACGCAAGACGACCAGCGATGCAAAGGGACGCAGAACACATGCAGTGCTGATCGGCGGGCAGATCGCGCTCACACTGTTGATGATGGCGGGAGCAGGAGCGGCCATTGAGGGCTTTCTAAAGGTCGCGGACACACCCCTCGGATACGACCCGCATAACGTCATGTCTGTCGGGATTCCGATCCATGACGGAACCTACAAAACCTGGCCGGAGCGCTCGGCTTATTTTGAACAGTTGTTCGCCAAGGTAGCCGAGGTTCCGGGGGTGAAACTAGCAGCCGTTTCAAGCAATGCTACTCCTCCGTTAAACGGCTTTAACGTCCATCTTGAGATCGTCGGCAAGCCTTCCAATGCGGAACAGACTTTTCGTCTTAACCTGGTGAGCAAGGAATATTTCCCGATCCTTCGTATCCCGCTTGTGCAAGGAAGACTATGGGATGAATCCGAGACTCACCGCGGCGCGCCGGTCGTGGTGGTGAACCAAGCCTTCGTAAAGCGATATTTCCCCGCCGGGGATGCCATAGGGCACACTATCAAGGCGACGGAACTGAAGCCACAGCCGCCCTATTTTCTCATAGCTCCCGGAGCCGAAAATGGACTGCTCATCGTCGGAGTGGTGTCAGACAAATTGGACGATGGACTTTCCAAACCGATTTTGCCGGAGACCTTTGTGCCCTATACGCTCGCCATGGGCATGTATACGCAGATCCTCGTCCGTTCCGATGTGCCGCCTCTTACGCTTCTCCACTCTGTTCGGACTGCAGTCAACTCCATCGATCCCGACCAGCAAACAAACAATGACGTGCGGGATCTTGAGCATTGGATCACCAGGACACCGGAATGGGCACGCGGTCGGCTGGTCGCCTGGCTTTTCGGAGCCTTTGCTACGCTGGCCCTTGCGCTCGCTTCGGTGGGGCTGTACAGCGTGGTCGCTTACACGGTGGTGCAGCGTACCAACGAATTCGGCATACGGATCGCTCTAGGCGCCAAGAAGGGTCACGTTCTCGGTATAGTATTCCGGTCGACGGTATCAAGCGTCGGCACAGGAATTGTGGCGGGAGTGGTGCTGACCCTTGCGCTCAACAAGGTGATGGCGAGCTGGGCGGCGGAGAGTACGCGCGATCCCCTTTTGCTGCTCGGGGCCACTGGGGTACTATCGCTGGTCGCAACCATTGCCTGCATGGTTCCTGCCTGGCGCGCGGCGGGCGTTAATCCGATGACGGCGATTCGCTATGAGTGATGCTGCTGCTCGGCAGTGAACGGTGAGCGGATATCTAGCGCAGTCCGGTATGCAGATATGCGAGCAGAGCGGCCATCTGGGCATCATCGAAGCGGCCGTTGAAGGATGGCATCATTCCCTTGCCCGCAAGAATCGCGCGCTTCACATCCGCATCCGTGGCTGGTGCACCGCTGGGGAGCGTGGCTCTGTTGAAGACGGCGTGGAGATTGGGTGGAACCGTCTTCAGTTCGAGATCGTTGTCTTCGTGGCAGTGCGCGCACCTTACTTCGTAGAGATGCTTCCCAGCCGCTTCCTGATCCGTAAGCGGCGTGGTTGACCGGCAGCCTGTTATGAGCATGACCGAGGAAAGAGAGATGGAAAGAATCAAGGTAGAGCGTTGAAAGGTCATCCCACTTCATTTTAGTGGTGAGGCCGGTTCGATATGCTGGAACCATGACGCTTCCCTCTCTGGCCGAAATCCTCGAGGCCCAGAATATTCTGTATCGCTATATGCCGGCGACTCCGCAATACAGCTGGCCGCTGATCAACCAGCGGCTGGGAGCGGAGGTTTGGATCAAGCACGAGAACCACACGCCGGTGGGCGCCTTCAAGATTCGTGGGGCGTTGATCTACACGGATTGGCTGCGGAAGACGCAACCCGGCCTCAAGGGCGTCATCGCTGCAACGCGCGGCAATCACGGCCAGGGAGTTGCCATCGCGGCGCGATTGTACGCTATCCAATGCCTGATCGTGGTGCCGCACGGCAATAGCGCCGAAAAGAATCGCGCAATGATCGCGCAAGGCGCTGAACTTTTGGAACACGGGCAGGACTTTCAGGAATCCCTCGAGCATGCGCGGGTGCTTGGCACTGAGCGGGGCCTCGTCATGGTTGATTCTTTTCACGAGCGCCTGGTGATGGGCACGGCGACTTACGCTTTAGAGTTTCTGCAGGCGGCGCCGGAACTCGATCGGGTATACGTGCCGATCGGATTGGGCTCGTCGATCTCCGGCATCGCCGCGGCGCGCAACGCGCTGGGCTTGGCCACGGAGATCGTCGGGGTTGTTGCGTCTGCTTCGCCTTCCTACTCGCTGAGCTTCTTGCAGCATAAGGTTGTGCAGGCTCCTGCCCGGACGGCAATTGCCGATGGACTCGCCTGCCGTACCCCAAACGCAAGCGCCATGGAGATCATCTGGCAGAACGTATCGCGGATCGTGGAGGTTTCCGACGCGGAGATTGAAGCGGCGATGCGTGCAATTTATCAGGACACCCACAACGTCGCGGAGGGAGCTGCTGCCGCGGCGCTGGCTGGCGCGATCCAGGAAAAGGCGAAAAATAGCAGCAAACGGATCGGCGTTGTCCTCACGGGAGGAAATGTGGATGCAGATGTCTTTGCGCGGGTGCTTTCAGGGGAGACAGTGGAAGGATGAGGCCGCACTTCGATAACCTTGCGCCGCTGGCTCATGCCGCGCAGAATCGCTGCTTTGGATGCGGTGAAGCCAATCCACAGGGACTTCAGTTGGAGTTTCTTCTCGCGGAGGATGGCACCGTTGTCTGCCCCGCGGTCATTCCGGATGCCTTCGAGGGACATCCGGGATTTCTACACGGCGGGATCATTGCGACGTTGCTTGACGAGACGATGAGCAAGGCAGTTCGCGCGCGCGGCCTTACCGCAATGACTCGTCATATGGAAGTCGATTACAAACGGCCCGTTCCGTCCCGCGCGCAGATTCGCATGGAGGGACGGATCGTGAGGGACGAAGGACGCAAACATTGGGTCGAAGCTGCGATCTTCGACGGCGAGGGGCATGCGCTTGCGCAGGGCAAAGGGCTCTTTATCGAAGTGCGGCCAAAACCTGTCTGAATGAATCGAAGGGTTGTTTTATTTCAGCGTCGCCAGCCACTCGATCACACTGCTTTCGAGAAAGATGCGACGGTCGGACCAGCTGTGATCGGTTGCAACGTGGATTGACTTGATATTGTGTCCGCCTTCAGCCTGGATGGCCTGAATCAGCGCGTCTGTCTGCGGCGCCAGTCCGTCGTTGGCTGACAACACAAGCATGGGCACATCTTTCAGTCCGGGAATGGCATTGGCAAATCCGAATGCCTGCGCATTCTGTGTGTCTTCGCTTGCCATGGACTCGGGAGTGACGCCGGCAAGGCCCTCCATGTTGTCGGCCATCTCCGCTACCAGCTTTTTGTGCTCCATTTTGCCAAGCTGCCCCATATCGGCCGCGCTGATCAGAATCGCACCGGCAAGCGCGCGATCATGTGCGGCAGTCATCACCGTGACCCATCCACCCATGCTGTGACCTGCGAGGACCATCTTCCTCGTGTCGATCTGAAGTTTGGCAACATTTTCAGGTGCACGAAGGTAGGCAAGGACAGCATCTGCGTCCTGGAGGTTCTGCACAAAGCTGTACAATCCCGGACTTCCCCACGAACCGCGGTAGTTGAAGGTCACCGCGTTCCATCCCGCTCGACGCACAGCCTGGGCAAGGTCGAGATTCTTTTCGTTCCCGGGCAGACCGTGGCAGATGATGATCGTCGGATGCGGGCCTGCACCCGCCGGAGTGTAGACAATGCCATTGATGATTGTTCCGTGACTGGGGATGTGCAGAACCACCATGCCGGCCGGGTGAGCCGCATCCTCGGGCGGGTCGGTATAGATTGCCGTGGAAACAGTCTGGGTGTAGGCCGCCGCCGAAACCGTCAGAAGCAGTGCCGTCGCGAAACAAAGAATGCGCATTCGGGGAATCCTCTCAACTTTTTCGCTTCCGTGCCATCGGCGGCCCTGATTCACACTTAGGCGTCAATTGCGGCCAAGGCAAGATACGTCGTCCGGAAGCAATTCGGAGTACAGCTAGTGTACATTCGCTTCTCACGATGAATGCGTGCACTGAAAAATGACGTCTCGCTGCGAACTCAGAGATCTTGAGACGAGACGTCTTCGATTGAATCGGCTTTAACCCAACCAGGAGAGGGTACTAGTGAATCATATTGATTGTTTCCTGCGTGATAGTGTCAAACGTTGTCACGGCTTTTGAATTCGCCTCGAAGGCTCGCTGGGCAATGATTAGATCAGAGAACTCAGCCGAGATGTTGACGTTTGAGGCCTCCAGCGCCCCGCCTTGCATGGTTCCAAGCCCCGATGTTCCTGAAACGCCGATGGTCGCAGTGCCGCTGGCCAGGGTTGTCGCGTAATCGCCATTGCCGGTGTCCTGCAGACCCTGGAGATTGACAACGTTGCCAAGAGCCAACTGGCCAACGTTAAGTTTCTGCCCATTATTAAACGTTGCCGTTACTGTACCGTCCGATCCGATGGTGAAACCGTTATAATTTCCGCTCGCATAGCCATTCTGCGTTGTCGCGGAGGCGGCCGACGTCTGATCAACCTGCGTTATCGTAGATGAACCATCAGTTCCAAACAGATTCCAGGTCATGTTCAAATTTGAAGCTCCATCGGAGACGCCGGAGAAGGTGATGCCGGTAATATCTGTGGACGGACTCACGAGATTTCCATTCGAATCGAAGGTCAGCGATCCAGTAGCGTTTGCAGAAGCAACTGGATCCTGAATCACGCTTCCTGAAGTGGTGAGATTGGCTCCGCTGATGGTCAGCTGGCCGGCCGCGTTCGAGGTCACAGAAGCTGCAATTCCAGCTGCATTCAGAGCGCTTTGCAGGTCTGTGGCGTAGGTCGCGATGGGCTCGCCCTCGATAACTGCGGGAGCGTTGATGGTTGTGGAGATGTTGCTTGCGTTGGGGGCGGTAATGATCAGGTTTGTGGCGGGATCGACCGTCGCCGGCGTGCCCGCGCTGGAACCGAAGCTATAGACCTGCGTGTTTATAGCTCCGGCACTGGTGCTGTTCGCGGCGAGGGTATCGGGAAGGGTAACGTTGTATGACCAGGTGTTAGTTGCGGTCTTGGTGTACGTTACCTGGGCTTGATAGGCATTTCCCAGCGAGTCGAAGACTTGGATCTTGCCGGACAAACTGTCCCCTACATTGGCTTCCGAATCCAGCGTCGCCGTCATGCCAAAGGTGGTTGTCGCGCTTGGCGATTGGACCTCTCCGACCGGGATGTTCACGGGGGCGAGCGGGGCGTTGGTATTTACGACACCGTTAGTCGCCGGGAAACCCATGACGTTAAGTCCGCTGGATGTGACCAGGTTTCCGTTCAAATCCAGCGAAAAGTCGCCATCTCTGCTCAGGAGGGTGTTGTTCCGGTCCCAACTACAAAGAATCCGTTGCCCTGCAACGCCACGTTTGTGTCCACATTAGTTGTATTCGGCGAGCCATTCGAAAAGTCCGTCTCGATGGAGCATACCTGCGTCCCCGAGCCGCGCTGGATCGGATCGCCGGAGCCGGCTTCTCCTACTTGCTGATAGAACAAATCGGAAAAGTTTACCGATTGCGATTTATAACCGGTGGTATTCATGTTGGACAGGTTGTTCGCGATCGTATTCAGTGCAGTCGAATCTGCGTTCAACCCTGTGAGCGGAATGTAAAAGCTTGCCATGTTGCCTCTTTTCTACTGTGACTCCGGCCCCTTTGCGGCCAATTGAGAATGAAATGCAGCGCAGATCCTGGGTGTCACAATTCTCTGGCTTGAGTGGTCAATGACTCCGCGACGCGATGTGCTGCGGGATGATTTGCGGGGACGGTGAGATTACCGCCGGCAAAGCGCGGCAGGGTGGGTTCGGCCGATATCGGCTGTGCGGCATCCGTTTTGACGCCCGGGCTGACGGAAATCGCGGTGGAATCCGTGGTGAGCGTCTGGTTGATGGAGATGAGTTGCTCAAGACTATTCACCTGAACCAATTGATTGATGTATTCGTTAGGATCGGTATCAGCCGTCGGGTCCTGGTTTTGCATCTCGGTTACCAGCAACGTCAAAAAATCATTGGACGAGATGGTTGCAGAATCGTCACTCGAACTGCTGCTCGTACCGGTGTCCTGGCTCTTGACCGTCTGCGCATTGTTCACGTTTTGCGCTGTCGAAAGCTGGTTCCAGATTCCGGCGATTTGTGTGGCCATTGTTTTCCTCCGCGTTCTTCGTGCTTGAATCCGACAATCCAAGTTCCCTGCTTTTGAGTCCCACATCACACCACAAAAGACACGTGCCCATCGATCCGATTCGAACCCGCATTGAATATCTTCATCGGCGCACCAGCATGCGGGTCGTCTGCAAGGCCACGCAGAGAATGCATCATCGGCCCGGCTCGGACAGGTTGAGGATCTTCCGTCCCTTGCTTCTGCTGTCCGTCTTCGCTGTTCTTTGCGCCATCTCCCTGGGACATTTCCCGGCCTGGGTCCCGGCGGTTCGAACCCAATTCTGGAGTTGACATGGTAACGGGTCCCAGGCGCTCATGCTGGTTAGCCATATGCGCGTTCAATCCGGCAAGATGAGTGCCGAGCACTTGCGCAGCCATCTCTGATGGGGGAATCACGGCGGCATGGATGCCTCCAGCGCCCGCCTGCGCACGCACGCTCACCCATCCCAGCGACGAATCCTGAAAGCCGGCTTCGGCGCGATGTGCTCCGGCGATAACCCACTTTGCCGCGGTACCCTCCGTTCCTGCCTCGATGGCCATAAACGGTTCACGCACTGATGCAGGATGGGCTTCCACGGAAGCGGCGGCCCTATTAACGGGAACCTGCACGATTTCGGGAGAAGCTGCGAACTGTCCAGCGCGAACGTCTCCGGGAGTTTGCGTTCCCGGAGCGGTAGCGACGACTTGGATTGCGGAGATTCCCACATGCGACCGAAAAGGAGACGCCACCGTTTCCCGGATACTAGAGCGATCACGCCGAGAGTCTTCCATCCTCAACGCAGCGGAAGGCGCCCCCGTATTCTTCCCTTGTTCGAACGAGGTGTCTTGAGGCGCAGTGGGAAGATGAGAATTCTCGACTGGCGGCGTCGATGCCAATCCGGGCGTGGATTGTCCTTTGGAACTGCTGCTAACCGGCGGCGGACTCGTCATCGATGGACCGGACTGCATTGCTGCAGATTTCTCCGGCCGCGCGAAGACAAGTTGTTCTGAATCGCTCTCACTGCTCGTGCGCCTGGCATTGGCGTGGGACGCCGAACCTGCCGAGGATGGATCGCTTTCGCGCTCGGCTTCCAGGCTCGAGGTGGGAACCGGCTCGCAACGATCAAGCGCATTGTTCAAGCCGTTGATTACCGTTTTCGCTCGACTATCGTACGGCTTGGCGGATGGCGTTTGTCCGGATGTTTTGTCAGCCTGCAAAGGCAAAGCCTGAGGCGGCATGACCGCATGAGTTAGCGGGAACTGGGGAACCATGGCTGTGGTTGCTTCGACTGAATTCGCCGTGGTCTCTATCTTTGCGAACCTATGAATGTTACCGGGCAACTTTTGCGTGTGCGAGGTCGTGCTGGATGCGCCGGTCTTCGTCGACGCCTGATTCGCATTGGACTTGAGAAACAAATCTCCGGAGGGCAACGCGTGCAAAATATCCTGG
>Ga0210386_10004337_pt1 | contig 11750 bp, 9 predicted proteins | sample IncBWH32OmetaG_FD_160091 | JGI IMG/M metagenome (GOLD analysis project Ga0210386, IMG submission 160091) | Forest soil microbial communities from Barre Woods Harvard Forest LTER site, Petersham, Massachusetts, United States - Inc-BW-H-32-O ... | reverse complement strand
CTATAGCACATGTTTAATGTGCGACAATGCTATTCTTCTGTTGAATATTTTATCGGTAAAATTTACTTATTAACGGTAGCAGTGAGAAGTGAAGACAACTAATTTTCTTCTTATGGATGGGATAAATTACAATTTTTTATAAATGATGCTTCGCATCTTCAGAGATATTTTTCATAGTCCACTCAATTCTTTTTTCGAATGAATGTTGTCGTACGGTACAGTCTTGCTTAGTGCATATTCTACAGCTAAATTCCAGACAAGGATCTGAGTGAACAAATAATTCCATTGATTCACCAAATTCAGTTTTTACCAAGGCTGATAAAGAATCTATTTCATTGTGTGCCTCACGAACATTCAAGTACCACGGCACAGTTAAATGACAATCCAAATGAATGGTACCACCATATTTTATAATGCGTAAATTATGCAGATCTATCCAGTTTTCTTTTCTATTAGCATTAAGCGCTGCTACCATTTTTTTCAAAAGATCAGTATCAGCTTCATCCATTATTCCGGCCAAAGATTCACGCAAAATTTTATAACCCGTGATCATAATGATCAATGCAAATATTATTGCCACCGCACTATCTATCCACCATAATTTTAAAAAATAAAGCAATATTAAACCGGCAATAATTCCACCCGTGCTGTAAGTATCTGTCTTCAAATGTTTACCACTCGCCTGTAACGCTAATGAATTATTCTTTATACCTGTTTTAACGCAAATAACACCTGCTATATAATTAACAACCGCTGTAACAGCTACCAGCCAAATACCATAATCTAATTTCTGTACTAAATGGCGATGAAATAAACTGTTGATTGCCTCAATAATTATTATAACTCCCGCAACAGTTACCAATGTACCTTCTACGGCGGCAGAAATAAACTCTGCTTTTCCATGTCCGTAAGGATGATCCATATCCTTAGGCTTGGCACTTACATATAAACTATACACTCCTATTAAGCCGGCAATAACATTTACAGTACTTTCCAGCGCATCGGTTAAAATGGCTACAGAGTCCGTTAAATACCAGGCCAGCAGCTTTATCAGGAATAAGAATATTCCTATAGCTGTTATTATTTTTTGCAGGCGGAGGTTCTGTTGTACTGTTTGCAACTTGAGAAATTGAGGGACAAATATAAAGGCATTTCTTCTTAAATTATCGCCGTTTATAATTGTTATGGCAATTCGTACATTTGCACAAATTATTTGTCTGAACACGATTTTATTTGATTTTCAGGATGGGTAGGATCTTTTTATCCTGTATATCAATTAATCCAATAATCATGTTTAAGACAAAGGCTACAATATTTACAAAGATGGAACTGAGCAAAAATTTTACACACAACGAAGCAGAAGCCAAATGGTACCAACATTGGCTGGATAAAGGATATTTCTACAGTACTCCCGATGAACGCGAAGCATATACTATTGTAATGCCTCCACCAAATGTTACTGGCGTATTGCACATGGGACATGCTTTAAATAATACGATACAGGATATTTTAATTCGCAGGGCTAGAATGCAGGGCAAAAATGCTTGCTGGATTCCAGGGACTGACCATGCTTCGATCGCAACGGAGGCAAAAGTTGTAGCAATGTTACGTGAAAGAGGTATTACCAAATCATCTTTAACACGTGATGAATTTTTAGGCTATGCATGGGAATGGAAAGAAAAATACGGTGGCATTATTTTACATCAATTAAAAAAATTAGGCTATAGTCTTGATTGGAAGAGAACATCTTTTACAATGGACGAAGACTATTACAATTCTGTAATAAAAATATTTGTTGCGCTGCATGAAAAAGGTGTGATCTATCGCGGTAAAAGAATGATCAATTGGGATGTTAGAGCAAAGACGGCTTTAAGCGATGAAGAAGTGATCCATAAAGAAGTTGCAAGCAAATTATACCATGTAAAATATTTTATTGAGGAAAACGGAAAACCATCTGATAAATTTATAACAGTTGCAACGGTTCGTCCGGAAACAATTACGGGTGATACCGCTATTTGTGTTAACCCTAACGATGAACGATATACGCAGTTACATGGCAGATTCGCTTATGTACCATTAATCAATCGCCGCATACCAATTATTGCAGATGATTATGTTACGATGGATTTTGGAACGGGTGCACTAAAAGTTACGCCGGCACATGATGTGAATGATTATCAATTAGGACAAAAATACAACCTGGAGATAATTGATACCATGAATGATGACGGTACCATGAGTGAGGCCGCACAAATATTTCCCGGTATTGACAGAATGGAAGTAAGAAAAAAGATCATTCCATTATTAGAAGCTGCGGGCAATTTAAGTAAGATAGAAGATTACATCAGCCAGGTTGGTTTTAGTGAAAGAACGGATGCCATAGTTGAACCAAGATTGAGTTTACAATGGTGGGTTAGCATGAAAGCTTTAAGCACACCTGCGTTGAAAGCCGTGATGGATGAAGAAATAAAATTCTATCCGCCAAAATTTAAAAATACCTATCGCCATTGGATGGACAATATTAAAGATTGGTGCATTAGTCGCCAGCTTTGGTGGGGACATAGAATTCCCGCATGGTATGATAACGAAGGACGTTTTGTAGTTGCAGAAGACGAAACAAAGGCAAAAGAAATATTCAATAAAAAATATTCAATCGCAAATGCTGAACTAAAGCAGGATGAAGATTGTTTAGATACCTGGTTCTCTTCATGGCTTTGGCCTTTTGAAGTTTTTAAAGGTTACAGCAATCCAGGTAACGCCGATATAAAATATTACTATCCAACCAATACATTGGTTACAGCTCCGGAAATTATTTTCTTTTGGGTGGCAAGAATGATAATGGCGGGTTTTGAATACATGGATGAAAAACCTTTTAAAGAAGTTTATTTCACCGGTATTGTTCGCGATAAGCAGGGAAGAAAAATGAGCAAAAGTTTGGGCAACTCTCCAGATCTTTTAGGATTGATCGAACAATATGGCGCTGATGCTGTTCGCTTTGGTATTATGATATCTTCTCCTGCAGGAAATGATCTATTATTTGATGAAAGTGCATTGGAACAAGGAAGGAATTTCAATAATAAATTATGGAACGCGTTGAAGCTATTGAAAATGTGGGAAGGAAAGCAATCGACAACAGACAACAGACAACAGACAACCGATAATAGCAACTTTGCCATTGAATGGTTTGACAATCGTTTGAATGAAGTAAAGAATGAAGTAGAAAATTTAATGAAACAATTCCGTTTAAGCGAAGCTTTGAAAACTGTTTACTCTTTGATATGGGATGATTTTTGTAGCTGGTATTTAGAATGGGTTAAACCAGGATTCGAACAATCGATAGAAGCTACTGTGTATAATAAAACAGTTGACTTCTTTGATGAATTAATGCAGTTGCTTCATCCATTCACACCATTTATTTCAGAAGAGATCTATCATTTATTAAAAGAACAAAAAGTTGATCTTTGTGTTAGACAGTTAGAACAACATAAAGCACCCAACACAGAAATATTACAACAAGGTGAATTATTGAAACAAGTTATCTCCGCATTGCGTGATGCAAGAAATAAAAATCAGATCAAACCAAAAGATATAATTCAATTACATATTCAAGCCTCAGATAAAGCCAGCTATGCATCAATTGAAAATATTTTAAGCAAACAGATAAACGCAGCAAACATATACTACATAAGTGATTCAGTAGCTAACACTATTGTTGTTGCTGTAGAGAAAGATAAATTCTTTATCGAATCAGAAAGACAATTGGATAGTGCTACACTAAAAAATGATCTGCTAAAAGACCTGGAACACCAAAAAGGATTTTTGTTGAGTGTACAAAAAAAGCTGAGCAACGAAAAATTTGTACAAAATGCTAAGCCGGAAGTATTAGCCATGGAACAGAAAAAAATGGCTGATGCCGAAGCAAGGATAAAAACAATTCAGGAAAGTTTAGTAGGATTGAATTAACTTTTTGCTCTATTAATTATGACTTACATTCGTTACAAGTAAATTAAAACAACATGTCTAAAAATATTTTTTTGAAAATTGTTCTATTCTTATTTATTGTAACGATAGGTAACCATGCTATTGCACAAAAAAAGCCGGCTAAGTTTAAACCTCCTGTTGTAAAAACATATTTTGCCGGAATTAATGGCACCAAGGACTCAGTTAATGTTGCAACAGGAAAACAAATTATAGACTCTTCTTTAAAAGTAATAGATGCAAAAGGTAATAGCTATACTATTACTCACTATCAGTTTGCTTATAAGAGAATGGCTGTTGTTGAAAACGATTCTACAGGCATAGTGTCTCCCGTTTCTGATATAGTAGCAGATAATTTTATAGCAACGCCTTTGACTGATATATGGCGCAAAACCATCAGAGAAACTTTAGTTAAGGGAGAAGAATTTCACTTTGTAGATATCATTGTTACAGATAATAAGGGTAATTATTTTTATGCTCCCGAAGTTAGAATAGGCATCAAATAACCGATGATCACCATTAAAAAAGTTGGAGCGACAGCTGTTGCTGAAATAATAAACCTTGCTAATATAAGCTGGAAGCCAACTTACAAGCACATTCTATCCAAACCACAGATGGATTATATGATGCAACTTTTATATTCTCCCCATATCTTACAAAAACAAATAACCGAAGAGCATCACCAATTTATAATAGTAATGGATGAAAAAAGCAATATTGGCTTTGCTTCTTACTTTCTAATAAATCCAAATGATATTGCTGCTTATAAACTACAAAAACTCTATATTAATCCCGATCAACAAGGAAAAGGTATTGGCAAAAAATTAATCGATTATATAATTGAGGATATTAAGCCGAAAGGTGCACGGTCACTCGAATTAAATGTAAACCGATCGAATAAAGCAATTAAGTTTTATCAAAAATTAGGATTCGCAATTATCCGAGAAGAAGATATTGATATCGGTAATAATTATTTTATGAACGATTATGTGATGCGTAAAGTATTATAGATATTGACTCTACGGATACAGGAAAGTGATAACAAATTAATAAAAAATTTATTAACCGCAAAGTGCGCTGAGTTATCGCAAAGAAGCCGCAAAGAAAGACTTAGCGTTCCTTTGCGGCTTCTTTGTGTTCTTTGCGGTCAATATTTCTATTCCGGCACATCCGTACTTTTCTGATCTACCGCGTTCCTAACTATTTTATCGCTCATTTTTCTAAGCGGATTCTTACGCTGTTCTTCAAACTCTTTTCTTGCATTAATAATATCGATCGCTTTGTATATCGCTTCGCGGAAAGAAGATTCATCGGCCTTATTTTTTCCTGCAATATCAAACGCAACACCATGATCCGGCGATGTACGTACACCACTTATGCCTGCGGTATAATTAACACCTTCACCAAATGCCAGTGACTTAAATGGAATTAATCCCTGATCGTGATACATTGCTAATACACCATCAAATTTTTCATGTTGTCCGCGTGCAAAAAACGCATCGGCACTATACGGCCCAAAACAGAAAATATCTTTTTGTTGCTTCGCATCTTTAATAGCCGGTCTTATTATTTCTTCTTCTTCCTTACCTATCAAGCCTTCATCACCAGCATGAGGATTCAAACCCAGCACCGCAATTTTTGGTTTAGAGATACCAAAATCTCTCTTCAATGAATTGTTCATTATCTCCAGTTTACTGAAGATATTTTGTCTTGTTATATGCTGCGCAATATCTTTCACCGCAACATGCTCTGTTACCAATCCAACACGCATATTATCTGCCACCATAAACATCAATACATCCTGAGCACCAAATAAATTTTTAAGGTAAGGCGTATGTCCCGTAAAATTAAATTCGTTCGATTGTGTATTTTTTTTATGGATAGGTGCTGTAACTAATCCATCGATCTTGCCATCTTTCAATGCCTGCGCAGCTACTGTTAAACTTAATACTGCATATTTTCCTGCAACATCAGTTAACTGACCTGGTGTAATAGCCACCTCATCTTCCCAGCAATTGAACAGATTTATTTGTTTGTGGTTAATGCGGGTTGTTTCTTTTATACTGATAAAGTTGAAGTTAAGCTCAGGTAAACTTTTACGATAAAAATTAAATGCCTTATTGCTCGCAAATATAACAGGCGTGCATATTTCCAATATTCTTATATCTCCTACTATTTTAATGATCAGTTCTAATCCAACACCATTAAGGTCTCCACAAGTAATGCCGATAATTGGTTTATGTTCATTTTGCATATTCTGTGTCAAAATTTAGTGCCCAAAAGTACTTTATAATTAAGAATTAATAATTAAGAATTAATAATTCTTTCAATTGAAGCAGTATATGCCCCATTTATAGCATAAAATGACTGAATAGAGTCATACTGATTTATCGCGCCACAATATTCAATATTCCATATTACTTATTAAATGTTTGTAATTTCACCGCTCATTAATTACTAAAACAGCTTTGGACAAATTCACCATAAAAAAATCGCTCGGACAACATTTTTTAAAAGATGCAACTATCATCAATAAAATTATCGAGGCGGTAAAAGAAGATTCGTTCACTAATTTGTTAGAAGTTGGTCCTGGTGGTGGCGCAATAACCAAGCATTTGATAACAATACCAAACATACATTTCAAAGCAGTTGAATTAGATGACGATAAGGTTACTTATCTGAACAAAACATATCCTACTCTGCAAGACAATATTATTCATCAAAGTTTTTTAGATATCGATCCACCATTTAATGGCGAAGCTTTTACATTAGTAGGTAATTTCCCTTATAACATATCTACCCAGATTTTATTTAAGGTATTGGAATGGAGAGATCAGGTACCGGTAGTGATTGGCATGTTTCAAAAAGAAGTAGCACAAAGAGCAGCTTCAAAAGAAGGCAGCAAAGTATATGGTGTATTAAGCGTTTTAGTACAAGCCTATTATGATGTAGAATACTTATTTGATGTCAGTAATGATTGCTTTAACCCGCCACCAAAAGTACAAAGTAGTGTTATTCGTTTAAAAAGAAGAACGACTGAATTAACCGTAAAGAGCGAACGCTACTTTTGGATACTCATAAAAACTGCGTTTAATCAACGCCGTAAGACATTGCGCAATGCATTGAAAAGTCAGTTCACTCCTGAAGAATTACAAGATAAATTATTTGACAGACGCGCAGAAACTTTAAGCATTGATGAATTTGCTGCGTTAACTTTTAGAATGATTTAATCTCCATCTATCTTCTTATATCACCGCGGGCTTATCTCTCGTCTGATCGCGTTTAGATGCATAAGATGTTATCACAGCAACAAAAGCTCCTATCAACATATTTACTATTATAGTTACGCCAAGTATCATGAATAATAGATCCGAAGGATATTTAGGCTGACCTGTTGCCGGTGCATCTTGTACCATATCTACTATCTGGTGTGTAGAAAACAGATCAGGAAAAAAAGCAAACACACTGATACATACTATGATACTTGAAATGATCACTCCCGTTATAGTTGTTAGCAAACCGGACATCATCATTGAAACAGCCCTGTTTTTGTCATAGGGCCTGTCAATTAAGCGAAATGTATGGTAAAAGATAGCTATCATAAATAACCCACTGCCAATATAGAGGTAATAAAAGTTTTCATACCTATCACTGGAAAGAAAAAACTCCATAGGGATACTATATAATACGGCTGCTAATAATCCAAACAGAAAATATTCTGTCAGGTGTCGCTTATCAAATGTCGGGTTTCTCATGATCTTACCTTTTGTTTCATATAAAGGGTTAAAAATCATGCCACCATTGTAAGTAGTTGTAAGCTAACTTCTTCTCTCATTCTGACTTAAATCAGAAGAGAGGCGTGGAGGTATTTCCCCGTATAATTTGATGAAAAAACAAGAATAACTAATTAAAATTGGGGAGACAGGTTGATTCTACAGGCTATTTGTCTATAATCATCATCTAATCAATCGATTAATAACAAAAAAATTGCGCAGCCCGAAAGGTTCTGCGCAATAGTTTTCATTTATCTGGACTCAAATGCAAATATCTATCTATCCCTGTTAACAAAATGTAGAAGAATAGATAGGTTTTTTGTAGAAAAACTTCTACTTTTAGTGTTCACTATAATGGCCTAACTGTGAAAAAATTCTTGCTTGTAGACGACCACACAGTAGTTCGTTCAGGTGTTAAATTATTGTTATCCGAGATATTTAAACCCTGCGAAGTACACGAAGCCTGTGATGGAGACACCGCTACAGAACTTTTAAAAAACAATAAGTACGAGCTTGTTATGATGGATATCCAAATGCCTAAGACTGATACTTTAGGGCTGATGGAATACATTCACATAATATTGCCTGATACCAAAGTATTGATGTTTTCCATGAGTGCAGAAAATATTTATGCTAAACGCTTCCTTAAAGCCGGCGCTATGGGCTTTATTTCCAAAGATGCTCCCTTAGATGAAATAACAAAAGCTATTCAACAGGTATTACACAATAAAAAATATTTTAGCCCTGCGCTAACGGATAAGTTTGTGAACGAATCTTTAGAAGATAATCCGTCAAACCCTTTTGATAAATTATCACGCAGAGAATTTGAAATTGCCTCTTTACTTTTATCAGGTGAAACCCTAAGCGAAATATCGCATTCTTTAAACCTTCAAATATCTACCGTTGGTACGCATAAAGCACGTATGTTTGAAAAACTACAGGTTACCAATCTTCTTGAATTAAAAGAGTTAGCTACTACCTATAATCTCTAATGGAACTGGATTATCTTTAATTTAATTAGTGTTTGCTAATGTAAAAGTTATGCCCATGAATTTTATAAAAAGACTTGCCAATACAGGTGTTGAGTATGCCGATAATACAATAGACAAGCGAGGTGTAAAGATTGTCAACTACTTTTCAATCATTCACTTTATAGTTATACTATCACTGGTTTTATTACGAACAGTTGCTTATTATACAGTTCCGCATAATAAAGTCATCATTGGTGCAAATACGATCATTATAATTTCGGGATGTTTTTTTCTATTGCCACTTATTTTTAATTATTACAAACAAACTCGCATAGCAAGGTTTTATCTATGCTGGTTACCTACCATTGCAATAATGGTTATTTATATTTTTGAGGGAACAAGAAAAACCACAATACTAACCAGCGAATATGATAGCTTCTATTTTTTTCTATTAGGCGTTGCTGCCTTTCCATATTTGTTATTAAGCGTCTCTAATAAAAAAGAATTATTAATAGGCTTATCGCTTCCTTTGATTGCTATTCTTTTTGTAGATAGGATATTCAACTTATTTGGAATGGGGCATGCACAAAAAGGTATGGCAGGCGACGGATTCGAATTAAACAGCGCAAGAGCTATTATTGCTTATTTCGCCCTCAGCGGCTGTTGCCTTGTAATGAAGATACTCGTAGAAAAGGAAGATCATAAAAATGAAAGCCTGATAAAAGAACTGGAAGAAAAAAATAAGCTGATAGATCAACAGGCTGAAAAAGAAATTAAAGAAAGCGAAAGCAGGTTTCGTCTGCTTTTTGAACAGGCTGCCGATACGATCATTGTATCAAGAGAAGACAATTCTATTGAAAGCGTTAATCCTAGTGCCTGCGCAATGTTCGGCTATTCAGCTAAAGAATTCACATCTCTTAAATTGGATGATATAGTTGAAGAAAATGATTTAAAAGAAAGTCCTGTAACCATTGAAAGATATAAAAATAAAACGGCCGTTTACAGAGAAAGATTACTTAAAAGAAAAGACGGATCTGTTTTTTCTGTAGAAATAAATGCCAAGATACTTCCGAATGGGAGTCTTCAATCTTTTGTACGTGATATTACCGATCGAAAAAAAGCTGAAAAAGAAATTCAACAAAGCGAAAGTTTGTATCGCTTGTTGTTTGAACAGGCCCCAGATGCTATCATGGTATCCAAAGAAAACAATACCATTAAAAGTGTTAACCCAAGTGCCTGCAAAATGTTTGGCTATTCTCCTGCTGAATTTTTATCACTTAGGTTAGAAGATATAGTTGACCCCGACAATCTTATAGGTAATCCTATAGATCTTGAAGTATTTACACCTCAAAAAACTCTTTATAAAGAAAGAATACTTAAAAGAAAAGATGGTTCTATTTTTCCTGTAGAAATAAATGCCAAAATACTTCCTGATGGAAGTTTGCAATCTTTTATCCGTGATATTACAGCTCGTAAAAAAGCAGAAAAGGAAATTCAGCAAAGTGAAGGCAGGTACCGGTTATTGTTTGAACAAGCTGCTGATGCCATTACCATTATCAATAAGGATAAAAAATTTGAACAGGTAAATACAAGTGCCTGCAAAATATTCGGTTATACAGAAGCCGAGTTTTTATTACTCAGCCTTGAAGATGTATTGGATAAAGAAAATCTTAAAATAAATCCGGTAAGTTTCCAAAAGATTGAAAGTGGTGAAACCGTTCGCAACGAAAGGATACTCATAAAAAAAGACGGATCAACTTTTCCTGCAGACATAAATGTAAAAATGTTGCCTGATGGAAGTTTTCAATCTTATATCAGGGATATCACTGATAGAAAAAAAGCTGAAAAAGAATTGATTGAGGCAGAAGCCAAATTCAGGGACCTCGTTGAAAAATCATCCGTAGGTGTCTATATTATTCAGAAAGGAAAATACATGTATGTAAATCCGGAATTCGCAACAATATTTGGTTATGAGCAAAGTGAACTGATCAATTCCGTTTCTGTAGAATCATTGGCCCATCAGCCTTATACAGAATTAATAAGAAATAATATGCGTAGGCGTATTGAAGGAGCAAAAGAAACTACTCCTTATGAAATTGACGGCGTAAAAAAAGATGGTGATATTATAAGATTAGAAATTTTTGGAACAAGAACTCAATACAAAGGGAAACCTGCTATTATAGGAACCTTGATTGACGTTACAGAAAATAAACTATTGCAGAAACAAGTATTGGAACAAAAAATACAGGAACAAAAAAGAATTATCAGGGCCGTTTTAAAAGCAGAAGAAAAAGAACGAAACAGGATCGGCCAGGAATTACATGATAATGTTAACCAAATATTAGCCGGCACTAAGCTTTACCTGGGCATGGCAGCAAAAGATGAATTTGCAGGCAGAGGATTGGTCAAAAGCTCGCTTGAACTAGTAGATAACGCCATTGACGAAATGCGTTCGTTAAGTAAAGAACAGGTTACGCCTATCAAAGGAATTGATCTGAAAGATCTAATCAGTTCACTGATCGATAAATTGAATGCTAGCTCATCAATAAAAACTACCGTTATTTATAATTTGAATAACCAAACTATTGACGATGATCTTAAAGTAAATATCTATCGCATTATTCAAGAACAAATGAATAATATTTTGAAACATTCGAACGCCGTACATACTAATATTTCACTAACAGATGATAGCCAGTATTTGTATGTTTCAATAGAAGATGATGGAGATGGATTTGACATGGAACAAAAAAGAAAAGGAATAGGCCTCGCCAATATGAGTAACCGGATCGAATCTTTTAACGGTGAATTAGAAATACATAGCAGTCTGGGTAATGGATGCCAGATAAAAATGACTATCCCCTACTTAAATAATAATTAAAACGCATTTACCATTTATCTTTGCTCCATGAGTAAAGTAAGAGTTCGATTTGCACCAAGTCCTACAGGCGGCTTGCATTTAGGTGGCGTACGCACCGTATTGTTCAATTATTTATTTGCCAAAAAACATGGCGGTGATTTTATTGTT
>Ga0210386_10004336_pt1 | contig 11751 bp, 8 predicted proteins | sample IncBWH32OmetaG_FD_160091 | JGI IMG/M metagenome (GOLD analysis project Ga0210386, IMG submission 160091) | Forest soil microbial communities from Barre Woods Harvard Forest LTER site, Petersham, Massachusetts, United States - Inc-BW-H-32-O ... | reverse complement strand
AAAATAGTGGAAATGGGATAGATGGGACAGGAATAAATATAAATGCAGTGGGAGGGAATGGGGGATTTGGTGGTGGCGGCGGGGGAGGAGTAGCTGCCGGAGGAACCTCTCTTTTTGGTGGTGGCAGAGGAAGTTATGATGGAAAAACAAGTTCTGGCGGTGGCGGTGGCGGCGCCGCGATGGGGGGAAATATTTTTCTCCAAGACCAGGCACAGTTGATGATTGGAGATAATGTGATCATCGAAAAGGGACAAGTTATTGAAGGCAAAGGCGGCAAAGGGGGGATAGTTCCCGCTGAGACTGGAAGCGCTTTTGGCCGTGATATTTTTATTCGCTCGGGTGCCACGTTAGTTTTTACAAATTCGCGGCCCATCACGATTGCCACAGATATCACTAGCAATCATGGGGAAGGAGGGCAAATAGGACAAGGGGGTCTTGTAATGAATGGAACGGGCAAAGTCACCTTGACCGGAACCAATTCTTATACTGGACCCACGACGGTTAATTCCGGCACTTTGGTTGTCAATGGTTCTATAGGAAGCGCCTCAGATCCTGTTTCTATTCGTGCGAGCGGCGTTCTACGGGGCATTGGCACCATCAATGGGCTAATCACGGTAAATAGCGGAGGTAAATTGCGACCAGGAACTTCTATTGGTACACAAAATTACGCTGCTGGCCTGACGCTGAATTCTGAATCTACTCTCACGATTGAAATCAATGCGGCAGGACAAACGTCGCTTGCCAATGTCACGGGCACAGCCACTTTACATAGAGGGGCTCAACTTGAAATCATTGCTAATCCCGGCGCTTATTCGGTGATGACCTATCCCCCGTTATTAATGGCGACTTCAATTAACGGTTCTTTTTCATCTTCCATTCTTGGCATTTCCCCAGAGAATCTTGCTTATCAACTTTTCTACACTCCTACTACTATTCAGCTGCAACTCACAGCCTCTACAACCCCTCAGGAGCAATTGATCTCCCCTATGATCGCTCAGCAGCAACTAATCGCTCTATTTTTACCCTCGGCTATCAGCGGCCAATCGGGGAATAATGCCATTGTCGCAGACTATCTCAATTCTCTTCCTGTTGGAATGTTGGGAGCTCAGTACGACATTTTACTTGATCTTCCGCACAATGAACAGACAGTGGCCCTCAGCACGATTAACCCAGCGCGAAATGCGTTTTTACTCTTTAATTCATACAACACAGCATTTACTTTTAGTAATCTTTTATGTGCTAACGCTCTTTATCCACGATATCTTGAAAATATGGGTAGATCGTTTTCGGAAATTTCTCTCCAAGAGTTCTTTTCCGGGACTCAACTTCTTGCGCAGAACCAAGATAGTTTTATAGGAAGAGAAGGCCTCTCTCAAGATTCACAAGCTCATGCAATCGACCGAAAGCCTTATTCTATCTGGTTGACAGGTTTTGGAGATTTAGCTAGTCAATCGGCCAAAAATCAAAACCCTGCTTTTCATATGACAAACGGTGGTTTTCTCTTAGGGATGGAGCGGTATTATCGAGATAGTTCTTCAAATATTTTTGACAATGCGCTGATTGGAGGAGCTTTGGGGTATGTTTTTTCATCGATCACTGAAGAGGATCATTTCGGTAGCGGTCATACAAACGGGATTTACAGCTCTCTTTATACTACGATCGATTTTAACAATCATTGCTATTGTGATATTGCAGTGTGGGGCAATTATCAAGCTTTGAGCAATTCACGCAATATTTTTTATCCAGGATATTCTGCGAAAGCAGAAAGCCAGTCTCATGTCTGGGGAGGAGATCTTCATGGATCATTTGGATATGATTACCTCTTTCAGACACAGGGGATTTTAGAACCATTTATCTCTCTAGATTGGGCCTTCGATGAAGAATTTGCCTATGTAGAGCATGGCGCTGGTGTATATAATATGTATTTCCCAAGCCAATTTTCCTCGATGCTTCGAACAGAGGGAGGAGCCCACTTGTTTTATACCTGGCTGCCTTGTTGGGGGCTTTGGTTTTTACATACTAAACTCAGTTATGTAAATAAAGTTCCCTTTGGCGCGGTAGTCACTGCTGGAATTGTAGGTGCTCCCGGCGCTTTTACTGTAACCGCATTAAACGCCACACAAAATCTGTGCTCAGTGGCCGGAGAAATTGCTGTTAGGTCAAAAAAAGGATATTATACATCACTTATCTATAATGGAGAATTTGGAAGCGGCTATATCTACAACCAGCTCTCTTGCAAAATTGGCTATGAATGGTGAGCTGGTCGGGCTCCTCTTTCTTGTTTACCTTAAAGGGAGCTATTCTTTGCGGATATAAAATTCTTCCAGAATCTCCAATTTTACTGGAGATTCTGGAAGAATTAATAAAATTTTCGCCAAAAAATCCAAAAAAATTGGAGATTCTGGTAATATCTGATTTATGCACAAAATTCTTTACTTTGCTGAAACGGCCTACATAGAAACCCAGCATCTTATACCTCTTTTATCGGAATACACCAATCCTCATGATTTCATTACCCGTTTAGTCAAGAAGGGGGATTTGATCCGTTTAAAAAATGGCTTTTTTGTGATTGCCGAAAAAATTCAAAAATCGCCAATTCCTTACAACCAAATTGGCAATTTGCTATACGGTCCTTCGTATCTAAGTTTTGAATGGGCGTTATCTTATTATAGCATGATCCCTGAAGGCGTTTATGTAGTAACAAGTGCATCGGCGACCAAATCAAAAAGTTATACAACACCGTTAGGTACTTTTGATTATCATTATTTAAGCCATCATCGATATGCTATCGGCATTGATCAACAGAAAAATTTCGCAGGAAATTTTCTCATCGCAACTCCAGAAAAAGCATTAGCTGATTTGATTCATTTTAAGAGCAGAAATTTGGAGACATCCAAAGATATGTTGATTGATCTTGTGGAAGCTCGTAGAATTGAAGAAAATATTTTGAAAAATTTAAATAAAAATCATTTATTGGAAATTGCACAAAAATATCGATCTAAATCCGTAACTCAACTTGTTAATGCGCTAGGCTTATTATGAGCAGTAATATAAAAAACATGATTTATCAATATCAAAATTTAAGAATCAATGAAGAGACGAAACTTCGAGAGATTCTTCAGCAAACGGCTCTTTTAGGATTAGAACGACATGGTTTTTTCGAAAAAGCAGCTTTTTATGGTGGAACAGCGCTTAGAATCCTCTATGGATTGGATCGCTTTAGCGAGGATTTAGATTTTACTCTACTCAAAGCAGATCCTCATTTTGATTTTATTCCCTATTTGGAGGGAATGAGGAAAGAACTCGCATCCTTTGGTTTCGAAATGGACGTGACCAAAAAGGAAAAAACAGCCGAGACGAATATTTTATCCGCTTTTATGAAAGCAAATACAATCCAACTGTATTTAATGATAGGCGAGGAGACGAGAAGGATCAATCACAATGCGAAAATTCAAATCAAATTGGAAGTGGACATCGATCCTCCGCCTCATTTTCGTGTGGCAAATCAACTGGTTACCAATCCTGCCAATTTTTATGTGATGACTTTGCATCAAAATGATTTATTTGCGGGCAAAATGCATGCGATCCTGTATCGGGCATGGAAAGGAAGAGTTAAAGGTCGAGATTGTTTTGATTTGATTTGGTACATCCAGAAAAATGTTCCCTTAAGTCTTCGTTATTTGACATCGTGTATGTCTCAAGGAGGCAATCTGGGCGTCGAGGAACAATTGAGTCGTGATCAGGTTTTAGAACTTCTAAAAATTAAAATTCAACAAATTGACTGGGAAAGCGCAAAAGCCGATGTTCGGGCTTTTATTGCGGATCCTGAGCGTTTAAAAATTTGGACTTCGGGATTCTTTTTAGACCTCATCGAGCATTTAAAAGTTGAATTAATTGTCTGAAGCTAGAATTTAATTGGGCTCAGCATAGAAAAAGGCAAGCCTGTTTCCAGGCTTGCCTTATAGATTAGACGTTATGATTTGTCTTTATCAACGATTTCAACTTCTGCGTCTTCAAGACCATCCGTTTTTGCATTTTGAGCGGCTTGCGGTTCAGCTTGAGCTTCTGGACCATGTCCTGCTTTAGAAAGCTCTTCGCCGATTTTTTGCATATGCTGCTGCAGTTCGGCTGTCTTGCTCTTGATAAGAGCCGTGTCTTGCGTCGTTAACGCTTGCTTGACTCCATCAATTTTACTTTGAACATCGGAGACGACATTCGCTGGGAGCTTTTCCTTAAATTCACTGAGGGATTTTTCCGCACGGAAAACAAAGGCGTCTGCTTCATTGCGAACTTCCACTTCTTCTTTGCGGGTCTTGTCCTCAGCTGCATGCAGTTCGGCTTCCTTGACCTTGCGCTGGATCTCCTCATCGGTCAATCCTGATTTCGCTTCGATCTTGATCTTTTGCTCGCGATTTGACTGCTTGTCTTTCGCAGATACATGCAAAATTCCATCGGCATCGATATCGAAGGCTACTTCGATTTGCGGGACGCCACGAGCCGCTGGAGGAATATCTGCCAGATCAAAACGACCGATTTCTTTATTGTCTCTTGCCATCGGCCGCTCTCCTTGAAGAACAACAATGGTCACCGCAGGCTGATTGTCTCCAGCAGTAGAGAAAATTTGTTTTTTCTGCGTTGGGATCGTTGTGTTCCGCTCGATAAGAGGGGTCATTACGCCGCCCAAGGTCTCAATGCCCAATGTAAGAGGAACTACATCGAGAAGCAAAACGTCTTTGACGTCGCCCGCGATAATTCCGCCCTGGATCGCGGCACCAATCGCTACTGCCTCATCCGGGTTCACCCCTTTATGCGGCTCGCGAAGGAAAATTTCTTTTACTTTTTGCTGCACGAGCGGCATACGGGTCATCCCGCCGACAAGAATTACCTCGCCGATATCCGCTGGAGTTACGCCTGCATCTTTCATTGCTTTTTGGCAAGGACCGACCGTTCTTTCAATGAAGTCATGGCAAAGGCTTTCTAATTTAGAACGGCTAAGCGTCAAGGAAAGGTGCTTAGGTCCGCTCGCATCCATGGTGATAAAGGGCTGATTGATCTCTGTGGTTGCAACGCCAGAGAGTTCAATTTTTGCTTTTTCTGCTGCATCGCGAAGGCGCTGCAGAGCCATTTTATCTTTGGAAAGATCAATGCCATGCTCTTTTTTGAACTCATCAAGGATCCAGTGGATGATTGCATTATCAAAATCATCGCCGCCAAGATGGGTGTCTCCATTGGTCGCAAGCACTTCAAATACGCCATCACCAATCTCAAGGACAGAAATATCAAACGTACCGCCGCCCAAATCATAGACAGCAATTTTTTTGTCTGTGTTTTGCTTGTCTAGGCCATAAGCCAAAGCCGCCGCAGTAGGTTCTGGAATAATTCGTTTTACATCCAACCCTGCAATACGGCCTGCATCTTTCGTAGATTGCCTTTGCGAATCGTTAAAATAGGCAGGTACAGTCACAATTGCTTCTGTGATTTTTTCTCCAAGATAGCTTTCGGCAGTTTCTTTCATCTTGATGAGAACTTGAGCTGCTGCTTCCTCAGGAGAAACCGGTTTTCCATCGATTTCAAAAACCGCGTCGCCATTGGCGTTCTTAATCACTTTATAAGGAACTGTGGATCTCTCTCCGCTCGTTTCATCGAATTTACGGCCGATAAAACGTTTTGTCGAATAGAGCGTTTTTTCAGGATTTGTGACGGACTGCCGTTTTGCAGGGACTCCAACTAGTCTTTCAGAGCCTTTAAAAGCGATGACGGAAGGGGTTGTGCGTCCTCCTTCAGCATTGCTAATCACCACGGTAGACCCTCCTTCCATAATAGCTACGCAGGAGTTAGTCGTTCCAAGGTCGATACCAATAATTCTTCGTTTTTGTGACATAGTTTTTCTCTTTTTTTAATTTAACATTTTTGGTTTATATTGATGGCCTCAGGTGTGGGTTCCTCGCAAGGAGTTGAAACCTCTTCACATTTTGGCTTTTTTGCTACTTTTACGCGGGCCGGACGGATTGTGCGAGACGCACTCTTATAGCCTTTTGTAAATTCCTTGAGGATTGTTCCCTCAGAATGTTCATCGGTCTCTAAAATCTCGACCGCTTCATGGTAATGGGGATCAAAAGTATTTCCTTCTGAATGAAATGCGACAACACCATGGTTGTGGAGCACCTCTTTAAATTGGGCCAAAATCATCTGAAAGCCCGTTGCCCAGTTTTTTACTTCACTGGTCGCTTGCTCTGTAAAACGGAGAGCATTTTCAAGGTTGTCCAGAGGCGCTAAAAATTCGCTCATGCAGTTTTCATAAGAATAGCGAAGCAATTCTTGCTTTTCTTTTTGCATCCGTTTACGCATATTTTCTTGCTCTGCAAGAGTTCGGATATATTTCTCCTTCCAGTCTTCTAAAGAAGGGGGTTTCGGAGCTTCTTTTGTTTGGGACTCTTCGCTGTTTGTTTCATCCAATACAGCGCTATCTTCTTCAAATAGCTCGTCGATGGCCGCATCGTTTAATTCGGTCATTTGTTCCTTTGGATTTAAAGATTCTTCTGAATCGAAAGTCATATATTTTAGCTCATGGGTTCTTGTTTTTTATTTTCTAATTGAATCGAAAATTCTTCCTGTTCTATCCGCTGTGCGTTTGTCGGTTGGCGGTAAGTGATCTTATATTTATAAACGCTTCCTGTTAACGCCTGACTCATTTGTTCGGAAAAAAATTGGGCAAGACCGAATAAATTTCGATAAGGAATTCGCGTCGGCCCTAAAATGGCAATCGCTCCAGCAATAGCTTGGTTAATCCGGTAGGGAACTGCGATCACGGCGCATTCTGAACCGGAAGGGACAAAGGGATGCAATTCGTCTCCGATCCAAGAAATCAGTTTTCCCTGTTTACAGCACTCTCTTAGCATCGTCCGCATATGGGATTGGTCTTCCAGTAAACTCAAACTATTGGACAAAGCTGTCGGATCGTTAAATTCAGGATAGGTTAATAGTTTAGAAAGGCCTGTCCTAAAAATGTCTTCGGTTGGAAAATTTACATAGCCTACGACATGCCGCACGATCACTTCATTATAAATTCTTTGGGCAAGTTTGCCATCGGCCTCATTTGGAAAAGGGGCTTTTTCGCCTTTATTCATTCTCCATAAAAAATATCTTTCGGCTGTATCTAAAAAGGTCTGTTCTACCGAACGGTCCAAATAAATGGTCTCCGTTCGTACCAACCCAAAGTCTGTGATCAGGATCACAAGCAGCTGAGAGGCGTTTAGAGAAATCAATCGGACGTCTTGGATAAAATCATGATCAAATCGTGGCGAAGATGCAAAAACAGCGCACTGGGTCGCATCACTTAAAATCTCGACCGTTTTGTGCAGCATCGTGACCACTTCGCAGCCCTCTTTTGCCAACACTTCATTTAAAAGCCCTTCCTGCTCTTTCTCTATAATTCCTTGGTTTTGAAACGCATCTGCATACAGACGAAATGCTCTCGCTGTCGGGATTCTGCCCCCCGACGTATGCTGCTGCTTTAAAAACCCTAGCGACTCCATCTTGCTAAAATAATTGCGGATCGTAGCCGAACTCAACGAGGCAAATCCATTATCCTGTAAGGTTTGAGATCCAATCGGCTTGCCTAGTTTTAGGTACAGCTCCACAAGTCCCAACAAAACGGCCTGTTCCCGGTCGTTCTTGGAAGGTTTTTTCGCTGATAAAGACTTGAGCGATGTATTTTTCATAAGGTTTCCATATCTCTAGTTTTGAATTATAGCAAAGACATTCAAGCTTAGCAATCGTTTTTTAGCAATCGAACGCCTAGATTGCTGATGTTGTGTTGTAAGTTATTTATTTTAAATGTTTTATTTAAGCCTGTGAGGTGGTTATTTTTTGGCTCCGCCGGCCAAAGGACTGCGTCCTCTGGACTCCTGTTTTTTGGGTAGGGTATTTTTAGGATTAGGTTGGGATTATGTTTGGGGGGGATTTATACGCTGTTCAAAGCAAAAATCTATTTGGAAGGACCGGAATATTTCTTCCAAATTTGATTGATTTCAAATTTTCTTTTTCAATGAAATTCAGTTAAAATGTTTTTTAAGATTTAATAGTAAATAACTTGTATTATGTTCGTTTAAATATAAAATATCGAATTTTCTTGATTGGATGTTTTATTGTTTCAGTGCTAAAATATAAATAGATTTTATTTAACAGAAATGCTGCTTGTTGCTAAGCTCTTTATTCTTGCCTCAGAAGAAGGAGCTTATGCCGACGATTTGTGCGTTTTATGGTATTTTAATCCAGATGTTTTGGAATGATCATGCTCCCCCTCATTTTCATGCGCTTTATGGAGAATTTGAAGTTGTGTCTATACTTTAAAAGTGATTGAAGGGAAAAGGCCTCGACGTGCTCTAGCTATGATCTTGGAGTGGGCATTTCAACATCGAGATGATCTAATGAAAAATTGGAAATTATGCGAGACAAGGAAAACACCCCAGAAAATTCCTCCTCTGGACTAAACTATTTAATGCCTTGGCGTGTGTTTACTGTTAGGCCGTTAGATAATTATTGTCTGGAAGTTACATTTTTAGATGGTACCTGTGGAGAGGTGGATATGTCTAAGCTAATTTTTAGCCAGGATGCCGGGGTATCTGAAATATTAAGAAATGTGCACGTCTTCACTCAAGTTTATGTAGAGCATGGCGTTGTAACTTGGCCAGGTGAGGTTGATTTGGCCCCAGACGCGATGTATAGAGAGATCAAAAAGCAGCATAAATGGATTATCGAGTAATATGACCTTTTTCTTCTTAAACACTCTCGGCCGGGAACGGTTAAAAAGCGTATCCAAAATTACATTGTAATAACAAGAAATTGCTTGGCTGATCGCCGAATAGATGTTGGACGATCGGGTAGCCCGCGCCAAGTTGTAATATGATTTTATTGGAAGAAATCCAGAGAGATGGAACGAGATAGATCGTGTTTCCTCCGGAATTCGGATCGATGGTTCCATTCATTTTATCCTTCCAGACATAAAAACCTTCAAATTCAGCCATCCAAGCAAAAATCCATCCGGATGGACTTGGAATATTTCTTCCAAATCCAAATTGATATAGCAGTTGGTTTCCAAATTTTTCCCCATGATGAGAGGTTGTGAAAATTGCACCCGGAGAGGTAAAAACAAACCAGTCGCTTAACATATGCATGTATGTACCCCCAATGAAAAAACTACACGACCCAAGCCCCGTTGGAGGGTTTTTTTCGCTCGATCCTGTAGGAAATGTGATGTTGGCAACAATCGTTGCTTGATCGATGGAATCTAAGGTTTTTTTTGTAAAAAATGCATATTCAAATTGGGCCCATATATCTTCTAATCCAGAAGAATGAGCGCTTTTGTTTTTGTTTTCAGGGGTAAAAGGGACGTTAAAAAACAAAGAAAAACTATCTGTAATGCCATATAAAAAGCTAGGAATGAGATCGGTCGATAGAGTATTTTTTCCAAGGACCGCATCGGTCAATACATACAATTGTAATTGCCCTTGATCGAGAATGTTTTCTCCAAAACTCACAAAAGGACCCGGCTGTTGAGAAAACGGAAGAGAAAAGTTTCCTACTGGTATTGGTTCTATCTCTTCCGTTGTTTGTGCATTGCTTGGAACAACAAACAGAATCGAGACGATTGGAAGAAGAAGTTTTATAAATGGTCGCATTTTTTAACGGCTCAATTTTTTTAGTTACGAAAAATGAGCCACTCCTTGGGTCAAATATATAGGAGTTGCGATTTTTATTTTGGAGGATTTTTTAGAGTCATGCCTGGCTCATTCCAACTGCTAGATTGTTGCCGCTTGGACACTCTACTTTGTATATATATTTCTCTTATATTTTGAAGAAGAGAAAAAAGAAATGGCGATCACTGAGAGCGTGGACTCGCGCGTACACCCGAATAAACCGGTCTCCCAATATATTTTTTTATAGCAGTTCCAATTAGATGGATTCGACGGGATCAGTGGATAGGAATCGCTTTCTTTAAAATAATTAATTAAACAGTTCGTATGAAATGTATGCTATTTTCTTTGATTTGTTAAATTTGTTTTTATTTGTATTGTTAGTTTAGCTTCGTGTATAATTATTATAATTAATTATTAATAATAAAAATGATAGTTATGTCTGTATGTCGTTTATTTGGATCTGCAGTAAATGCGGCCTATGAAGTTGTAAATTGTGGAAAAAGGACGTTTGCTCGTATCGGAAGCGCTGGGGCTCAAGGGGTTCAAAGAGCAAGGGACTATTGTCCGGAAGCTTTGGGCACTGTGGCTGTCGGTAGCGCAGCTCAGGCAGCTTTTACGGTTTGTTCTATTATGAGAGTGCTCTTATCCTGGGGAGATGAGTTAGACTTAGTGGTTCTCGGGGGAGCCGCGACGATTGGCGCCGTTTTGGGTTCATCGCAAACAGCACGAGATTTTGTGGAAAATAAAGTTACCCGTGGTATGGAATTTATTGAATTTTTGATTGCTAATCGCCCCCGAAATGTTTCCCCAAGAGAGTTTTTTCTTCAAACAGGGGCTCATATTGTAGGGGCAGGACAAAGAGGAGTAAGATTTTTACAATGGAGACTTGAACCAGTTCTTCCAGTGGCGAGAGTGGGTCTACAAACAGCCGTTGGAATGGCGCAAAATGGCATAGAGAGCTCTGCAAATGTAGCCATTTATTTAGGTTCTGGAACAGTTGAGGCTGGAAGAACAGGTGTTAGGGTGGCAGCTCCTTACGTAAGAGATGGCATTAGCTATTCAGCAAAGGGCGCGCTGGAATTAAGCCGTCATGCGATTCAGGGGGGAATAAGCGGCGCTGAGATGGCAGCTCCTTATGTAAGAGACGGTATTGTCTATTCTACGCAAAGAGCCATAGATTTAAGCCGTGGAGCGATTCAGGAGAGAGAAGAAGCGGAGCATGCTGCACACGTACAGGTGAATTTAAACCCTCGAGCAATCCCACATAATGCTGAAATGGCTCCTGATATAAGAGACAGAGTGATGCATTTTACGCATGCAGCGGTGGATGTAAGTCGCCAAGCGATCGAGAGGGGAGTCGGGGGTGTCGAGATGGTATCTCCTTATGTAAGAGATGGGGCTATTTATTCCGTAGAGGGAGCGGTAAATTTAAGCCACCAGGTGATTCAAAGGGGAATGAACGGCGCTGAGAAAGTAGCTCCTTATGTAAGAGATGGTATTGTGTATTCTGCACAAAGAGTCATGGATTTGAGCCGTGGGCCCCAAGAGGAAATGCGCGTCCCTCAAGAGGCAGCTTTAAACCACCCGATTGAAGAAGAAAGAAACGATGCTGCACTCGCAGCTCCGATAAGAGGCGCCGCGGCGCATTTTGCAGAAAGAACAATGGATTTAAGCCGTCGGATAGTTCAGGTCGGAATGAATAGCGCTTCCGTAGTCATTCCCGGTTTAAGCAATAGAGGGCTAGTTTTTTTAAGGGCTTTTGTTGATTTGGGTGGAACTATGCTTCAAGCCGCGATGCCGGAAGAGAGAATGCGAAGGATTGTCGTAGCAGGCGGGCAATTACAAGAACGTTTACATAATGAAGTACGATGGATACGCCCATTAATGCGACAAGTTTTGGCTGAAATAGGAGTGATGACAGCGGAGATGACGGCTTTCATGGAGCGAGAGTATCCAGCGACTCTTGGAATGAGCTTTTCTGTCGGGCTACTCTATACAGCCTATTGTGTTGAAAGCGTGTTTGCTTTGGCAAGGTTTTCTTAAACTAGAAAAG
>Ga0210386_10004334_pt1 | contig 11752 bp, 13 predicted proteins | sample IncBWH32OmetaG_FD_160091 | JGI IMG/M metagenome (GOLD analysis project Ga0210386, IMG submission 160091) | Forest soil microbial communities from Barre Woods Harvard Forest LTER site, Petersham, Massachusetts, United States - Inc-BW-H-32-O ... | reverse complement strand
CGTCCCGGTACGTCAGGAACACGGTCTCGTTCGGACCCTGCAGGTGAATGTCGAAGCGATAACTTGGTCGGCCCGAAGCACTTTCGGCGGCACACAGCAAAGTGGGCCGCCGCCCGGCGTCGACCTCGGTCAGCAGCGGATCGGAGTCCAGGTCGCCGTCGGGCAGGTAGGCGCGGGTGAACAGCCGGTTCAACAGCCCCCGGGCGAACACGGCGATCGCGAAAAACGGCCGCCCGGAGCCCGCCGCACCGGGTGTCACCGTCGTAAACGCGTACCGCCCGTCCGCGTCGGTCGCAGCTCGGCCGAACCCGGTGAACCCGGCAGGACCGTCGCGCCGCAACGAGCCGGCCGCGCGCGGGATGCGACCGGCACCGTCGGGCTGCCACAGTTCGACCAGCGCGTCGGGGACACCGTTGCCGGCGCCGTCATACACCTTGCCGTGTAACCGCACGGCATCCGCATCGGCGCCCCCCAGCAAATCGCTGTCGCCGGGGTACGGGAACCCGAGGCCGAAGAAGGGACCGACGGTTTGCCCTGGGGTGCAAGCCAATTCGGTCATGCTTCGGTCCAGGTTCGGCCCCGGCCGGACAGCACAATGTCCCACCGGTAGCCGGTCGCGTACTCCGGCTCGGTGAGGTCGTGGTCGTAGCTTGCGATCAGCCGTTGGCGCGCAGCGGGATCGAGGATCGATTGGAAGATGGGATCCAGATCGAACATCGGGTCACCCGGAAAGTACATCTGCGTGACCAGCCGGTGCGTGAAAGCGCTTCCGAAGACCGAGAAGTGGATGTGCGCCGGCCGCCAGGCGTTGCGGTGATTGCGCCACGGATAGGGGCCGGGTTTGACGGTCAGAAAGCGGTAGGTTCCGTCGGGTCCGGTCAGGCAGCGGCCGGCGCCGGTGAAGTTCGGGTCGAGCGGAGCCGGGTGCTGATCGAGCTGGTGGCGGTAACGGCCGCTGGCGTTGGCCTGCCAGATCTCGATCAGCTGGCCCGCCACCGGCCGGCCGGATTCATCGCAGACCCGCCCGGTGACGATGATGCGCTCCCCGATCGGCTCGCCCCGGTGGCCGGCCGTCAGATCGGCGTCGAGTGGGTCGACGTCCTGGTGGCCGAAGCACGGCGCCCAGCGTTCGACCTCCTCGGGGTCGACGCTCACCAGCGCGTTTTTCGGATGGCGCAGGGTGCTGCTTCGGTAGGGCGGGTAATCCAGCCGCGGCTGCACTTCTCGCCCGACTGTCCCATCCGTGCAGCCACCCGTGCGCTGGTATTCGGCTGCCACGGCTGCAATCTCCGCCGTGATCTCACCTTGCGACGCGACGCGCCCCGGTGCGTCCCTCACGAACCGTGACGGTACCCCTCCCCGCTTGCGTCGTGGGGTAACGCGGTAGCTTCGGCGCTGTGATTACCGGGGCCTTCCTCGCCGAATCGGCGTCGGTGGTGGATAACAAACTAAGCGTATCGGGCGGCGTGCTGTCCGGATTCATGGTCGGGCCGGACCGGCAAGTCAAGTTCATGCTGGTGCTCCTCACCCAGAGCGAAACCGATAGTCCGGTCCGCGAGGTTGACGTCGAGATCCGGCCTCCCACCGGTGCCGAGCCGCTGAACATCAAGTACGAGCTGCCCGAAGCAGCGGCCGGTGGCGAAGTCGGATTCGCTTTTTTCAACGTCGAGGTGCGGCTGCCCACCGATGGCCGGTGGGTGTTCGTGGTCACCTGCGGTGCCGGAGTGACGTCGCTCCCGCTCCAGGTGACCAGCTGAGCTGACCTTGCTGCAGAGCGCGCACCAGCGCCGCGCGGCCTTTGGTCCGCAGTTTGTGCAGGGTGGAGCCGCGTACTCCATGCGGGAGGCCATCTTGAGGCGAATGCGGCGAAGTCTGCGATTACCCCTCGGCTGAATCGCGCTCCCCGACGTGACCACGGTAACCGCGCTGCAGGGGCCATCCTTGAAAGCAAGCTGTGAATTTGCACAAAGGCCACTGTGGAAACTATGCCCCGCGCGGTGGTTCCACTAGCCAGAAGTGAGTTCTGTATAGCAGAATATTCTCGTGGGTCCGGTAACAGATGATTTGCGGCGCGCTTTCCAGAACGTCCGGCGGGGAATGATCCCCGCCTACATCTACAACGACGACGAGTTGTTCGCGCGCGAAAAGGAGCGGCTGTTCAGCCGGGCGTGGATGTTCGTGGGACACGAATCGGAGATCCCGCAGGACGGCGACTACGTCGTGCGCCGGGTGCTCGACGATTCGTTCATCATCACCCGCGATTCGGAGGGCTCGAAAAGCACTGTGCGGGCGATGTTCAACATGTGCCTGCACCGCGGCATGCAGGTGTGCCGGGCGGAGATGGGCAACGCGTCCAACTTCCGCTGCCCCTACCACGGCTGGTCTTATCGCAACGACGGCCGGCTCACCGGGCTTCCGTTCCACCGCGAAGCCTACGGAGGCGACGACGGATTCCCGAAGGAGGGCCAAACCCTGTTGCCCGCACCGAGTTTCGCGAGCTACAACGGTCTGCTGTTCATCAACATGGACCCGAATGCCGAGCCGCTGGAGGGCTTCCTCGGCGACTTCAAGTTCTATCTGGACTTCTACACCAAACAGAGCGCCGACGGCGTGGAGCTGCGGGGGCCGCAGCGCTGGCGCATCAAGGCGAACTGGAAGATCGGCGCCGAGAATTTCGCAGGCGACATGTACCACACGCCGCACACCCACGCATCGATCGTCGACATCGGACTGTTCCGCGAACCGAAGGCCCAAAAGCGCAAGGACGGCGCCACCTACTGGGCGCACCGTGGGGGCGGCACGACGTACAAGCTTCCGCCGGGCAGCTTCGACGAGCGGATGCGCTACGTCGGCTACCCCGATGAGATGATCGCCAGGATCAAAGACGTCTGGACGCCGCGGCAACAGCGAATGGTCGGCGACGACGGGTTCATGATCTCGGCCGCCACCTGCTTTCCGAACCTGAGTTTCGTGCACAACTGGCCCCGTGTAAGAGAACGAGTGCATGACCGCGACAACGAAGTTCTGCCGTTCATCTCGATTCGCCTGTGGCAGCCGATCAGTGCGAACGAAACCGAGGTGTGTTCCTGGTTCGCGGTTGACTCCGCCGCACCCGCGCAGTACAAGAAAGACTCGTACAAGGCCTATTTGATGTGTTTCGGGTCGACCGGCATGTTCGAACAAGACGATGTGGAGAACTGGGTGTCGTTGACCACCACCGCGGGCGGTTCGATGGCGCGACGGCTGCTGCTGAACAGCCGGATGGGCCTGCTCTCCGACGACCGCCCGGTCATCGAGGCGCTACCGCCGGACTCCTTCCACGGCCCGGGACGCGTGCAGGTCGGCTACAACGAGCACAACCAGCGCGAGTTGCTCAAGCTGTGGGCCGACCAGCTAGAGCTGCCGGCATGAGCGCCCCCTCCGTAAGAAAATCGCTGCCGGCACTGCCCTTCGATGACACTCGTCACCTGCAGGCGCATCAGTTCCTGGTCGACGAGGCGTACCTGTTGGACGCCCAGCAGTACGAACTGTGGCTGGACACCTTGACCGACGACATCCGCTACGTCATGCCCGTGCGCGTCACCACCGCGCGCGGTGCCGGCTTCGACACCTCCCCGGGGATGGCCCACTTCGACGAGGACAAGTACTCGCTGAGCCAGCGGGTCGCGCGGTTCGCCACCGAGCACGCCTGGACCGAGGACCCACCGTCGCGGCTGCGCCATTTCATCACCAACGTGCGCACCTTCGCCACCGACCCCATTGAAGGGGTCGCGCATCTGAAAGTCGAATCGGCCGAGTTGCTGTTCCGCAGCCGCGGCGACGTCAACGAAAGCGCCTTGCTGTCCTGCGGCCGCGAGGACGTGCTGCGCAGATCTGATAACTCATGGAAGTTGGCCCACCGCAAGATCATTGCCGACGAGTCGGTATTGCGCATGCAGAACCTGGCGGTGTTCCTGTGAGCCCCGAGCTGGAGCAATTGCTACGGGGAGCGGTGGGCGAACCACTTACCGTCGCAAATGAATTCGCCGAAGCACAGGTGCGCCGGGTCGATACCCGCAACGGATCGCGGCTGCTGATCACCGCGCCCCGAACAGGGCAGTGGATCAGCCTGGACGCGCTCGAGATCGAGGCGCTGACCCGCCAGAACACCCGTACGCTAACGGCCATGGTCGGCAATTCGTATGGTCCGCTGCTGCCCGACGAGACAGAGCCGGAACCATGACCGATTGGCTGCACGGCAAACGCACCCTGGTCGTGGGTGGCGGATCCGGGATCGGGCGGGCCGTCGTCGCAGCCTTCCGCGCCGAGGGCGCGAGAATCACTGTGCTGGAACGTGACCGGGGCAAGTGCGACAAGCTGCGCGGGGAGTTGCCCGGTGTGCCGGTGGTCGAAGGCGATGCCGTCACCCGCGAGGCCAACGAACACGCGGTCAAGGTCGCGGTGGATTCCTACGGTGGCCTCGACACCCTGGTCAACTGCGTCGGGGTCTTCGACTTCTACCAGGGCGTCAATGACATCAAGGCCGACGACCTCTCCGCCGCGTTCGACGAGATGTTTCGCACCAACGTGCTGAGCCATCTGCAATCGGTCCAGGCCGCGGTGCCGTGGCTGCGGGTCGGCACCGGATCCTCGATAGTGCTCACCGAATCCGCCTCCTCGTACTACCCCGGACGGGGCGGCGTGCTCTACGTGTCGTCGAAGTTCGCCGTCCGCGGGCTGGTGGCCGCGCTGGGGCACGAGCTGGCTCCCCAGATTCGGGTCAACGGGGTGGCGCCGGGCGGCACGCTCAACACCGACCTGCGCGGCCTTGCCAGCCTGGGGCTCGACGAGGTCCGCCTCGACGACACGCCCAACAGGGCACGCGATATGGCTGCGCGCACGCCGCTGAACGTCGCGCTCAGCGGCGAAGACCACGCGTGGGCGTTCGTGTTCCTGGCCTCCGACCGGTCTCGCGGGATCACCGGCGAGACCATCCACCCGGACGGCGGATTCGGTATCGGCACAACGAAAGTCGAGCAACGGTGACCGGCGAGTTGGACCAGCGGCGAGCCCTGGTCGCGCAAGCCTGCCGGGTGGCCGCCGCGCGCGGCCTGGTCGACGGCATCCTGGGTCACCTGAGTCTGCGTGTCGACGACGACCACCTGCTCGTCCGCTGCCGCAGCGACACCGACACCGGGGTGGCCTTCACCCGACCCAACGACATCCGGCTCATCGCGTTCGACGGCAGCGCGGGCGCCGACGGTGAACTCGACGGCTATCGCGTTCCCAACGAGCTGCCCATCCACGTCGAGACCATGCTGGCCTACCCGGATTACCGGGCCGTCGCGCACCTGCACCCGCCGGCCGTCGTCGCCGCGGACCTCGCCGGCATCGAGATCCGGCCGATCTACGGCGCCTACGACATTCCCGGCGCCTGGTTGGCGCGGCGCGGTGTGCCGGTCTACGAGCGCGCCGTGCTGATCCGAAACTCCGCGCTGGGCAAGGAAATGGTGGCGGCGATGCGCGGTGCGCCGGTGGTGATCTGCCGCGGCCACGGGATCACCAGCGCCGCATCCAGCGTTGAGCAGGCGGTGCTGCAAGCGATCAGCCTCGACGCGCTGGCGCGGATGTCGTTGCGGGTGCGCGCGGCCGGCGGCACCCTGCGCGACATCGGCGACGCCGACTGGGATGCCCTACCGGATCTGGGGCCCGCCTTCACCTCCGACGCGGCCTGGCGCCACGAGCTGGCTCGGCTCGTTCGCATGGAGTGGGTCAGGGACTCCAACGGCCCCAGCGCACTTGACGCCGGCGCTTAACCCGGGCCCCGATTTCTTGGGGACTCCGGACGTGACGACACTCCGCGTGGTAGTCGAATTTTATTTTTCTAAGCGAGCGCGATTTTCGGCGCACCTTCACTGCGGCGGTCAGAGGCGGCTACACGTTCGAGGGGTCCGACTACGCGCCGATCTCAGGCATCAGCTCGCCCATCTCGATCGCGTTGCTGGCCGGCGTCTCCTCGATGGCTAGCAGCATTTGAGCATCTGCCGCACCGGTCGCGCGCTGAAGCATCGACTTGAGCCCAAACAGCAACTTCTTCCTATAGTCGGCCGGCCGGCCCGCCCGGACCTTGACCGTCAAGATCACTGCTGGCCCGGCCTCGCGACCGATAAAGCCGTCGCCAGGAAGAAAGCTGTTGAAGACGATCTTCGTGTAGGCCTCGTCCAGACCGGACATTCGGCTGTGGAACTCGGTGATCTCCGCGGCGAGCGCCGCCTTCGCTTCGGAGGAAAGCGATCCTTCTGGCGTGGTGATTTTATAGAGGGGCATCGTGATATCAGCCGTTCTTTCTAGAGGGCGGTCGAGCGTCCATGCATTCGACGCGACTGCAAGGCAATCGCGGACTGATTTTTCGTGGGCGCCGCGAGCTGACTTTGGACTCAGCCGGAATCGTCATCGGATCGCGTTGGCAGCACGGCGCTGGACGCCGCCATCGCGGTGATGGCTCCGCCAAGTGACCAGCCGCCGTCGGCGGCCAGGACGACGCCGGTGACGTAGTCCGCAAGAGGCGATGCGAGGAAGAGACAGACGTTGGCGACGTCCCGAGGTTGACCCCAACGGGCCGCGGGTACCGTCGATAGGACGACCTGACGAGCCTCGGGCATCGGGAACAGGCGATCCATACCCTCGGTGCCCTCGATCGCACCAGGGACAACCGAATTGATCCGGATGCCATCGCCTCCCCATTCGATGGCGAGCACCCGGGTCATCATGTCGACACCGGCTTTGGCGGCACAGACATGTGACTGCAGTGGCATGGGTAGGAACGCCTGTGGTGCTGACACGTTGATGACGACCGCACCGGGCTTGCGCAGCAGCGGGTACGCGGCCCGCAGCACGTGGTAAGACCCGAGCAGGTCGATGTCGACGACGGAGCGGAAGGCATTGGGCGACATGTCGAGCGCCGCGGCTGGGAAGTTTCCGGCCGCACCAGAGACGAGCACGTCGATGTCGCCGAACGCCTTGTGCGCGAGCTCAAGTACCGCGCGAGTGGCCTCGGGATCGCGTACATCGGCCGCTCCCCCGATGGCCGGGGCGCCCAGTGCTTGCAGACGGGCCACCGCCGCGTCGACCTTCTCCTTGGAGCGGCTCATCACGGCCACGCGTGCCCCTGCGGTGGCAAACGCTTCCGCGATACCGAAGTTGATACCACTGGTGCCGCCGGCGACGAAAACCGTCGTCTCGCTGAAATCCACTGTTACTCGGGCCATCGTCGACCTCCTTTTCGCTTGCGAGGCACGTCACCGCGCCGGCGTGGATTCAGCTGCTCGGACCCGTTCACGAATCTCTGGCGGGTAAAGGGTGTCGAACGTCGCTGGGCGCGCTCGCCCCCCTCCTACCGGGGGAAGCAAACCGTCGTGCACGACAATCGAGCCTCGGCCGTTGTGGCGTTCATCCGCGGTGTAGCACTGGTACCACGGCAGGATCGGAACCGGCCAGTGCTCTTGGCGGAGGTTGGGATGGATGCGGGTGCCTAACGCCCACAGCACATCCGAGGTATTCGACGGGTCGATATCGTCATCGAGCAGATAGCTCACCGGGCACATGTGACCAACCCGGTTGGTGCTCATCACTTCCCCAACCCGATGCGCGAACTCGTTCGTGCTGGTTCCGGGGAGCACTTCGCGCCAATGCCGTGGGACGGTGATGATCATCCAGTGGCAGGCTGTATCCACCAGCAGCCAGGCCGTGGTGATCGGTAGGCCCGCGTTGCGTAGCAGCGCGGCCACCTCGGCCGAAACCCCAAGAGCTGGGGCAATCTGCGAATCATCGGGCGGGCGGCCAGTGGAAGTCACCGGCCAGATCGGGTTGTCGCGGTACGTGATTGCCTCGATCGTGTAGATCGGCTCCGGGGAGGTTTCGGGAAGCGCGTACCCGTGGAACTCGGCGTAGGGGCCTTCGGTGGCGTCACGGGTGATCGAAACATGGCCTTCGATAACGACTTCCGCGGTCGCCGGCACCTCTAGATCGACGGTTTCGCACCTGACGACTTCGACTGGTGCGCCGTAGAGCGACCCTAGGAAAGTTCCCTCATCCATCTCTGCCGGAATGGGCATGCCGCCAATCATCGGCACCCCGGGATCACCACCCTGGACAACAGCGAACGGCATTGGCTCGCCGATCTTCTCCCACTCCGCCCAGATCATTCCGATATGTTGTTGCAGCAGGAACAAGCCAGTCATGTGCCCGCCATCGATCATCATGATCCGCGAGATGGACCAGTTGGTCCACCGCCCGTCGGGCGTCTTCGCAACAATAATCCCCCAAGTGTTCACGTAGCGGCCGCCATCGTCTTCGTGTACGAGCGGAACAGGGAACCGATCCAGTGTGGCGTCGGCGCCAAGCAGAATGTTCTGCTTGCACGGCGCCGAATCCGCCGGGACCAGCTTCGGCGGGATCGGCGTTTTTCCATGCGCTTCCACCAGGTGCTCTACCAATTCGCGGGCGCTCACGTCGTGCGGCAAACCCAGCGATATCGCGACGCGTGCCAGGGGGTGGTTAGCGTCGCTGGAAAGCGCACCGGCTGCACCTAGCATTCGGAAGCCTGGCGGAGCGCCCTCGATGTTGGCGAACAATGGCGCGGGGCGGCGCTGCTCGGTCGACCAGCGGGTGACCGCCGCCGCCTCGAGAACCGCACTGACGGGGCGATTGATGTGCTCGACATCGCCTAACGATTCCAGTACCTGCAGATATTCTCGGAGGTCCTTGATCGGAGCCATCAGATATTCACCGCCTTCAGGTTTTTGGCTTTACGGTCTGACAAACCGCTCCACCGTTTGGCAGTGGGCGATTCGATATCGAACTGGTCGAGGATCCGGGTCACAATGTGATCGACGATGTCGCCGACCGACGCCGGATGGTTGTAGAACGCCGGCATCGGCGGAACGATGCTGGCGCCCATCCGAGCCAATGCCAGCATGTTGTCGAGATGAATTTGACTGAGTGGAGTTTCGCGCGGCACCAGCACCAGTCGCCGGTGCTCCTTCAACGCCACATCGGCTGCGCGGCCGATCAATCCGTCGGCGTAGCCCGTCCGGATGCCGGCCAGCGTCTTCATGCTGCAGGGGGCGATCACCATTCCCTCGACGCGGAAGGAACCCGACGAAATTGCCGCCGCCTGGTCTTCCCACGAATAGACGACCTCGGCCAGGCCCTCGACGTCGCGTGCCGAGAACTTCGTCTCCAGGTTGATGGTCGCCCTCGCCCACCGCGACAGCACCAAATGCGTCTCCACGTCGGGACACCCTTGTAGTCGACGCAGCAACTCGACGCCAAGCACCGCGCCCGTAGCGCCAGTCATGCCTACGATGATCCGTTTCATCCCAAAGTCACTCTCGCTAATCGATATACGGCTACCGTCCGCGACACGGAAATCTGAGGTCCGATCACCGCTTCGTCAACCGACGATCGTCGGTGCCAAGAATCCGTTGTGCAATACAGGGATCGGGCACATATCTCGTGGCAACCCATCGCGCCGTCGTGACGTCAACGTGCAGTGAGCAACCTTCACGCGCAATTACATGGCTAGTTGCGTGAGGCATGATCATGACGTTCTTCCTGACGTGTGATCGGTACGTTCAATGCAATCACTGCAGGTAAACGAGGGTTAGACCCAAAGGGGTCATTTTCGTCACCAGAAAGAGTGACTTGAGCCTGCGCTCAGCCGCGGAAGCGACGTGGCCGAGGAATATACGAAAGCGGACGTGGTTGGTTTCCTCACCCTATGGGGGCATTTCATCGCCGAACCGATTGACCCTTGCACCCCGGCGCCAGAGCCTGATCTCGCCAGGTACGTTATGGCAGAAGCACTTTGCGGCATCAGCCCCAATAGCGTGAGGTGAACCAATGCAGGCAACGGCGACACTGATCAAGGAATCGGCCATCGGCGTCGAGGATTTTCGGTTGGCGATGCGCCGGCTTACCGGCGGGGTCAGCATGATCTCCGGTGCGGCAGATGCAGCAAGCCAATGCGCGCACCACCGCGCGGACCAAATAGCCAACGGCTAAAAGATGCCCAATCTTGGTTTCTACCTGACCGAGTCAGCGGAGATGTATCCGGGCGCCGCGGCTCTGCGCTGCGAAGACCGGACAACTACTTACTCACAACTGGCTGACCTCGTATACCGATTTGGGGAATACCTTGTCCACCAGGGTATAAGGCCTGGCGATCGAATCGGGGTAATGTTGCCCAACCGGCCTGAGTTTGTGGTGCTGTTCTACAGCGTGCTGCATGAGGGCGCAGTCGTAGTGCCGATGAATCCGCTTCAAAGCGCCCGCGAGGTCGAGTTCTTCCTGTCTAACACCGGCGCGAAGATGCTGTTCTTCGCGCCCGAGTGCGCCGTGGCGGCGACTGCCGGTGCGTTAGCCGCGGGTGTGCGCGCATTGGCCATCGACTCCGAGGCGCTCGCGCACCACACGGCCGGCGTCGCCGGATTCACAAGACCGCTGCCCCGCGCCGCCGACGATACTGCAGTCATTGTCCACACTTCCGGCACTACCGGCGTGCCCAAGGGGGCACAGCTCACCCACAGCAACCTCTCCCACAATCAGGCGGTCATCGCGCGCAGGCTGCTGAACCTTGAGCCCGATGACGTCGTCATGGGATGTCTGCCGCTGTTTCACGTCTTTGGCATGACCGGTGGTTTGCTCACCGCCGGGTCCGCGGGTGCGACATTGGCACTGTTGCCCCGGTTCGACCCCGCGGAAGCGCTGAGAATGATTGCAGCCGAACGGGTCACAATTTTCGAGGGCGTTCCTACGATGTGCATCGCCATGCTAGCCGCAGCCGACCGCGACGACGTTGATGTCAGTTCGCTGCGGGTCTGTGTCTCCGGCGGCGCGGCGATGCCTGTGAAGGTGCTGCGCGCCTTCGAGGACCGCTTCGGCTGCACAGTGCTGGAAGGTTACGGCCTGTCGGAAACTTCGCCGGCGGTGTGCTTCAACCATCCCGACAGGATGCGCAAGGTGGGATCCATCGGCACGCCCATCGACGGTGTGGAGATGCGCATAGTCGATGCGGACGGCAACAACGTGCTGGTGGGCACCCCCGGCGAGATTCAGGTCCGCGGCCACAATGTCATGAAAGGCTACTGGAACCTGCCCGACGCGACTGAGGCGGCGATCAAAGACGGCTGGTTTTGCACCGGTGACATCGGTCGCGTAGACGAGGATGGTTATTACTACATCGTCGATCGCAAGAAGGATCTCATCATCCGCGGCGGATACAACGTATACCCGCGCGAGGTTGAGGAGGCGCTGCATGAGCATCCCGCCGTCGCCGAGGCGGTGGTGATCGGCATGCCGCACGACTCGCTGGGCGAGGAAGTCGGTGCCGCCGTAGTTTTGAAGCATGACGCAGCGGCCGACGCTGCGGAATTGCGTAACTTCGTCAAGCACCGCGTAGCCGCCTACAAGTACCCCCGCCATATCTGGATAGTGGACAGCCTGCCCACTGGTCCAACAGGGAAGGTACTGCGCCGCGAAGTCCAACCACCCCCGGCTTGAGGAGTCTCCGGCATCGTGAAAGCAGTGAGGGCGGATAAGTTTGCGACGCTATGACAAGGCACCGTCCGCGACAATGAGCGGAGACCACGTAATACAGGTTCTCGGTCAACAGATCCGGGTCCGTGTCCGCGCAGGCACCGGGGTCCCGCTCGTGTTGTGCAACGGCATTGGGGCAAGCCTTGAATTGCTCGATCCACTTGTCGAGCAACTT
>Ga0210386_10004333_pt1 | contig 11752 bp, 7 predicted proteins | sample IncBWH32OmetaG_FD_160091 | JGI IMG/M metagenome (GOLD analysis project Ga0210386, IMG submission 160091) | Forest soil microbial communities from Barre Woods Harvard Forest LTER site, Petersham, Massachusetts, United States - Inc-BW-H-32-O ... | reverse complement strand
CCTTGACGCGATCAGCATCCGCATCGATCACAATCTGAACAAAAGAATTAACCTCTTTGCACGTTATGGCCGCGCGCCGTCACATGATGCGACCCGCAACTGGGAAGAGGTGGCGTATAGCAACGTGGGTATAGATACCCTGACCGCGGGTGCCACCATTGTGCTGACTCCAACAATGTTGAACGACTTCCGCGCAAATTGGAGCCAAAACACAGCGAGCTATACCAACGTCCTCACTGACTTTCACGGTGCGGTGGCGCCACCCGATTCAACTCTGTTTCCGTCCTCGTCCCCTTATCATCCCGACGTAAACCAGGCTCTCGTATTCTTCCCGAATGCTGGCATGGAAGTGAGGCGAGGCCGGCTATACGACGATGCCGCGCACCAATTGAATTTTGTGGACTCGCTCTCTTGGGTTTTCGGGACACATCAGCTAAAGTTCGGCATCGATTATCGTCGCCTGAATCCCGCAAGAGCACCGACTGGCGGATATGCTTTTTTCCCTTCCGATTTTACCCAGTTGACAGAGGGCACCGTAGGCTCAGCCCTTTTGACAGCGGGTGATCCTTTGACAATAAGCGTGAATAACTACTCATTGTTTGCCCAGGACACGTGGAAGTTATCAAGCCACTTGACGCTCAACTATGGGCTTCGGTGGGAGATCAATACTTCACCGGCTTCGTCGTCAAGCCAACCTCTGTATGTGACGCAGGGAATCTTCAACTCGAATCCCCTTTCAGTGATACCTGGCGCCCCCTGGCGCACCAGATTTAGCAACTTCGCTCCACGGGTCGCCGCTGCCTACCAGATCACACCCAAAACAGTAGTGAGGGGAGCGTTCGGTGTTTTCTACGATCTGGGATACGGAAACTTTGGAGACTCCTCTGGCTTCTTCCCTTATCAACGCACCAACTTCGCTTCCTTTTCCCCTCCAGTGGCTTTCGATTTGACCAGCTCGGCCTTTCAGCCGCCGCCATTTTCAACCAGTATCAGTGCGAATGTTCTGTATATTGGCGCAGTCGATCCGAACCTTCGCACTCCGCTCATCTTGCAGTGGAACGCAGCTATTCAGCGAGAACTGGGGACGAATCAGACCTTGTCGGCAACCTATGTGGGTGCCAACGACACGCGTCTTTTACGTGAAGACATCATCCGTCCTCCACTACTTGTGAACCTCGGTATTGGAGGATCGGTCCTCGTCATCAGAAACGCCGGGTATTCTCATTTCAATGCGCTTCAGATCCAATTCCAGCGCCACATGTCGCATGGCTTGCAGGCGCTCATCTCCTATAACCTGGCACAATCGAGCGATTTGGGTTCCGATGATTCGAGCGGCCTTGTCGCGGCGAGTGTTGGCCAGGTTGTTCTGCCACCGCTGACACCATCCGACTTCGACATACGCAACTCGATCGCTGGCGCCGTCTCTTACGAGGTGTCGGCGCCTGCGTGGGGTCGCATAAGCAATGCAGTACTGAGAGGCTGGGCAATCGACGGCCTGGTGCGCGTCAGTTCTGCGCCACCAATCAACATCACTGTAGGCGTGGTCTCGCCGGTGTTTGGTCCTTACAGGACCCAGGCCCAGGTCGTGCCGGGGCAGCCGTTTTGGATTTCCGATTCGACGCAGCCCAGCGGCACAGCATTGAATCCGGCGGCCTTCACATCCCCGCCAGCGGGTCAGGTTGGAGACTTCCCAAGGAACAGTCTGCGTAGTCCATATTCCATAGACCAGACTGACCTCGCCGTGCGGAGGCGATTCAGCGTGACCGACCGCCTCAGCCTGAGTGTGCGGGCCGAGTATTTCAATGTCTTCAACCATCCGATGTTTGGAGCCCCTGGATCCGACGAACCGGGCAGTATATTCGATACCTCTTTCGGCAAAATAGGTCCTGGCTCCACGACGAACCTTCTGCTAGGCGGAGGCGCAGCCTTGGGAGGACAGAGCCCCCTGTACGCTTTAGGCGGACCCCGATCCGCACAGTTCACGATCAAACTGCAGTTCTGAACGCATGCTTGCAGAATCGCGATCAGCGCGACTGTTCTGAATCGACGTGTCTCTGACTCAGCCTTGTAAAGGTGACTGGCTTCGTAGAAAGACGAGCGCCGATAAAGCTTATAGAGTTGAGCGATTTCTTTGGGAATTATCCGCCGGAGAGATTCGAGTCGAAAAAACTGATTGCTATGTTTCCCTGCTTCCATAGGTGGCGGCTATCGAGAGTATTCTTCGCCGCGTTCCGGATCATGATCTAAATGCACGTGTGTCTTGGCACATTTTGGTCGCCGGGGTTGCATACAGACATACGGAGACTTTACTTAGGATGGAGCGCCGGACCCATGCGTGCCTATATCACGACTGTAAATTTTTACAGTTGTTTGGTTTCGGATAGGAGCCTAGTTTCCATTCAGAACTTCTCGAGTTCTCTTCCCCGGCACGCGACGATTCAAGATTCCCCAACCTCCAGGAAGGATTCCCCTCTATGAGTGACCGAGACAATCTCCAGCGAAGTGTACTTCCAATTCCGGATCAACCACGTTCAGGCCTGGTTTTGTACGACGCAAAAGATCCCGAGAACAAGTACCCGCCGATCAATGCAGTCAGGCCACCGGCCGGGGCCCCCAACGTTCTGGTGGTTCTTATCGATGACGCCGGCTTTGGCTCATCCAGCGCGTTTGGTGGTCCGTGCGCCACACCAACTGCCGAGCGCCTTGCCTCAGAAGGCTTGAAGTACAACCGCTTTCATACGACGGCTCTTTGCTCGCCGACGCGCCAGGCATTGTTAACTGGGCGCAACCATCACACGGTGGGCATGGGGGGAATTACTGAAATCGCCACCGGGTCGCCGGGTTATAACTCAATCCTGCCAAATACCTGTTCTCCGCTCGCCCGCACCCTCAAGCTCAACGGCTACGCAACCGCACAGTTCGGCAAATGCCATGAAGTGCCTGTTTGGCAGACCAGTCCGGCGGGCCCGTTTGATGCATGGCCGACCGGGGGAGGCGGATTCGAATACTTCTACGGTTTCATCGGCGGCGAAGCGCATCAATGGTACCCATCACTCTACGAAGGCACCACTCCGATCGAGGTCAAGAAGACGCCCGAAGAGGGCTATCACTTAATGGAAGACATGACGGATAAGGCGATTAATTGGATTGGTCAGCAAAAAGCTCTGCTTCCCGACAAGCCGTTCTTTGTTTACTTCGCACCCGGCGCTACACACGCCCCGCACCACGTACCAAAGGACTGGGCAGATAAGTACAAAGGCAAGTTTGACCAGGGCTGGGACAAACTGCGCGAAGAGACCTTTGCCCGCCAGAAGAAACTTGGTGTGATCCCGTCGGACTGCCAACTCACACCAAGACCTCCACAGATACCTTCGTGGGATGACATGCCCGCGGCCCTCAAGCCAGTGCTGATCCGGCAAATGGAAGTTTACGCCGGTTTCATGGAGTACACCGATCATCATGTTGGCAGGTTGGTGGACTCGCTAAGCAATTTGAACATCCTCGACGACACGCTGATCTACTACATCATCGGCGACAACGGCGCCTCCGGCGAGGGCACGCTGAATGGCACCTACAACGAGATGATCAACTTCAACGGCGCCGCTGCACTGGAGACACCAGAGTTCCTGATGGAACGGCTGGACAAGCTGGGCGGCCCGGAATCCTACAACCACTATGCCGTGGGTTGGGCGCATGCTCTGGACACACCCTACCAGTGGACGAAGCAGGTCGCATCGCATTTTGGCGGCACTCGCAACGGCACGATTGTGCACTGGCCTAAGGGAGTCGAGGGGAAAGGCGAACTCCGCACTCAGTTCCATCACGTGATCGACGTTGCGCCGACCATCCTTGAATTGGCCGGTTTGCCTCAGCCCACTTTCGTCAACGGAGTTCAACAGCATCCGATCGAAGGCGTCAGCATGGCGTATTCCTTCAATGATGCCAAGGCTGCCGAGCAGCACGAAACGCAGTACTTCGAGATGTTCGGCAACCGCGGCATTTACTACAAAGGCTGGACTGCGGTAACGCGACACAAAACTCCGTGGATCCTCCAGGGTGAGGTAACCCCGGCATTCGACGACGACGTCTGGGAACTCTACGACACTAACAAAGACTGGACCCAGGCAAACAACCTGGCCAAGCAGATGCCCGACAAATTGCATGAACTGCAGCGCCTGTGGCTGATCGAGGCGGTGCGAAACAACGTATTACCTCTCGACGACAACATCGGAGCGCGAATGAACTCAGATCTGGCGGGGCGACCGGTGCTGATCAAGGGCAAGTCCCAGATTCTGTTTGGCAGCATGGGGCGCCTCTCCGAGAACTCTGTCCTTAACATGAAGAACAAGTCTCATTCGGTGACCGCCGAGATCGTTGTGCCCAAAACCGGCGCTGAGGGCGTCATCATCGCTCAAGGCGGCAACATTGGCGGCTGGAGTCTCTACGCCAAAGGAGGCAAGCTGAAATATTGTTACAACTTGCTCGGCATAAAACAGTTCTACGCAGAGTCTAGTGCTCCACTGCCCGTAGGCCAGCACCAGGTGCGCATGGAATTCGACTATGCTGGTGGGGGCCTTGGCAAGGGTGGCATCGCAACCTTGTATGTGGATGGGAAAAAAGTAGGCGAGGGCGCAATTGGCGCCACCGCGGCAGTTGTCTTCTCTGCCGATGACGGATGTGACGTGGGGGTTGACACAGGGTCACCGGTGTCACCGGACTACAGGGCGCGAGGCAATGAGTTCTCTGGAACGATCAAGGGTGTTCAACTCGCCATTGCCGAGGATGCCGAAGAGGTCGATCACCTCGTCGAACCGGAGGAGGCTCTCCGCATCGCCATGGCACGGCAGTAGGAATGCTCCGGACCGGCAGTTGAAACCGACTGCCGGTCGACTCCAGCTCTGAACACCCGACGTGCATGCGCTCTGATAAGACAGGGAAGCTCTGTGTGTTAGATGCGAATCAATATCGCTCATTCGCGCCTCGAGCTTACTTCTGCTAGTCAACAATTCTTCAAGTTGGCCGATTCGCAGCTTCGCAGCATTGAACAACCAATTGAATCATTAACGGTCGATCTAAACGGAGGCTCGAGAAATGACACGTAGATTCCGCCTGAGTGAAGAGAGTGGAGCGAGAAAGTTAGTTGCGTTTCTGCTCCTTGTTTTGGGAGTTCCCAATCTCATGCTCGCAGAGGAGATTGGCTGGCCGCGTGAAGTAACCCAAAATGGCGCGCGTATTGTCTACTACCAACCTCAAATTGACGAGTGGCGGGACTACCGCACCCTGAATGCAAGGATGGCAATCTCGGTTACGCCCGCGGGTGGAAAGCCGACACCCGGCGTAGTTTCCATCCAGGCGCGTACCGATGCGGACAAAGAGACCCGGAATGTCGTGATCAGCGACATCAAGGTGACGGACGCACGCTTTCCCTCGGCTGATGCGGCAGGCGACGCAAAATTAGGCGAATTGGTTCGCACCTTTTTCGAACCCGACAAGACGATATCGATTTCTCTTGATCGTTTGACGGCGGAAGTTGAAGAAGGCAAAGTTTCAGCGCCCGCAGTCCAACTGGACAATACCCCTCCGAAGATATTCGTCAGCAAAGGACCGACTGTTCTTCTCCTGGTCGATGACAAGGAAGTTCGAGCGGAGATTGAGAAGACGAAACTAGACTTCGTCGTGAATGCGAACTGGACTGTTCTCTTCGATAAAGACGGGAAGAAGTATTACTTGCTGAACGGGAAGCAATGGTTGACAGCGGCCAAACTTGAAGGTCCATGGACGGTCGTCACCCAGCTTCCGAAAGAGATGAACAAGCTGCCCGCCGATCAGAACTGGGAAGAGGTCAAGAAAGCGATCCCGCCTCAGGGGCCTTCGGGCGCGGCACCGACGGTATTCTTCAGCAGCGTTCCGGCAGAGGTGATTGAGTTCAGTGGAGCCCCTGTTTACGCCAAGATACCTGGCACAGAATTGACCCGTGCAACCAATACGAAAAGCGTCGTCTTCGTTCAAACGAACGAACAGAAATACTACTTTCTGGTATCAGGACGATGGTTCCGTTCATCTTCGCTGGATGGCCCATGGAGCTTTGCCGGCGGTGATTTACCGTCGGACTTTGCGAAGATTCCGCCCAATGGCCCTAATTCAGATGTCTTGGCTTCGGTGCCAGGAACCCAGGAAGCAAGCGACGCTGTACTTCTTGCGCAGATTCCCACCACTGCAATCGTCAACATAAAAGAAGCGGAGGCCCAGGTAAAGGTCCAATACGATGGGGACCCTCAGTTCAAGCCGATTGAATCCACGCCGCTCTCATACGCCACGAACACACAGGATAAAGTCATCAAGGTTGGAGATATCTACTACCTGTGTTTTCAGGCCGTGTGGTTTATGTCCACGACTCCGACCGGCCCATGGAAGGCGGCGAGTTCCATACCGAAAGAGATCTACACGATTCCACCGAGTTCACCGGTCTACAACGTAACTTACGTCACGCAGACGCAGACTTCTCCGACCACCGTCGAGTGCGACCACACAGCTGGCTATCTCGGCATGTTCTTCTTAGGTGCGGCAGTAGGTCTCACCATCGCGTATGGCACTGGCTACTACTATCCGCCGTATTACTACCATCCGCCGTTTGGGTATCCCATCTACCGGCCGTATCCCATCACTTATGGAGTTGGCGCGTTCTATAGTCCTTACTCCGGAGCGTATGGCGTGGCGCGAGGCGCGTATGGCCCTTACGGTGGCGTGACGGGTGCGGCGTGGTACAACCCCTCGACGGGGCGGTATGGAAGGTCTGTGTCGGCCTACGGGCCCTATGGCAGCGTGACCGCTGCTCGTACCTACAATCCGTACACAGGTGTGTATGGTGCAACTCGCCAGGGTTCGAACGCGTACGGGAACTGGGGTAGTTCCGTCGCTGTGCGTGGCGACCAGTGGGCACAGACTGCGCACAGAACGACGTCCCAAGGAACCGCAGCAGGCTTTCGAACCTCCGAGGGAGCGCGCGGCGTCGGTTACAACGGGGCCAATGGGAACAGCGGCTTCGTCGCGCAAGGCAAAGACGACAATATGTACGCCGGCAAAAACGGAGACGTCTATCGCAAGGACTCAAGCGGCAGTTGGCAAAAATATGAGAATGGTGGTTGGACTGATACGGGCAAGCCGACCCCCCACGCGACGAATGCTTCTCTGACGCAAGGAGCCAATTCACGGCAACAACCGGCTCAGGGCGCAACCAATCGACCTGCCGCTGTGCAGCAACCTGCAGTCTCTTCAGGCACAATTCAGCAGCTTGATCGGGACGCGCAAGCACGCCAAAGAGGAACCCAACGCACCCAGCAATTCGAACGGCAACAAGGCGGACTTCGGTCCAGAGGCTCTGGAGGAGCTACACGCCGTCGGAATTAGTAAGTCTTCCGAGTCGACGAGTTGTGATCAACCTGCCGACGTCTTCCCTTCAGCATTGATCATGCGGTGTTCCACCTTGATCGATTGGTCAAGGTTGCCATAATGCAGTAACGAACTCGGCGGAGGAGAAACAGGTGAACTCGAAAAGCTGGATTTGTGCGCTCATTTTGATCGGTTATGCTCTGATCGGAGCGTCATCTTCAAAGGCACAAGACTATGTCCGAGATTCAGAACCCAAGTTGTTTTCATATGACGAACTCGTCCAATTAAGTCTCGACCAGCCGCTGACTCCTGAGTTAGCAGAAAAGCTTCGCGTTGTAACCACCACTCCCTTTGTGAACAATGAGGCCTACTACGCGGGAGCTCGTCCCCGGCAACTCGAAGTCAAGGGCCTTGGCCCGGCGCTCCGCGTGGCCTGCTGGAATATCGAACGAGGCTTGGAACTCGACGACATACTTCTCTTCCTTAAGGATAAGGACCGCTTCATGGACAAGGTTGAGGCGGAACGCGAGAAAGCAAAAAAGAGCGGGCAGACGGTAAGAGCGGTGGACTTGGAACAAATCCCAAAGGAAATCGAGGCCTTGCAGTCTGCGGACGTTTGGATTCTGAACGAAGTTGACTGGGGAGTGAAGCGGACTCAATATCGCGAAGTCGTAAAAGAGCTTGCCGAAGCACTGCACATGAACTGGGCTTATGGCGTTGAGTTTATAGAAGTGGATTCGAAGCAATTGGGCACAGATACGTTCGAGGACAAGGAGGACGAGCAAGCTCGACAGGAACTTCTGAAGCAGTTTGCAGTAGACAAAGACCGAGTGCGGGCGCTCCACGGCAACGCTGTCCTTTCGCGCTACCCCATCCGCGAGGCTCGACTGGTTCCATTCAAGGTTGGATACGACTGGTTTAAAGAAACCAAGATCTCGCCGCTGGAAAAAGCCAAGCGAAAGGCGGCCTTTCTCATTGGAGAAGATCTGCTCCAAGAGGTGCGCCGCGGCGGACGAACAACTTTGTATGTGGACCTCGATGTTCCAGAAGTGCCCGGGCAACGACTAACCATCGCGGCGACTCATTTGGAAAACAGGACGAAGCCCAAAGTTCGTCGTCAGCAAATGGGTGAGCTACTGAGCCAAATCCGTGATGTGTCCAACCCGGTGGTGGTTGCCGGAGACCTGAATACCACAGGGGGCAATGGAACACCCACAAATGTGGCGAACTTGCTTTATAAGCGATACGGAAGCACCGATTTCTGGACCACACAAGGCATCCAGTGGGCGACTGGAGTCGGTTTCGCTTACAGCGCCACGAGAGGGACTTTGAAGCTTGCTGGAATCCAGTTTCGGGTCGATCCGACCTCGGCGAACATTCCCGGGTTGTCACCCAACCTGGAACGCGGCCTGTTCTCTACCGTCAAAAAGTTCCGCTTTGCGGATGGAAAGGCTTTTGATTTTCGTGGAGAGCCAACACGAACCTCCAACACTAGATCCGGTACCTTGGCCGACTCTAACCAGCGACTAGCCAAAGGATTCGCCCCCACCTTCGTAACCGAGCTCATATGGGGCAAGGTGCGAGTTGCCAAATTCAAACTCGACTGGATCTTTGTAAAGTCCGAACTCCAAAATCCGCAGGATAAGAAGGGATCGTACATACTTGCCCCGCACTTTGCGCGAACTCTCGCTGATCTGAATAATTTCACGCCCGAGCCAATGTCCGACCACAGCCCGATGACTGTTGATCTACCGTTTCACGATCCTGCGAATTTGGGGAAACTGTAAAATGACAGGGAAGCCATGCGGGTCGATTTCAAAAGCATCGTGTCCCTAGCATGGATCGTTGCGTGCCCCTTGGGTACAGCGAATGCCCAAGACCTTGCACCTCGTGCGTATGTCGTTGCTCCGATACATTCCAATGCTGTGACAATCACTAGCTCATACTCGAGCGGAGAGATTCTTCTGAACGGCGTAGCATCCGTTCCGGACTCAAATGGAACATCTATACATCGGTCTTCACTTACTATCATTCCTTCAATTTGCTGGGCCGGTACACGAACGTTACTGCGTCTCTGCCTTATGCAGAAGGCGACTTTAGTGGAACCACGATGGCAGATGAGACGACAGGACACCGCTCTGGTTTGGTGGCTCCAGAGATTCGTTTCTCGATAAACCTTCTCGGCGGTCCAGCCATGGACTTATCGGAGTTTCGAGGCTGGCATCAAAAAACGGTCCTCGGCGCCAGCATGCTGGTCTTGCCACCAGTTGGCCAATATGACGCGACAAGGCTCATCAATCTCGGGGCGAATCGCTGGTCGTTCAGGCCAGAATTGGGTTACTCTCACAGGTTGAGGCATTGGGTAATCGACGCGTACGGAGGTGTCTGGTTTTTTACAACGAACCCGGATTACTTCTCGCGCAACCAGTACTTTCCCGGTAACAATACGCAATCACAAAACCCAATCGCATCTCTTCAAGGCCATCTCAGCTACGATCTGAAGCCCCGACTCTGGGCCTCGTTGGACGGCAATCTGTGGTTCGGCGGTCGAACAAGCATGAATGGCGTAGAGAACCCAAACACACTCGAAAAAAAACTCTCGCCTCGGTGGGACGATATCAGTGCCTGTCCCCAAAACAAATCGTCAGTCTGATGCCCACGGATCGCAGTGTTCGGAATAGACCGAGGTCATGGTACTGTGGAATTCAACTCACAGTGGCGATGCGATCAATCACGGAAAGCTTATGTTCCGGGGATAGATGGCTGTACCGCGCCGACATCGTGATCGTCTTATGGCCGGCGAGTTCCTGGATCTCCTTGATGGATGCTCCCGCCATCGCTAGCCAGGAGCAGAACGTGTGTCGGTTTGAATGCCAGACGTAGTTCGAAATCTTCGCATCTTCCAAGCACGGTTGAAACCAGGATCGGGTGTCGAATCGGCCTTGTGATCCCTCGCGTGGAAACACCAGATCGGATGCCTTCTCTAAAGGTCGCTTCAGCGATCCAATTGCCTTCAGTGCGTCGGCATTGAGATGCACGGTTCGAGCTGAGCCATTCTTCGTCTTTGTGAGCTCGATTGTGCGCCGTTCCAAATCGACTTGCGACCATAGGCACGAGTACTGTTCACTCAGCCGCATGCCGGTATGAACGCTTACGACAAACTCAGCTAAATGCTCCGGGAATCGTGCGGCAATCACTTTGTGGAGCCGGTCGTATTCTTCACGGTTAAGGAACCGAAGTCGACCCGTTCCTTCTTTTCTTTGCCGCACCAAACGTGCGGGATTGACGGACACTTTGCCATTGCGAACTCCCTCGCGATAGCAGAGTGAGATGAAGGCCTTATAGCGGTTCGCCGTAGCGGGCGTTTTGCAGCGGGTTCTCAGCCAGCGTTCCAACTCCTGCGGAGTGAGGTCAGCAGCAGGCTTGGAGCCAAGCGCTTTTCTGACGATTTCGCCTTTGCTCGTGTAGCTCCGATTGTCCTTGTGATGCGCGACGAATTCGAGCACATCATCGATCAGTTCCGACAAGGTGACAACCTTGCTGTTGCGCAGCTCAGGAAGCTTCCTTCCGGCAGCTACATCGGCCTTGCGCGACTGGTACAACTTGATCGCATCCGATTTGCGACCGACCTTCTCTCTGTGCCGCTTTCCGGCTCCATAGTAGTGAACCCACCAGATGCCGCTTCCGATTGGATTCTCGTAGACTCCGCGCATCGCTTACCTCACTGTTCTGGTCTTCTGCATTTTTTATGACATTCCCCGGATAATTGGATGATTTGCCGAGGCACCAAGGGCGGTGTCAAGGCTCTTGACCGCGAAGCGGCGCGCGTATGCGCGGCCTTGACTCCGCCCCGGCCTCGGCTATTCTCTGCTATCCGGGGAATGTCATTCGGTCGCTCGTCGAGCCTCTTCGGCGCGCCGATTCGCCCGCTTTGCAAGGAGTTCTTGCGCCCGGATTCGCTTCGTCTTCTGGACCCGCTCGAAGAGTGCACTAATGTGCTCGGTCGCCATTCCAGACGCTTTCAGGAGCGGGTCAAATGCAGCCATCATCAACATCTGACTACCGACGGATTCGATAAAGATGTCCATACCAAGCGGGTTCGAACTACCACCTTGAGCCGCCTTCAGCAATGCTTCACGTGCCCATTCGCTCGGCGTTTTGCCCGCGCGCGTCGCGGCGTCTTCGATGACCCTCGCCTCGACGGCTGTGAGCTTCGTACTCAAATTGAGCGAGCGGCGATCACGCCCGCGTAGCTTCTCTTTGGGTCGATCCGTCATTGTCTGAACGTCACCCATAGCGACCTCCAATCCGTGTTTACGCGGTATCTGGCGAGATACGACGTTTTGTAATTGTGCTGCTTCTT
>Ga0210386_10004332_pt1 | contig 11757 bp, 8 predicted proteins | sample IncBWH32OmetaG_FD_160091 | JGI IMG/M metagenome (GOLD analysis project Ga0210386, IMG submission 160091) | Forest soil microbial communities from Barre Woods Harvard Forest LTER site, Petersham, Massachusetts, United States - Inc-BW-H-32-O ... | reverse complement strand
GGCCGCGGGCGCTGACCCGGCGGCTGGCGCTGACCCGGCGGCTGGCGCCGGCTCGGCGGTGGACAGGACCCTGCCCTGGGCCGGCAGCGCGACCGCGCCCGCGGTCAGGTCGCCGGCGCCGTTCGCCGCGCTTTTCTCCCAGAGGGCGATGTGAACGGCCCAGTCGGTGCGGCCCGGCTCGCCGAACTCCCTGGTCCCGTCGAGCGGATCGACGATCCAGACGCGCTCGGCGGCAAGCCGGGCGGAGTTGTCCGCGGCTTCTTCGGACAGAACCAGGTCATCGGGGCGCAACCCGGCGAACTGGGCGATCAGGAACTCGTGCGACTGCCGGTCGCCCGCCTTGCGCAGCACGTCGGACTCGCCGCCGCGGGCCCGGAGTTCGAGCAGCCGCTGACCGGCCCGCTCGGCCAGGTCTCGGGCGAGCAGGTGATCGTCGTCGTGCATCGGGCTCCCGGCTAGTCGGTGTGGTAGATGTTCTGAGCGACGGCCAGGCCCTTGGTGATCAGGGTTTCTGTGGCATCGGCGCAGCGGTCGACAAGCAGCGGCAGCTCTTTGCGTTCAGCGGTGCTGAAGTCGCGGAGCACGTAGACGGCGGCGTCCATCCGGCCTGGCGGCCTGCCGATGCCGAACCTGACCCGATAATACTCGCGGGTGCCGAGCGCCTGCGTGATCGAGCGGAGCCCGTTGTGCCCGTTGTCGCCGCCGCCGAGCTTGAGCCGCAGCGCCCCGAACGGGACGTCCAGCTCGTCGTGGATGACCACCAGCCGTTCCGGCGGGATCTTGTAGAAGGCCAGCAGAGCCGCGACCGGCCGCCCGGACAGGTTCATGTACGAGCGCGGCCGGGCCAGCGTGACCGGAACTTCCGCCAGCCGCCCTTCGGCGATCTCGTTGCCCGACCGGTGCGCCTTGAAGCGCGCCCCGGACCCGCCGGCCCGCTCGGCGAGCAGGGCAGTAACCAGGTGCCCCGCGTTGTGCCGGTTGCCCGCGTACTCCGGCCCCGGGTTTCCGAGGCCGGCGATAATCCAGCGCTCTGCGGTCAGCCGGCCTGCTCCTGTTCGGCGTCCGCCGTCTCCGCCACGGCCTCAGGCACCTCGGACGTGCCCTCTTCGGCGCCCTCTTCAGGCTCGGCCGTGCGCTGCTCGATCACGTGCACGATCAGGGTCTCCGGCTCGACCTGCAAGCTGACGCCCTCAGGCAGGGTCAGGTCGCTGGCGTGCACGCCCTGGCCGAGCTCGAGGCCTTCGATATTGACGTCCAGGCCCTGCGGGATATTCGTCGCCTCGGCCTCGACGGTGATCTGCACGAGCTGCTGGTCGAGCATCCCGTCGCCGGGGGCGATCTCGCCGACGAGCCGGAGCGGGATCTCGACGGTGACCTTCTCACCCCGCCGGACCAGGATCAGGTCCACGTGCTCGATGATGTTCTTGATCGGATCCCGCTGCACCGCCTTGGGCAGCGCGATCTCGCCGCCCTTGGTCAGGCCCTCGAGCCGCAGCAGCACGTTGGACGTCCGCAGCGCGCGCATCAGGTCGTGCGCCGGCAGGCTGAGGTGACGGGTTTCCGTGCCGTGCCCGTACAGCACGGCGGGCACCCGGCCGTCCTGGCGAAGACGACGGGCGACGCCCTTGCCGAACTCGCTACGAGTCTCGGCGGCGATCTTGACCTCGGGCACGGTACTTTCTCCTCAGCTCAACGTGCAATGCGCGTTCGAAGTGTAGCCGACAAAGCCAGTGCTTGCGGATACGACGGAGCGTTAGCCCCCGCCACCGAACGACCCGGCGGGCGCCGCTTGGGGCCGCCATCGCCGCGGAACCCGGCGCGGCCGGCCGGCCTGCCGGGACGAGATGAACACCGAGCCGACCTCCACTGAGCGGCCGGCGCCGCATTCTGACGCGAAGTCTACCGCCCGCCGCATTCAGGCGCGAAGTGGCTCGCATTCCCCATTCGCGCCGGTCGCCTCGTTCATGATCCATTTCCCGGCGATTTATTAATTGATCATGGCCGGCCGTCCGGCTACCGGTTACGGGTGCGGCATATCCTCAGGCTCGATACCGCCGCCGTCGTCGCCCTCGTCACCGTCTTCTTCTTCATCGTCGTCGGGCTCGTCATCGCCAGGCTCTGGCTCACCTTCGCTGGCGTCCAGCCGGTAGAGCTCGTCAAGCTCGCCGGTGCTGGCCAGTTCCCCGGCGACAGCTGCATTCCCCATGATGGTCCTCCCAATGGTCGTCCCCCGGAATTAATGCGGGGAGACGCAGCATCGTATCGGTCAGCATCGCGACCTAACGGGAATCTCAGGTAATGCCGGATGTGTCAGTTCGGCGCGCACTCGTGCCGCCTGAGCGCGGTCACCAAGATCGTCAAAGATGGCCGCTGCCGCAAGCAGTGATTCGCGTGCCCCGTCGGCCTGGCCATCGCGGGCCTGTAGCTGGCCGAGGAAACTGAGCGTGATCGCCTGCCGCTGCCGGTTACCCGCGACCCGGTGGCTGGCCAGCGCCTGCCGCGCGTACGCAAGCGCCCCGGCGTCACGTCCCAGGGACGCGTGGCAGCGGCCGAGCCAGTAAAGCGCGTAGCCGGTCCCGTCCGCCTCCTCGATCTCGGCGAAGACGAGCCTGGCCTGCTGCAGCCAGTCGATGGCCTCATCGGCGCGGTTCAGGCTCAGCAGCACGTCCCCGAGGTTGACCAGCGCGATGCCCTCGCCGAACCGGTAGCCCACCTCGCGGTTGACCGCCAGCGCCCGGCGCTGCATCTCGAGCACCTCCGTCAGCCGGCCCAGGGCCCGGTAGGCATCGGCCAGGTTGTTCGCGGCCTGCGCCTCCCCCATCCGGTCGCCGATCTCGTGCCTGATGGCCAGCGCCTGTTCCAGGAAACTGATCCCATCGCTGTCGCCGGTGATCCCGAGCGCCTCGCCGAGGTTGTTCAGGATCCACGCCTCGCCCTGGCGGTGCCGCGCGGCCCGGGCGCCGTCCAGCGCGATGCGATGGGTGGTGATGCAGTCGGCCCAGTTCTGGCGGGTGTTGAAGATGGCGAACAGCGGCGCGGGCAGCCGCCAGGCGATGTCGTGCAGGCCGGCCGCGAAGGCCTGGCGGGTCGCGGCGACCAGGTTGGCGCGCTCGCCGTCGTACCAGGCCAGGGCGTCTTTCGCGGCCGCAAAGGCGGGTACCGGCTGATCGTCTTCGCCGTCGGGCAGGCCGATGTTATAGCGGTGCGGAGCGACGGCCGAGGCGGCCGCGTCGGCGGTGCGCAGGTACCAGCCGAGCACCCGCAGGACCGCGGCGGCACGCACTTGTTCAGGCAGGTCGGACCCGGCTCGTTCGGAGGCATAAACGCGAAGCAGATCATGAAACTGATACCGGTCAGGTTCGGTGGATTCGAGCAGGTGGGTGTCCACCAGGATCTCGAGGGCATCGGCGGCCAGGTACTCCGGGGCGCCGAACAGCGCGGCCGCCGCCTGCGAGGAAATCGAGGAACCCTGCCACAGGCCGAGCAGGCAGAACGCGCGGGCGGGATCGACGCCGCCGGAACCGGTCACGGCGGGCAGGCTGGCGAAGCTGACCTGGAAGCTGGCGCGGACCGCCAGGTCGCCCGCCCGCAGCTCGTCCAGCCTGCGGTGCTCGTCCCGGAGCCGGTTCGCCATCGCCCGGATGCTCCAGCCGCTGCGGGTCGCCAGCCGCGCCGCGCAGATCCTGATGGCCAGCGGCAGCCCGGCGCAGGCGTCGAGCAGTTCGGCGGTGGCCTCCGGCTCGGCCGCGGCCCGGTCTTCGCCGACGACCTTGACGAACAGCGCCAGCGCTTCGGCCCGATCGAGCACGTTGAGGTCGACCAGCCGGTTGCTGGCCAGATCCGGCATCCGGCTGCGCGTCGTCACCAGCACCGCGCAGGACGCGGCACCCGGCAGCAGCGGCCTGACCTGGGCGGCATCGCGCGCGTTGTCCAGCACCACCAGCATCCGGCGGCTGGCCAGCGCGGTCCGGTACCTGGCCGCCCGCTCGTCGGGATCGACCGGGATATCGCGGCCGTCGACGCCGAGGTCCCGCAAGAACCTGGCCAGCACATCCGCGGCCGGCGCCGGGTTCGGGGTCGCGCCGAGCAGGTCGACGTACAGCTGGCCGTCACCGAACTTGCGGCGCAGCCGGTGCGCGGCGTGGACCGCCAGGGAGGTCTTGCCCAGGCCGCCCGCCCCGGCCACCACGGCGATGCGGACCGCGCCGGAATCGCCGTTCGCGCGCGGGCCTGACAGCAGGTCGGCCAGGCGCTTGACCTGCTCGGCGCGGCCGGTGAAGTCGGCGATATCGGCGGGCAGCTGGGCCGGGGCCGGGGTCCGGGCTTGGGACCGCACCGTGCCGTTCGAGGTCGGGCCGGCTGCGATGGTGACCGTGCCGGTCGAGATGATGCCAGGCAGCCCGGCGTGGTCGTTGGCGAGGAGCTCGGCGTGCAGCCGGCGCAGCTCGGCACCCGGGTCAACGCCCAGCTGAGCCGCGATGACGCTCCTGGCCTGCCCGTAGACCTCGAGCGCCTCGGCGTGACGGCCCGCACCGTCCAGGGCTCGCATCAGCAGCAGCCACAGGCCTTCGCGCAGCGGATGGTCGGCCAGCAGCCTGCGGATTTCCGCGACCGCCTGGGCGGCGCCGCCGCACCCGAGCTCGGCCGCCAGGCGCAGCTCGGTGGCCTCGAGGCGCAGCTCGCCGAGCCGTTCGGCCTCGGCCTCGATCAGCGGCGTGGCCCGGACGTCGGCCAGCGGGCGGCCGTACCACAGGCCCAGCGCCTCAGTGAGGCCGCGGGCGGCGGCCTTGGGATCACCGTCGGCGAACGCCCGCCTGCCGTCGCGCACCATCGCCTCGAACAGGAGCGCGTCGGTGTCCGGTGAACTTACCCGGAGCTGGTAGCCAGGGGCCCGGGTAACCAGCAGCTCGCTGTCGGCCTCGTCCATGAGCCGCCGAAGCCGCAGCACGTAGATGCTGACCAGGTTGGCCGCCTTCGCGGGCGGCGCTTCCCCCCATACCGCGCTGATCAGCGCATCAGCCGGCACGATCTGCCCGGCGTTAATCAGCAGCGGCGCCAGCACCGAACGCCACTTGGGCGCCCCGATCCCCCGCCAGCCTTCTCCGGCCCGGATCTCAAGCGGACCGAGCAGCCGGAACCTCACCATTACCCCGGGATCACTCGCCTCCGGCTACGCGGAACTCATCTCTGGAAGTTTTCACTTAACCACGGCTCAATCGGTACGTAAACCACTTCACCGACGATGATGCCAATCGCGCGGCCACGCCGCCGATGCGAACTGCTAGTCGCGCCGGACGGCAATTGGGGCGCCGTCCGACCGGTACCTGAACGCCCCCTCACCTAGCGGGGTGGGTGCGGCGGGAAGCGGTCCTGGCCCTCGGCGGGGAGTGCAAGGGGACGGCCTTGCGGCCAGGACCGCCCGGAGCGCCTAGCGCTGAACGTGGCCGTCGTCCCCGCGCCTACGGCGGGGGCAGGGACGACGGTCACTCTCTCGTGCCTGGAGGTCAGCTCTGCCCGTCGAACAGGCTGGTCACCGAGCCGTCGCTGAAGACCTCACTGATCGCCCTGGCCAGCAGCGGCGCGATCGAGAGCACGGTGAGCTTGTCGAACTGCTTATCCTGCGGGACGGGCAGCGTGTTCGTGATGATGACCTCGCTGATCCGCGAGTTCTTCAAGATGTCGACCGCCGCGCCGGAAAGCACTCCGTGCGTGGCGGTGGCGATGACCCGGGACGCGCCCTGCTCGAACAAGGCCTCCGCCGCCTTGGCGATCGTCGCGCCGGTGTCGATCATGTCGTCCACCAGGATGCAGGTCCGGCCGGCTACCTGCCCGACGACCTCGAACATCCGGACCTGATTGGCCACGTCCGGGTCGCGCCGCTTGTGAATGATGGCCAGCGGGCAGCCGAGCCGGTCCGTCCACCGTTCACAGACCCGGACCCGGCCGGCGTCCGGGGCGACCACGGTGACCTGGCTGACGTCGAGCTTCTTCTCGACGTAGTTGGCCAGGATGGACAGCGCGAACAGGTGGTCGACCGGCCCGTCGAAGAAGCCCTGGATCTGAGCGGTGTGCAGGTCGACCGCCATCAGCCGGTCGGCGCCCGCCGTCTCGAACAGGTCGGCCATCAGCCGGGCCGAGATGGGCTCGCGGCCCCGGTTCTTCTTGTCCTGCCTGGCGTAGCCGAAGAACGGCGCGACCACGGTGATGCGCCGGGCCGAGGCCCGCTTGAGCGCATCCACCATGATCAGCTGCTCCATGATCCACTCGTTGATCGGCGAGGTGTGGCTCTGCAGGACGAAGACGTCGCAGCCGCGGACGGAATCGAGGAAGCGGACGAAGATCTCGCCGTTCGCGAAGTCGAAGAGCTTGGTCGGCGTGGGCTTGATGCCCAGGCACGCCGCCACCTCGTCGGCGAGCGCGGGGTACGCCCGGCCGGAGACGAGCATCATCTTCTTCGCTCCCGACGGGGGCATCTCTTTCACTGAGCCTGTGCTCCCTTGTCTTTCGCCCGCGCTGGCTGCGCGGTTCCTGCTGGCGGTTTGGTTTCCGGTTCGGTGCCTTCGTGCTCGGCGCCGTCCTGCTCCGCGCCGTCCTGCTCCGCGCCGTCCTGCTCGGCGCTGCGGGCGCGGGCCGCTGCCTCGGCGGGGGAGGAACCTGGGTGGCGGCGTTCGACCCAGCCGCGGGAGTTGTGCTGCTGGCCCCGGGCGATGCCGAGCGCGCCCGCGGGCACGTCCTGGGTGATGACCGAGCCGGCCGCGGTGAAGGCGCCGTCCCCGATGGTCACCGGCGCGACCAGCATGGTGTCGGAGCCGATCCGGACGTGATCCCCGACGGTGGAGTGATGCTTGGCCACGCCGTCGTAGTTCACGAAGATGGTGGCCGCGCCGATGTTCGACTGCTCGCCGATGTCGGCGTCGCCCACGTAGGTCAGGTGCGGCACCTTGGAGCCCTCGCCCACCGTCGCGTTCTTCAGCTCGACGTAGGTACCGATGTGCGCTTCGGGGCCTATCCGGGTCCCCGGGCGCAGCCGGGCATAAGGCCCGACGCTGGCGCCGCGGCCGATCTCGGCCGACTCGCAGACCGCGTACATCACCGTCGCGTCCGGCCCTACTGAGGTGTCCCTGAGCACGCAGCCCGGACCGATCCTGGCCCCGGCCCCGATCGCGGTCGTGCCCTCCAGGTAGGTGCCCGGCAAGATCTCCACGTCCGGCGCCAGCGTGACGCCGACGTCGATCCAGGTCGCCGCCGGGTCCATGATCGTCACCCCGGCCCGCATCCACGCCTCGAGGAGCCGGCCGTTGTACTCCCGGCGGGCCTGCGCGAGCTGGACCCGGTCGTTCACGCCCTGGATCTCGCCCGGGTCAGCGGCCAGCACCGTGCCCGCGGGGTGGCCGTCACCGCGCATGATCGCCACCACGTCGGTGAGGTACTCCTGGCCCTGCGCGTTGTCGGTCGCGACGCGCTTGATCGCGTCGGCCAGCAGGTCCCCGTCGAAGGCGTAGCAGCCGGTATTGATCTCGCTGATCGCCTGCTGCTCCGGCGTCGCGTCCGCCTGCTCGACGATCTCGGCCAGGGCGCCGTCGGCGTCCCGGATGATGCGCCCGTAGCCGAACGGGTCACCGAGCCGCGCGGTGAGCAAGGTCACGGCGTTGCCCGCGGCGGCGTGCTCGCGGACCAGCGCGCCCAGGGTCTGCGCCCGGAGCAGGGGCATGTCGCCGTAGGTCACCACGACGGTGCCGGGCAGCACGCCCAGTGCCTCGGTCACCATCCGCACGGCATGGCCGGTGCCGGCCTGCCGGTCCTGAACCACCACGCACACGTCCGGCGCATACCGGGCGGCCTCGGCGCTGACCAGCTCCCGGCCGTGCCCGGCGACCACGACGAGACGTCGCGGCTCCAGGTCGGCGGCCACGGTGAGCGCGTGCCCGAGCATGCTGCGCCCGCACAGCGCGTGCAGCACCTTGGGAATTCGCGATTTCATCCTGGTGCCCTCGCCTGCGGCAAGGACAACGACAGCAACCGGGCGAGAGTCACTCACGCGGCAAGTCTCCTCGGGTAGCGCGCCGACATCTGCGTTTCCGGGGCCTGGTGGGACATCGCCTGACCGGGCTCCCCGGGACGTTCGGTTCCGGGACGCGTCGGCGGCTATGTTTACCCACCCCTCGCTAGCAGGATACCGTCTCGTTACCTTCCTCGGACGGCGAGTTCCCTCCGATGGCCAGCACAGATGGCCATCGCCAGTCCCGGCTCACAAGCCTAGGCCACGGCGAGTTCACCGGGCCGCCCGCACGGGCCGTTTGTCTCGGTGACCGGCTCCGTTTGTCTCGGTGGCCGCCTTCGGTGAGCTGTTCGCTCGCCTGGCTCTGCCGCACCGTTCGTCCTGTCAGGCACCCCGTTAGGCGTTCCTTTGGGCGTTCTTTTGGGCGTCCCCGTCAATCGTTCCTTCCGTCGTCCCGTTTGGCGTTCCGCCGGTCGTGCCGTTAGGCGTTCCGCCGGTCGTGCCGTTAGGCGTTCCGCCGGTCGTGCCGTTGGGCGTTCCGTCGGGCACGACGAGTTCGCTCGGCTCGGTACCGCCTTCCGCGGCCACCGCGGCCAGCTCGGCGCCGAGCGACTCGGCCTCGGCCGCCGCGCGCTTGCGCCGCCCGGTCAGCAGCGAGGCGACGGCGGCGATCACGTTGGCCAAGATCGCGAAGGCGAACGCCACCCCGAGGCCGTCATGGAACGGGCTGGTGATCAGGTGCGGGAAGAACTCGCGCCCGGTGACGTAGGCGGCATGCCCGGAGGGCAGGTGGCTGAGCAGCGGGCCGAGCAATTGCTGCATCGGGTTGTAGCCGAGGAAGGCGGCGAACAGGACGCCGATCGGCGGCAGGTGGGAGATCTGGTGGGCCGCGGCGGTCGGGATGCCCTGGGCGATCAGCCCGCCGGACAGCGCCGACGGCAGCTTGCTGGACAGCCCGGCCACCATCAGCGAGAAGAAGATCCCGATCGACAGCACGAACGCCGTGTTCTGGAACGTCGCGATCATGCCGCCGGCCGCACCGCGCTGGGTGGCAGGCGCGGAGTTCATCATCTCGGCCCGGTTCGGCGAGGCGAACAGCCCGGAGCCGAAGCCGTTCAGCGCGATGATGAGCGCGAATATCCAGTAGGAGAAATTAACCGGCAGGAAGAGCAGGAACAAGAAGCTCAGCGCGGTCAGCAGCGCCCCGCCCGAGGTGAAGGCCCGCGCCCCGAACCGGTCGGAAAGGAAACCGGACAGCGGCGCGGAGACCAGGAAGCCGATGGTCAGCGGCACCAGGTAGATGCCGGCCCACAGCGGAGTCTGGCTGAAGCTGTACCCGTGCAGCGGCAGCCAGATGCCCTGCAGCCAGATGATCAGCATGAACTGCATGCCGCCGCGGCCCAGCGCCACCATCAGGTTCGCGATGTTGCCCGCGGCGAACGCCCGGATGCGGAACAGCGAGAGCCGGAACAGCGGTTCGGCGACCTTCGTCTCCACCACGCCGAAGACGACTAGGGCGGCCAGCCCGCCGAAGATGGCGCTGAGCACGAACGGGCTGGTCCAGCCCATCGGATGCCCGCCGTAGGGCAGCAGGCCGTAGGTGATGCCGACCAGGATCGCGATCAGCCCGGCGGCGAACAAGATGTTGCCCCACCAGTCCATCCGCGCCTTACGCCGCGTTCCGATGTCGCGCAGCATGAAGTACGCCCAGCCGGTGGCGAACGCCCCGATCGGCGCCGAGACCAGGAAGATGTAGTGCCAGTTGATCGGCCCGAGGACGCCGCCGAGGAGCAGCCCGAAGAAGGACCCCGCGATGGCCGCGATGGCGTTCATGCCCAGCGCGGTGCCGCGCTGGTTCGTCGGGAAGGCGTCGGTGAGGATCGCCGCCGAGTTGGCGAACAGGAACGCCCCGCCGATGCCCTGCACGACCCGCCAGATGATCAGCCACAGGGCGGCGTCGGTGCCGTGCATCCAGGTGATGGCCAGGAAAATCGAGGCCACGGTGAAGATCGCGAACCCCAGGTTGTACATCCGCACCCGGCCGAACATGTCGCCCAGCCGCCCGAAGGAGACCACCAGCACGGCGGACACGACCAGGAACCCCATGAACATCCACAGCAGGTAGCTGGTGTTACCCGGGCTCAGCGGGTTGAGCCCGATCCCGCGGAAGATGTCAGGCAGCGCGATCAGCACGATCGACTGGTTGATCGTCGCCATCAGCACGCCGAGCGTGGTGTTCGACAGCGCGATCCATTTGTAGTGCGGACCCGGCTCGGCGTTCCCGCGAGCGCGCAGGCCTGCCGCGGCTTTACCGTTCGCCGTCATGGACGTAGGCCCCCATTAGTAACTCGGGCACCATTAAATGGTTGCTATAGGTCAACTAACTATAACTCATCGCCGCCAGCTCCGCCGGGCGAACGATTCTGCGCTAAGAATGTCAGACCCTAGCGCTAGTGTTCGAATATGCGTACTTCACAAGAGCTTGATCAACTCCGGACCCAGGCGGTAGAACTACGCCGCCAAGGCAAATCCCGCCGCGAGATCAGGGAGGCCCTGGGTTTCATAGGCAACAGCACGCTCAATCAGATCCTCGGAGACGAGCCGCTACCGGCAGAGCGAACCGCGGCGGGCTACGCGGAATCCAGGCGACGGGCCGCCGCCGGCGTCGAGCGCTACTGGGCAGCTGAGCGTCCAGCGCGGGAAGCCGCGCGAGCAGCTATCAGCGGTGAAGCAGCGGCCCAGCTCGGGGAACTGACGGATCGCGAAATCACGATTGCCGGCGCCATCGCCTACTGGTGCGAAGGCTCAAAGAGCAAGCCCTATCGGATAGACGAGCACGTTCGCTTCATCAACAGCGACCCGGCCCTGATCAAGTTCTTCCTTAAGTTCCTGGACAAGGCCGGAGTGTCCAGGCAGCGCCTGCGCTATAGCGTGCACATCCACGAAAGTGCCGACGTCGAGACCGCCACTAGCTTCTGGGCCGGCATAGTGGATGGAACGCCCGACCAGTTCCTCCGGCCAGTCATTAAGCGTCACGCACCGCGGATATCACGGCAGGGGGACGACAGCGCTTATCACGGATGCCTGCGAGTATCCGTAACCAAGAGCAGCGGCCTGTACCGCGAAATCAGCGGCTGGGCGCACGGGGTCATGACCGCCAGACGACGGGGGGCGGAGTGAGCATGAATGACCCACCAGAAGCCGATCCGCTTCGCGAGCAAGCTGTCGCGCTGCGCCGAGCCGGCAAGTCTGTCCGGCAGATAAAGCAGATTCTCGGGCCGATCGGCAACGGGACCCTCAGCGCTGCGCTGAAGGGAGAACCGCCGCCCGACTGGACCCGCAGACCCAACGCCAAAGACGGTCTCCGCGAGAAAGCGCGGGATCTACGCCTGCAAGGTCTAGATTACGAGGAGATTGTAGGGCGGCTCGGTGTCTCGAAAAGCTCGGTTTCCTTGTGGGTCCGGGACCTTCCGAAGCCGCCAAGGGTGACCCCGGAAGAATGCGCGAGGCGCACAGCCGAACGGACGCGCCGCTACTGGATCGCCGAGCGTCCGATCCGTGCCGCCCAACGCGCCGCCGCCAGCGCCGCAGCCGCCGCCGGCATCGGCGACCTGACTGACCGGGAAATCCTTATCGCCGGCGCCATCGCCTACTGGTGCGAAGGCTGCAAGAGGAAGCCGCACCGGCGTGCGGAGCGTGTCACCTTCGTCAACAGTGATCCCGGCCTAGTCAGGTTCTTTCTGCGGTTTCTCGACCAT
>Ga0210386_10004331_pt1 | contig 11757 bp, 16 predicted proteins | sample IncBWH32OmetaG_FD_160091 | JGI IMG/M metagenome (GOLD analysis project Ga0210386, IMG submission 160091) | Forest soil microbial communities from Barre Woods Harvard Forest LTER site, Petersham, Massachusetts, United States - Inc-BW-H-32-O ... | reverse complement strand
GCTGGTGCCCTTGGCGGTGACCCCGGCGGTCATTGGCGGCGGCATGGACATACGGGTCCTCCTGTTCGAGTCTGCATAGAATGCGGGCGGCGGTGCAGCAGTACGAATAGCACGATTGCGGGCCTCGCGGGCAGCCGCCAACGGTCGCTGATACCGCTCGCTATGTCATTGATCACAATAAATCTGCGGCCCCCCATCGCCGCAACGGCTGTGCGCTTCGCCCAGCAGCCACGAGGTCCAAGGGTCACGAGCCGGCGGGTATGATCACGCCGCCGCTGCATCGGCGACATAGCGCGCGGTGCGGCCGATGTGCAATTCCACCTCGCACTCGCCGTACACATCGGGAACATCGCGGCAGGCACCAGCGCGTCGCCATCAGTCCAGCGGAATGCGTTGTCCGGCTCGAACAGATGGAACCCGTTGTCGAGCGCCGTATCCGCCGCCTCGATCATCCGCAATCGCCGCCCCTCGCGCATCACGATCCGCCGCACTGCCACGCCGAATACCCGAGCATCGCGGCTCGCGCCGAGTTCCTGCGCCGCGGCAGCGCGTGAGACAATGCGTATGTCAGTCGGCGGTCGCGCCAAAGGGAACACGTAGGCCCTGTCGGTCCTGCGGATCGCGTTCACCCGCTGTCCATCCAGCAGCAGATGAGATCGGGGTCCTTGGTCAACAGCAGGCCTGGACGCGCGCCGGCACGCCGCGCCAGAATCCGCCACGCCGCATCCACGATCGGTCCGCCCGTCAGGATCGGTGCAAATGGTTCGCGTGGTGGCAGATCCCAGCTACTGTTAGCATTCCGGAATAACCAACGATTGCCGTCGTCGCGATAACTTTCCGCTGGCGCGTCGTTGGCGATCAGCACATCGTGCGTGTCCAGCTCGATATGGTACAGCACCACTTCCTGCGCCCGATCGTCCACGCGATCAAACGGTGATTGATCAGGAACTCCACCGGGATCAGCGAACCGTGCAGATAAAACGCGTGGCCCTCGGTCACCCGCAGGTCATGCGTCGGCGCGTCGTCCGCCAACGCGCCCCTGCGCACGATGAACGGTGTCGCCGCGTTGTGCCGCCCGCGTGTTGCCAGCACCGCCCCGGTGCCGATCCAGGCGATCGGCCGCGCCACGCCAGCATGCGTCATCACCAGGTCGCCAACGCTCAGCTGCTCGACAGATGCCTCGCCAGCCGGCGTGGCAATCTGTGTCCCGGCCAGGAAGCACAGTGCGGTGCCGTCAACGGTCACCGTCTCGGCCGCGAGCGCGCCGGAATAGCCGCTCGGGTTGTAACCCGTTGGATCGAACGTGATCGTTTCGCTGAACCTGCCGGGCGTGTCGGTGGCCAGCGTGATCTCCGGCGCGCTGTTGACCTGCTCCGCCGCAAGGCCTGGCGTCGCGGTCCCGCTGCCAAAAGCCCCGAGGCCGGTATTGTCGAACGCCGACGCGCCCGAGGCCACGAAGCTGTCGCCGAGCAGGTGAGCGGGGCCGGCCACGTCGTTCAGCACCCCGATATTGGCGCTCAGTGGCGTGCCCGATCGTTGTTTGCGCGCGATCATAGTGCCAATGCCTGATCGGCCGCATGGAATTCCGGGTCTAGCGTCGTCGCGCGAACCACAGGACGCCACCCACACGGTATAACGCGAATAGATCACCGAACCCGAAGCACTGGCCGCGCAGGTGGATGCACGTGGGGCTTCCCAGGCGTTTCAGGTTGGCGGATGTATGCCGCGCTACATCCGAATGATGAGCCTGACGAGCCTGAGACCACCCTCGCGATAATCCCGCCCGCTGACGCCGGCCATGGCCGCGCGCGTCCTGACGATGTGCGCGACGGGGCGGGGCGTCAGCGCGATGGTTGCGACCGCGTCAGTCGGAGCCACGCCTTGACCGTGGCAAGAGCAGCCCTGGCCACGTTCCAGCTTCCGGTCTGCCCCATGGCGATGGCGCAGCTCGTCACCCATGCCTATGCCAGCGCAGAGGGAGAGACGGCCAATGAGCGTGAGCCGGATGGCAAGGCGGCCAAGGAGGTCAATTCGGTCTACGCCTGGCTGAAGAAGGAGGGCCTCGTCTGATGGCACGCAAGCCACCTGTTTCCTACACCGCCATGGAGCTGGGGCCACCGGAACCGGCGCCGCCCGAGGGGCCGACACCGGCGGTTAGGGGGGGAGTGGCCGCTGGTTTGAGTGCCCGCGGCTCCAGTGACACTGCAGAGCGCAGCGAGCCGGACGCTGAAGGAAGTCTCGGCCCATATCATGACCTACATCCACCCGGATGCCGCCAAAGCCCTGAAGCGCTATGCCGTCGAGTTAATGTGGATTTGTGATCACATTGGTACCTGTCGAGGTCGGATTCAGCAGGAACGAGAAGTTGAAATTCGGATTGGTAAACTGCTGAATGTATTGATTATACCACTTGTAGACTTCGGCTATGCCGCTCTTTGGCACGTACACAACGTCGTATGGCGCCAGGCGGACATCGGCGGATGGGTCCTGTCCGTGCTGCAGGTCCGCGTAGCGCGTCGCCAGGATGACGGCGTGGTCGTCGGCGGTGCGGCGGATGATGAAGACGTGTGCGTCGTCGCTGCTGAGTTTGCTGCCACCGGCCCGTGCGATCGCCTGGCTCAGCGTTGATGGCGGGCCGTTGGTGATCTGCTCGCCTGGTATCACGACTTCGCCCGCCACGAAAATACGGCTCGGCGCGAAGGTCTTCACGATGACCGAAATGCGGGGACGTTGCAGATAACGCTCGTAGGCTTCGGTGAGTGCCGCATCAAGCTCGGGAACCGTGCGTCCAGCGGCACGCAGATCCGGAACGATCGAGGTCGAGATATGGCCGTCGGGCCTGACGGTCACTTCCTCATTCAGTTCCGGGTTCAGCACCAGCCGAATGGCGAGAACGTCCGCCACCTGAATCCGGTACGGTGGCGTCACGTATGGCGTTTCCAGCACGGCCGGCTCGGGCGGGGCCTGCGGCAGGGTGGGGTCAGGCGCGCATGCCGCAAGCGTTAGAATCAGCGTCCAAACCAGAAACGATCGCGTTCCTGCCACGGGGAAAACAACGCGCGGATGTGAGGGTTGTCCACGCATCAGGCGGTTACGCCGGGTATTTCGCGCGCCAGATAGGTGGCAAGGCGGAGTGCGAGTCCCACGGCCGAGAGCGTGGGATTCGCCGCGGCGGAGGTACGAAACACCGAGCTGCCCGCAATGAACAGATTCTGGGCACCGAACACGCGGCAGTTCGCATCCACAACTCCGTCGTTGGCATTGACACCCATCCGCGTAATGCCGATCTGATGATGACCATCATAGCACTGGCCGAGAATGTGTGCGATGCGCTCCTCCTCAGGAACCTGCCAGATGAGCTTGCCCAGCCCCGTGGTCTCCAGCCAACTACCAAAGCTTGCGTGCGTCCGCAGCAAAGGTAGGGCATCCGCGTTGGAATAGCGAAAGTCTATGGCGAGGCGTGGCACGTCGAGTGCATCGCGCTGCCGCATCAGGCCGACTCGCGATTCGGGATCGGGCAGCTGTTCGGCATGGAAGCGCAAGGCATAGCGTCGCGCGGGGTTGCGCTGGAAGAAGCCTGGCATGCGGTACCGCGCAAGATAGCGACGATATACGAAGGCCGGAATGAATGTCGTGATGGCTGGCAGGTCATGCAGCATATTCGACAGATGCGGCCACCACCGCGCCGGACCAGGTCCGACATAGTGACGTCGGATCGACTCGACGAGGACCCGGCGGCCGATCCAGGGCATCGCGAGTGAAAGCCAGGCAAAGGAGAGGATGCCGTTGCGATGTGCGGGATCGTGGATCGCCGGAAATTCCGGCCATAAGGCCGCGTTTGTCAGACCCATCTGTTGCTGAAGCGACGCGGTGGGTGTGAACCGGCGCCGGACATAATATCCCGTGGTATCCTGGAAATAGTCCATACCGGCGTCGAGGGCCGTGGAATGAAAGATCACCTCGGCGGCGGATCCGTAGAGATGCCCCATGTAATATCGGCCGAGCGGCCCCCTTTCACCGCCGAAACGGTTTGTGGTCTCGGTCTGAGCGGCTAGCAGTAGGCGGGCGTTCTCCAGCCCACCCGCGGCCAGGACAATGCCGCGCGCCCGTATCCTGGACCGCTTCCCTGTCGGGTCGCTGACAAGCACATGGGCCACGCGCCCGTCGGAGGCGAATTCGAAACCCGTGACCGTCGCACGCAGACGCACATCGATCGCCTGGCTGTCGCGCAATGTCCGGTGATGGACAATCTGCGTCTTGGGCTGCACGCACCACCGTTCGAGCTCATCGGTACGAAAATTCGGGTCGTGGCCTGGAAGTTCCGGCACCGCGCTAGTGAAGACCGGCCGGCCACAACCGAGATAGAAGCAAGCGCCTTCGATAAACGGGTCAAGGTCAGTGGCGCTGATGGGCCATCCGCTTTCGGGAATGGCCGACCGTTGCTGGAAGTCGATCGGGCTCAGTGGCACGCAGCGCCCGCCCCAGAGGTTGCTTGCACCGCCGAGGCTGCGCTGCATCGCAATGTCCATGGCGACATGATATTGCGAATTCACAATATACGCATCCGCGAGCTGCTGTGCCTCATGAGATGGGCGGACGTCGCCCGATTCCAGCAGCAAAACCGATCGACCGAGCCGGGCCAGTTCGAGCGCCAATGAGATCCCCACGGGTCCGGATCCCACGACACAGATGTCGTGAGTTGCGCCCTCTTGTCCCTCTACACCCACGTTGATCATGATTGCGCCGGTTTCGCAGGCAGCGCGAATTCCGGCAAAAGACGCCGCACCGCCAGCGCGAAGCTGACCCGCCCTTGCACGAGGATAAGCGCGCTCAGTACCGCTGCTCCCATCAATCCGAAGGTTGGGATCAAGGCCGCGGACAGCACGCAGCACGCGATCAATTGCTGAATATTCAATCGCAGCAGGGTTTTGCCATGCCCGGTCATGGCGAGGATCATATCCTGGGTCGGCAGCAAGACGTTCACCAACTGCGCGAGGGCAAGGATTTCAAGGGCGCCGACAGCCATCACGAATTCGCCCCCCAGCAGCGAGAGCAGATGCCGCGGAAATATCATCATCACGGCGATCACGGGCAGGCAGATGAGCATCGCGATGTGCTGCGTCTGCAGGTTCACCCGATGAAATGCCGCATACTCCAGGCGCCGATGATGGCGGGCGAAGGATGGTGCGACGATCATCGCGACGCTGATCAAGATGGTGTTGATCAACATGGTCAGGCGGCTGACGATGCTGAAGGCACTGACAACCATCGCGCTACTGAACATGCCAAGGACCAGCACCGGCAATGAGAGCAGCGAGGATTGCGTCAGCTCGATCACAAGAAACGGCCGCGCGGTTGTCCAGAGCGGCGGCAAGACCCCGTGCGGGACGCCGGATGTGTCCGGACGGTCGATCATGGTCACGTGCCATTCGTACAGCAGGAGAGCCGCACCGATCACGCAACAAATTGAGAAGGAGCCGGCATAGCTTACGAGCAGGGTATCAATGCGATTGAAACCGACCAGCAGCGCCACCAGCGACAGCATCGCCGGCAGTGCGCTCTGAATGATCTGCGCGGCGACGCCCCGGTTCAGGCCGATCAGCGCGAAGCCGATGACGAACGCCAATGTCTGAGGCAGCAGGACCAACGCGGCGATCTGCAGTGGACGTCGCAGATCCGGTTCGTGAAAGAGCAGCAGCGATGCGGTGCCTGCGACCAGGACTGTCACGACGGCGGCCACGACGCCAGCCAATGCGGTCCACGCCAATCCGGCCACCAGAACACGGCGCGCGGCGCGGCCATGACCAATCGCCAGTTCCGCGGCGATGTGCCGGGCGATCGCTCGTTCAAGGCCCATGCGGGCGGCGGTCGAGGCCAGATTCACCCAGGTCAGGCAGAGAAAGAACAATCCGGATTCATGACCGCCCATCAACCGGGCGGCGAGCATGTAGAGACCGAATTTGCCGACAGCCTCCATGCCACGAGACGCCAGCGCCCCGAGATAATGCAGGAGGTTGAGCCGGCACAGTCCGGCCAAGATACGATTTACTGACAGCTTCATTTTCTGACCGGTTGTCATCACTTAAGCAGAATAGCCTGGCGTCGCCAACGCCGAGATGCCGCCGCATGGACCGTATATCGCTCCCCGTGATGACGAGACCGTTGGTCGAAATTGCTTGTTGGGGCTGATATCGCATGAGTTCGCGCAGTGTCGCTAGCCAATCAATCTATTCGGTGTGTGTAGCGCGTGATCTGTCCCCTCCGTTCTTGCTCTGTGCCGAGATGGTATTCATGCTGGGTGCCCATGATGGCTCGGGAGGTAATTCCCCTGGCACCGCCACACCGCCTCGACCGCTGATTAGGCCCTGCGAATCATCGCTGTGTAGGGCGAAGACGGCGTGAGCGGGATGCTGAACCTTCAACGGCCAGGGCGCGCCATGAGAATCAGCGTCGGAATAGACATCGCCAAGGAGATACACTGGGTCACCGCCATTGACGCCGAAGGTACCGTGCGGATCGACCGTAATCTGTTCGACACGCCCACCGATATCGAAACGTCGCAGGCGAACTGGCCGCTTTGCGTGGCACGGCGCGCATTGGTCTGGACGTCTTCGGCGGTATCGCGGGTCTGGCCCAGGCCATGCTGGCCGAAGTTGAGTTCGCGCTCGTCCATGTCCCGGGCACCGCCGTCAATCGTGCCCGGCTGGGTACGGTCGGGGGCGAAAACAAATCCGACCCGCGCGATGCACGCACCATCACCGAGCAGGTCCGGATCCGGTCCGACCTGCGTGAGATCGAGCCGGTCACTGAGCTCGACCTTGAGATCAGGCTGTTGGTCAGCCACCGCGGCGACATCGTGCAGGCGCAAATCCAACACATCTCCCGCATGCGCGACCTGCTCACCGGCATCATTCCGGGCCTGGAAGCCTGCCTCGATCTCAAAACAAAAGGCGCCGCTGCATCTGCTGACCAAATTCGTCACGCCGGGCGAATTGCGCGACGCGGGTAGGAGGCGCCCGGTGCGTCACCTGCGGGCGGCCGGCGGCCTGCCCATGGTCGAGGACCTCGCCGATCGCGTGCTCGCCGCCGCGGTGGAGCAAGCCGTCGCCGTCCGGCCGAGCGCACGTCCGCGCGCCTGATCCGTGAACTCGCCCTCGAGGCCCTGGCCAACCGCGCACGCCTGAGCGAACTCGACCGCGAACTACAGGAAATGCTCCATCGCCACCCTGACGCGGCCCTCATCCGTGGCCTGCCCGGCATGGGGGCCGTGCTCACCGCGGAATTCATCGCGGAGGCAGGAGACCTCGCCCGGTTCCACTTCGCCGACGCGCTCGCCTCCGCCGCAGGAATGACACCGGTATTGAGACAATCCGGCCGAACCAGATTCCTCCGAAGACAAAATGGCGGCAACAAAAGCCTCAAACGCGTATTCTACCAATCGGCTTTCCGCTCTCTCGCTCAGGATGACAGCCGCACGTTCTGCGAACGCAACCGACGCGAGCGGAAACGTCATCACCAGGCCGTCATCGCCCTCGCCAGACGCCGCATCAACGTGCTCTGGGCCGTCGTCCAGTCCCGCACGCCATTCCAAACCAGATTCAAATCAGCCGCTGACTGAGCCATTGGGCTGCCTGTGGCTGCTGCCGGATGATTGCGCCAGTGGCGTCGTAGTCGGCCAGTCGATGCGGTCCCCAGAACACTGCCAACTGGCCATCCGGATATTCGTGCACCCGCACCTACGCCTTCACGAAGTGTGGTCGCAATCGAGAGGGCGGCAGTTGCAGGCTCAGCCTGCGCCACTTCACCGTATTGTCGTTACCCACCGTTCGATCCTCCTGGATGCACAGGATCTCGTGCCATGCACCGGTCGTATCGGTGACGAACGCCGAACCCTGCTGCTCGGTGTCGGTCGCGAACCGCTCATTGTGCTCCACGAGATAGACCTCACGCTGCCACCGGTTGGCGGCATCGACCGTGCTGATCCCGGCCAGCGCAAACTCCTTCGGCAGCCGCTCCTGCGGTGTTGCAAACATCCGCTCTGATCGGCCGCGAGCCTGCGGCGAGTAGGCCGCGATGTGCTCAATGCCGAGTTGCCTCAAAGTTCGGCCGAACTGCGTCAGCACCGTCTTCGACACCCGCCGCCAGCCTCCGGCGTCTCGAAGTAATGGCTGCCACGGTCGGTGTAGAGCGAGCAGAACAGACCATGCCGCGCCACCACCTCCCCCACCCCGCGCAGGCTCGACGCCGTGCCTTCCTGATCCACCAGGAAGGCGGAATACAGCGCGCTCGTGGCATCCTCCATCGTCAGCACCAGGTCGTGCTTGCCAACCTTCGCCGTCAGCCAGGCGTGCATCGAGGCGTCCTGATGCAGCATCATTCCCACCATCGGACGCCGAGGCAGGTTCCTGCGATGAGCCGAACGCGTCTTCGCCGCCATCACCGGACCCGCCCGATGCAGGTGCAGCTTCGTCACCGTCTAGCCCAACGTGTCGCCGTGCCGCCTGCCGAGATGCGCGTGGAAATGCTTCACGGTGAAGCCGCGATAAACCACGCGATACAGACCCAGCATCCGCTCGATCTCCGCCACCGGCGCGCGCCGCAGCGATGGTTGAAGGCGACGGTGCGACTACCCCGATGCCCCCTCCTCCTGATGCCGATCACGCCACCGGCGAAATGTCCGCTCACGCACACCAAGCAGTTCCGCTGCCTCCAACTGGCTCAACTCAGACGCCCCATCCGGCCAAGCACACCCAAAATGTGCATTCGGCGCATCTCCTCGTGAACGCGTGCCAGGTCAATGCAAACCCCCAATCCTCGAGGCCGATCTGACCGGACACTTCACAAGCTACAAGCACCGGACAATCCACGAGCTAGCCACAGCATGAGTACGCGCAGTTGCACACGGAACGGCAAGAGCGGATAATTATGTGCGATCAATCGATCGTCCATGGGATATAACGCAACGACAGCGTGAGAGGACGCACGATTGTCATCAGGTCGAGATCCATTGTCCGCCGCCGTGCAATCGGACATCAGGCGCGTACCTGACACGCGCCGGCCTGAAGGAACACCGCAGCGCCGGGTATCGCTGATTCGCTGGACACATGGGTTGATCAACCGTGGTGTCATTTGTGGTGACGTCATCTTGATTCTGGCCTCGACCGGCGCGGGCTGGCTTGCCATTCCGGAACTGCCGCCACTGACCTGGCTGCAGGCGCTGACGGTCGCGCTTATCATGACCCTGGTGTTCGTTCGGACGAATTTGTGGATGGGTGCGTATCGGGTCGAGCGGTACACGACGCTGCGCACGCAGTTGGTCGATCTGATGGTCTACAGCCTGCCCGCGCTCGCGGCAGGCGTCATCATTCTGTTGGCGTTCGTGCCGCATGCGTGGGGCCGGTGGTATTGGTTCTGGATGTGGTATGCCATCTCGTTCGGAACGCTGGTGGTTGCTCGTCAAGTCGAACGCATCGTGCTGCGGATCGCGCTGCGCCGGGGATTGCTGCGCCGCCGCGTGGTGGTGGTCGGATCCGGCCCGATGAGTGAGTCGCTCATCTCGCGCATTCGCACTTTGGATACCATGCAAGAGTATCAACTGGTCGGTGTTTTCAACGAACAATTGACGCGGGCCTGGCGGTCGGGTGAGGAGGTTCCCTCAGAACTTGCGGATCGGCCAGACCTTACGAAATACGCGCAGAACTATGCGGTTGACCTTGTGGTCATCGCACTGCCGTGGGATCGGTCGGCGGAAATCTTTACGCTTATCCGCAGGCTGCAATGGATTGCAGCAGACGTCGTCGTGCCATTCGAGGCATCCGGCCTGAGGCCCCAGTTCGTTCCGCCCATGATTTTTGTCAATTCGCCGGTCCTGCAAGTGATGCGCCGACCCTTCAAAGGGACGCAGGGCCTGTTGAAGCTGGCAGAGGATTATGTCGTGGGTATGCTCGGTCTGCTTGCGGTATCACCGATCCTGCTCGCGGCAGCGATCGCGATCCGCCTGGAGGGAAAGGGACCGATCCTGTTCCGTCAGCCGCGGGTTGGTTTCAACAGCAAGCCGTTCCTGATCTACAAGTTGCGAACTATGACAGTGGACCCGACGGATGATGGGTCGAAGGGCACGCAGCGCGATGACCAGCGGATCACGCGGGTTGGCGCCTTCCTCCGCCGCACCTCGATCGACGAGTTGCCGCAACTTCTGAACGTCCTACGTGGAGAGATGTCGATTGTCGGTCCTCGGCCTCATGTCTCGAACATGCTCGTCGGCGAAGGGGTGTATTCTGACGTCGTCCGGCAATATGCGGCACGCCAGCGGATCAAGCCGGGCATCACGGGTTGGGCGCAGATCAACGGGATGCGCGGCGGCATCAACACCGTGGCCAAGGCGACTGAGGGTGCCGACCTGGATCTTTACTATGTTGCGAACTGGTCGCTGCGGTTGGATATCAAGATCATGATCCAAACCCTAGCGCAGGGTTTGGTTGGACGCGATGTATTTTAAGTGGCTTCGCGGGCTCGCGGCGAAGCGAACTGCATGGTGGCTGACCGTCGCGGTCGCAATGATGATGTGGTCCGCGGCTTGTGCGGCAACCGGGCTGCCACCGCATGTGATTGTCGTATATCTCGATAGCTGGGATGAGCCGGCCACCCAATCGGCGGCACTGAGCGTGCTTGCATCCTTGCCGGCCTATATCACGGTCGTGGATCTGGCCTTCGCGCGGCCGGATCTTGCCTATCCTGGCAAGCTGGATCTGTCCGGGACCGGTCTGGAGTTCAAGTATTCCGGGCAGGTTTTGCATGATGCGATCGCGTTGCTGAGGGCACGCAATCCCGACACGCATGTGCTGCTGAGTGTCGGCGGGTCCAGCTACCGGAACTGGTCGCATCTGGACGAACGTGCGGTCGCGCGCCTGGTTCATGACCTCGACGCCGATGGGGTCGATATTGATTTCGAGCCAGCCAATCCTGGATGCCTGTCTGGCCCTGACCAAAGGATACGGTGTTATACCGACTCGGCGTGGCGCAGGTTGGTTACGCGTTTCAGACAGGTTCTGGCGCGTCCCTATCTACTGACCGCGCCGGTCTGGAGTGTCGGCGCCTACGGGGAAGGTGCGTTTCGCACCGCCAGACCCAACAGCCCGTACACAGGTGTCATGCTGGGGTTCCTGCGTTCGTCAGAGGCAGCGCAACTGGATCTGATCTGCATCGACGCCTACGATGCCGGCCCGCGGTTCCGTCCGCTCGTTGCATTTCAGGCTTATCGTTCGGTTTGGCCAGGTGCCTTGGCGCTAGGGCTTGAGGTCCAAAGTGCGGCAGGCAGCGGCCCGTTCTATACAGCGGCCGAGGCCACCGCGCTGGCGCGCGAGGTGGCCAAAGATCCCAAGGGTGGCATGATGACCTACCCTTTGTTGGCGACGCCGAACGGACCCGGCAGCGTGGATCGGCCGGTTGGCCAGTCGCTTGCGTCTGCGGAATGCCGCGGGCTCCGTCTGTTGGAATGTGACGCATCAGCACGATAAGACTGGCGCACGCGGCTCAGGTAATAGCTGATCGCCATGATCGTGGTGAGTTCGCCAGGTGTGAATACGACCGAATAGACCAACGATACGAGAAGAAGATAAACGATATAGTCCACACAGGCCTGTGACAGGGCGTCGTCTGGGTGCGACCAGCGCGCTGTCGCACGCAGCCCCGCCAGGTGCATGAGCAGCATCAACACGGCGCCGATGGCACCATATTCAAACATGACCCCAAGCCAGC
>Ga0210386_10004327_pt1 | contig 11766 bp, 16 predicted proteins | sample IncBWH32OmetaG_FD_160091 | JGI IMG/M metagenome (GOLD analysis project Ga0210386, IMG submission 160091) | Forest soil microbial communities from Barre Woods Harvard Forest LTER site, Petersham, Massachusetts, United States - Inc-BW-H-32-O ... | reverse complement strand
AAGGACCGCAGTACCCGAACCAACAATATCCCGGCCAGCCCTATCCGCAGAACCAATATCAGTACCAGGATGGCGGCGACCGATTGGGCGATCCCTACCGCGCCGGCTATCGTGCTGGATACTTGGCCGCGCGCCGCAACCAACGATACGACGACGGCCCGTATCACCAGAATGGCAGTCGGGAACGCGGCGACGATACGACTGATGGCGGTCAACGCTAGCACGTCAGCTACAAACAGGATTTTCTGCGACTGAAAAGTCCAGGGGTCCAAACCTAACGGGTCCTAGTGGAGAAGACGGCCAATGTTTGAGCCCGAGCGGGATGGGCGGTATCACGAGCGGGGGTGCCCGCATTTCGACATACGTGCGCCGTCAGCCGAAAGCACACACGTTGACCACTTCTGCGATTGTCATCACTTCACGGAACCAGCAATTTTGCGCAACGGGACGGACATCGCGTGGCCAGCTGGTCAGACCGAGGAAGAGGTAAAGGAATGGCGTCGCGAACATAGCCTCGTCAAGCCTGGAACCCCACAAGATCGAAGCTCATGAAGACGCAACCATATCGTAGGTTTCTTAATCACTCGACAGTTGCACACTCCCGCGACCGACTAGTTCACTGCGTCTCTATTTGCCTTCTAGCACCCCGGCTCCTGCACAGATGCTCGGAAAAGTATCTCGCGACCCGCAATACCTGATCAGTTGCCTTTGCCAAGACTCTTGAAGTGCTCGATATTTTCATCGACCTGTTTGCAAACGACCTCGAATGCCTCCTTTTGGGATCTCGCTGCCATCTCTGCAAGTTCTTGCATGTGGCCGAGTGCCTTTTCAAAACCTTGCTTTGCATAATCCACCCGATGATTCGCAGCGTCTTGCTTGCGTGCAATGGCAATTGTTTCCTTCATGGTTTCCCGGAGGATCTCGGTTTGACGGCCGACAAGAGCCTGCCAGCCCTCGAATGCAATCATGTTAGCCTTTGTCAGCGCCTCGATATTCTTTTTCTCACGATCAACAAGTGCGGAGAAATCGACGCCCGGAATCTTATAGTTCTCGAGGAGCTTGGTGAAGTCAAAGTACGGCATCTCCCAGTGCTGCTTTTTGTCCGCTTTGGGCTTGAGTTCCTTTTCCATCTTGTTTTCCCTCTAATCGGCGGTTCCCGGGACTTCCCGGCTCCGTTGCCCGAATGCTGTTCTTAAGTACGGTTGCTATGCCGCATTCTTGGTGTCGACAGCCCGCGCCTCAACCAATTCATCGAACAGCGAGCGATAGTATACTATCGCGGTTCTGAGTTCTTCGGTGTTTGTTTCGCTTTTGTCGACCCGCAACGCAATTGCGTGCGCGGCACGATAATTCTCAATGACCCGGGGGTGGACGACGGAAATATCGGCGGCGCGCTGTTCGAAGTCCGCTACGGGATAGCCGCGAGTCTGCATGATGAACGACACCAGATCGTCGGCCTCCGTGACCGCACCCGCCGGGGACTCGATGAAGCGCAATTGCACCGATTTCCATTGCTCCACGAAGCGCGTCCGTTCGGCAGGGTCCAACTCGCGGATTTCGAGCTTTTCCACCCGTTTTTCACGATCCCGGAGATTCCCTTCCCCTTTGCGTTCGGATCCCTGGGTTTCCACTGTCCGGTCATACTCCGAGCCAAACCGATGCCGCAATCCGGCGGTCGCGGTTCTGCGCTTACGCATATATAGCCAGGCCGACCCCACCGTTAGCATGACGAGCAGTGTCGCAATGGCAATGATTTCCGGAATTGTCAGAGATAGATTCACTCGTTCCTCCCAGCGTCAAACGCAATCGATCAACGCAGTCCGCAGTAAATAGTTCATCGTTCCGTCTGAACTCTTTTGAATTCGCATTGCGCAATGCGCGCTCCATGCAAATATCGCTGAATGCCACATGTCTCTCAACTGGCCCCGATAGGATCGACGCCCAAGGTTATGTCCGCCCTAAAGCAAAAGCTGTCTCGAATTGACCGCTTTATGCGTTCTTGTTCGGCGAGATGGCCTAATAAAGGAAAGCCCAAACGGCAGGAGCTTCAACTGCCGAGTTGGTTATTTGAACTGGGGCTGATATTACGCTGCGAAGGGCGGAGCCCTTGCTCAAACGCCAAGCAATGCCATTGGGCCGACTCTGATCAATACGGATCAGCTTCTAAACTATTTCCTTCGATCGCGAAGGTGTCGAACTTCTGGAAACCGACCGTTCCGCATCGCCACGTTCGCGGCTGCGCGCTCGTCGTTCGACTTGTGTCCGACGCGCTATGCCGATTCGATCTCCCTGCACCGGGTGATAACCACCAATCCACAGGAGCGCCGATTGCAGCGACCCGCGACACCAACGCCGCTCGATAATCGCATTTCCTATGGCTGCAACAATGTTCCCAAGATTTTCTTCGAACATGTTGTGCAGTCACCTTTCACCGGAATAAATGGCATCGTATATATATTGCTGGAAATCAAATCGATGCACGACGTCCTTCCCGCCTATTATGATGTAGATGAGCATTCTCAGCTGCAAAGCGTGAACCTGCCGGCACCAGCGCCCTGAAACTGGGGCAACAAGCGATCACAGCAAGGGCGATTGCCAAAACCAAATTCAGGGTACCGACGGAAGCGACGCTCGGGGAGCGATGACCGCCCGCTTCTACAAGAATTCGGAGTCTTTCAAGTTGAAAGCCGTATCCCGGCGACGCTCTTAACCAATCAGTCGATTTGAATTGAGGCGAAGCCTAAACTATGCCCATTCCTGCTTTTTTGTGGGGATCGAACGGCGGAGCCTGGCTTAAAAGCTCGCGAACAATCGCAATAACATGGGCGGGATTATAGGGCTTGCCGATAAACCTTCCGCCGGGAGGCAATTCGTCGTTAATTGGATGCCCCAGTCCCGACGTTACTATCAGGTGAATAGGTGGCCAACGATCTCGTATCGTTCGGGCCAGTCTCATTCCGTCCCACGTTCCGGGCATATGGATGTCCGTAAAAACAGCACGGACATCGGTCCGGTTTTCGAGGACACTGATCGCGTCATCGGCATTGCCAGCTTCCAGGACAGCGAACCCAGCATCTTCCAGCATCTGGACAGCTACCATCCGAATGAGCACCTCGTCCTCGACAACCAGAATGACGGCTCTTTCTTCCATGCAATCCGTGCCTTATCATTGTTGTCGGCGCGGAACATTCGGATATGCGGGGTTCGCCGCGTTGGTAACGCCCCGGACCTCGATTCGGGCACACGATTTTCATGCATCGCATCGTTCAACGCGCCCGCAGCTTACCCCTGACCTGCGTTCACAAGATAATCAATCACCACGCTTGGCATCGCCGGTCTGGCTGGCGTCGTATTTGTTGGAGTTCTGTCGGCCTTTGCGCTGTATCGCTAGGCTCTATGTCAGACCCTACACAGTAGGCCATACGTCGGGTCGCGGATGTTCAATCTAGCTCAGAGTTTCCCCGGCAATTGGAAGATCACGCTCCCGTCTGGGCCCCACGCCGCCTGAGAGACATGAGAGCATAGGGCCTGGCTCATGGACGCGCCTATAACTTTTCTACTATTGCAGGCTGATGAGTGGGGCATGCCCTAGTGGCGACAGCGCGAGGCCGCGCTGGAGGAGTTGGCGTAATGTCAGCACCGAAGCACCAGAGGTGATCGAAGCGATTTTAACATCGCGCGGATGGTGCTTCGCGCTCTGGAGCCTGTGCTCAAGACTTCCACCCAAGAACCAATCAGCTCTTGAAAATCGCGTCTCAAGCTTGATTGTCAATACCACTTTCGAGGGTTGTCAGTGAATATAGTCCAACAATTTCCGTGATTGTATTGAGAATTCCTCCAATTGAACACAATGCCAAGGCATTGTGTGGGTTGCAGTTTGAATGACGCGTATTCAAATCATGCATAACCGATAATTTAAGGGAAAATCCCAATGACATATCTAGTTCCACAGAACACGTGGTTCGGATCATCTTCAAGTGTCGGTCAGAACAGCCAACCCTTCACGGCCATGCGCAAGGCGCTCGATCAGGTCTTCAATGAATTTGGTGGCGTCTCGTCTGGCAACTGCTCCCATTGCACATCGCTTCGCTTGAATATCAGTGAGACCGATAATGCGGTGGAGATCGAGGCTGAGTTGCCCGGCGTTGAGGAGAAGGACGTGGAGGTCTCGCTAAACGACGACGTGCTGACGATCAGGGGCGAGAAGAGAATGGAGCGTGAGGATCAGCAGAAGAACTATAGACATCAGGAACGGATGTTCGGAAGGTTTGAACGTTCCATCGAACTGTCGTTCGAGCCCGATCCCAAAGCAGTGAAGGCGCTCTTCGCCAAGGGCATATTGAAAATCACGCTTCCAAAGTCGGATAATGCCGTTCAACACAACATCAAAATCCCGATCAAGACAGTCGCCTAACTGCGCCTAATGGCAGCACGGGGCAGCGTCATCTGCTCCGTGCGGTTGCCAGCAGCAAAAAACAGAGTCCCGGCCTCGTTCAATGCAAACCAGCGACTAATGGTGTTGATACCATCGTCGCCAACATTGAGAGAAGAAATGTATAAGACGCCAGCACTGCACGATCCGCCGGACCCATTAAAGTCGTTGCAATTCATGCAATTAAGGAAGGCTATCCTGAAGCTGCACTGGCTCGGCCACGAAGATCAAGCTGACACGTTGATGCTCGACCTCGCGACGCATGGGCCATCAGAAATCTTTCCGATGGAGCCGTTGGAAACTGATTAAAATGCATTACATCGGATCAGGCTGTTGAGTTGCGACGACCTCCGCCATTAGCTGGCCTTGCAGCCAGAATGTCCGCTTCGGGTCAAAAGCACATTCGATAACGCCTAGCTGTCGTTGGTACAAATGGTGGGACGGGTCTGCTGTGAACCGCGCTCGGTCAGATCGAACCAGTCCCCTGATCTGATGATTTAGCTGAAGTAGCCTAGCTCAAACCGGTCTCTCGTCATCGCTAACCGGGCTCTAGTTGAGACGTAGGTAGAATTGGAAAATTGGAAAATGCCGACTGGAGACTGGCGTCGGAGATCGGCAACACTGTGCTGCAAATCGGCACCAATTTCTCCTCTAACCTTCTAACACTCCTGCCAACTGGTAGAAACGGCGGCACAATTTTTTCAATCCGGATCTTGTCCTCGGCAGAGTGATGCTTGCGCGTGGCCCGGCGGATACGCCATCACTTTGCGGCGCGTTCACGCGATCATAGCTGCCGAACGGTCCAAGAGGGCTGTCAGTCCGGACCCGTTCTATCCGACCCTCCGGCGCGCTCAACCGAACCGCACCGCCAGCGTTTGAAGCAACCGCGCCGTGATTTCGGGGCTGGTAAGCTAGAGGCCGGCGTTCAGAACTTTATATGGCTCGGCTGACGCCTTCGTAAAGGTCGTGTGCGTGACTGATATGGTCGTGCCCCCAATTCCCGACAACGTTTCCACCTTGGCGTCCAAACTGTGCGCAAGGGCTTTGACAATGCCGGTGCCAAGCCCGCTTTTGGGTTGGGCAAAGACGCCATCTTGCTTGCCAATCCCATTGTCGGCGACCGAAAGCTCCCAATCGGTCCCGTTGATTTCATACTTGATGACAATTTGTCCCTTTGTGGTTGCTCCGGGAAACGCGTGTTTCAAGGAATTCATGACGAGCTCGGTTGTAATCAAACCAATGCTTTCAGCTTGACGCGCATTCAAACTACCTCCCTCGCCGACCAACCGCGACGTGCAACGAATTAGAGTGATCGAGCGTTACCTAACGTTCAGCAAAAATTTTAAAAAGCGGAGAGCGCCGATGATCCAGCATCGACCGCTGGGCGCGTCGGGCGTCAGGGCTTGCTCAACCCTGCGGCATAGAAAGCACACCATGAAGAACGTGCCCCGATGGAATGCCACATGAAGAACTGGGCCCGCTTAGCCGTTCACCTGGCGCCGCTGCTTTTATCATTACCTGTCGAGGCTCAGTCGGTTCCGGGACCTTCGATGAGCATCCCTGAAGCGTCATCAAAAAGGGACTTTGACTGGGGTGGCTCGCTGGATTTCGACTATCTTACGAGCGCCAAGTGCGGCCTGCTCAGCGCCACCGTTTCTTGCACCAGTACAGGTTCATCGGCGTTTTCAATCTCGCCTGCCGTGATGGCACAGTTCGATCGGCTGCGTCTTGAAGTAACGGTTCCATTTGTCGATATCGAAGGGCCTGGTACTCTCAGTGGCGCACTTGGCCCTCGCACAATCGTGGGCCAGTCAGGCGGCCCAACCAATCGCCGGTCAGGCCTCGGAGACGTCTCGGTCGGCGCAGCGCTTATTATCCTGCGAGAGGGCCGAATTCTGCCGCGCTTGGAGCTTGCAGGCGTCGTCAAGGTGCCCACGGCTGCCAACGGGTTGGGCACCGGCAAAACAGATTACGGCGCTCAGGTGACATTTTATCGCCCGTTGCTGACCGGCGTCAGGTTGTTCGGTTCCGTGGGCTACCAGCGGATTGGCGATCCCAACACACTTAAACTGCACGACGGAGAACGGGGCACCGTTGGACTCGATATCAATTATTCCAACTGGGGCGGAGGCGCTCTTCTCGATTACGAGAAGAGCTTGTTTCCCGGGGTGCCGAACTCTTTCACGGTCGATCCTTATGTGACGTTGCCGTTCATGTTTGGGTCAGGGCTACAGGTTTACACCACTATTGCGCTCACGCGACTGAGCCCCAACCACGAGGTGGGAGTTCGATTGGTATTGTGACGCTTTATCTGAAGCCTGAGCATTTCCCGCGATGAAATAGTAGCCGAATAGAGCGACACCGGCAAAAACGACAGCAATGCCCGCGAGGCGCAGAACTGTCATCGCAATCCAGGCAAGATGCAGAGTCATGGACCTCGGGACCGCGCCGTTCCCTGCACAAATCGGTTGGGATGAGGGTACACGCCCGCCATGGGACAGGACCAGCAGAGGGGGCCCATAACTCTGCTGGCTCGGCTAAGCGCTTATTCTCCTAGCGGACGGTCGAAAGGTTATGGCGTAACTCTTCGGCTTCGGGGCCGGTGGCGGGGACCGCATTCTCATCGGTATCTGCCTTGATTACCGACCCGTTGAAGGTGAGGCCCGCATAGGCGCCGGAGCCAGAAGTCCATACGACGATGTCACCTCCATGCGTGGTAGTGGCTCCCTCAGCGCCCGACGACAGGTTAACGACGGTAAGGCCGGCACCCGCACCTAGCTTGACGTTTCCTTTTTCGATGCCGCGTAGTGCCTGTCCACTGTTAATGATGAACACCAATTCGGCCTGCTCCAGGCCAATCTGCAGGCCGAAGGAGGCTGAGCCCATGCCATAGAATGTAGGCGTACTCCAACTGTCGCCATGGCGAACCAGTAGCACGCCATCACCGCCCTCGGCGCCGAAAATGAAGCCGCCTTTGACCAGCTTGGGCACGATATAGACGGCGCGTGCGCCATCGATCATGCGGGCGGCTTGGGCAAATGCCGGGTCATGCTTCAGGTTATCGACTGTGCGGTTGGCATCGTGCAGCAGTTCGGACTTATCCGAGGCGAAGGCAGGTGTACTGAGAACCGCCGCGGCAAGAGCCACGGCGGCTGCCGCATTGTTTAATTTCATTTTCCAAATCCTTTTCTGGGTTGTACGCGTATAAACGCGCCAGCGCGGGGAAAGACGCCCAAATAGCTGCGAGGGTACCGCAATGTGTCCGCCAAGGCCCGCACTCCCGCCGACCGGGACGAATGGCTCAAGATAGCAGAGTCCCACCGGCAACTGGCTAAAACCACCTAAGGCTTTAGTAGCCTAGCAATCCCAGCAGAAGCCGCAGCCGCTTTCTGGCTTCGCGGAACGCCCGTTTCTCGCTGTCAATCAGCTTGAGGATAGGTCAACCGCTTGCCTTCGGCGCCTTTGATGGCGAATGCGGCGCGCATGTCGTCATTGACGCCCAGCGAAGCGCGATTGCTAACATCAGATCATGAATACGCCTTAGAATTGGTTTTCAGTGCCATCAGGGGCGGTGTCGTTAACTACTTGCTCCATACTCCACTGCGACCACCGAGCGTTCGTTTGGTCAAAGCCATACGCCAGCAGAACCGCTTTGTCCGCTGCATTGCCGCCCATTTGGCCGCTCTCAAGTCCCAGCAGAACTACTCCGGATGCAAATTGCTTCTCAGCGTCATGCAGCACCATCCCAGTTTTGTTCGCATCAAATAGAATCTCGTCAGGAACCCGCACTACGATGAATTGCCTCCCATCTATTGTGACATTTGTGGACTCGAGGGTTTGCATGTTCATTTTTTCCTAATCTGTCACTTACCGAAATAGGATACCGGCGTGGGGTCCCGGAATCATTCCGGGATCTTTTTGCAATTCACGCCTGCCTACCACAAGTAACGCGCAGTCCACGCAATTGCAGACCCAGATGCACACGTTCGACCGTGGCAACAAGACGGCGCGACCGACAATTGAATGGTCACGTCGGGCGTACCAATCGTCGGGCCTTTCGGGGAAAGCGGGCTGGCGTCCCATTGAGGCCTTTGTGCGACGAAGTTGGGATACCGCGCTCAGCGCTCCCTGCTGCAGGACCATGATTTCCTTCTCGCGAAGAAGATCTGACTCCTTCGCAAACACCGCGCGAAGCGCACACCCAACCCCGTCATCAAGGGCTTACCCGCCGTACGACAGTGTTCGCCTTCCTGAAAGAAAGCTGAGCCGGATTGACCATTCGCGATCCGATCTTTGGCCTATGGTCTAGGCTCACGGCGAGACCTCCTGGCTCCATTCCCCAAGGCCTCCCATCCAGGAACCACGGTCTCAATTGTTCACGCACGTCGTCCGTTCCCGTACCAGCTCCCAACAGGATAGCGCCGATGAACCTAGTCGCTGCTTCACTCTACGTTTTTGCGCTCTTCACACCGGTCGCGGCATATGCCGTTGGCGCGGATGTCGAAGTATTGGGCGTTGGCGTCAATGCGCATGCGGGCAAACATGGCGTGGGTGCGGGCGCCCATGTCGGCGGCATCGGCGCAGGTGCTGATGCAGACCGCCATGGCATTGCTGCTGGCGGCCGGGCTGGCTCGGTCGTCGGCACTGGTGCCAGCGTTGGTGATCGCGGCGTGGAAACCGGCGCGCATGTCGGGCCGGTCGGTGCGGGCGGCGGGATTGATCGGCATGGGGTCGGCGCGGGTGCGCATGTCGCATCGGCTGGCGTCGGCGCAGGCCTAGGCGGGCGCCACTGCCATTATAGTCACCAGCGCCGCTATTGCTCCTAGGCTGAGAGCGAGAAATTCCCTGGACATCAGAAATGCGACGTCGGAGTTTAGGTCTCCAACGGCGGATAACACAGGTCCTTGGTAAGGGATAGATCGTGCGTTCGCTCGACCAGCGGCGACGCATGAAGGACGGCCGATCTCAACACCTGTCGAACACATTCGGACCTTAATTCCAATGATAGCGGTTTCCTGACGGAAAGACGCAACCTCTTGGCGTCGACTCAGTTACTCTTAAACACCTCACCGCTAGGGCGCGCGACAGCGCCCCATTGACGAAGTGCAAGTGCCTCGCCGGGAACGTACGGGCGAGGCTCTGATCTTTGTCGGGCACGGGCGCGGAAGTGGTGATAAAGCCAGTGAATAAATGCGGGGGGCGTCGGAAGAACATCAATTGAGGTGAATGGATGATAAGGCAGATCATCGCTGGCGTAGTGGTTCTTGTTCTCGGAGCGACCGCAATCGATCCCGTCGAGGCGGGTTGTCTCAAGGGTGCCGTCGTTGGCGGCGTTGCCGGTCATTTGGCGCATCATCATGCTGTTATCGGTGCGATTGCGGGATGTGCCGTTGGGCATCATGTGGCCGTAGTAAAGAAGCGTGAAGAAGAGCAGCAGAAACGCACGCATGACCAATATGGCCCGCAGGCTTCTCACTAGGCGTTTTGATGCTGACCAGCTTGTCCCTGTCGGCGACGGCCATACGGGATGGCTACCGCACCAACGACGTTAAAACAGTCCTTCCAGCGGAGCGAGCCTCAGGTGGCGAAGCCTGTTGGTAGACAGGCAGGCAACGCCACTGGGGCAAATCTGATCAATACTGATCAGCTCTTTCAGATGGCCGCCTTAATTTCCTGCTCACAGCATTGGTATGACTTCATCGCGATCAAAAGACGACGCGTATCATAGGCATGTTTGTCCTCAACTCGGGCGTCGCATCTGACCGCGGTGGATCAAACTGTCCATTGGCGCGTTGTTGTATGAGCGCCAAAGGTTAGCGGCCTCGCGCCACTTCCGTCAAAGGCGCGTTCACCCAAAAGCTGTGATGCCCCGCTATTGCGCGGTTATCAATACTGGGAAGGACATCGATCATGTACAAAATGTTGAGCGGCGCGATCATCGCGCTTGGACTGGCTGCAGCGTCTGCCGCGGTGACAGGACCAGTGAACGCAGCAGAAGTCGTCGGCGCTCACGTCGGCGGGGTCGGTCTCGGTTTCACGGTCGGTAACGGCCATTACTATGACCGTGATCACCATCGTCAGCGCTATACCTATCCGTCAGACTGGCAAAGTTACCATCATCCCCAGAATTGGTATCGGAATCACCCGCAGTGGAACAATCAGAAGCACGCCGATTGGTATCGCAATTGATCTGAATGCAAAACGCAGCTTTCGGGAACGCTCTGGAAAATGCGGGGCGGTCTTGAGTATAGCTAGTCTGCGGCGCTTCGGACGACTACGCTCCCATGCGCAAAGTGATTTTTGTTACGAAACCTCACCTGTAAGGAAACACAATGTATATCGGTGGTGGATTGGTTGGCACGGTTGTTCTTATCGTCCTTGTGTTGTTTTTATTTGGTCGCATCTAAATGGGATATAAAGCCGTCGTCCTGGTTATCGAGGACGAGGTTATTATCCGGATGAATATCGTCCAGGTGGCGCAGGACCTTGGTTTTGAAGTCTTGGAAGCCGCAAACGCCGATGAAGCGATCGAAATCCTGGAAAGCCATGATGATATTCGCGCTACGGGGACGGGTCTAGGCGCCGCTGGCGCCTCGAGCCCGAGCAACGCCGATTCTTTCCGGCGGTCCGAAACGTTAGCCCAAGGAAAAGGCGCCATTTTGAAAGCAAAGCGACTGGCCGTTCGCTAGTTGGATTTTCAGTATTGGTTCGGATTTCGTGATGACCTGTATCGGCAGCCCCAGAACCAGCGGATGACGCCGAAGCATGCCGCTCCAGATTGTGGGAAAATCTTCGCCCCGTTGGCGCGCGGTCATGCAACTCGCAAGCAGGTCTTCGGCACGCTCTGATTTTAACGGCATTGCAATACACCGAATTAGCAGCCGCTTAGCCCAAACGTCCTTGGCGAGAAAAGCGGGCATAACGAGAGAAGCCTTCTTTTGGATGGGCGCACCAACTTACCTCATGAGCGATAACTGCTCAGGGCGGGGCGACCTCGTCACCTTTTTCTTGACAAGGTAGTTGGTCGGGACGGCGGCCCCGAAACCGGCCAGTTTCGCGAAAAACACGGCTCCGCTATCAGACGCCTTTGTCGTGATGCCACTCTGTTGTCGGCGGCCCGCCTATCCCGGCCGCCTTAGACACCGGGCGCAGGTAGATGACCCAATCACACCAGCAATTCGAATTGCTCAGCATTGAGCAAGTCGCCAGTCTTCTCAGCGTCTCAACCAAGACGGTCCGCCGCCTCATTGAGCGTGAGCAGCTTCATTTTCATCGTGTGGGACGGGTGATCCGCGTCTCGCGCGAGGACCTGCGCGCCTCTCTTCACGGCATGC
>Ga0210386_10004325_pt1 | contig 11768 bp, 12 predicted proteins | sample IncBWH32OmetaG_FD_160091 | JGI IMG/M metagenome (GOLD analysis project Ga0210386, IMG submission 160091) | Forest soil microbial communities from Barre Woods Harvard Forest LTER site, Petersham, Massachusetts, United States - Inc-BW-H-32-O ... | reverse complement strand
ACGACCGCTCCTTCAGCGGCGAGAGCGAGTGTCTCGAATTCCACGAAAGAATCGGCAGAGAAGTGGGCCGTGCAATCCGAACCCATGGCGAAAAAGCTGTGGCTAAACGACGGCATATTCAGAACTGCCGTTGGGCCGGGGCAAGTTGGCCGGCAGTCTGCAATCCTGGCGGATTCTTTACCCAAGGAAAGCCGCGGTTTCCCATTTCGTAGCCGCGGTCGAAAAGCGCACGCATGTATTTTAGATCGAAAGGAGCGTCAGTCTTGACGTCGAAGTCGGTCGGGATACTCGCCAGATTGAAGTCGATGCCGTCGACTTTGGCGATGGAGAAGATGCGATAGAGGTCGCCGATGCCCTGGTTCTTGATGAGCGTCGAAAGCGAGCGCTGCGTCACGGAAAGAACGTCGTCGTTCACCGGCTCCCAACGAGGATCGATGCGGCCGTTCCGGACAACGTAAAGGCGCCCGCCGCTCACCGTTCGCCGCGAGGCGTGATCGGAAACGAGGCGCATGATCGACGGCGCGATGAAGACTTGGCGCGTCACGCCGCCGTCGACGTGAAGCTCGTCGTAGTCCTTGCCGCCGACGCGCACCTTGATGCGGACGGGGGCGAAGACGCCGGGCAGCGTCGCCGACGCGAGCAGCACCTTCCGGAAAAGCTCGAGCGCCGCGAGACCGTCGGTTTCCGCTATGCGGCCCATGTCCCATAGCACTGGCCGCTGGGCGTCCAGATCGGTCGTTCCGATCAGAAGAACCCGCCCCTTGCCGCTTTCCCGCGCGATGTCGCGCAGGAAGTCCCTGTCGACGTACCTCGCAATGAGCTTCGAGAGCGGGGCGTCGTTCACCAGCGCCGATCCCTCGATCAGGTTCTGCACGTCGTAGGCGTAGATGTCCTTTCGGCCGTACGAGGTGAAGATCTCCCTCAGTTGGCCGTCGTGCTCCCGACCGAGGAACACGAATGGCGCGATCAGCGCGCCGGAACTCACTCCGGTCACCAGATCGAAGGCGGGCCTGTTGCCGGCGTCGCCCCAGCCGGCGAGAAGGCCGGCTCCGAACGCACCGTCTTCGGCGCCGCCCGATATGGCGAGCAGGTTCAATCCCTTTGCCGACGGGCCTCGCAACGCCGAGGCGGGCCCGCGGCGACCGGGCCGGAGCGAAGCGATATCGGGCGAAGCTTCGTCGCCCCAATACCGTATGTCGTGGAATCCTTCGGGATCGATCTGCGTCGCGGCCGCTTGCCGCAATGCGTTTCGAGGCGTGATGGCCGCGCATCCGCCCGCTGACAATACGGCGGAAGAGATCATGATCAGAGCGATCGCTCGAGTAAGTCGCCCCATAACGGCAGACATCCAGTGAACCGTCGATCTCACAAGTCCGTTTGCCGGGCCAGATCTATGACCGGTAGCATCGGAAGACTGCCAAAACATTGACGCCGGCCATCTGCGCACGATGAGCGGTAAGCCAAAAGTCAGTGTCCTTATTGCGGCGGAGAGCCTGGCATTTTACAGGCGCGAAAGACGCTTTTCGGGTTGCTGCTGAGTAACCCACTACCCTTGCTTATCGTAACGCAACTCAGCATGCATAAGCGAGTCATCGCCCTCGGAAACTCGGCCTTAGCCGAAACATCTTCGAATAGCCCCATAATTGTAAGGACGTTGTAAGCAACAGCTCATATCTGAATTGGTTGCGGCACAGCGTGATGATTCGAGGCGAGGGACAATTGGTTGAGCTTGGGCTAGGCAGGCGCTCACTTGCTGAAATTGATGGTCTCAGCGCTTGATCGCGCTATCCGATGGAAAGCCTCACTGACCCCACCCGCAGGCAGCAGACCTCGACTGCAGGCGTCGCACGAGAGGAAACCGGAGTGCGAAAGCTGCGGCTGGAATCTCTCCATGTGCTTCCCCGGAATGCAACAGTTCAGAGAGCCCGCGTCGAGCGATTCATTGAGCGCAGATATCTGGATCGATTTGGTTCTCGAATCGTCGAACATTATCCAATCCTTCTGAGCCTGCAGAGTGACGACGGCAATGTTCGGGCAACAATTGGCCTTCGTAACGCTTCTCGCGAGCCATTGTTCCTGGAGCGTTACTTCGACGAACCCATCGAGCGCATGATTTCGCACGCAACAGGCGCTACGCCGGCGCGGGCCGACATTCTGGAGATAGGCAACATGGCTTCGATCGGACGAACCGCGAGCGCGCGGCTGATCGCTGCCTCGGCGTCCTATCTCAGCACTAGCCGATGCCGCTATGCGGTCGTGACGGCAACTGAGGAGTTGCGGCGAATGCTTGGATCTTTCGGATTTGCATGGCGCGCGCTTGGAGCCGCGCGAGCCGACAGGCTGGCGGACCACGGTCGATCGTGGGGAAGCTATTACGAACAAAATCCGGAAATCCTGGTAGGCGAGATCCGGCAATCGTCCGAGCGCATGCGATCTTATGTTCGCGCAACAAAGATAGAAGTGTTCCGATGAGCCACGTCCTCGAAAGTCTTACAAGCAACGTCGTGCAAGGCGGCGGCTCGATCGCGCTCAGCGACGAACGCCGGACCTATACCTACGCGGCGCTGCTTGCCGAGATCGGGCCCGTCGCCGGGCTCCTGTGCGAAGCGCTTCCCGGAGACGGGCCCGTCGCTCTTGTCGCGGACAACTCCTGTGCATGGGTGCTTCTGGATTTGGCGTTCATTCTGCTCAAGCGTCCGTTGGTCCCGCTCCCGCACTTCTTCACGTCCGAACAGCGCCAATCTGCGTTGGTTCGCGTAGGAGCGGAGGCGCTGATCTCCGATGCCGATGATGAAGACCAGTCCGCGATCGAGGTTGCAGGACGGCGTTTTCATATTACGAAGTTGAACGCGCAGCCGGTCGATCTGCCCGAGGGTACAGCGAAGATCACCTTCACCTCAGGAACGACTGGCAACCCGAAGGGCGTCTGTCTATCGCAGTCGGCGATGGAAAGGGTCTCCATGTCTCTGGTCGAGACGATCGGCAAGGACAAGGCGGGAGTACATCTGCCGGTGCTGCCGCTTGCCGTGCTGCTTGAGAATGTTGGCGGTCTTTACTCGACGCTGCTTGCGGGTGGGCACTATCGAGCCCTGTCCCAGGCCGGGATCGGATTTTCGAAGCCGTTCGAGCCCGATTTCGCCAAGCTGATCGGGGCGCTTGCCGATAACAGCGTGACGAGCGCGATCATGGTCCCCGAACTGCTTCGCGGCACGATGGCCGCGCTTTTCCGCTCAAAAACGGCGCTACCCGCGTTGAAGTATGTCGCAGTCGGCGGCGCCAGAGTTTCGGGTTCGCTGCTTGAAATGGCTCATCGCCTCCGCTTGCCCGTCTATCAAGGTTATGGGCTGAGCGAGGCAGCCTCCGTGGTTGCCTTGAACACCGTCGAAAGCGATCGCCAGGGCAGCGTCGGCAAAGCGTTGCCGCATGTGAAGCTGCGTCTCGCGGGAGACGGCGAGATCCTGATTGAGGACCCCGGCTTTCTCGGATACTCGGGCGAGGCGGCTCAGACGAAGGTCTATGCGACCGGCGATGTCGGTCACCTCGATGCGGACGGCTTTCTGTATATCAGCGGCCGCAAGTCCAATGTCCTGATCACGTCGTTCGGCCGCAACATCTCGCCCGAATGGATCGAGAGCGAGATCACGGCAGGCCCTGCGGTCTACCAGGCATTCGTGGTTGGCGAGGCCAGCGCTCGGCTGTCGGCTCTGGTTGTGCCGACTGCGGCCTCGGAATCGTCGGACCCAATCGCTGCTGCAATTGGCGCGGCGAACGCCAAGCTGCCGGACTATGCCAGGATCGAAAGGTGGATGACCGTTCCGCCCTTCACGACGCAAGAGGGACTCTTGACCTCCAACGGCAGGTTACAGCGCGACGCGATCAGGAAGAAATACGGCGACGCCGTCGAGCAGCTGGCAGCGCCTTCTTTCTACGAAAGCCTCATCATGGAGACGGCGCCGCAACAGGGATACTTAATCGCGACCGAGCAGATTCAACGCGGACTTGTCGGTGCTATTTCGCTTGAAACCTACCTGGAATACCTCGCTGAGGCCTATCATCACGTGCGGCATACCGTTCCGCTGATGCAACTTGTCAAGTCGCGGCTTCCACAGGGGCGGGAATGGCTTGAGGCGGCGCTGAACGAATATATCGCCGAAGAGTCGGGGCACGAGGAATGGATACTCGATGACATCCGTAATGCTGGAGGCGATGCTGAAGCGGTCCGCCACAGCCGGCCGAAGATGGCGACGGAGTTCATGGTCTCGTACGCCTACGACTTTATCAGCAGGGTCAATCCGGTTGGCTTCTTCGGGATGGTCTTCGTGCTCGAAGGAACCAGCACGAAGCTCGCGACTGCCGGTGCTGAAGCCTTGATGCGATCGCTGAATTTGAAGGCCGATTGCTTCAGATACCTGACGTCGCACGGTTCAATCGACCTCGAACATATGAACTTCTTCCGGGATCTGATGACCCGCATCGAACATCCCGAAGACAAGGACGCGATCATCCAAATGGCGCAGCGGATGTTCATTCTCTTTGCCAACGTGTTTCGCAGCATTCCGCTTCGCCCGGCTGGCCGCAATGCCGCTCTCTAAGCGCAAGATTGTCCTGTCCGGAAGCTCGGGCGGGATCGGCCAACGCGTCGGCGTTCGGCTGCTTGAACGCGGAGCCTCGCTTGCCACGATCTCCCGGTCCGCAGGCGGTCTTCCCGGCGGTCGGCATTTCATTGCAGATCTGTCCTCGGAGGTAGGACGCAAATCCGCCGTTGCTTTCGTGGAAGACGAACAGCCGGATGTTCTTATCAATCTCGCCGGGGTTCAATATTTCGGACCGGCGGAGCAGCAGTCCAGTTCTGACGTCGAGGCGACTTATGCGGTCAACCTGATCGCTCCCGTGCTTCTCTCCCGCGCGGTCCTGCCTTCGATGAAACGCAAACGGTCCGGGCAGATCGTCAACATCGGATCGATACTGGGTTCGATCGGTTTTGCCTACTTCGCGTCCTATTCGAGTTCAAAAGGCGGCCTCCGCCTGTTCAGCGAAGCGCTGCGGCGGGAGGTGGTAGGCACGGGCATCGTCGTCACCTACATCGCGCCCCGTGCGGCGCGAACCGCGCTGATCACCCGCAAGGTTGCCAAATACGCCGACCTTACGAGAATGGCGATCGATGAGCCAGATGGGGTTGCAAGTCGCATCGTCCACGTCGTCGAACGCGGTTCCAAGGAAGTTTACTTCGGAGGCGCGGAGCCGTTCTTCGTCAAGCTGAACGGCGTCTTGCCGCGACTGGTCGATGTTTTTCTGGCGAACAATGACCGCAAGGCCAGCGCGCTCTTTGCGCCAGAAGATTCCCAAGCGAAGGAGCCGCATCGTGAGCAATAAGATTCGACAAGCCCTTATGCTGGCATGCGTCGCGATTTGCGTGATCAATTGCGGACCAACGAAAGCGGCTGATCCAAAATCGCTCAACCCGGAGATTTTGGACATTGCAAACTCATGGGGGCATATCAAATTCGAAGAGGAAGACACGGCGCGACAGCAAAAGGAGATTGCCGCGCTTGCCGAACGGGCATCAGCACTCATGAAAAAATATCCTGGCCGCGCCGAGCCGGTCATCTGGAAGGGCGTCCTGCTGAGCGAGGGAGCCTCGATGGCTAACGAGGATCACAGCATGTTCACGGCGAGGTCGCTGGCCTACGAGGCTCGCGACACCCTGCTGGAAGCCGAAAAGATTGATCCGGCGGCGCTCGAGGCCGGCGCGCCGGCCAGCCTTGGCGTTCTCTACTATCGCGTGCCGTCATTCCCGATCGGCTTCGGTGACACCGAACTGGCGCGCAAATATCTGGAGGAAGCGGTCCGCAACGCACCGAACGGAATGGATGCAAACTATTTCTACGGAGATTTCCTGTACAATCAGGGCGACTACGCAGGAGCTCAGCGCGTCTGGAAGCACGCGCTGACGATCCCGGTCAATACCGAGCGGCCGGTGTGGGACAAGGCGCGGCGCCAGGTCATTCAGGAAAACCTGGCGAAGCTCGCCGCCAAGGGAAATTGATCCACGAGCAGGCGGGACTCGCAGTGAACGGCTCCTCGCTTCCCATGCGATTCTGGCACGAGCTTGGTCGCCAGCTCCGCAATCCGACAGGCCGCAGGGGCCGCTGGGTCGGCCAGTTGATGTCCGTCGTCAATCAGCGGCCGAATCTGCTTGCCATCGAGGCATTGCAGATTGCGCAAGCGGACAGCATTCTGGAATTGGGGGTTGGCTCGGGCTGGGCGCTCGAAAAATTGGCCGGAACAGCCAAAGTTGGCCGGATTTGGGGAATCGACCAATCGACGGACATGCTGTTGCTGGCGGCCCGCCGAAACCGGCTCGCGACGCAACAGGGACGAGTTTCGCTTGCGCAAGCCAGATTTGAAGCGTTGCCCTTTTCGGGCGCGTTTTTCGATCGGATTCTTGCGGTCAATGTCGCCTATTTCTTTGAGCGCGATGGCCGGGATTTCCGCGAAGCTCGCCGCGTCCTGCGGCCGGGCGGCCGAATGATCATCTACGTGTCGGATCGGGCGACACTGGCCGCTTGGCCTTTCGCGGGCGAGGACACGCACCGTAGCTACGACAGGGACGAATTGATTGCCGCCATTAGCAGTGGCGGATTTGCGAAGGACGAAATCGCGGTTGCGACCGTGAGGCTGCCGCTCGGTGTTTCAGGCCTGCTGGCCACCGTGATCAAGCAACCTTGGCGAGTTTTTCGTTCGTAGGATCGCCGGTGCTCCGTTCGGCAACGGCCGGGGCCGCTTGCTCGGAGCCAGCCTCGACGATCGCATCGCGCGGAAGGCGAATGGTGAACTGAGCGCCGCCGCCGGGCGCATCAGCAACCGATACCGTACCGCGCATCGCCGTCATGATCTTCTTGACAATGGAAAGGCCAAGGCCAGCTCCGTCCGCCGATTTGTCGCCGCGCCAGAAGCGCTCGAATACCTTCGGCCGAAGCTCTTCCGAAATACCCGGTCCGGAATCGATGACGTCGACCGCTGGGAGACCGGTGACCCGCACCAGGACCGATGTTTTGCGAGGCGTGTGCTTGATCGCATTCTCGATGAGGTTTTGCAGGGCCGCCTTGAGTGCGAAGCCGTTGGTACGAACGAATAGCTTGGCGTCACTGCGCTCCAAACTGATGGTCTTGTCCGCATTGATAGCGATAGGTCCAAGATTGGCTGCGATATCGGCAGCGATCTCGTTAAGGTCGACGATTTCCTCGAAATCGATCGTCGAATTGTCGAGTTGTGCGGTCAACAGCAGTTGCGACACGATTCGGGTCATCTGATCGACATCGATCTTGAGTCGCTCGATCGCCGCGGGATCGTCGAGAGACTGAACATTAGCGGACAAGACGGCCAGCGGCGTCCGCAACTGATGCGCCGCGTTTGCATTGAATTCCTTCTGCCGATCGAGACCGTCCTCGAGGCGGTCAAGGACTGCATTCAGCGCAAGGATGCAGGGAAGGATCTCCCTTGGAACATTGTCAGTTGAAAAACGAATGTGAGCATTTGCGGGCCCGATCGACTGCGCGATCTCGGAAATGTGCCGGAGTGGTCGAAGGCCTCGATCGACGATCCACAGGCAGACGCCGATCAGCACAAACAGAAACAGGAATTCCAGCCAATCGCCATCGACCAGAAACTCCTCGAGGACTGCCTTACCGAGCGAGCTTGTATTCGTCGAAAGCCGCTCGACCTGGACGTAGATCGTGCGGTCTCCGACCTGCGTGCGGTATACGGCTCCAAAAACGTGGTGGGGCGGACGCTGATTAGCGTCGTATTCGTAGGCCTTGTGGTCCTTGCCGTTCAGCTCCGGCAACGGGCCGAGGTGGCCTGAATTGCTGATCAGATTCTGGCCATCGGCGTCCCGGATCGCAAATCGGTATCGGCTCTCCGAAGTCGAATACGCTTCGGCCAAAGGCGGGGGCAGATGCAGTTCGATGGTGTTCTTCGGAGAAATTTCGACGTGCCCGGCGATGTCCCGCGCCTGTACCAGCAAGGCGCGCTCGCGAAGGGTATTGTTCGCCCATTTTGCCTTGACGAACAGCCAAGCGAGGCCACAAACGCAGGCGACGGCCATCGTTACCGATAGACCGAGAGCGATCCGACGAAGGAGCGAATAGGGCTTCAACTCAGTTTTCCTTCATCAGATAACCGATGCCGTGGAGCGTATGTATAGAGCAATCCGAGCCGTATTGCTCCAGTCGACGCCGCAGACGAAAGACGAGAACTTCAATCGAGTTCTGGGTGGCATTTTTGTGCAGTCCGTTGAGGTTGTCTTCCATGACCATTTTGGAAATGACCTGACCTTCGCGACGCATCAGCAGTTCAAGAGCCTTGATTTCGCGAACCGAGAAGTGAACCATTGAATTGCTGACCGTGACTTGCCGCGATGCGGAGTCGAGCTGGGTGTTTCCGACTTTCAGCAGGGTTGCGAGAGGCTGGCCGGGCCGTCTCAGCAACGCGCGCATGCGTGCGGCCAGTTCCGACATCGCGAAAGGTTTGACCAAATAATCGTCAGCTCCGGCATCTAGGCCCATCACACGACTTTCGACCGAGTCGCGTGCAGTGAGGATCAGAATGGGTATTTCGTTTCTTTTGCTTCGCAGATCGCTCAGTATGTCCAGACCGTCACGATCGGGTAGGCCCAGATCCAGCACGACGGCATCGTATTGCAGTGACGAAAAGGCGGATATGCCTTCCTGCGCGGTCGGGAAGGTGTCGAGATCGAAGCCCTCGCCGCTAAGGCCTTCTACAAGCGATTGCGCCAACCGGCGGCTGTCTTCTATGAGTAAAATTCGCACAGTCGGCCGTTTGCGGATACCAGAAAAAGTCGAGCTTCTCAGCAACTGAATATGAGATTGCGGTTGAAACCGATCGGCAGATAGTACCCGCTCGTCAACATTACGTGAGTGGCTTGCTCGGCCGGGCCCCGCTCTGAAAGTCGAAAACGTGACCTTGGTGATGCCGCACTGACAGGCATCTGCGACCTGGTCGGATTGCCAAAGGAGAACTCCCAGCGACCATCGGGTCATGCTAGTGACCCAAGAGCAGTGTCGAAACCGGCTTGTGGCGGTTCAAAATTCCGGCATGGCGCGAAAGCGGCGGATCGACGTCAGTCCAGTGGTTCGGCCCGTTGAACGAATATATCGGCAGCGCCACCGCGTCCTTCGTCGGTTGATACATTAGCGCCTCTTCATAGGCGAAGACTTCGGCAGTCGGGCTTTCGTCCACAACACCCGCGTACCGGCCGCGCCCGATTGGCAAGTCAGAAGCTAGAACTGTGCTTTACGCTCACCGAAGCCGCCTTCCCCATAGCAATCACGATCAATGACGTGGATGCGGCCTCAAAACAACTCGCGCTTCTCGTCAATGCCGTCACCGAGCTCGATCTGACCTATTGGAAGTCCCTGTCGCGCTGTTTGGAAGCCGTGTTGCTGATTAACCGAGGCAACCATGATACAGGCGTCAACGCTCTACGTGCCGCGCTCGCAATCTGCGATGAAACTGGGGGAATGAGTCGGTATCCAACGTTTCTTGGCGCGATTGCGGACGGATTGTCCGCCCTTGGCCAGACGGATGAGGCGCGTGTCGTGCTTGACCAAGCCTTGGGTAAGGCGGATCGCGACGGAGAGGAGTGGTGCATCCCCGACCTTCTCTGCAGAAAGGGTGCGCTGGGCCTGCAAGAGGCGGGGCCGTCGTCCGTCCTCTCGGACACCGCCGAGCAGTGCCTCCTTGAGGCGCTCGCGTTGGCGCAGAAGCAGGGAGCCTTGTTTTGGGAATTGCGCAGCGCGTTGCTTCTCGCCCGCCTCTGGTTGGATCGCGAGCGTCCGGGCGACGCAAGGCAGGTCCTAGCCTCGGTCTATGGTCAATTCGTGGAAGGATTCGAGGTAGCCGAGCTGTGTGCGGCGAGGCAACTGCTTGATGGGCTCCCGCCACATCGCTACCGTGCTCACCGGGTACCGTGAGTGTCACCACGCGGTAAGCCGAGACCAGGTCGCACAGCGGGGTGATCGGCGCGTTGTGCACGACGGCAAACACGGACTGACGACGTCGCACATGGTTCATTCGCGTCGTTATGGGGACGTCCGGTGTTGGCGCAAAGAGGACGTTGGCCAAATACCGATGTCAGTTAAGTGCCTGCCAATAGCGGCCGTGCCGCGAGCCCCCGATTATGCGATGGCGGCGCGTTTCCGACACGCCAGTACATTTCGCCAGATTTAACCGATTTCCCTACGGCCACTATCAGAAACCGCACGCTGTCTGATCTAGCCGCCCGTCGCCGACATATGCCGCGCCAGCGCCGGGCGTCCGCCGGGCCCGATCTGGAAATCGTGGCCGTGCGGCTTGCCGCGGACCGCAAGTTCGATCGCCTGCATCACGGCGGCATCGCCGCCATCGCCGCGCAACACCCGCTTGAGATCGACCGCATTCGCTTGCCCAAGGCACGGGTGCAGCACGCCGGAGGCCGTCACACGCACGCGGTTGCAGTCCTCGCAGAAATTGTGAGTCATGGGCGTGATGAAACCGACCTTCCCGCCGGTTTCAATCACGCGGACGTAGCGCGCCGGCCCGCCGGTTCGCTCAGCTAGATCGACCAACGTCCAGCGCTGCTCGATCTGGCGGCGCAGCGAGGAGAGCGGGAGGAACTGATCGGTGCGGTCAGCGCCGATCTCGCCGAGTGGCATGGTTTCGATCAAGGTGAGCGTCATCCCGCCGGCATGGGCAAAGCCGATCAGATCGTCGATCCCGTCTTCGGTAAAACCTTTCACCGCCACCGCGTTGAGCTTGACCGCGAGGCCGGCCGCCTGGGCCGCCGCGATCCCTTCCAGGACGCGGGCCAGCAACCCGCCGCGCGTGATCATCGTGAATTTGTCCGGATCGAGCGTGTCGAGCGACACGTTGACCCGCCGCACGCCGAGCACGGCGAGTTCCTCCGCATAGCGCGACAGCTGGGTCGCGTTGGTCGTCAGCGTAAGCTCCTGCAGCCTGCCGTCGACCAGATACCGGGAAAGGCTGCGGAACAGCTGCATAATTTCCTTCCGCACCAGCGGCTCGCCGCCGGTAACCCGGATCTTTTCGACCCCGGAGGCGATGAAGCATCGGGCGACCCGGTCGAGCTCTTCGAACGTGAGCAGTTCCTTGCTTGGCAGAAACGTCATCGCCTCGGACATGCAGTATCGGCATCGCAGATCGCAACGATCCGTCACCGACAGCCGCAGGTATTTCACGCGCCTGCCAAACCCATCAACAAACGGAACCGACATCGCTTGCCTCCCTTTCCCCGGCTGTTATTAAGTTCCGATCGCCACGCGATCACGCATCCGCCGCCGCCAGCATGTCGGGCACCGACACGAATTTTTCCCGCGGCTTGCCGCGGAGCGCGCCCCTGCGCTTCTCGGCCGCGTCGATGGTTGCCCAATCGCCAAAACTCACGACGCGCGCAACGCGCGTGTTGAGCCGCGCCAGCAGCGTACCGGGGTCGCCTGTACGCTGCCCCGCCCGCGCCGGCAGATCCGCAAGGATGGCCTCGGCGGTGGCCATGCCGCAGCCGCGGTTGGTGCCGATGGTGCCGCTCGGGCCACGCTTGCTCCATCCGCAGACATAGAGACCTGCGACGACCGAGGAGCCAATCGCCACGCGCCCGTCGATGTTGGCGTGCACGCCCCGAACGTCGTCATAGGGAACGCCGTCGAGCGGCGCGGTGCGGCGGCCAACGCTGCGAAACACCAGGCCACAGT
>Ga0210386_10004322_pt1 | contig 11772 bp, 12 predicted proteins | sample IncBWH32OmetaG_FD_160091 | JGI IMG/M metagenome (GOLD analysis project Ga0210386, IMG submission 160091) | Forest soil microbial communities from Barre Woods Harvard Forest LTER site, Petersham, Massachusetts, United States - Inc-BW-H-32-O ... | reverse complement strand
CGTCACCTTTGCCATGGGGCGCGATGAGGAACTGGCCGGGAACCTAGGAGTCCTTCATACCAAGAACCTGACGCCGCACCGTGCCATCTGGACGTTGTGCGTCATTTCGGCGATCATCGGGGTTTTCTCAGTGATCCTCTATTTCTGTGGGGGAGCTGCCTTGGCTGACGACACGATTAAGACACTGCCACATAACATCTGGTACAGCTTCGGAATCTTCGCGCACGATATGGCGGTGAACATCCCGCAAAGCTTGCTGATCGTGACGCTGACCAGCAACTTCGGTACCTTCATGCTCTACATGATGAGCAACTTCATCGCGATTGTCGCTTTCCGCGAACATCATTCGTTCCACGGATTCAAACACGTGGTCATCCCGGTGTTTGGCCTGCTGGCGAATTTGTTGTGCATGTTGTTCTATCTTATCGGCCCCTTTTCGGTGGCGGGAATGAGCTGGAAAGAGCCTTTCATCGCTCTAGGAATAGCTGCAGTCTGGGGCATTTACGGTGCCTTTCACTTCACTTGGGGCAGTAAGAAGAAGGAGAAATCACTCTTCGTACAGCAGGTTCCTGCCTAGCAGCTCTAAGAGAACGATCACACACACTCTCGGGTGGAATGCGGCGCGCAGATTCGGATCAACCGATCTGCGCGCTGTGGTTTCTGGAGATAAATCTTACAGACGGAGTTATCGGTCTTGATCGCGACTTTGTAAGAAGAGCGCCCTATCCAGACCATGCGCACCCGCGGTACCGCGGACGGGCTGAAAGAACCCTTCCAGAGGGCCAGCAAAAAAGCGGTCGGAGAATTTAAACCAGGTTCGGCTAACGCGTCCTCCGCATCTGGATTTCGACTGTCTCGACATCTCCACCGTTGGCTGAGTTAACCGCTCATCAACAACCTATTTAATAAAACGTAATACCCCGATGAAACAAATTGCCTTCCGATAAAAATGCCGTTTAGACTGCCGGGCTTATCGAAATGGATTTCCAAAGATTGTTCAAACGAAAAGAAGAGGACGGTCTTCCTCAGTTCGCCAGGGATAATACGAGGGAGATTTTAAACGAGCGGGAGGTGCTCGTTCGTGAAGGAGAATTGTTCGACGGTCAATCGCCTGCTCCCGTCTTGTGGAGAAAAGTCGGCGGAGCGATCAACGTCAAAGCGGATAAGGTTCTGGGCATCCTTGAGGGACGAACCCGGATTAAGGCGGCGGTGCTGCAGGAGCTTTATCCTGGCCTCTTCGAGAAACCTCCGAACCCCGGTACGGAGTTTACCATCCCTCTCCAGGCGGTAGTGACGCAGCTACAGGATGTATTTGCGGGCATCTTCCCGGAGGAAGCGACTCTCGAGGATTTCGATACACCCTTTGGGCAGCTCGCTCGTGAGGATGAAGCAAGATTTAAGAACGGACGCGCGGATCGTCCTGGTAAGATCCTGTCATACGAGCCAACTGCGATTTCGAAAACATTCGATAAAGATAATGGAGAAGTCGGCCTACCTATCACGCCGAAAGAAATTCGCAGCGATCTTGAGAGTCAGATGGTTCGCGAGGAACCGCCCAAACCGGTGATTGAGAAATTATGTCCGGTACCGGAATCGAGCGATGCGGAATCAGCAGGCGCCGTTGTTTCCGCTGACGCGCCAAATATTCAGACCGGCAAGAGGCGCCGCGAAGGTCATGCCCACCTTCAGGAGCTCTATCTTACGGACGAGACGATCGACGGTTCAAAGGTCGCATCGCTGATCTTGCAACTCCCTCAAGTCGCGGGAGTGGTCATTATGCTGTCAGACGGCGCTGTGCTCGGAGGAGGCTTGAGCGGAGGACTCAGCGAGGGACTGCTCAGTCGGGCTCCTGATTTTGTAAAGCATCTGTTGGGCCTTAGTCAAGGCATTCAAGGAGGTCCACCAAGTTTTGCTACATTTTCCAATGACGCTTTCCAGGTCAGCCTCACGATCGGCGGAGACGTCTTCATTCTGTCGTCACACGAGGGTAGGAGGCTCCCTCCGGGTCTCCGCGAACGGCTCGTCGCAACAGCCCGCGCGCTCAACATGATTTACGGTCCACAATCGTGAGAAGAAATTGTGGCCAAGTGCGAGAAGAAAGAATTGCAGGCATGGGACTCCCGATCTTTGCTCGGTTGTCTCTATGAATTTCAGCGGAATACCGATGCAGTGTGCACTCTGGTAGTGCAGGACGACGCCGCGATCCTCGCGAAAGTCTCGACGATTTCAGATTTCGACATCGATACCTTGGGTGTCTTCTCATCCATGATGTTTGCCACCGCTCGAATCCTGGTTCGTGAACTCGGAGCGCATGGGGAGGTTTTGGGCCGCATCACGATCGGAACTGACTACCAACTTCTGGTGATGGGCATCACTGCCGAGGCTGCTCTAGTCGCACTTTGCGGAGCGTCCCTTGCCATAGGGCTTCTGGAATTCCAGGCGCGCCTTCTGGTGCCGCGGATGGTAGATTGCTTGCTTCGCTCAACCTCGGAAAAACGATGATCCGGACGATTCTGGCTTCACGTCGGCTGCCTTTGCTTTACTGGACGGTGGCCTTTGTCGCAATGATCTGGGGCACTCACCACGAGTCGCTCAAACAACCTTCCCGCAATTACGCGATCCAGGCGGTTTCAAGGTCCTCGGTTCCAAGACCTGGTCAAAATCCTGATAACTCTTTCACTCCGAGCCAACATCCTGGCCAACCGGTAATCTTCGAAGGTGAACCGCCACATTTTTGGTATTTTCAATTCTCGGTGTGCGAGACAGCGAATTCCTCCCAGCAGAAAGCCGTTACGGCAGGTGCAACCAATGTGGCGCTTCCGACGCAGCCAGAAACTGCCGGTAGTCCTCCGGTCACCATGCTGTCGATTCGTGTCGATCCACTGCAGAACACTGTGGCCAAGACGTTAGCCATTCAATGCAGAACCAGCGTGCCATTCAACAACTCGCACGGGAGGATCGTCACCATTCACGGTGTGGTTAGCCAAGAAGTCGTATCGTCCACGGGGAAAATTCTAATTATGGCTGGAAGCAGAGTCGTCGGTTCGGGTCGACTCGACCTGGAAAACGGACGATTCAAATCGGATGGATTATGGTCGATATTCTTCGACGATACGGAATTGCAAGTCCAGGCTCAGCTTTTGGATCGGCCGGAAGGTTTACCTGGGATTTTAGGTCAGGAAGCGCCGAACGAAGATGAAGACCTTCGAAGGCGAGACGGTCGCTCTATCATTGTACCGCAAAACGCGCCCTTCGTGCTGGAACTTCGGGGCGAGATTCAGCTGCACGACCTAAAATCGGATGAGGCCAGCAATCAATAATTCTTGCTTGCCAACTCCTTTATCTATAACGTTAGTGACATAACGTGTTTAATATGACCAAAAATCATTCAGGTTGCTTTGACAAAAGTCAGCAGGGGATCTCCTTGATCCAGGTTTTGCTGGCGATTCTTTTGGGGGCTCTGACCGTGACATGGGCCAGCAATACGATCATTAATGGAATGGAGAAGGGGATCACCACCAAGACCCTCACGGCGGTCGATGCCATTCAGCAGGCCAAGCAGCAATATCTGATCGACAATCCGGAGACCGATCCTACCGCGGCAGCTTCCTTTGCCAGTCTCCAACTTTATTTGACGGTTATGGGCACTCCAGTGACTACTGAAGCGCAACTGATGGCGGGCACCGGTGGTCGGACAATTACCAGTTACGGCTCTTACAACACCGGGATCTCAATCAGCAAGCCGATAAATCCTGCCTATGTAACCCCCAGCATGCAACCGGTTGTCACGATGATTAATAACGGTCTCGGGAGTGGCACAGGCGGGTAGGCGATTTCCCCGGCGAGATTCCGTTGACAGAGAAAAGGTCTTGCCTTTCAGCAAGCGCTTATCTAGAAATAATACTTACATCTTGTATACAACGTTAGTGCATGGCCGAATTCACCGCAGTAGTTCAGGAAAGCAGATCCGGACCGTTCCTGGCGCGGACCGTGGTAGGAAAATCAGCGAGTGAAATTACCTCTCGACTTCTGGATTCCGGCGCGGCAGTCGCCCAGGTGGTTGAACACCGGGAACTGCATCCTTTAGCCCGGAGAAATATATCGGCCAAGGATGTGGTCTATTTCATGGAACAGATCGAGAATACATTGTTCCTGGGAATGGAACCCAGGCTTGCCCTCAAGGCCTGTGCGATCACGATTTCACCAAAATCGAAATCAGGCAAAAACCTTCAGCAGGTCGTCACCGCGATGGAGCGGATGGTCGCTGCAGGGGAGAGTTTGGCGAGTGTGGCAAGGCAGTTCCCCAATCTTTTCAGTCAAGTGGCCGTTGGTCTGCTGGAAGCTGGGGAGGGATCAGGAAGCCTCGACGAAAGCTTTCGATCGATACGGGTACTGGTCGCACGCTATGAAAGTATTCGTCATCAAGCCCGGATGATGATCCTGCAACCGTCGATCACATTCCTAACGGCGATTGTGACGGTCGGAATCATCATCGTTTATATAGTACCGCAGTTTCGGTCGCTCTTGGACTATCTTGGAGGAAAGCTTCCCTGGCAAACAGAGCTGATGATTTCGATCAGCGACTTGATCACTTGTCACCCTTTGATCGTCACGGGCGTTCTAGCGGCTTGCATCAACGCGTTCGTGGGGTTGCCGTCCTGGGTGAAAAATAATGCCTGGACGCATCGACTCGTGATTCGGATACCGGGATTCGGTCGATACCTGTTGGCTGTCATCCGGACCAATTTCGTCGCCGCGTTTGCTCAGTTGAAGAAAAATAAAATGACTAATCCGAGCGCCTTAGTTCTCCTCAAAGATATCAGCTGGTATTTTCCTTATCGGACGGCCATCGCTCGCGCCCACATGGGTTTAAAGTCAGGCGAATCACTTGCTCATGTTTTGGCAGCGGAGGCAGACATTATTGGTGAAAGAAATATCCAATATTTTCGATTCATCGAAGAAACGGGATCAGATACTGAACAGTTGGAACGGCTGGCAATTTTGATGAACCGCGACCTGGACGCACGCACAGAACAGCTCAAAACAATTCTGAATCCGCTGATCCTTATCGTCCTAGCCCTAATGGTCGCGATGATTGCTGCCGCGATCATCCTGCCGATGTACGAAATTTACAACCGGATCTGAAGGTTTTGCCGGATTGGTGTTCTGAAGTGCGCTCCGAAACTATATTACTTTTTATCATACTGTTGTATGCATAAGATCAGCTGCAAATCGAAGGCGAGGCGAAAGGCTTAGAAAGGATGATCAGCGACATCCTGACCTTTATCCGGGGAATGCCGATACGCTTTTACCTGAGCGGCGGACTTTTCTCCCGGCGGGAACCGATGATCTCGTTTCACGTCGGAGAGCACGAGATCGAGGCGCTGGTCTCGTACAAGAAGAAGGCCATCGGATTTGAGGATGAACTTCATCGGGACGCAGATGCACCCCCGACGATGTCGTATGGACAGGCCTACAAGCCACCTGTGAACGGACGGAGAGTGTCCGCGAAATTGGCTTCCAGATATCGCGTTCCGCAAAGATGCCAGCATCTCTTTGTCGTTGACGCGCCCGCGGACGAGATTTTTTTGAATTTGTTTACCCTGGAAAAGTTGCGGCGACGAAATGTGGAGGAGGCTCTGGCCGATTTGCGTCAGGCTCCAGGACAAATCCTATCAGGATGGACCCGTAACGATTTCCGTTGGCATATTCTGGACGCCGGCGTGGGGCTTTCCGGTGAGGCCAATGCTACCAGTGAAGATCTCATCCTGGTCATCGGTTTATCCGAGAATGTCTGTTTGCCGTTAGAAGTTTGGAGCGGCGGTCAAGGAGCGGCCATTGTTGGGATCCTCCCCCTACCGGTAGCCGTGCTGGCTTGGTGCAATGCCGTTCTGCCGACAGACAAGAAGCATTCGATTATCCTAGTCGCCGGTGAGACCGGCGTAGTGGTGGGCATCATTAAGGAACGAAAGCTCACGAATCTGCTGAAAGTTCAAACGATCGAGGATGCGTTAGCCAACGTGAGGCGCAATGCCGATGAGTTTGCTCTTGAAAATCCGGCAATGTATCTCTGGTATTCAAAGGCGCCAGCAATCAGCGATGAGGAATTGACCCAGGAAGGCCTGACGATCATCGATCAAGAGCACCTGCGGGCAACTCTGGGAGAGTCCCTGCTCCTCCTGCAACCAACTGGCAAACGAGCCAGCCACGACGGCCCAATCCCGCACCTGCTGAACTGGTTAGCCAAACAATAGAAAAGACAATTCGTGCAACCTTTTTTCATTTCCGAAAAGAAGCTGGCAAGGCAGGCTTACCGCTACGATCAGAGGTATCGGCTAGCGGCATTCGTCCTGATGGTTGCGCTAGCGTGGCAACTGCCTTTCCTCGCGCTGTTTTTCTATCAAAACAGGATCAAGGAAGAGGAAGCGAGCCGGCGTGAATCTGCTCTCCAAAAAAGGACACAGCTCGCGGCGGAACTCGGCAGTTTGAAAGAGATCGAATTTCAACTCGATCAGATTACCTCGTGGGAACCGATTTTACGCGCCAGAATGCCGGCCAGCGCGGTCATCGGCGCCGTCGAGCAGACCATCCCTCCAGAGATTGTACTATCAAGATGTGTTCTGGAAGCGGCCAACTATCGACCAGTCGCCCTGACCACCGGCCCTTTCCGGGTACCGGGAACTTACACGATCATCCTGGAAGGAGAGAGGAAAGGTCCGGATCCTGAAGTCTGGGAGAAGTTCATAGCGAAATTCTTATCAAGGCTCCCGCCGGGGAGCAATGTGGTGAGCAGCAGCGCCGGAAACGATGAAAGTCCAACGAGCGGCATCCAAAGCTGTAAAGCAGTTCTAAGAGCTCAAGCCAATGGCAATTATTTTCAGCTAGGAGTCAACAAGATCGACACGGAGGAGAATTTATGACGAAGGAAAATGACCACGGTGTTAGGAAGGATCCTCGAAGCGCAGTGGCTCTGGCGATTGCACTGCTAGCTGCGCTCTCGATCGAGGCGGTGTATCTGGAGAATTTGTGGAAACGCGGTGACGAGGCGCGCCAATCGAATGACCTGCTGGATGCCGCCAATTCACAGATGCAACGCCATCTCGCCGAACTCCGTTCGTCGGCGCAGAAGATCACCGCAATTTTCACGAGACTAAATGACGGGATTATACGGGTGGCTGGCATCGAAGGGCGTCTTCCCGTTCCGGGGCGCAATCCGAACAGCAATTTGGAGTACGGCGATAGCAAAGAGGCGAAGTCGCTTCAGGAATTTGGTCTGGTGGTCAAGTCGTTCCAAGAGGGACACCACGAAACGAGCGTCAGTTTTGAGGCGGACTCGAATCGTTTAGAGCTCCACAGGTTAGTGCCGTTCCTCGCCGAGCAGGAGAATTCGAACGCCTTCCTTTTTGTGGACAAGCTGGATCTGGTCAGGCCCCTGGCGGTTCCTTCCTTTTCGATGAACCCAGCGGGCCTCGAGACGAGGTTGCTAATCCGTGTTTTATCGGGACCAAAGTAGATGATTAAAGCCTTGGTGATCATTTCTTTTGTAACCGCATCCGCGAGCATGCTCCGCGCCCAAGTGGAATTGCCTGATCTCTATATCTACACCTATACAATGGCATCGCGCGATCCGTTCATTTCCTCTGAAGCACCAAAGACGCTCCTGACTGATGATCACGAGACCTCTGGGATCGTCAGCGGAGATATTGTTAAGCGATATCTCGCTTGGATTGTCCAATTGATTAAGGACGATCTTTCCGTTGGAGGGATTTCAATTGGTGATACGCCGAGGCAAAGTATCGCTCTCATCAACGGCGTTGATTTTCACGTCGGCGATCCAATTCCGCTGGAGACTACGAAGAAGGAACTTCAAGGAATTCAGCAACTGGCGGGGAGCTACGGTTTACCGCTGGTGACCGATGAGAAGGGCTCGTTTGTCCTGGAAGTGGGTCGAGTGACAGAATACGGGGTAGATATGGTTCTGCCTGGATTCAAGGCAGCAATCTATAAACTTCGGCTGGCGCACGACTCCGTGCCGGCAACCATTCAGCTGGGAAAGAAAAAGAAGAAACAAAGCGCCAACAACTAAGGAGAAACTCGCGTATGCGTAAGATTATCGGAGGAGTATTCCTTATGGCAATCGGGCTTGAGGGGATCTCACTCGCCCAGGAGACGCAGGCACAGTCAACTCCCTCCACAGATCAACTGCCCCAGGGTAATGGTGCGAATCCAGCCGAGCCCTCGGCGCCGCCATACTCCGCGCCAACGACTGCGGACGAGCTCGAACGTGCTCTCAAGCGGCATGAAGATGCGCAACAGCAAGCGGCGCCGGATCCGGCCCGCCCGCGGACCCATCGCTATACGGATCAGCCGGTCGGCAGGATCCTCAGAAGTCTGGCCGAACAGGCCGAGATAAACTATGTCGAGCCGGGCATACCGGAAAATGAGCTAACTTCTATTGTCCTAACGAATATGACACCGCTCCAAGCTTTCGAGGCGGTCGCGCGAGCTCACGGTTTTAGAATTCGGATCGATCGTCAAGACGCGGTTTACACGCTCGAAAGATCGGATATCACTTCACCGACCTATTACGAAGTCCGGAGATATACTCTGAGATACCAAAGCGCAGAGGACCTGATTCAGGCGGCGGCTGGTTATCTGGGAATTCAGATTAAGCCGGCGGCGGACAGCAACCCGGCCTATCCCAAACCACAAAATAGTGTGGGAGGGTCTGTGGCCAATACCGGGCCCGAGGAGGCTTCTGCGACTCAGTCCCTTTACGCGAGCGGCACAGAGCAGACCAGACCGCGATTCATCTCGGGACTTCCATTCGATGATCCTCTTTCGACTGGTGGATTTGGGAATGCAAAGGAAAATGCCGTTTGGGTCGAGCGATCGACTAACTCGTTGATGGTCCGGGCTACGCCGCAGGAGCACGGAGGATTGGCCGACCAGATCCGTGTTTGGGATCGACAAGAGAATCAAATCCAGATCAATACTTACGTCGTCGAGATTTCGAAAACCGACGATCTTTTCGCCGGAGTCGACTGGAGCAACACCCTCGGACAAAACGGTGCCACTTTTACTTTAACCGGAAGCATCGGCGCAACGCCTGCTGGCATTGCTTCGGCCGGATTTGGCGGTCCGTTCTTCAGTAACGGCTTGATCTTAAAATTTCCGGACGTCACAGCCACGATCAGAGCATTGACGCAACGGGGCAAGCTAAGGTCAACGAACTCGCCCGTGACCTACACCAAAACGGCTGTGCCAGTTCAAATAAGAAGTGTCACCCAACAGACCATTTTTCTGCAGACCGCTGCCACGGCCAATGTTCAGGCCACCACGACTCCTTTTACATTCACCACCGGTCTGACGATCGATCTGGTCGGGCGAATCCTGAAGGGCGGGGTCATCGATTTGAAAATCAATCCCGCGCTTTCGACACAAACCGGACAATCGGCTGCCCAACCTGGAACCAACACCACGGTACCGATAATCTCGACGAGAACGGCAACGGCTGACGTCCAGGTCAAAAGCGGTGATGCGGCGGTCATCGGTGGGATTACCTCCGACATTGACGACTATACCGAGAGTGGGATCCCAGGAATTCGAAAATGGCCGATCGTCGGTTACCTGTTTAATTCGAGGCAAAAATTAAGGGACAGAACCAATCTGGTGATCATCGTTTGGCCGCGAATTATTAAGGGAGCTGCCGCCAGGACGGATCGCGTCGGACCTGAAGAAACGGAGATGCTCGACAACCTGGCCGACTTGCCGGGCGAACCTCCTCCGCTGCCTTACGGTCGAGAGGGAAAGGCAACTTCAGCGAAAGCACCCGTCTACTATAACGTGGCGACTCCAAAGCGGCGTGCTAGCGCTTCAAATCAGTGAACGGGAAAACGGCCAGGAAAATGCACAGCCGATCGCGGATCATCGGTTTTAGCCTGATGGAAACGATCGTCGGGATGCTGGTTCTTGCCTTGTCTGTTGTTGGATCGTTCGAAGCGCTCCGCTTATCTGATCTTAAGGCAAGACATTCCCGCATTGACAATCGGATCACGGAACTGCTCAGGGAGAACGGCGACTATGTGATGTACGTGGCTTACGACCTACTGCCGGCGGATGGTGTCGTTCTAAGTCAGGGTAGCCTCTATCAACTCTATGATTCAACGTCCAAAACTTTAAAGAGCTACTATCTCTATACCGTAACAGCAAACGTCCAGACCTCGAACCAGGGAACAGCCTCTGAGATTCGCCGCATCACGCTGACCATGACCTATCAAGCCGACGGTGAATCGCCTTCCTCTCCACTCAAATCCCAGACTATCGTCAGCGATGCCATTAGCCGCCGAAAATCGTAGTTCTTGTTGCAGCGAAGGCGGATCCAGCCTGCTGGAAGTTCTGGTCGCACTGCTGCTTCTGTCTGTGGTGCTGTTCACCGTTAGTCTAACGCTGACGCTGGTCCTTGTGCGGTCGCTGAATGCGATGGAACTCGCCCATGAAGAAGATCAGGGAGCGAGATTCGTTTCCAGCATTACACTGGCTACAAAAACCGCCACCGCATGGGGGATCTATGCCAACATGGATGACTATACAAGTGGTCCAGACATTAATCTGGCGCCTCAAGGCAACGTTCTGGTCTGTGATTCGGCAACACAATTGGGAACATCGATCCTGTACGTTTTTGTCTACGATCCGGTCTCTCAAACATTGAGAAGATTCGAAAACAATATGAATACAGAACGAATGACTCTGAGGCGTGTTTTTCCGGCAGCACGGCCCATCTTTAATCAGGACCTGGGACTCGTTCAAGGCCACTGGACAACATCTGTCCGGAACCAACTACTGACCTTTTCAGCGTACGGTACTCCGACCCGGATGAGATAGAGTCCGATGGATCATCCATTCACATATCGGCGGGAAAATGGATTTGTGCTGGTGGTCTCATTGGGCGCTGTCGTGATTGCGGCAGTTCTCATTCTCCTCTATTTGTCTTTCACACAGCAGACTGAACAAGCTGCCAGGAAGCGCCAGTACCAGGATCGAGGGGAAGAAAGTATTGAGATAGGAATGATCTCATTGCGTGACGCGCTGACAGAGCAATTTCAGCGAAATGCGCAAGTAGAGATCAGCGCGCTATCAACCATCTCCGGCCCGAACAAGGAGAGCTTGGAGCACGGGATGTACAATTTAAGAGTAGATGCGACTGGTTCGTCGTCCATTGTCAGCGCTACCGAAAGGCACGCCGCTGTGAGCCAGCTAACTTTTCCGGACGATCCGTTCCGGGGGGCGATGGCTTTCACATCTGAACTTGACGTTACCGCCATCGCGATGCGGCTAGGATTGTCGAATCCCGAAGCGACCTATGATGCACTATCTTTGTGTTCAAAACCGGTACTCTCGATACGCCAAATCCCTGTTTCCGAGTTTTCGATCTATTCCTGGGGCGGCAGTCTAACGCTGAATGCGATGCTCACGCCGAATATCGGCCGCACCTATGTCCATGGGGATCTCAACATTACGGGCGGGTTAGCAAACGCGTCCTATCCGGTCACCGCTTCCGGAAACGTGAATCTAAGCGATGGCGCGAGTCTCCAAGCGCGATCGGCGCCGAGTACTGAAGCGATTGTTTTGCCAGTGGTAAGTACCGCCAGCAATGAATGGCTTGCCCTTGCCAAGTCAACACAGCAATCGACTGTGCTGACCGGAAGAGATTTGCCGATGACTATGATCCAGGCCGTACCAAAGGACGAGTTGACGGCAAGTCCCTGGTCT
>Ga0210386_10004321_pt1 | contig 11773 bp, 9 predicted proteins | sample IncBWH32OmetaG_FD_160091 | JGI IMG/M metagenome (GOLD analysis project Ga0210386, IMG submission 160091) | Forest soil microbial communities from Barre Woods Harvard Forest LTER site, Petersham, Massachusetts, United States - Inc-BW-H-32-O ... | reverse complement strand
TTTGTTGGTCAGCACCGAGCCTTGCGCTTCGAGCACCGCGCGGCTGACGATATTCTCCGAAGCGATCAGCTCGATCTCATCGCGCTGGCGGCCGAGCTCTTTGCCGATTGCGGCGGCGATCTCCGGATCGCTCTCATCAAGAGTTGCGGAAAAGAATCCCTCCTCCAAAATCTTTGCACCATGAGGGACCGACATGCCTGTTGCTCCTCGCCAAATAGGTTCTGCCATTGCGGGTGCCGCGAAACCGGCGAACTGAAATCCACAATCGCCGCTTGTGGATAGCGATTGTGGGCGCCTCGCGAAAACTCAGTCTTTATCGTCGCTTCCCCGGTTCTGCAGCCGCTCGATTGGCTCAGGCCGAAATAGCGCGCCGCAAGCCGATAGCATACCAGCGAAAAGTCGCAAGGTGTTGGGACCACGACGGCCACGAACCCGCTAGATTTTGGGATCGGTGTTAATCCCGACGAGGTTGGCCGAACGCCAAGAACCGTTGATCCACGGCAAGCGCTTGACGCATCCATAGCTGGATGGTTATACATTGACCCATAACCATTCAGCTATCGATCTGGACGGGCAAACGGAGGTACGGCGAGTGAAGATCAAGTTGACCAGTGTCTACGTCGATGATCAGGACAAGGCGCTGCGCTTCTACACCGAAGTGCTGGGCTTCACGAAGAAGGGCGATTTCAGCAACGGCCCGTTTCGCTGGCTGACCGTGGTCTCACCCGACGAGCCGGATGGAACCGAGCTGCAACTCGCTCTGAACAACAACCCCGCGGCCAAAGCCTATCAGCAATCCTTATTCCAGCAGGGCCAGCCGGCGGTCATGTTCTTCTCCGCCGACATCAAAGGGGATCACGAGCGCATCAAAGCGCGCGGCGCCGCCTTCAGCATGCCGCCGACGCAGGTGCCCGGCTCTACCATCGCCAAGCTCGAGGACACTTGCGGCAACCTCATTCAGATCACGGAACTGGCGCGCGGTTAGAGCGCACACTTGGTCGGAATCCGGATGCCTGAGGCGCACGATTTGCTGTTTCGAACGCTCGCCGATCCGACCCGGCGGGCCATCTTCGAGCGCTTGTGCCAGGACGGAGAGCAGACGGTCGGTGCCCTGACGGCCCGAGCCGGCGTTTCGCAACCGGCCGTGTCAAAGCATCTCGCGGTTCTCAAGCAAGCCGGGTTAGTGCGCGACCGCCACGAAGGCCGGCAGACGCATTACAACGCCCAGCTCGGTGCGCTCGCCCCTCTCCTCGACTGGACAAATCAGATGGTCGGCTTCTGGGAGAAACGCTTCGACCATCTCGAGGATTTGTTGAACCGAATGGACCAGTAAAAAGCCGACTAAAACGCGCGGTCGAGGGGTCTTGCGATTTTTTTTGCTTAGCTTGGAGGGAGGCCCCGTTGAACTGGAACAATTGGCTTCGTCAGAGCACGAGCTTTTTGGATCACTTCATCTGCGGTCGGCGGATTTGCGGGATGCCGGCTCAGGCAAAGCGGCGTGCGGATTTTTACGGGTCGATTAAAGCCCTCGGTTGAAAAATAGAACTCGCCCTTCGTCAGCCTCGCGACGTCGTCCGCGACCCCACCCTTGGCAGCCATCAATTCCTGAGTCGCTTGGATTGTCGCGGGAGAACTCATGCGGCCGTAAACGTGTGTCGTGCAGTTCGACACGATCGCACTATCGATACCCCTCGGCAGCTGTGTCGCGAAAATCATGCCAAGCCCATACTTGCGTGCCTGGGCTGCAAGCGAACGGGTGCTTGCCTTGCAAGCGGTTCCGCTTTGTGATGGTGCGAAATTCTGCGCTTCGTCCAGAACATAGAGACGGCCGGTTGGACTGGGGTTCTGCTTGATCCACGTAAACAGCGTCATCTGCAGCTGATTGACAAAAGATTGACGGGCTTCGTCACCGCCGAGCCCAGCGAGACTAATGACCGAAATGCGAGTCTTGTTGTTCGGACCGTAAAAGAGCAACTGCGGATCGAGACTAGGACCAGATGATTGAAGCAGAGGATTCGTCGCGATCACAGCAAGCAATTGATTTGCTATTTCACCTGCCAACCTCGGAGCGTTGCCAATCTTGCTGATCTCATCGGGGAAATCCGAGAGTAAGGCGATAAGGTCGTCAAGCGCGCCCCCTCCGTTCTTAGCGAAGGCCCGAAGCGCATCGGCCAAAACGCCTTGCCGAAGAAGCGCCTTCTGGCCAGTTCCACCAACGTAAGGGTTAAGGGTTTCCCGCGCCATCTCAATAGCTTGGGAGCGCTCGTCCTCAGTCTGCTTGTCGCTCCTGTCGCCGATAGCCCCGAAATCCGGGAGCAGCTTTAGCGACAAGGGATTTCCGCTGTTCACGCCAGGGGTCCATATTATGACGTCGGCTTGCGTCAGATATTCGGCCGACTTGCCTACATCCTCATCGCTGAAGCCGTCAGGACGAGCAGGCCATGGCTCGTCGAGCCGCGCGAGGTCATTGTTGATGTCCAGCACAATCGAGGGAATTTTTAAAAGGGCAGCCTCCTCGACAATGCGTCGCAAAAGTACAGTCTTGCCCGAACCGGAACCTGCAAGGATTGCAACGTGCCTGGGAAGTAAATCGGCAGCAAGCGCGACTGCGCCATTTTGATTACCACGCTCGTATCTTTGCCCTACGGGAATAGCCCTTTCCGCCGACTGCGGGTCCCTTTTCTTAGCGGCAGCCCCGTCGCCATTTGTCGATTCGGCTTTATCGCGAGTCCCCCGCGAACCCTTCTTGTCCTTCTCCGATCCGTTTGCCGCCGCGCCGTTTCCGCTCGACGCCGACGATCCGGTCTCAGCCAAAGCATTCAATAGGAACGATGGCGGAGACAGACCGGCTTGCGTGAACAATCGAGTCGTGTAGAGGGGCTTACGAACGCGTAGCCATCCTTCAAAATTCGGAGTCGTATCTTCTGCCATTTTTCGCAGCGCAATAAAGCTGCGCAAATCATCATCTTCCGGCGCGATGAACTTGCCACCCGCCCTCAGAAATTGCTGCACGAGCGCTTTCGTCTTTTGCCCGCCGGGCATCTCACCGCGGCGCAGGATGAACAGATGCCGAAATTTGAGTGCCGTGTCTATTCCCGATCCGGTCATCGCGGCCTTTAGGCGCGATTGGAAAGCGATCGCGTTGGTATGGCCCAGAATTCTAAAACAATAGTGCTGCTCGCGATCTCCTTCATTATGAAAAGTAAATGACAGGCGCCCGTGCAACGATGGCCGCCTTTGGTCCGGATCACGTTGCACTTCGGAGTCGATGTGATCAGGGAGGTCCAGGTGTTTCTCGAAAAGCTTCAACACCACGTCGAAAAGTTCACGAAGGACATCTTCGCCTTCCGCATCTAGCAGATGGCCAATCGACGTCGCAGCTTTTTGCCTCTGGTACTCTTGGTCGAACACACTAGTCTCTGGCGGGTCTTCCGTAGGCGTTTGGTTACCTCCCAAGAAAGTTTTCAGCTCGATAACCGTTCTTTGAGCGACACATCGTTGTCGATGTGCCTCGCAGGCCTTTAAAAGCTGCCGTGGCGAGAAGCCGGTGGCAGTATCGAAGGCCTCGCGAGCAAACGGCCAGGTCGGATACGGCGGCTTGAAGTCGCAAGATGAGTAAGTCTGAGCGAGTCTGCTCGCGACTAATTCTGCGGCAATTTCGCCGCTCGGCAGCGCACGGAGATTTATTGGATTGCTGTACCGATCGGTGACCGCCACCGTTGCTTGATCCTGCAAGACCTTCCAAGTTGCTTCAAGGCAGGAAATGACCGTGATAGCCCGCTGCTTCTTTTCATGTAAGTCCATTAATCCGAGCGCGAGCGACTCGACTATTGACTGCGCCTCGATCTCTTCATCACGCGCCGCGACCGCTGCAGCCCTGGCATTGCTTGCACTTACGATTGCATCGATTTGATCGACTGCAATCAGCGTCGGGCCGACGAGACTCATAACCCACGACAAACCTTGAATGACTTTGACGGGATCGTTTGGACCAAGAAACCCAAGCGGAGTCACAATCTCATTGTCTAAGCTCATACCTTGCAGCCACGCATGCGCAATACTGTGGCAATCCAGGTCTTCTGAAATTAGGAGTATAAGCGCCGTTATCACATTCCGATGTGAAGAGGTCTCTTGAAAATGGATTCGAGACAACGACCTCACAAAAAGGTTTGCCAGCTCGGCCACCAATTCCCGCGGCCGCCCGCGCCAACGTTTAGCGATATTGACCATGTCCTGATCAATTGCGAGGAATGACGCCAGCCTGATAATAAGTTGATCATACTGTGTCTTTCCATTGGGCATCCGCACTTGTAGCGAATTGAGAAAGCCAAGCGCGGCGGATGACCAGAAATCTTTGATACCCACCAAGTCGAGAAGCACAAACCATCCACCGATTTCCCATACCCGCCGCCTCACCTCTCCGATGAGATGTGTCTTTCCGTATCCAGCGGGAGCAACGATCACGTGGCCGAGCGGCTCGTCCGTATTCTCGGGGTCGCGCGTTTTCCTTGTGAAATAGTCAATGACGTCGTCTACTCGCTCCTGATGGAGTGAGGACAAGTGATAGGGCGGGTCGCGCCAGACACTCTTCAGATGGCGCGTCCAGTCAAAATTAGCGGAACGAAAAGCGTCGAGTTCGGTCATTATCGTTCGATCCAAAGAATGTGGCGAGGCTCGTTTCCGAAATAGAGGGCGGCTGACCGATCGGCGTCCGTGACCTCTAATCGATTGTCGAGCTGATACAGCGAAGCTTCTTGGTTGTTCTGCATTTGGACAAGCGCGCCATCTAGTGCGCTACGCTCAATGTCACGCAGCTTTTCGCGAAGCTCGCGAAGAAGAACGCGTGTATTGAGACGCCCCCCACTAATTGTCAGGTACGCATCGCGAATGCGCTTTCGCACTGGAACTTGATCGAGACCTGCAGGGACCGTTTCGCCAACCGGCTTTAAAGTTTCTCGAGGATTGAGAATGTCTACCAACGCGTAGTTCTCAATCTCCATGTATTTTTTTAATTTGATCAGCCAAGCTTGAAGTATCTGGCTGCCGGCCGGCGATTGGGTGGGCAACGCCGCGCTAAGGTTACGTCCGGCCCAGTCCCATCCCCGCTCGGTGACCTCAATCCAAATCCGCTGGTTTTTGCGCCTGTCAGATTTGATGAGACCATCGCTCTCGAGCGCGATGCGGTCGTCCTTGTCTGGTTTTGGCTTGATCTCGTTTTGGAACCCCGCTGCATTTTCTCTCGCAAGGAGAGCCCACAAAATTAGCGTGCGTTTTTCAAGGGTCGACTTCCTTTTGCCGCGCTTTGCCACTTAGCCCTCCTTGCTACCCATGCGACGCAGGCGGACGAGGTCGCGGATTTTTTCGACCGCCTTGCCGTAGTCCTGCGCGACTTCATCATTGGAGAGTCGCAAAACCGTGTAGCCGCTCAAGATTAGTTCATAGTCGCGATGACGGTCGTACATGAAGGCTGCGCGATTACCGTGAGTGCCATAGCCGTCGAGTTCAACCACCAGACGGCCTTTCTGCCATAGCAGGTCAACTCTTGGCCGCGTCCCTCGTACGGTTTCAATAGACTGATTGAATACAAACAGCGATGCGAGTTCGGCGTCCGCGCCGACGGCCTGTGCAAGGCGCTTCTCGACCTCACTGAGCGGATGTGGCGAACCGCGCCACGGCGCGATCCAAGGTTCGGATTTGTCTTCGTTGGAATCGAGAATATCGGGTGGAAATAGCACCGTTTCAGCAGCGACTTGGCGTGAGCCAAATAAAATACGATCGAACGGAGGCTTGCTCGTCGGCAGGTCTGTGAACAGCGCGATAACAGATCCGCGACCGGCGTGCGCTATCCACTCAAGCGCACGTACAACCGCCGCAGGATAAGATGCTTTCTTCGTTGAAGCATCGACATCTGCGACCACGACAAGGCCCGTGCGGCTGATAACGTGCGAGAGGTTGCTGAACTCGACTTCAAGCGGCGTGCCGCTCACGCGAGGAGAACAATCGTTGAGTACGAGCCGAGCAGCCGCCTCTATCCAAGAAGGCGAAAGGCCAGCGATATTCTGTGCAGCGCCTCGCGCTATCGCGCCAATTGCAAACCGCCCAAGGGTGTCGTTGCGGCATCCACTGAAACTTACGTCGGTGAACCAGACCGGCCACAGGCGACGAGCAGTGCCCGCAAGAAGATCAACGATTTGCTCGACGATTGCCTCAGCGGTTGGCTTCGGCATGATCGGCACAAAGAGCATCACGCGGCCATCTTGCCGGGGCTCAGCCTGATCCAGGAAACTGCGGAGACTCTCACCATTGATCCCGCCAAGTGACACCACAACGCCTGAGGGAGTATCAAGAATGAAATCTGCGATGGCTTCCACGGGCAGCGACTGGGCATGCCAATCTGCACCTACGCGGGCGGTTTGCAGGCCGGGCTCCATGGCAGAGGCAATATGCCTGCGGTCTCGAAAATTGGATTGAGCCATATCCCCGCCCCTGAGCAACGACCGTCGATCATTCCTCAGCGCAATGAAGTGCGGTTCTCGAACCGCGAATTATTGAAGACAATTAAGACCTCGACGATGAGGCATTTACGACATTGCTTGAATTCGTCCCGAGTGACCTTTGTGAGATGCCCGGTTTGAGATTGGGTGGATCGTAGGCGAACTACATGGCAATAGCAACTTCAAGTAGAAGATAATAGAGGCTGAGATAACAACGAAACGCCCCAGTGCTCTTCCTCACCCCGCTGCCCCATACCCAACGAAACACTATTCCGCCGAGGAAACTTTTTTGCGCTATAGTGATCGCAACGCCCGCACAACAACGCCGGGCAGCGATTGCAGGAAACAGCGGGAGGACGCGCTATGGCGGATCGGAACGGGTCGTACGACAGCTACGGATCGGCGCGGCAGACATCGTCCAGTCACACGTCGTTTGGATCGGCGCGCGCTTCCACCTATCTTAGCCGTTCTTCGCAAACGCCTAGTGCGCCGCCTCCACCCTCTTCGTCCTACGGATCCGGCACGCCAAGCTCGACCTATCGGGCCGGCGCCAACGAGATCCGCGGCACCGACATCATCGCCGAGTATCTGGTCAAGGAGAAAGTCCCCTACATCCTCGGCTACGCGGGCCACGGCGCCATCGGCCTGCTCGATGGCCTCTACAAGCAGACCGACCGCATTCGCCACATCTCGCCGCGCATCGAGCAATCGGCGGGCTTCATGGCCGACGTGTATTACCGCCTCACCGGCCAGCCGCTCGCGGTCTATGCTTCCACTGGCCCCGGCCCGATGAACCTGATGATCTCGGTCGCCAATGCCTATTACGATCAGTCGGCATTCTTCGTCATCACCGGCAACGTTCCCACCAATCAGTTCGATACCGGCGCGCTCCAGGACGACTATCGCTACAACGGCGACATGTCTTCGATTTTCGCGCCGGTGACGAAGAAGTCCTGGCGCATCCGCAAGGTCGAGGATCTGGTCAAGGCTCTGCCCGACGCCTTTTCGCTGATGCGCACCGGACGGCCGGGTCCGGTGCATTTCGACATGCCCTACGACCTTTACATGCGCACGGCCGCAGTCTCGACGCCCGAGCCCAACGTGCACGGCTCGCCGCTTAATTGGCGCACCACCGTCGCCGACGAGACGGTGGAGAAGGCGCTGACCCTGCTCACCAGCGCGCAACGGCCGCTGATCCTCGCCGGCGGTGGCGTACGGGTGGCGCACGCGTACGACGAGCTGAAAGCGCTCGCCGAACAGCTCGACATTCCGGTCTATACGTCGTTTATGGGCAAGAGCGTGCTGCCCGCCGACCATCGGCTGCATCTCGGCGTCGCCGGCGTGTGGGGCGAATATCCGGCGACCGAAGCGGTGCGCAACGCCGACGTGATCCTCGCCATCGGTGCGCGCTTCAACGATCTTCACACCGGCTCGTGGCTTCCCGGCTATGTCTACAACATTCCGCCGACCCGCCTGATCCAGGTCGACATCGATCCGCAGGAGATCGGGCGCAACTACCCGGTGGAAATCGGCATGGTTGGCGACGCCAAGGCGTTTCTCGGCCAGGCGGCACGCATCGCCCGCGCCAAGGGCTTGCGCGGCGGCTACAACGGGGCGTGGCAAAAGGAGATCGAGGGCTGGCGTACGGATTGGCGCAATTACTGCGAGCCGTTCGAGCGCTCGAGCGAAGTGCCGATCGAGCCGCGCCGGATGATGGCCGACATGAACAAGATCTCGCCGCCCGACACCGTGATGGTCGACGATGTCGGCAATTGCCAAGTCTGGAACGAGCAATACTGGAAGCCGCGCACGCCCGGCAACCACCTCACCGCCGGCGGCTTTGCGGCCATGGGCTTCGGCGTCTGCGGCGTGCTCGGGGCGCGGCTGGCGCGGCCGAATTCGCCCTGCGTGACGCTGTGCGGCGACGGCAGCTTCATGATGATGCCGCACGCGGTCGCCACCGCCGTCGAATACAATCTGCCCGCCGTGTGGGTGCTGCAGAACAACTACGCCATCGGTACCATTCGCGACCTGCAGCGCTTCTATCACGACGGCCGCGAGCTCGGCACGAGCTTCATCAACGAGCGCACCGGACAATTGTGGAATCCGGATTTCGTGAAGATGACCGAAGCCATGGGTGGCCGCGGCATCCGCATCGAGCATCCGGATCAATTCGGCGACGCCTACCGCGAAGCGATCCGCTCCAACATCCCGACAGTGATCGAAGTGGTCATCAACCGCGACACCGGCATACCGGTCACCGGCACCTGGCAAATGCCGCCGATCCCGGAAGTGCAGCCGACATTCGGCAAGCGCAAAGTCCGCTAGCGCGATCGCGGGTGTCCTGCTCCGCGCGCACGCCGATGTGCCCGCAATAAAACGATCGGATGAAGTCGAGCGCATAAACGCCACTCAACCGATCAATCATTGCTCACTTCTAATTGATGGCGCCGCGCGATCTGGCGTTGGACAGGGACTCCTGAGAAAGGCTCTATTGAGCCTCAGCTTCAAAGGGGACCAACATGGCGAAGCGCACGTGGATTGGGATTTCTGTTACCACCGCATTCCTTATTCTCAGCAACGCTGCCTTTTCGCAGGACGCTCAACCGACGCGCGTTCGTGGCACGCTGGATCAGGTGAGCGGCGACACGCTGACGGTGAAGCCGCGGAGCGGCGGCACCGCCACTGTCCAGCTTAAGGAAGGCGCTGCCGTCGTCGCCGTTGCCAAGGGCGCGATGTCCGATATCAAAGAAAACAGCTTTGTCGGCATCGCCGCCATGCCTCAACCGGACGGCACGATCAAAGCCGTTGAGGTCAGCGTCTTTGCGGAGCCCCTCCGCGGCACGGCCGAGGGTCATTATCCGTGGGATTTGATGCCCAACAGCTCGATGACCAATGCGACGGTGGCGCAGCAGGTCGTGAAGCAGGAAGGAAACACCCTGACGCTGAAATACAAGGACGGTGAAAAAACCATCGTCGTGCCCGCCGACATTCCGGTGGTCAATCTGGTGCCCGGCAGCCGCGCCGATCTCAAGCCGGGTGAAAAGGTGTTCGTCCCGCAAGCAACAAAAGGCGCCGACGGCGTTTTGACAGCCGGCGTCATCCTGGTGGGTCGAGACGGTACAACACCGCCGATGTGAGAAGCGGATCAGCCGCGGCGGCGCGCCGCATTCGATCGGCGCGCCGATCCTAAAAATGTCCGGTTGTTGGAATATTGATCGGCGATGGTGAAATTCCGCGCGGCTGTTCACAATACTTCATCGGCCCCGAGTCCACGCAGCACCCTAAGAACATCGTTCGCAGTTCTGACCGTTAGCGTTGCCATGCTGTGGTTGCCCCATAACGGGCATGCGGCGAACCGATCTCAAAGTTGGCGCATCGACGAAGCACAGACGTCGATCGCGTTCAAAATTGACGCCGTGGGATTCCCAACCACCCACGGCCACTTCGGGCACTACACCGGAAAAATCCTGATCGATTTCGATCGGCCTGCAAAGAGCTTCACGAATTTCACGGTCGACGCCACCTCGGTCGACGTGGGCGCGGGGTCATTTAACGACTTCGTCAAGAGCAGAGCACTCCTGAACGTCGAGCGTTTTCCGACAATGGCGTTTGCTTCGACGCAGGTCGAAAAGCTCGACGCCCATACCGCGCGGGTGATCGGCAATCTGACGATGCTCGGCGTGAGCCGGCCGCTTACGTTGACCGTGGACGTCGAAACGAACGCGGCCAATCAAGCAAACGCCGTGTCGTTCACCGCCAAAGGAACTATCGTGAGATCGGAGTTCGGAATGACGTTTGGCATTCCGCTCATCGATGATGCCATCGAAATCACCGTCAAAACGCGAGCGCTGAACGATGAATGAGCCGGCGGCCATTTGGCCGCTTCCGATACGGATCGCGCATTGGCTCAGCGCGGCGCTTGTCATCTCCCTGCTGGTGCTCGGCGCTGTGATGGTGTTTGCCGTCGCCGATCCGGCCCGACGCTTCGAACTGACGCAAATTCACAAGCCGCTCGGCATCCTGGCATTGATCTTGACCGGCGCGCGAGCCTGCTGTCGGCTTTGCTCAAGCGCACCCAAAGTCGCCCTCACCTCCCGACCGGCGGTGCTCGCCGCCAAAGCGGCTCATCTTGCTTTATATCTGCTGTTGTTTCTGATGCCTCTTTCGGGCTGGCTGATGGTGACGAGCACTCCCATCCGGATACCCGTCACGCTGTTTGGATTCGTTGATCTACCCTTTCTCCTAGCGCCTGATCTCGCGACTTATAACGCCGCCCGCACGACGCATCTCTTCTTGAGCATTGCGCTGGCCTTGATGGTGGTCGTGCACACGGGGGCCGCAATGGTCCACCAATTTCTCTGGCGTGACGGGACGCTGGCGCGAATGTGGGGGCCCGGCCGCACGCCGACGCCTCGTTGTTGATTGAGTGCTCCCTATTGAAAGATCCGCAGCGTGACATGGGCGCTCAATGGATTGCCGACGTAGGCGCCCGCGACATTGGCGGCAACAAAATAACGCTCGTTGGTGATGTTCTTCACGTTCAGCGAGAGGCTCCAGTTGGGCGCTGTATAAGCGAACAACAGGCTGCCGATCGCATAGGCGGGTATCGCATTGATGTTCGTGGTGTCGCTGTAGCTCACGGCTTGATAGTTTATGCCACCGCCGGCCATGAAGCCGGGCACGCCGGCAATGGAGAATTTGTAGGTCGTCCACAGGTTGGCGAGGTAAGCCGGAACGCCCTGCGGGTGATTGCCGACTGCGGCAATGCCTTGCGGATTGTCGGTGATGACCGCGTTTTGAAAGGTCGCGTTAGCGAGAATATGCCACGGCTCGAGGGGAGCGGCATCGATGGACGCCTCCGTGCCGATGGTGCGCTGTGCATCGAACACGACCACCTCGTTGCCGTTTAGCGTTGCCGGCGTCGCCACGTTGTTGCGTGACACGTCAAAGAACGCCGTGTTGATCACCAGCCGATCGCCGAACAGATTGAACTTGATGCCGGCCTCATATTGCAAAGCGGATTCAGGCGCTCCGATTCCGTTCTGCACGTTTTCGGAGTTGAAGTTTGTCAGAAAGCTTTTGGAGACGCCGGCATAGGGCGACACGCCCGGGAACAGCTTGTAAAGCGCTCCGACGTTCCAGCTCACCGGCGCGTCGTTGCGGCTCTGCGTGACACCGGCGATGATCGGCTGGCCGGAATTGGTGAAGGCACCCGGCACGGTGACCAGCGGATCAAGGACCGTATTCCACCAATCCTGACGTACGCCGGCACGCAG
>Ga0210386_10004319_pt1 | contig 11776 bp, 9 predicted proteins | sample IncBWH32OmetaG_FD_160091 | JGI IMG/M metagenome (GOLD analysis project Ga0210386, IMG submission 160091) | Forest soil microbial communities from Barre Woods Harvard Forest LTER site, Petersham, Massachusetts, United States - Inc-BW-H-32-O ... | reverse complement strand
CCTCGACGAGATGCTTCACGTCGTCGCCGGCGAGGTAGCGTAGCCTCTTTGTGCCATCAGTGACGGCGCCGTAGATGACCGCGGCGATGCGCTCCGGCGTCGTCATATGTTTGGTCCTTTCGTCTGGTTTCCGCGGCGATCAAGCCCGGTCTTCTTTGACCATTTAGTGGCCGAATGTGCCCGTGGCGGTCTCAACGCACCTCATATCGTTCAAGAATCGGCCGACGAATCCATTCTCCTCAGCCTTGTCGCATGTGGGGTTGGGGTCGCCATCGTCAGCGGTTCTTCGCAATGGCGACATCCTCAGGGCGTGTCGCTCCTTGCGCGTGACCGATCTGAATTTGCGGCTGCCTATCGCGTTGATTTGGCGAAAGGACAATACTTCACCGCTACTCACCAATTTCACGGCCGACGTAAAAGCGCTGGTCGAACGAAGTCGACGCCGACTAGGATAGGATAGGTCGTGCAATTTGCATGTCGTCCCGAAATCTTCCTGGTCTCGCGAGCTAGCAGATGTTACGGCCTACTTAGTGAGGTCGCGTGGACGATTTCATGACCGAGGTTGGCTGACTGTTTATCGGCTCCGCAACTCCCTGCGCAGCTGGTCGAAATAGACCGCGCCGATCAATACCGCTCCTACGGCAATCTGCTGCCAGAAGGGTGGAAGCCCGAGGACAACGAAACCGTCGAGGAGCATGACGGGAATAATTACGCCGATCAGAGTGCCCATCATCCCTCCCGAGCCGCCGAAGAGACTCGTGCCCCCGATCACGACGCCGGCGATTACCTGCAGGTTGTCCGTCAAATGGCCACTGAGGGTGGTCGTGGCGAACCTCGCAAGTGAGAGATAGCCGGCAAGTCCCGAGAGCATCCCCGCGAGCATGTAGACCTTGATCAGATGAGCCGTGACGTCGATGCTTACCCGCCGACATGCTTCGGGGCTCGATCCGACGGCGTATGTGTACCTACCGAATCGCGTGAATCTGAGCACGAGTGTCCCGATGATAAAAACGACAGCCGTGATGATCACGAGAATGGGGATCCCGCCCATCCGACCGGACCCGACCGTCAGCACAAGGCTGTCAGGCACGTCCGAAATGTCCACTCCACGGGTGAACAGCAGAGCGAGCCCAAGCGACATCCCCATTGTTCCCAAAGTTACGATCAGTGCCGGAATCCTGGCCTTCGCCACCAGGAAGCCGTTCATCCCACCCCAGACCATGCCCGCCCCGACCCCGCACACAAGGCCGACGAGCAAGACGCCCGGATTATCCCCGCCGACGGCGGCCATGGACATCGCGGCGATGACACCAGAGAATACGAGTACGCCGTTGATGGACAAGTCGATCCCACCGGTCAAAATAACGAACGTGCTCCCAACAGCCAGCACGATAAGGATGGAGGCGTTCGTGGCCATGTTCATTACATTGGCGATCTTTGGGAATGCATCCGGGCGTAATGCGGAGAAGAACACGGCGAGTACGACGAGGACGACAAAGAGCGCCGCCGACTGGCCGCGGAAGATGTTTCGTAGCCGCCCAAGCGTGCTGGCGACGCTTCGTTCTTCGGATCGAAGCCCTGTCGTGGGCTCAAGCCCTCCGAATGGTTCGCTTGGCCCGCTCATGTGGCCTGTCTGCGGAGCACGCCGGACATCATCGCTCTGATCAGATCGTCCACACAAGCTGCGGAGGCTGCGACCTGACCGACCGACCGGCCTAAGCGCAGAATGACAATTCGGTCTGTAATCTCCAAAATCTGGGGAAGGTTGTGGCTGATAATGACGACCGCCGTGCCGGCATCTCGCACCCTCCGGATCAGGTCGAGCACACCCTTGGTCTGTTTTACACCGAGGTTGGCGGTGGGTTCGTCCATTAAAATCGCGCTCGTGGCCCACATCGCAGCGCGGGCCACCGCCGCGCTTTGCCGCTGCCCCCCGGAGAGGGTGAACACCTCAGCGGATGGGCGAATCGTCACGCCCAGCCGCACCATGGCCTCGCCGGTTTGCTGGACCATCCTCGAATTGTCCAAGACGCCGAGCCGTCCCAGCAGACCGGGTTTCAAAAGTTCGCGTCCCAGGAACACGTTCGCGGCCGCGTCCAGGTCAGGCGCAAGGGCTAAATCCTGATAGACAGTCTCAATTCCGACCGCACGTGCATCCTGGGGCCCGCCGAAATGCACCTCCTGGCCGTTCACAAAGATTGCTCCGTCATCCGGGCGATCGGTGCCCGAAAGGATCCGAATAAGGGTGCTCTTGCCGGCGCCGTTGTCCCCGACCAAGCCAACGATCTCGCCTCGACCGACGCTGAAGTCAGCACCTTGCAACGCCTGTACATGACCAAAATGCCTGACGATTCCCCGGGCGTCGATTAGAGGGGTGTCTGACATGATGATGTATCGCGTGCACGGACTCCCCTAACGCTCTCGTGATCAGGAGAACCCTGCAGAGTTGGAAGGTGAGGTGAAGGTCGCCACGGCATCGGACACGCATAAACAATTCGGGCGCCCGGCACAGCGAGGCATCCGAGCGTCAGTCGCATTTGAGCGTGTAAAATGCCTTCTGGATTTCAGGCTCCTGCATGCTGTCCTTTGTGATAGTCACGGTATCGGTTGTCACCGAGTGTTCCACGCTCTTCCCGGTTAATGCGTTCGCGATTGCATCCACCCCGTCGACGCCGATCTGATAGGGTCGCTGAGCAATGAGGGCCTGGACAAGTCCATCCTTCAGCTGCTTGATCTGCGTGTCACCCGCGTCGAACCCAACGACTTTGACCACGCCGACCTTGTCCGCAACCCGCAATCCGGTTGCGGCGCCTTCGGCAGATCGGTCGTTGGTCGCAAAGATGCCGGCGAGGTCTGGGTGGGCGGCCAGCGTTGACCCCACCTCGGCGGCAGCTTTAGACGGGTCATTGTTGGAGATCTGGAATCCGATGTACTTGATGTTTGGGTACTTCTTGATCTCAGCCTCGAACCCCCTCTGACGCTGGTCGGAAGTGCTCGCTCCGGCCTGAAACGCAATCGCCATAACCTCACCCTTCTCCCCAATGAGCTTGGCCAGTGCGTCAGCGGCCGCCGCGCCGCCGGCAGTGTTGTCGGTAGCAATGGCGGTGATGACTTTCGACGTATCATCCAACGTCGTGTCAACCAAAGCGACCTTGATTCCGGCATCCACAGCCTGAGAAATCGGGACGAACATCGCCTTCGAGTCCGTCGGCGCGACTAGCAGACCAGCGGGCTTCGCCGCCACCACGGCGTTTACTATCGGAGTCTGCAGGGATGGATCGAACTGCGGCGCACCCTGAATCTCGACCTTGAAGCCGTACTTGGCCGCCTCGGCCCGGATTCCACACTCCATGCTTACGTAGAACGCGTTGCCCATGACACCAGGTACGAACGCAACGGTCTTGCCTTCGGTTTCCGGTTCAGCCGCCGAAACAACTATGGACCATCCGAAGCTGTAACCGATGACGACAGCCATGGCACGGATCACTAAGCAATGGAGTTTGACAGCGCTAATGACCGTCGCAGGTCCGCGATTCGACTTCGCGAATGTGGAGTCCAAGCTCACGGCGCCGGCTACCGGCTCTGCAGGCTTCGGGTTCAGGGGGAAACTCGTCTTCATATTGAACAATTCACTTTCTGGGATTTGAGTTGATGGCAAATACACACTTTGGAACGCGTCGACCGGACGGGATTGGGGCGTGAACTCGGTCTCCCACAGCCTACGAAATCCGCGCGACTGGCGTAAGCAGATAATTTACGCCAGCATTATCGCCAAATGCGCGAGAAATCTCGCAAACGGACGATCTTGCTAGCGCTGACATCGAACCATCATGGTTTCTATCGATCACGTTCAGGACTTTCAGCGGTGGATTGAACGCACCCAGACATCGAATTTTCGCCCGATCGTCGTCCAATTGCAGGGCGGCGAAAATCCAGCCTTTACATACATAGGGTCTGACTTGACTAGTCCCTGGCGAGAAGGCATGGACTCGCTGCATGCCCAACAAATCCCGATGCTTTGCGACAGCACCGAGATTTCACGAATCCATCAAAGATCTTCGCTACAGCGCCACCTTAATGCGCTCCTTTTTGGCGATATTCTGCGTAGCTTGCTTCCGCGCGTTTCGCCAGTGAAATTGACTTCTGCTCAATCGCGATCCTGATGGCCGCAGAAAACGAAGCCTCAATTTGCGTTTCGTCAGCACCCGTCGTTGCGAGAAACACGCCACGGAGTCGGTACAGTTCGGCAGACCAATTGCGCCGTTCTGTTATTTCGACCAGTGCTTCTGCCTCCTCTATTGCCTCGAGAGATTCGGAGCTGCGATTCTCAAGGTGTAAGACTTCAGCCTTTAGCGCGAGAAGAAATGGCAGATCCAGAATCGCGCCGGTGGCCCGCCAGTTCTCTATTCCGTCCTCGATCCATGCGAGACCTTCAGCAGAGTCACCGGAAGCGCTGCGCGCCCAGCCGCGAAGAACAGTAGCTAGAGGCACGAAATTTACAAAATTGTGATGTGTTGACAGTTCAATTAAATCCGATAGACAGCGTTCCACTTCACTCGGATCACTCTTAAGGTGAGCGAGGCACCCAGCGTGCCACAGTGCGAAGCCTAAGGCGGACATATCGTTCAGCTCCTTCGCCAGTGAGATGGCTTCCGACAAGGTTGCATCGGAAGAGGCGATCTCTCCGAAATGCAATTCGCATAGCGCCTGATAGCACAGACAGCCGACGACGGGCGTGCCAAAGTCTTCCGCATGAGACTGCACGCTTCCTGATCGGTAGATCTGAACACCGCGTATGGCGTATTGTCGCGCGGTCTCGAAATTGCCTAAATAGTAGAAGGTGACGGCCAAAGGGCGGCAGGCTCCGATCATCATCGCAGATTCGTTTTGCTCCTGCGCGAGGGCGTAAACTCGTTGGGCGATCCCTAGCGTCGCAGTTAGCTTCTCGGTAACCAGGGAATAGCGCCACTGACCCATCAGTGCCAAACACAGGAGTCGCGGATCATTGAGCGAACGACACAAGGACTCAGCGCTCTCGTAGCATATCCGCGCTTCAGGTGCTCCCAATCCTCGGGTGGAAGTTAGATACAACCCCGCCTGCATGAGAATGAAGAGCTGATCTTCCGCGGTGAGACTCTGCCCCTCGACGCCCATTTGAACCGGTGATCCCCAGTGCCCGTGTGCAAAAAAATGAGCTAACCCCGAGAGCAATGCTCCTCTTGATTTGAGGACGTTGGCCGCAAAAAAGGCGTTTCCTCGTTGAATCCGCGGAATGTAGACCTCATGCAGCGCTTCGCGAAATAAACCGGCGTTGCAGCCGCAGATTACTGCTAGGAAAAGGGGTTCCATCTCCCTAAAGTTATCCGGCAGCTGGGGTGCAAGCGCTCGATAATGACTATAAAGCCGCCTGTTGCATTCCTTCCACGCCTCCGTTCGTTGGCTCCGCAGCTGTTCGCCGTAGTACTCACGAACAAGGGGATGCGTATCCAGATGCCCACGATTCTGCGGATCTTCCCCAGCGAGGAGTCTCGCTCTTCTTAACCTGGCAAAAAGAGTGCGACCCTGGGCAGGGCTCAAATTAATTAATGACTCTGTCAGGCCAGGAATCGCAGGCGGTTTCAGCAGGACTCCAACCGCCTTCTCGTCTGCGGGCCGATCAAACAGGCCTAACAGGCGGAGAACTGACAGCTCAGGCCCCTCGCCAAACCAGGTCTGGTAAGACTCCATCACTTTTCGGGCATGGAGGCCCTGTCGTACATCGTCAGCAAGACGTGCTGACACCTCATTGCGACAACGAATATCTCCATTGTAGGCATCGGTTAAGTAGCTGCCCAGCAATGTTAGAGCGAGACAATGGCCGTGGAATTCGTCGCTGGCGTTTCGCAACTCCGCCTCAGGCCCCTTAACCCCCAGCGCTCGAAGCAGCTTCCCACCGGCATCGCTGGATAATTGTTCCAGATCACGACGGAGTGCTGAGGTGCGCTCGTGATCTGCGATATCAGCGACCGGCAGCCGTGTGGTAATCACACAAAGTCCTGTATTGAAGGCAGCGAGCCCGCGTAGAAGCGCCTGGAGGGAAGGCTCACACACCCGCCCTTCCTGTGGACCAGGCGGGTTTTGCAGGGGCTCCAGGCCGTCCAGAACCAATAATGTTCGACGATGTGCGGTTAGTTTCGCCAATCTTTCGCCTTTTTCCCACGCCGTTCCGATTCGTGGATCCGGATCTCCAAACCAAGCGAGAGCAGCGTCAAAAAACTCATCTGTCGACGAAGATTGTCCGCTAGTGCCTTGTCTGTAAAAGGACCAGCCAAAAACTAGCTCTGCGGAGCGATAATGCTTAGCAGCCATCCGGCGGAGCCAATGGTTAACGAGCGTCGACTTTCCGACCCCTGCCCAGGCAACGATTGTAACGACGTTGACATCCTTTTTTGTCCATGCGCGATCCAGAAAAGCGATATCTTCCTCTCGACCAAAAAGATCGCTTCCTGTAACGGGCAATCTGGCTACGGAAATCTTTTTCGGTGCAAGTCTTGCTGACGGCTTGCGAGTTACGACATGAGAATCGGCAAGGGAGTTCTTCTGGAATCTCTGACGAGTGATTCTACGCCGTGCGTTGATAGCGCCCGTTATCGGAGGTATCGCCTTTAGAAATTCGGTAGGGTTCTGAAAGCGCCGCCCGGGGTCTTTCTCCAGCAGGACCTCCAAGAGAAAAACGACCGGCTGCGGAACTCCTTCGAGTTGCTGGAGGGGCAATGGTGCGTGCTGATGCTGATACATAACTTGAGCGTAGTCGCCTCGGAACGGCGTCTGGCCGGTTAGCATCTCCCAAAGCGTGATGCCCAAAGAGTACAGGTCTGAACGGAGGTCCACGCTGGCGCCGGCGAATCGCTCCGGGCTGGCGAAAGCAGGGGTGCCGACGAACCCCCCGTGAGTAAGGTCGGTTTCACTCCCGGCCGTTGCCACCGACTTTGCCAGTCCGAAGTCAATCACCTTGACCGTGAGCTCCGTCCCCTCGACAAGCATCAGGTTAGCCGGTTTGAGATCGCGGTGCACCAACCCTTGCGCTTCGGCGGCAACCAGCGCCTTGGCGACTTGGGCAATCACTTCTAAGGCCACAGTCGCCGGCAGTGGCCCAGCACGTCGCAGGTGCGCTTCCAACGTTTCGCCCTCGACCAGTTCCATCGCGTAAAAGCATTGACCATCACTCTTGCGCGTCCCGTAATAAAAGACCGAGGCGACGTTTGGGTGCCGAAGCCGTGCCGCCGCGCGTGCCTCGCGCAGGAAGCGTCCCCGCGCTTCGGGGTGGACCGCGATGCGAGCGTCGATGACCTTGAGAGCCACGTCATTTCCCAAGACCGTGTCGGAGGCTTTAAAGGTGATGCCCATCGCGCCTCGACCCAATTCCACGGGAGTCCCGTCAGCGTGGGTAGCGACTTGATAATGGTCAAAGCGATCCGAGCTTGCCGTCGGAATTCCCTCCTCCTCCTCCGATGCCAATTCCAGTAAGCAAGCCATGCACTGGCCTGCTAAGTGTCCACCGCGCTGAAGCCGGGCACCACATTTCCTGCATGTCAGCTGAGATTCGTTGGCTGAAGCGCTCATCGTTGTAGCTGTCCAGGTCCCAGTGTTAGCCCCTCAGCGCGACCCGAAGATAGCGAAGTTCCTCGTCAACCTCCGCGGGCGTGGCGACCGTGCGCGCCACTTCTTCGTGCAACAGTGCCCGATAGCGGCTACGAAGGCGATGGATGACCGTCTTTAGCGCCCCGAGGCTTAAACTCAGCGAATCGGCGACTTGTTGGTAAGAAGCATCTTGCCGCCCGAGCAAGAAGCCTTGAAGGGCTTCGAAAAGGTCTCCCTTGCCTCCTGATTGCAGTTCGCCGCGCAACCGCGTAAACGCTACTTCAACGACCGCGGCGGCCCAACGCGCATCGAAGACTTTCTCAGCCGTCATCCCTTCGGGCGCCGCAAGTTGGTAACGATCCTCTGCGGTATCGTCATCTAAAAATACCCATTGGCAGCCGCCGCCACGTTTGGCGGCGCGAGCGCGTTCGGCGGCATGGGCCAGGAAATGGTCCAGCGCGCCGAGCAGGAAGCTGCGGAACCGGCTACGCTGCGGGTCGACCCGGCCCAGGGCGCCTTTCTCCAGCAAGTGGACGAAGAAATCCTGCGTCAAGTCCTGCGCGTCTTGGCGGCCGTAGCCGCGGCGGCGGATGAAGGCGTAAACCGGATAGCAATAAAGACGATAGAGCTCCTCCAAAGCAGCGCGGGCTTCCGCGTCGCCGTCAGCAGAGGCGGCGGCCACCAGTCCCCACTGGGTCGTGCGGAAGTTGGGCCGGCCGCCAGCCGTCGAGTCAAGTATCGGGTCCACCACAGGTGATTTTCCCACAAAGCGCCTCGGGCGCCCAAGGAAAAAGCACTCCACCGGGTAACTGGGCAAGAAGTCACTTCCCATGCAACTTGTGGTAAGTTTTTTTACACTCAAACTATCGCTCCAAGCGTGAGTTTCGCGGCGCCGATCCCTGTGACGTGATGAAGGCTTTTGCGCTGCATACCCCGTAGAAACATTCTTTCTCGCATTTCCTTGAAACTTCCTCCGCCAATTCCGGGAGAACAAGAATGTGCAGACAATATCTCCACGGCACAGGGCCTCTTGAGGCCATGAATTTTGCCCAACCGATCCCCTACCTTCCAAACACTCCGTCTATGAATCCGTCCAGTTTCGAAACTAACCCACCCATTTCACTCGGCAATTCTCTCTTGGGACGAGCCGACGAAGGCCGCCCGCTGCATGCGTTTGGCCACACAGTAGTCGTGCTGCTCGACGGTGAACAAACCGGCGAGAAGTTCACGGCTTTTCTCAATATCAGTCCGCCGGGCTGCGGCCCGGGGCCGCATTACCACGACCGCGAGGACGAATGGTTCTATATCCTCGAAGGCCAGGTTAGTTTTTTAATGAACGGTACCTGGACCGACATGTTACCGGGTACCTGCATATACTCACCCCGCGGAACGGTCCACGCTTTCAAAAATAATACCGATCAGCCTATCCGCGTGTTCATCAATATCGCTCCGGCGGGATTTGAACGATTCTTCGCCGAAGTCGCAGAGGAGTGGGCCCAACCAGAGCGCGACACGAGCCGCATGACGGCCATTTCGAAGAAATACGGAATTCATTCCGTGTGAGGGTGTGTGGACTGGGTTCGCCACGGGCCGATAAGTTATGGAGATTCTCTTCCTTATGAGGCACTATGGCATGGCGACTCGCCGGCTTGATGGACGAGCGTCTTGGGGGTTGCTGTCTTTTTCGCAGTTTAGGCTTGTAGTTGTTTTTGTGCCTCGTGGCGAAGCTTGCTGAGTACGCTGGTAGTCTTAAAAGTGCAGATTTCGGTGAGAGCGTGCGGCCAAGAGCGGTCAGTAAGAAGCTTTTAGCCATTTCCTGTGTGCTTAGGGTGTGTCGTCCCAATACGAATGGCTCTTAAGGGATCAAATATGGTATAAGAGCGATTGCATGGACGAATGGCTACACAACCTTCCGGTTTGGTGGATGGCTTTTGTGGTATTCGCGATAGCCTATCTGGCCACTGGCGGGATTTTCGTGATCATCATGGCGCTTGCAAAGGGCGAGCGGGTGCGCGTCTTCAAAAGCGTGTCTCTGAGCGTGCTGCCACCCTTGGGGATTATTTTCGGCCTGCTGGTCGCATTTAGCGCGGTCCAGGTCTGGAACGACATCGATCGTGCCAAGATGGCGGTCGATCGCGAGGCAAGCGCAATCCGCATGGTGGTATTGCTGGCCACCAGCTTTCCGGGAGAGCCGGAAGCGCAGATTCGCACCCTGATCCGCCGCCATATTGACGAAGCCGTTGTCGCTGAGTGGCCCACGATGGCGAAGCAATCGGCTTCCTTGAAGGTCGCTCCGCCGGCCTTGGCCGAAACATTGCGGTTGGCACTTTCTCTGGCGCCCAAGAGCGAAGGGCAGGTCGCGGCGCAACGTGAAATCGTGACAGGGCTCGAAAATGCGATGGACGCGCGCCGGCAGCGCATTATCCTCAGCCGGTCAAGCGTGAGTTGGGTACAGTGGACCTGCCTGTTCGCGCAGGCCGGTTGTACGCTAATCGCGATCGCTATGGTCCACTGCGACAATCGCGCCGCTGCCGCGATCGCGATGGGCATCTTTGCAACCGGGGTGGCCGTATCCGTGCTACTGATCGTCAGCCACGACCGGCCGTTCAGCGGAGAGATCTCCGTCAAACCCGATGTGCTTCTGCAAGTCAGGCCGGAGTGACCAGTCGATCGACCATAGAGCCGGTCGAGTTCCTACGAGGTATTTCGGGGACAGGACACTAGAGCGAGGCGAATGGTCGCTCTTCCGAAGGGAATGCGAGCTCGACCAGGCTGAGCACTTCAAGAGAATCTTACCCGGATTGGCAATGAGTAGGTCTGAGAGCAGAGAGCGGCATTGAGTCCCTCAAGCAGAGTTTGCCTGAGCTCGACACCTTGCCGCTTGAGAGGCTGCGGAGAACAGCCATGAACAAGATTCCACCGGGATTTACGAACGCGCAAACGTGGCAGCCTTATCGACCAGTTCCGCGCTCGGACGAACACCGGTGTAAAGGACAAACTGTTCGATTGCCTGAAGAACGATCACATCGGCCCCCGTGACAGTTGACTTCCCTAACGAGTTGGCCAACCGAATAAGCGGTGTCTCCGCGGGAAGAGCTACCACATCGAAGACAAATTGAGCGGACCGAACCAAATCCTCCGAAAAAGGTAGTTCATTGGCCTGGGCCCCGCCCGCCATGCCCAGCGGAGTCACATTGACTAACAATTCGCACGCGCTCTCCGCTGGCTCCCTCTTCCAGCGAAAACCATACTGACGGGCCAATGCCTGTCCCGTCGTTTCATTCCTGGCCACGATCAAACCATCGGCAAATCCCGCGTCCCGGAGAGCGCAGGCAACGGCTTTTGCCATCCCACCGCTACCGCGGAGGGTAAAGCTGGCATGGGCGGAAATCCCACTCGATCGAATGAGCTTAGATACAGCCGTGTAATCGGTGTTATACCCCTTCAGATATCCATCGGTATTAACGATCGTATTAACGGACAGAATGCCTTTCGCGGAGGCGTCCAATTCATTCAAATGTTCAATACATCTTTCTTTGAATGGCATCGAAATGGCGCATCCGCGGATTCCAAGCGCACGAACTCCACCAATCGCCGAGGGGAGATCGGTCGTGGTAAATGCCTTATAAATGAAATTGAGACCTAACTCACGGTACAAGAAGTTATGGAATCGGGTTCCAAAATTTCCGGGACGCGCTGCCAGCGACATGCAGAGCTGGGTGTCTTTGTTGAGATAAAGTTCCATTGGCTAAGTCCTTTGCATCTTCTCTTGCGATGGTCCACCGTGATCCCCAGCCCAGCAGCGGATCGCTCACCGTTTGCACGCCTAAGGCACCAGCAGAATCTTTCCAGTAGTCCTGCGCGCCTCAAGATCGCGGTGAGCCTGCGCCGCCTCGGCGAGCGGATACGTATGTTCCAGCCGCAGCTTCAGCGTTCCCTTCGCAACCCCCTGCAGTACCTCACCGGCACGAACCTCTAGTTCTCCTCGACTCGCCGTGTAATCTTTCAAGCTCGGGCGAGTCACGAAGAGCGAACCCAACGCCGTCAGCCTCATTAAATCAAACGGCGGCACCGCCCCACTCGAGCCTCCAAACAGCACCATCATTCCACGAGGCCGCAACACGGAAAGCGACTTCTCAAACGTATTCTTCCCCAC
>Ga0210386_10004318_pt1 | contig 11777 bp, 7 predicted proteins | sample IncBWH32OmetaG_FD_160091 | JGI IMG/M metagenome (GOLD analysis project Ga0210386, IMG submission 160091) | Forest soil microbial communities from Barre Woods Harvard Forest LTER site, Petersham, Massachusetts, United States - Inc-BW-H-32-O ... | reverse complement strand
TCTACTCTGTGGCGCGATCACCAAGAGTTGCAATGTCGATATTTTGTGCGGGTACGTTTTGAACAAGTTTCAGAGCGAACAGGAAAGCCTCATCTTCGAGAGAATCTGTGCGAAGCACTCCACCGTTTCTTCCCTGTAAAATCTTCCCCGGTTGTTACGTAAGTATCGGAAGCTATTCCAAAGATGCTTTGCAGGTCGCCGAACCAAGAATCTCGGCGTAGCCCGGTAGGAGTCGCAAACTGAATCGCAAACACGAATGAAGCAGGGCGAACCAGTGGTTGGTTCGCCCTGCTCGGAGCCGGTTTGGTTAAAGCAAGCTATTGCTGTTGTGAACGCGTCTTGGCTCGGACAGAAGTCTCCGGTGAGGTGACATAGCCGTCCGTGAGCGTTTGGAGGAAGGCAACGATTTCGTCTTCCTCGTCGCTGGTTAATCCCAGGTTGCCCAATTGAGTTGTGTTCAGGGTGGCCGGGTATTCAGGCTCCGGCCAGCAAGTTACCTTCTCGCCGGGTGAACCCTGCGCACAACGCGGCAGCGCCTGCGAGGTGTTATAGAAGTGAACCACTTCCTTCAGGCTCTTTAAGTAGCCGTTGTGCATGTACTCCTTGATGAAGTCCGGGTACGGCCTCTTATCGACATTGCGCAGGGTGGCCGTCTGGAACATTCCATTGAACTCCGGCGCTAGCTGTTTCCACTGCAGCAGGTTTGGATTTTCCGTGAGGCTGCTGAGCACGCCCCCCAGACCGTAGTCCACAAAGTTCAAGCCCATCGGATTTGCCGTATATCCATATTGGTCCGGCTTGTTCTCACAGTAGTACGGCAGAGCAAGATTCTTGGGCAAGCCAATATTGTTTGCCGTGAAATCAGTGAACAGCGGTGCCACATCGGCCGCGGCCTGAGTATTAAGAGTGTTTACGGCGGTGCCGCTCAGATGGCATTGATTGCACATTGCTTTGCCATTGAACAACTGATAGCCGGCCATTTCTTCCGCGGACAAGGTTGCATTGCCGGCGAGATAGGCATCGAACTTTGAAGAGAAAGCACTGACATCGGATGAAGCTTCATACGACGCCATTGAAAGCGTCATGTGTTGAAACGTAGAGTTTGATGTTCCCCGGTCCACCGCACTGAGGTGTACCGGGTAGGGATCGGTCGCAAGTGCCGGACCTGGGTGGGCGCACACAGTGGCAACGTTGCTCGGCCAGGTAATCGCGAATGATTGGGCACCCCAGATGTTTGTGATCAGCGGGGCATACTCACTCTGGGACGCTTTCCAAACCACGCATGCAGTGTCGGGATTTCCCATCTCCACCGGATTAACCGGGGGGCCTTCTGCCTGTTCGGCCGCTGGATTGTCGAGAGTAACACCAGTGGCCCGCATATCCCAGAAGTTGCCGCCGTAGAAACTGTTTTGGGTTGCGTTGTAATGCAGGATCGGGGAGAAGGGAGCGTACGCATAACTTTGGGGATTTCTCGCACTGAAACGATAATTCGGTTCCGGCGGAGTGGCGTTAGTGATAGGAGTACCTCCGGGCTGAGAAGCGGTTGTTGCATTGAAGAAACTCGACTGGCCTCTAAAGCCTGTATACGGCACATGGCAGGTCGCGCACGCAATGTTCTTGAGTGGGGAAAGGTTCGTATCGTAAATCTCGGTCTTACCGAGCAAGGTTATTTTGTGATAAAGGTCCAAGGTCGACGCCTGCGCAACCTGTTGCAGCAACTCTTGTTCAGTGAGCGTGATGAACGCGACTCCGGTCGCAACATCCGGGTCTTCGTGCGCGCCGCCGGGCAGCAGTGAGGCAACGTTCACATTCCCACTACAGATGGCGAATGGCGGAATTGGGGTTGGGGTGGTGGCCTGAGCTGACTTAACTTGCGCCAATCGTTTAACGATGGAAGTGGGCCGGATAGCCATGGAAATGTTCCGGACCAGTTTCGATCTATCTTTTGCATGCACGATGTGATGGGAGAAAGACATGGCGACCGCGATGGTCGCACAGCCTGCGGCCAGTGCCATCAATCCAGTTTGTTTCACAATGAACCTCCCTGAAACGGCTTGGGGTGGGAACGGGAGGAACGGCTCGCTCACGAGAGTCGCAAGCGCACGTGCGCTCTCATAGAACGTGCATTGCTCATCTCGGGGTTGGATATCCCGGGATCAAGCTATCATTTCCTCAAAATGTGGGGTTCGAACGGTCCGTCAAGCGTCTTGCACTAAGAGTCTTGATTGAGAAGCGAGCCCATTGGACTATCACCTCGAAGAGGGTAGGGCCTAGTCGGACGTACCGAAAGATAATGTCCCTTCAAAAGAAAAAAGTCAAGACACGCCGCAAAATTACTTGCCCTTCTTGTCATCGTCAGTCCCTTTTCATCGTCCATTTAAAATTGCTCGGAACGACGGACCTGCTCTATCCATGATGCGCAGTGTGGATGCGCAGTGTGGCGTGTCAAAGCCGGCACCTAAGATATCAATTTTCAGGCCTTTCTGTTTCGCAGAAGGAAACATCTTGTCAAAGCCCGTTCCGGCACGCTAGACGACATCCCGTCTAACTGTCGCAGCTTCCACAAGCAACATCGCTCCGTTGTACCCGCCCCACCTCGACCTCAACCTCAACCCGTCCTTTGGGAAGTCACATCAATGTGGTTTCAAGCGAGCTCTAACAATAAGATAGCGGGGATTGGATACGGAACGAGCCGAGCTAAGCAATACTGACGGTAGCAACGGACTCGTGCACCAGGGGAATCGTGGTTTCCACTTGTGTTCCGAGTAATGGTTTGGAGACGAGAGTTATGGCTCCGCCTACCGCACGGATGCGTTCCCTCATGCTGATCATTCCAAGGCCGGCCTTACGTTCAGGCGCATCTGGATCGAATCCAACACCGTCGTCCGACACGCGTAAAAGGACCGAGCCGCCCGTTCCCAACAACTCGACCTGCACTCTTCGCGCATGGGCATGTTTCGTTATGTTGTGGAGACTCTCCTGGGCCACGCGGAATATGCTTAACGAAATATCAGAATCTATGACCGCCGGAACCTGCCGGTATTGAAAGTCAATTTCAATCTTGCTTTGCTCCGAAACCTCATTGCACAAGCCGCGCAGGGCCGCCACGACGCCAAGATGATCGAGTTTGGATGAGTGAAGCTGATGCGAAAGGCGCTGGATATCCAATGAGAGTGCGTGAGTCTTTCTCCAAAGGCTGTCTATCTGCCTGTTTCCTTCGGGCGATTCTCCTGGAATTGAAGACTTCAGTTGCTGCAACTCGATAGCGAGCATGGCGACTTGCTGGTTAATATCGTCATGCAACTCGCGGGCGATTCGTGACCGCTCCTGCTCCTGGGCATTGATCAAGCGGCCACTCAGTTCCCGGATGGCCTGCTCGTGTCGTTTTCGAAGGGTGATGTCATCATGGGAAATCACGACTCCATTGCCCGATGCCCCAAGCGGAGTCACCGACATCTGGTACCAGCGCACGTCGAATCCCGATTCATAGCCGTATTCCATTTCGAAGTCTTTTATTTTTCCATCATAGACATCCCGAATTCCCTCCAGTGCTGCCGCAACGTCCAGATCGCCTCTTTTCGCCACGGCCCTGCACATTGCCAGATAGTCATCGCCGACGCGGAGGTCTCGTGAGTTTATCCCGTTTATTGCGACGAACTCAGGACCGCGCGTTGTCGCTGCGGCGATTTTTCCCTCGGAGTCGAGCACGGCCAAATGCCCCCTTAACGATTGGAGAATCGATAGGTTCAGTTCGTTGCTCTCGCGCAGGTTGTGCTCTGCCTGCTCCCGCTCCGTCACGTCCCGAATGATCACCGTGAATAGCTTTTCTCCACTGACCTTGATTTGCGATATTGAAGCCTCAATGGGGAACTCCTGCCCGCTTGCCCGCAGCGCAATCAGGGGTCCCAGACCGCCCATCGAGCGATTCGTCTCACCGGATTTCGCGAAGCTGGCGACCACCTCGCGATGATGAGCGCGAAGATGCTCAGGGATGAAGCGCTCGAGCCTTTCCCCTAATGCGTCATCGGCAGTGCACCCAAACATCTTCTCTGCTGTCGCATTGAAAACCACGATCCGCTGCTGTTCGTCTATTGCGATGATCGCGTCCATCGCCGATTCTACGATTCCAGTAAGGCGATCTCGGCTCCCGCTCGCAGACTCTTCCGCGTTCTTTCGATCCAAGGCACTGCTGAAGATATCCACGATCGTGGATAGGGATACAACCAGGTCGGGTTGCCATGATTGTGTGGTTCGAACAGTGGAAAAGCTCATGGCTCCAAACGGCTTCTTGCCGCGCATAAGCGGAAACGCCGCGAATGAGCGAATGCCGTTGTTCTTGAGGTAATCCACCAGCGGCGCCGCATCCGGCGGCAGATCGTCGGGGCCGGCAATCAATATCGGAGTTCCCTGCTGCATTTGCACTACGTTCCATGGGAATTGACGCAAATCGATCGATTGCGAGGGAAGCGAAGAACTCGTCGTGAAGCGAGTACACAACAGCCGGAGTTTTCCCGTCCCGGCTGAGAATTCGAACAGGTTTATCCGATCCAGGTCGAAAAACTCGAGCACCTCTTGAAACAAAATCTCAATCTCGTTATTGACCAACTCTGCTGGGAGATTAATGAAAGCAGCGGCGCAATGTGCGATGAGCGCCTCCACTTTCTGTCGGTACGCGAGGTTCCTGGCTTGCCGCCTCAGGGTCATCGTTAACCTGATCAGAGTCGCAATGAGAACTGCTTCAAGAATCATGAGGCCGATCAGCCCAATGATGCGCCACTTGTAGAGTTCCCAAACCGAAAATTCCCGATTAATCACGGTGCTGCCCGCAGGGACTTTATCCATAGAGATGCCCCAGCGTCTCAATTGCGCCCAGTCGAACTCGTTTATCGAGATGTCGCCGGTGATCTCTGGAATCGTGCCCGGATCCGCTCCTCGGACAACTCGCACGACGAGGTTCCCGAATAACGCGCCGTTCGCTTCAAGGTCAATGAGACTTCCACCAACAATTCCCCTTCCCATTTCGGTATCGAACCAGCCGTAAATAGGTCGGTTTGTATTGACCGAGAACCTCGGAAGGATGCGCGCGGGCGAAAAAGTCTCGCCGGTAGAGTCTCCGTAATAGCAGACAAATACTGAGATCGCGTCGGGCGGCAAAGCCGCCACTGTTTTAAGGCTCTCAGAGAGGGTCCCGGGAGCAAGCACCCGTAGATCGGCTCGTTTGTTCTTCTTCTCCAACAACTCTTGCGCGTTGACAAGCGCAAGTTGGGCAGTTCCACGATCCACTCCAGTAGAGCCCGCAATCAGCAATACATGGCGGACTTCGGGATTCTGCGATAGAGCGAGTGCCACCGTCGGTCCAGCGTTTACCGGCATCACCATCCCCGTCGCCCCCGGGATAGGTTGCTGCGGTGTACTTCCAATACTTAGGTAGAGGAGTTTGGCGCGAGGAAAGAGCGCGCCGAGCCTGGTCTGGACGAATTGAATCGGATACTCGCCGATGGGTACAACAATATCGATTCCGCGGTGCGAGTACTTTCTGAGCAGAAGCTGCTCCATCGCGACCACAAAAGAGGGACTCTGACCTAGCCCCTCCTCATCAAAAGACTCTGTGTAGATCGTGACTGGGACATCCAGTTCCTGCTCCATTGTTCTTCGGACGCCGACCTGAAACCTCTCCAGGGCAAGAGAATCTCTTTCTCCGTGGTACAGCATCAGAACCCTGACCTGCCGAGCCGGCGTTGAACACCACGATGAAGAGGATGCAAGAAGCAGGAAGGCTAATAAGAGCCCGCGAGAAAAGTTTCGCCCGTTGCCGCTGATCGGGCGAAGGCAAAACACCATCGTGTTACACAGCCCAACTTGGAAGATGATATTCATTGCAACCTACGCTTGTGTATCAAGGGTTTGAAGTTGAGAGTCCCGCTGCTCAGCGTCTTCCAAGTGCGTCATCCCAGCTGCGTTACGGTCGGTGTTGGACTTGAAGGTAATTTGAGAAGAACATTATCTACGATTGCAGTCCCCAATGCGTATTAATTGTGATCTCAAGCCACGGATTCTTGGCCTAACTACTAGACAACACACCGATTCCCAACCTATCGCATTTGAGCAGGAAGGCTGACTTCTCTCTCAAACCGCTCCATTCGGCATTTTGGCAATCATTTGAGACACAATGACAATGAGAAGATGCCCGCAACTACCTATTGTCAATTCTTACAGGGTTAATTCGAAATCCAACAAGATTAATTGATCGATTGATCGCAAGATGACAAACCTGGAGCAGCCGGTTTTAGGTCAAGGTTCATATCTCGACTAACTGAATCCAAGGTTTCTAAGAAACGGTAGTTCTGACAGTAGACGCGAAATGAATGCGAGGTTAATGTCCTTACATAGTCAAGAAAAGGTGCTTGGTTTATCGAGGAAACGCACGTGCTCGATGCTCGCTTTAAATTGGTGATGGAGATGGACTCCTTCGAGAGTCGAGGTCATGGGGGGCCGCGCATTCGCATTTTGCTCGTGGACGATAGTACGGAGATTCTGGACCACCTCAGCAGCATGCTGCAGCCTGAATACGAGGTTGTGGGCAAGATTGCTGACGGAAATCTGGTCTGTTCCGGAGTCGCTCGCCTAAACCCCGATATCGTCATTCTTGACATCTCGATGGGAGAGCGCAGCGGTATTGAAATTGCCCTGCGACTGCGCGAGCAGGGTTACTCAAAAGAGATCATATTCCTCACTGTGCATGAAGATCCTGACTTTGTGACGGCTGCTATAGGCGCCGGAGGTCGGGCCTACGTAACCAAACCGCGGATGACCGAGGACCTTAGTTTGGCAGTTAAAGCCGTACTGTCACACCGCGTCTTTATCTCTTCCCCCTTGAAATGGGAATGAGCCTGCAAGAGGTTTGACGCCCCGAGCGTTCAGGCCACACTGCATCTTTCGCCCGACGGCGCTAATTTCGCGGCGCCACAATCTGCTCTTGAATTGCAAATTGGATCAAATCCGCGTTTGTCTGCAGGCCGAGACGCTCCATCAACTTGTATTTGTGGAATGCAACCGTGCGAGGAGTCAGCGTGAGGACATACGCGATTTCTTTCATCGTTCTTCCTTCTGCTAACAACTTAAGAACTTCACGCTGCCGAATCGTGAGATTCTCCCGGCTTAGGTGCGAACCGCCTGTCTCGAGAGATGAGCCGGCAACGGCTTTCATGATCGAAGCGGAGATATAGCGCTGGCCTTTCAGAACATCGCGGACCGCTGTCAAGAGTTCCGATTCAAATGATGTTTTCAGCAGATATCCTGAGACCCCGCCTCGAAGCGCTTCAGCCGCAATGCTGATATCAACGGCCGTCGTCAGGTACACGATCCGGACCATTCGAGTTAATTTCTTGATGCGCCCGCGAGTCTCCAATCCGCTCGTAGAACTCTCGCCAACGTCAAAAATGATAACGTCCGGCTTAAGTTCGGGAACCGCGGCTAAAAGCGTCGGCTCATCAGCGATGACGCCGACCACCTGAAACTCCGGCTGCAGGATCCTTACGTACTCCTTTGAATGGATGATCTGATCGCTGGAGATCAGGACCCGCGGCCACTTTACGGGACTCATTTCGAACTCCTTGCACCGGTCGCACGAACCCGTTGCACGTCAATGAATGGCAGCGATCTATCGCTACCGCACCGTCACACGGCGTGTTCCCCTCGAGGCAGCGAGAACTCCGATACGACTTCTATTTCCTCCCCTAAGACTTGACCGCCTTTCTGCGCCGCGCTTTACGGCGCGAAATCCTTGCATCCCAGGCCAAAACCGACAGCATCCAACCGGCCTCTCAGCGAGGGGCAATTCACGCCCTGAAAAGGATGCTATCCATGCTCTTGCGCAGTGCCTACTGTCAAAATGAACAGGATTTGATCTTTCTTCCAGTCGTTTGGCAAAGAACGTGCGCAACTGATCGCTTCTAGACCGCTGACTGCAGCCGCGAAGTGTCAAATACCACTTGATCCTGCCACCAAAGCTGCTCAAAGAATGTACAGGAAAGATCGACGTTCCGGTTCCGATCCGAAGACGAAGACGTGACCTGCACGATGTCTCCGATACTGCGCTTTCCATCAATTGCGTCGAAAAGTCGCTTTTGTGTTGCATCGACTGGCAGAAAGAGGTCTCTGAACGTGTGGGCCCGATTGATCAGAACTGCGGCGCTTCCAGGCGGTAGCCGGTCGAGCACACACACCGTACCTTCGATTCGAATAGGGACATACTCAAGCCAGCCATCCCGCGAGAAATCGATCCGCTGGCGTGCAGCCGAGCTTTCGCCCCGATACGCGACTCCACTATGGCGAACCATTGTGCCCCTGAAAAGCTCGACAGCTGCATAAATCGCTTCGGAAGAGAGTCTTGCCAGCCGCTCCGCCTGGGGAAGACTGGCAACGACGCCGCACTTTGAACTGTAGGGCGCTTGCCGGATCCAGCGCCCGAATGTCAGGCCGGATCTCCTGAGAAAATCAAAGAACTGCGGTACTGCATACGCCCTGTCTTGAGGATGCAGGAGAGCATCGGCAAGTTCCCCTTCATCACCGAAATCCGGCGCCAAACGCAAGATCGATTCGAGAGGATGTCCTGGAGGCAACACCTTGAGCGCAGCCACAAGATCCCGAATCGCTTCTTCCGATGCGGTGATACCGAGCCTTCTGCAAAAATCCTGCAACATATATATCCCGGTTCGCCCATAAGGTGCGTATACCATAATGTGCATCGCTCCACCTGGATTGAGCACGCTCCGCAAGGCTCTGAGCCCCGCATCGGGATCGGCAAGATGGTGCAGAACTCCAGTGCAGACAATCTGATCGAAGCTCTTCCCCAACTCGGCAGCCTGCTCCACCGGCAGTTGCTGCAGCTCAAGATTGCCGAGGTTGTATTTGTACTTAAGGTTCTCTGTTCTGCTCAGGCTTGTCGCGCTGAAATCAATGCCGGTAACTTGGGCCTGAGGCCAGCGCATCGCATACTTCGCCGCCTGCGACGTTCCACAGCCAGCAACGAGAATCGAAAAATCTTCTCGATAAAACTGAGAAGGCCAAAACAGATGAAAGTCCGCCATGCGTTTCTGACGATCATTCCAAAAGCTTCCGTAACTATCGAGGTCATCGACCGGACGAGGATAAGGAAACCGATCATAGAAGTTCTGGACTTCCTGGGACACGCCAAGGCTAGCCAATTCAGTTTCGGGGTGTTTGCTGATCATCATGCGTGGCCTGTTTAGGCGATTTGTTCCAGTGAGCAGGCTAGTTGGATTCCAGCGCTATGGAAACTGTCAAAAGATACAGTGCCATCTTGTCGTTGTCCTATCGGCGAAGCCCAACCGGCTTCCCGATGGCGATGCCCGCAACAACGGAAGCCAATCGTTTGCAATTCGAGGTTCGCTGTAACTACTGACAGTTTTAATCGCTTGCCATACGTGATGCACTAGCGGACGAGCGCCAAAGGCTTTTTGGCGAATTGCCTGAGAGAACGGGACAGGGGTGTCCAAGCTACCCTAAGGAACTGGATTGGTGAGAGGAACTATGAACAGTAGAGCCCAGCACAGCATGAGTATCGCACTAACGTCCCTTTTGGCTTTTGGGGCAATTGCGGGATTCGTTAGAATTGCAAATGCGCAAAGCCCCGAATTGCAGCAGCGCGTCGCAGAAGTGAAAGCAGCGTCTGCCCAGAACAAGCAAGCTCTCATGTCATTTAATTGGACGGAGACAGTAACAATCAGCCTGAAAGGCGAAGTGAAGAAAGTTCAGCACTACCAGGTGCGTCTTGGACCGGATGGAAAGTCACAGAAGACATCTTTGGATCCACCGGCCGATGCTGCTCCAAGCGGTGGACGTTTGAAGCAGCACGTAGTCGCGAAGAAGAAGGAAGAGTACTCAGATTACGCAGAATCGATGAAAGCGCTGGCGCAGCAGTATGTGCCACCGGATGGAGCCCAGCTGCAGCAAGCTTACGCCCAGGGGAATATCACCTTGGGAACTGCCGCAGGCAATCCGAATGCGATTCAACTCGTAATTCATAATTACGTGAAACCGCAGGACTCCATGACATTGGTCTTCGACAAAGCACAGAAAGCGCTTCTTGGCGTCCAGATTGCCACCTACATGGACGATCCTAAGGACGCTATGACCTTAGCTGTGCAGTTTAGCCAGATTCCGGGGGGACCAAATCACGTCGCCAGCGTGGATATGAACGGCGTCAGCAAGCAGTTGAACATCGCCACTCAGAATTCCAACTATCAGCATAACTAGCTATCTCCTTGGCTTGCCGAAATCACCCAGCGATCGGCAGGCAATCGTCCCTCCCCAAAACGGCCAAGACGCCATCCCGGAACTCTCCGGGATGGCGTCTTCTGCGAGTGCGGCTGCTGGTCGGGTTTCAGCCGGTCGAAAACAAGACAATGCCGGAGTAAATTGAGGGTCTACTCCAGCTGGGTTTCTCCAAGGTCGGGTTTTGCTTTGCAGTCGCCGGGAGGGCTAAGCTCTGCAGGACTCTCATCTAAGAAGGAAGAACCGGAACACGAAACCACGGAAGCTCCGATTTACTCTTGAACCAGATTCCAGGTGTTATCGGGATCGAACGCGTTCATCCCTGTTGCCGTCTCAGTAGTAGTTTTTCCCAGGTCCTTCTGGAGTGGTACGCCATCCTGGTTGACGATGAATGTCATGATACCCGTGTTGCCGTATTCAGCTGGATAAGCAACAAATGCAAATCCGCCGACCATCTTCCCATCGACCATATAGTCTTTCGCTCCGCCTGGGGTATTACTGGTCTGCTTATTCAGAATACGGAAAAAATAGCCGTGGAAAGGCACGTGCGCATCCTGCTTCACTGCATATCCATCTGCGGTTGCGAACGCTGCCAGCGGCCCGAGCGGGCTTTGACCCTGCCCCGCGGCTGAATCCCAATACAATCCGTTCTGTTTTCCAGGATCGCTGATGAACTTCTGAGCGAACTGCTTCGTCGTTGAGCCATCGCGAGCTTGGGAATCGTACTCGTATTGTGCATCGACCAGCGCGAGACAGACATCGATGACTGCCAGCTCATTCCGTCCGACACGACGCCTCAATATCTCCTCTTCGCCGGCACCAGCGTCAAAGAACCATTGGCCCGTGGCTGTCTTCCTCAAAGGGATGGGGAACGGAAAATTATCTGCTCCGATCAACAGAATTTGCGACCCGTCAGGCATTTTGCGCCAGCGGTGCATTTTGCCATAGCCCTGGACATAGGCATCAACCGCAGCCTTGTCTTGCACGCTGTCGCCGGAGTAGATGATCTTCTTCGAATCGGGGCCGAAAATTGCCAGCACCCCGTCTTGATCCCCTGACTTTGCCGCCTGCAACAGCGCATTGCCCGCATCGTCGGGAGTAGCAAAAACTTTGTACGAGGGCTTATCTGCCGCTTTGCAGCCAACAAACAAGACGATCAGGCCCAGGACGATTATCCCGATCGGGAAAAACTCTTTGCGTATCTTAAGCAACATACCAAATCTCCAATACTTCGCCTGTTAGAACCCGCTAACTCGGAAACTTCGTTCTGTAACTCGAGGATTGCGTTTCGTCAACGACGGAAACCTCCACCACCACCGCTGCGGCCACCCCAACCCCCGCCACCGCCCATGCTTGACGAACCGCGAGCGCTTTCCGATCTGGATCCCCACCCACCCCCGCCGCCGCCACCAAAAGCAGATGATCCGCTCTTCTCCTGGCTCCCGTAGCCCTTGGAAGCAGCGCTGCTACCCGAATAGCTT
>Ga0210386_10004317_pt1 | contig 11778 bp, 13 predicted proteins | sample IncBWH32OmetaG_FD_160091 | JGI IMG/M metagenome (GOLD analysis project Ga0210386, IMG submission 160091) | Forest soil microbial communities from Barre Woods Harvard Forest LTER site, Petersham, Massachusetts, United States - Inc-BW-H-32-O ... | reverse complement strand
TATTTTTAATTTTGTAAGCTGACCTGAAGAATTGATTGAATTTTCCATGATAAGATATTTTTAATGTTAGTTAATTGCACAACGATCTATTTTTATTTAACAGATAATCGGATCGTTACTTACTATAAATTGAAAATAATCTTATAGGAACAGGCTTCAGATTATAAGCTACTCTAGGAAAGAGTAGCCAAAATAATCCTACATTGAATAATTGCTTTTTCATGTAATTTTGGTTTGGTTTTAGGTGAACACATTTATTTAAAACTAGAAGTCCGTTCAGGTTGCACCCTGGCGGGCTTTATTTATGCATATGCTTCTTCTCTATCATCGTCTTCGGTAAAGCCGATATACACGTAACCATTTTCTACTTTTACCGGATAAGTCATGAGACTGCATTCATCTTCATCATTGATGCAATGACCATCGATAAGAGAGAATGTTTTTTTATGAAACGGACAAGCCACTTTAGGTTCTTCATTTTGTGTACCAATAATGCCACGACTTAAGGCCATCTGCTGACGATGTGGACATTCATTTTGCGTAGCATACCACTCTCCTCTTCTTGAGAAATGAAATAAGGCAACTTGTTTATCATTGTATTTTACACATACGCCTCCATTTACAGGAACGTCGATAGCGTTACATGCCTTGAACCAGCTTATTACTTTTGTTTCTATCATGATGTTTAGTTTTATTATGATTAGTATAAATATTATTTCCAATCCTTCACCTTCTTCTGCTCACGCATATCTTCAAAAACTACAGTTGGATCTTTTTCTTCCGGCGCATTTACAAAATGGTTAAATCTCTTTCTGATAGCAGGGTTTTCGACAGCTTCTTTCCATTCGCATTTATAGCTTTTTACAAACGCATCCATATCTGCTTCTAATTGTTCGTTGATACCAAGACTATCATTCACTATAACATTTCTTAAATAATCAATCCCACCATCCATCTTATTTAACCAGGTAGCTGTTCGCGTTAGTGGATCAGCTGTTCTTATATAGAACATTAAAAAGCGGTCGATATATTTTATACAGGTATCGCTGTCAAGATCTGTAGCTAATAGTAAAGCGTGTTGCGGTTTGCTTCCACCATTACCACATACATAAAGGTTCCAGCCTTTTTCCGTTGCGATAATGCCAAAATCTTTGCTCTGTGCTTCAGCGCATTCACGAATACAACCGCTAACACCACCTTTTAATTTATGCGGAGATCGTAAACCTCTGTAACGTTCTTCAATACGGATAGCGAAACTAACGCTGTCGTGTAACCCAAAACGGCACCAGGTACTACCCACGCAGCTTTTCACTGTACGCAAAGATTTTCCATATGCATGGCCACTTTCAAAGCCTGCTTCAATTAATTCTTCCCATATTTTTGGAAGGTCGCTTAAATGTGCTCCAAACAGATCGATGCGTTGTCCGCCGGTAATTTTTGTATATAGATTATATTTTTTTGCAACGGATCCAATCACGATCAATTTATCAGGAGTGATTTCTCCACCAGCAATTCTAGGAACAACAGAGTATGTTCCGCCCTTTTGTATATTGGCAAGAAAACGATCGTTACTATCCTGTGCTGTATCATTCCCTTTTACCAAAATCATCTCATTCCATAAACTAGCAATGATAGAGGCTACGGGAGGTTTGCATAATTCACAACCATCTCCATTGCCTAACTTATTAAGCACATCATCAAAAGTTTTTAATTCATGCATTTTTATCAGGTCAAATAATTCTTGTCTTGAATAATTAAAATGCTCGCATAAAACGTTGCGCACATATTTGCCCTGTGCTTTCATGGTGTGTAGCATCAGATCTTTCACCATTGGTACACAGCCACCACAACCTGTCCCCGCCTTTGTACATTTTTTTATAGCATCTACTGTTTCGCAACCATGCATTGTTACTGCTTCACAGATACCAATTTTAGTAATGCTTTCACAACTACATACGACTGCTTCATCCGGCAAACTCAACACACCTGCTCCACCATCACCTTCACCACCTCGTGATCCTAAAATCACATCTTCAGGATTTGGTGGCAGTACCACTTTATTTTTTGTTGTCTGCAATAACATATTATAGGCTTCCGCATCACCGATCAATATGCCGCCTAATAAATATTTTCCATCTTCCGTAATGTTGATGCGTTTGTAAATACCTTTCATTGTATCTTCAAAAACAACAGTGCGACATTCGTGAGATGCAACAAACGGATCTCCAAAACTGGCGACATCAACACCGATCAGTTTTAATTTAGTACTCATATCAAAACCGGTGAAAGCCTTGTCTTCATTTACTAAATTGCTTGCTACTACTTCTGCCATTTCATAACCCGGTGCAACTAAACCATATATCATTCCATGATACAAAGCACATTCACCTATTGCATAAATAGCAGGATCTGTTGTCTGCAATTTTTCATTAACAACAATACCACCACGATGACCAACTTCCAATCCGCATAGTTTTGCTAGTTCATCTCTTGGTTTTATTCCCGCAGAAATTACCAGCATGTCGACATCAATTTTTGTATCATCGGTAAACTGCATTCCTGTTATACTATCTTCTCCTAAAATTTCAGAAGTGTTTTTATTAGTACTGATCTTTAAACCCAAAGACGCTAATTTGTTTTCCAGGATGCGTGAACCTGTATCATCAATTTGACGAGGCATTAACCTGTGTGCAAATTCAATCACTGTTGTATCCGTAATACCAAGATCCAGCATTGCTTTGGCTGCTTCTAGACCTAACAAGCCGCCGCCGATCACTACTCCTTTTTTTGCGTGCTTACCATGAGCCTGCATCAATTCCAGATCTTCAATCGTTCTATATATGAATACACCTTTTTTATCTACACCGGGAATTGGCGGAACAAATGCAGAAGATCCAGTAGCCAAAATCAGTACATCATAACTTTCAGTGATTCCTTTATAAGAATGTACAGTTTTAGTTTGTCTGTCAATACTTTGAACCGGATCACCCAAATGCAATTTGATCCCATTTTCTTCATACCATGTTTTAGAAGACATAGACAAATCTTCAGCAGACTTGCCTGCAAAAAATTCACTAAGGTGCACACGGTCATATGCCCTGCGAATCTCTTCACCAAACACAACTACCTCAAATTCTTCTGCTGAAGACTTGGCTATTAATTTTTCGCAAAACTTATAACCTACCATTCCATTACCAATAATTACAACTTTCATACTTTGTTATTTTATTGAATTATAAATAATAACAATATATTTATTTATCAAATATTAATTATTAATATATAATACTTTATAGTATAAAAATATTTTTATATCGTAAAAAATATTGTTTATATCATAAATGTAGGAAATAATTATTTATATTTGACATTATTAAATAAAATATTATTACATAATTAAATTAATAATATGAATAAGAGAGAAAACAAAAAGCTACTGTCTTTAGTTGGCGGCGGACCTGGAGATCCTGAATTAATAACTATAAAAGCTATAAAAGCAATAGAAAAGGCTGATGTAATTCTCTATGATGCACTTATAAATGATGATTTATTAAAATATGCATCAAAAAATGCTATCATAAGGTTTGTTGGGAAGCGATACGGCTGTCATGCGCTTTCACAAAAAGAAATAAATTATTTAATTATTAAATATGTTAATTTTCATGGACATGTAGTACGCTTAAAAGGCGGCGATCCATTTGTATTTGGCCGTGCGCAGGAAGAAATTGGAGCTGCACGTAATGCAGGAATTGAAGTAGAAGTGATACCTGGCATATCCAGTGCGCTTGCAGTACCAGCTTCACAAATGATACCACTTACTTGTCGTGGTATTAATGAAAGTTTTTGGATAACAACCGGCACCACACAATCAGGAAACATCTCCGCAGATATAAACTTAGCGGCACAATCATCAGCAACAGTGATCATATTAATGGCCATGAGCAAGCTAGAAGCTATCATGGAAATATTTTCTGTACATGGTAAGAGCGAAACACCTGTTGCTATTATACAAGATGGCACCACCAAAAAAGAAAAAATAGTAATAGGTAAAGTGAAAAATATTTTCTTCAAATCGCAATATGCAGCGATCAGTAATCCGGCAATTATTATTGTTGGTGAAGTGGTTAATCTGCATGCCTCTATTGTAAAAGAGTGCATCAAAGAAAACACTACAAACAAATCCATACTTCAACCAAAATCATAATGACCTTCTTAATGATATTAGTCAGCAACTTTTTATTTAAATCGTTATTCATTTAAAAGAATAACGAACATTTTTTCACATTAAAAACTAAAACAGATGAAGAATCAAAAGACAGACACAGCAGTAACGTTGCACATTTCATCACTTAACTACAAATCATGTAAACTCAGTATTACACAATTAATAAAAAAAGGAGTTATTCTTTCTTTATTAATAACACTACTAAGTATTGGTGCATTTGCTCAAACTGATATAACACCTGCTTCACCTCCTAAAACAATATATCCTAAAACAGTTGGATACTTTAGTTTTATATTGCCCATTGTTACTATTAATAAAAGTGAGACCACTAATGATTTCTCCAATTTCAATAATGGATTTTCGATTGGATTTCCTGTAGGCATGAATATCTTGTATAGCGACAAGTTCGGTTTTAGCTTTGAGTTTACACCAACTATAGAATCGGGAAGCGGAAGTACCAAAACTAGTAAGATCTTATTTGATCCTGGTCCAATGTTCAGATTTACAAATGGATGGACTTTTATACCTCGTCTTGCTTTTGAAACAGCTGGTCGTTATGGTTTTACTCCAGTTATCAATAAGACAATTGTGCGCACCAAAGCTTTCAACTTATTTATAGCAGCTTCTGCACCTGTTAGGTTTGGTAATAGTGAGTTACCATCAATTGGCGGAAATTTTCAATTTGGAATAACGCTTAATTAAGTTACCTGAAAAATAGAATGAATAACTGAGACGTAACATATTTTATAAATTACGTCTCAGTTTCTTTAGTAAAGTGTAATAATTTATTGGTATCTACAATGGAAATATTTTTACCCGATAGTTTTAAAATATTCTCCTGAGTGAAATCATTGATGATCCTGAAAACAGTTTCGTAAGTAGTTCCTGCAAAAGATGCAAGGTCCTGCCTACTTAAAGTAATATTAATAAATCCTTCTTCATCTATACCAAATTTATCATGAAGTGTTAACAGAGATTGTGCCACACGGCCTTTAACGGACATGTGTGCAAGGTTACGCATATTTCTTTCTGACTCTTTTAGTTCTCTTGCATAGAACATCAATAACTGAAACGTAAAATCAAGATTAATCTTTAAAGACGATTGGAAGAACTCTAGATCAATGGCACATACTGTTACTGGTTCGATAGCTGTGGCCGACGCAGGATAAATATTATCAATACCCAAACCTCTATGTCCTACAATATCGCCACTTTTAGCAAAACGTAAAATAAGTTCTTTTTCCTTTCCCCATTGCTTATGGACTTTTACAGTACCGGAATAAATAAAATAAATGTCCGTCATGTTAGTCCCTTCTGTAAAAAGTCTTTCGCCTTTTTTTACATGCAGGCTCTTTCTATGCGCATCAACAGCAGGTAACCATTCTTTTAAACATAGCTTACACAATGGGCAGGTTTTTAAATCACAATCATTTTTATTCTTTTTCATGAAATAAGAGATTTAGAAAATAATCTTTTCAGTTTGTTGTGCTAAAAATTTATGAAATTTTATAGATAAAGAATTAAAAATATTGATCAACTCTTCTCCTTTTTCGGTAACGATAGCATTCCCGCCCCCTTTACCTCCTCTGGTAGAAATAACCAAAGGTACTTTTGCATTATTATTCATTTCGTCTATCAGCTGCCACGCTTGTCTGTAAGACATTTTCATGGCCAATGCTGCCTGACGTATCGAACCTAATTTCTGTATTTTCTCTAAAAGCTCTATCCTACCCTTCCCTACTAACTTTCCTTTGGTTGAGTTGATCCAAAATCTCCCATCAATCTCTAACTTGAGCGTTCTTTTTTTAGCAGCCATTATTATATTATTTTATCAGACTAAATCTTCAGGGGAATTATAATTGCTAAAATATTTTTCCCAGCCACCTGGGAGAGATAAATATTTTGTGTTTAAAGACTCCAATACATACATCATACTATGCTTTTTCAATCGTTGCTGTTGATATAAAGTATATATGTATTTTAATCCTTTTGATAAATAAACACCGCATAAAGGTTCTACTGTTTGTTCATTTTTGAACACAAGAGCTTCGTTTTCATTATTATTTGCAATAGCTTTCTTATAAAGATCTTCTACTACTAATGTTTGCATAGCAAGCATGTCACATGCTAACACAAATAAATCGTCTGAAGGAACTACATTATAAACAGATAATATTCCACGCAAAGGACCTCCTATATTTAGTTTATTATCATCTTCAATAAGTAAAGACTGATCAAAAATATCCCTGTAACTATTTTGCTGTTGCTGATTAACAGATAATACAACAGGAATATTCAAAGAACTTAATTTATTAAAAGCCAGTTGTGCCCAGGAAGATTTTTCCTTTTGAAGCATTCCTTTATCGGTGCCCATTCTGATACTTTGTCCTCCGCATAGGATTACACCTGTCATAATTTATTTTTTGTCTGAATTTGGATTTGGGACGCTTGGATGGATTTATTGGATTTTAAAAATCCGCAAATCTTTATAATCCCCCAAATCCACCTTCAGAGATTCTTAATCGTTTCCATGTCGCATTCCTTCTGCCACTTTAAAAATATGAATGATGTAAGGAAACAATGCATCCATTGTTTCTTCTGCACCTCTCGTCGATCCTGGCAATGTTAGTACCAATGTTTTGTTAATGAAACCCGCTACACCACGGGATAACATAGCGTAGGGAGTGCGTTGTTGTCCATAATTTCGTGCCGCTTCCATAATGCCTGGTATTTCTCTATCAAATAATGGAGTGATAGCTTCAGGTGTTATATCTCTTGCTGATAAACCCGTACCTCCTGTGAAAATAACAAGATCATACCCTTCATTACTTAATTGTTTTGCTTTATCCTGTATTTGTTCAAACTCATCTGGAATGACAACATATAAAGCTGTCTTTAATTTTTGCCGTTGCAATTTTTGTACGATTGCTTTACCTGCTGAGTCTTGTTTACTACCGCTGGCAACACTATCAGAACAAACGATCACAGAACAACGAAGTCCATTTACAGACTGATCATTATATTGCGATTTACCACCCTTCTTACTTACTAATTTTATTGTTGAAATTTCAATCTCCTTATCTATTGGTTTCAGCATATCATACATCGTTAATGCAACAACAGATGCACCATGCATCGCCTCAACCTCTACTCCTGTTTTATAAATGGTATGAACCTCAACATTGATCATTATTTGTAGACCTTCGACTAAATAAGTAATAGCTGCATATTCAATTGGTAACGGATGACAATCAGGAATTACATCGCTAGTTTTTTTCACCGCCAACAAACCCGCAGCACGCGAAAATTCAAACACATCCCCTTTAGGTACTTTTTTATTTTGCACAGCATCAATCGTTTCTTGTTTGGAAACTTTTACAATAGCCGTTGCCACTGCTTTACGTAAACTACTCACTTTATGTGTAATATCAACCATGCTATCTATTTTGTTTCCATTGATGTGTATCGTCTTCAAATATTTCTTTACCCCAGACAGGTAGTTCGGATTTTATTCTTTCTGCCACTTCCTCGCAGGCATCAATAGCTGCTTTGCGATGAGGTGAAGATGTGAATACGAACAAACAAATTTCACCGGCAGCAACAGTACCCAGACTATGATAAATATGCATACAGGTCAATGGATATTTTGCAAAGATCTCTTCACGTATCTCGTGCATTTTTTGCAGTGCCATTTCTTCGTATGTGGTGTATTCTATCGCTGCTACTTTTTTATCATTAATTATATCAGTCCTCACTTGTCCTAAAAAAATACTATGCGCACCAATGGTAGTCTTGGGTTGGTGCTTTTGAATACTATCTCCAATAAAGGAAGAAGCAATGGCACCTTGGACAAATATGTTTGCTATTTTTTTATCCGACATTTTCTGCGTGGTGCTTTTTCCAGTTAACAATTCCTCCGTTCAGGCTATATATTTTTTTCGTTGTGCCAAAGTGATCAAACAATTGTTGCGCCGCTTGCGCACTTCTTCTACCCGTCTGACAAAATATTACAATTACCTCATTCGTCAAATCATCAAACGATTGCGGCAATTGAGCCAAAGGAATATTGATATTTTTAAAACCATTTATTAAAGGCAGTTCTCCTTTTTCGCGCACATCAATAATTTGTGTGTTGGCATCAGTCAATAAATTACCAAATTCAGTTGGTTTAATATTAAATGAAGTCGTTTTTTTTGTTGAACAGAAAAATTCATAATCCATCGCGGCAAATGCATCTTCATCTTTCGGAATAAATGAATTTGTTTCAGGCCGTGACGAAATAGTAAACTGATGTGATTGATTGGTTAATGCATTGTAGGTTAACAAAGTATTTATCACTGGTGTGCCAATACCTGTAATTAATTTGATCGTTTCATTCGCTAACATTGCTCCGATGATACCGGGCAAAACACCTAATACGCCTGCTTCTTCACAGTTTAAAATTGTATTATCAGGTGAAGAAAACAGATCACGATAATTGACCTTATTTTCTCCATGATTAAATATAGCCACCTGTCCTTCAAATTGAGAAATACCGCCATACACCAGTGTTTTATTTAATAAAACACAAGCATCATTAATTAAATAACGGGTGGCAAAATTATCTGTTCCATCAATCACAATATCATACGGTATAATAATTTCTATGGCGTTCTGATTGGTTAGCCTAGTGTTGTAAGGAATAATATCAATATCAAAATTTAATTGCTCCAATGCAAAAGCAGCCATCACAACTTTTGATGAACCTATATCATTCGTCGTATATAATATCTGACGATGCAGATTATCTAATGAAACAATATCATCATCCACAATACCAATTGTTCCAACACCTGCAGCCGTTAGATATTGCAAAGCAGGACATCCCAATCCACCCGCACCAATCACCAACACTTTCGCATCCTGTAATTTTTGCTGACCTGCTTCTCCAAAACCTTTTAGCAGAAGCTGTCGCTGGTATCGTTCAAAATTTTCACCCATGTAATTATCCTCCTGAAAACGGCGGCATTATTGCTACCACATCATTATCATTCAACATTGTATTTTTTGTAATCATATTTTTATTAACTGCTATTGCATATTTAATTTTTGCTATCGCAGGATATATCTTATTCAAATGAACAGTCAATTTATCTGTATCACTGATATCTTTTATTACAAGATTATCTTTTGCAATGATCTCTGTCAACTGTCCGAATATAAAAATATTTACCTGCATCAAATATTTATTAAATGTACTTCTACAATCTCGCCTGCTACATATGCCTTCTCTTCTTCGGATAAACAGATCAGACAATTAGCTCTGGCAAAAGAACTTAAACGAAATGACTCTTGTCCATCCAGTAGATCCACTTCATTTTCATTACAAATTCCTTTTAAAAAATTAGTAAAAATTCCTTTTTTATAATATGGTTTTGCCAATGGTAAATGAATAGTTTTAATCATGGTCTGTAGCATTGATAATTTTTCCAATGCAGGAATTACATATTCATAAAAACAAGTTAACACCGATGAAGGATTGCCCGGCAGACCAAACACTACTTTATTTTCCTTCTTTCCAAAAAATAAGGGCTTGCCTGGTTTCTGTTTTATTTTATGAAACAGTTGCTGAACACCACACAGTGTTGCAGCTTCCACAACAAAATCATAATCGCCTACACTAACTCCACCTGTCAATAAAACAATATCACTATTTTGTAAAGCTGTTTGCAATACATTTTGCAGTGTTGGTAAATCATCTGCAGCTTTTACAACAGTTATATTATTGATATGCAATTGTTGTAGAATTGCTGTCAGCATTAATGAATTCGATTCGTACACTTGTCCGGGTTTTAATGCGACACCCGGTTCTTGTAATTCATTACCCGTAACAATAATTGTTATAACCGGCTTCGGATACACTTTTACTGTTGTTATACCGATAGCAGCTAAAAAACCAATAGCAGCAGACGATAGTAAAGTTTCATTTTCCAAAGCTATTTCTCCCGATCTAATTTCGCTACCAATTAAACGAATGTTATGTCCTTTTACTAACAGATCATCTTTTATAAAAAGCTGTTTGTTTTGTACAGTTACTTTTTCCTGCATCACCACTGTATCAATTCCTTCAGGAACTGGTGCACCGGTAAAGATCCGTACCGCCTGCTGAGATGCAACAATTATAGACGCATCACCACCGGCAGCAACTTCACCACTTACAATTATTTCTCTTTTTTCCAGATGATCATCAAAACAAAATCCATACCCATCCATGGCTGATTGCCTGAACGCAGGAATATTAAGCATGGCATATACATCTTCTGCTAATAGCAATCCTACCGCATCAGACAAAGGAACTGTTATTGGCGGAAGTACTGTTATAGCATTGTGTATAATATGTTTTGCTTCTGTAACCGTGATCACTTTTTTAATTTTTATTTTTATCCGCCAATGGCAACCATGCTTCTGTTGTCGATCTGCGTAGCAATTAACTGCTCAAAATCAGCCACAAATTGTCCACCGCGTTCGGCATATTTATTTTTGATCGATCTTTGAATTAAAGCAAGCACGTCTCTACCCTCCCGCAAAGCAGTTAACAGATCTATTTCATCTTTTGAAAAAAGACAGTTCTTCATTTTACCATCTGCAGTTAAACGCATACGATTACAAGTACTGCAGAATGGTGCTGTCATAGTACTTATTACTGCGAAAGTTCCTGCATGACCCGGCACTAAATATTTCTTAGCAGTATCATTCCCTTCATCTTTTAAGCGAATGAAAGAATAATCTTGTTCAGCCTTTTGCAGTATCTGTTGCCAGGTAAAAACTTTATCACTCATCCACTTGTTACCTGTAAAAGGCATGAATTCTATAAAGCGCACATGAACAGGCGTATCTTTTGTCCATGCAATAAAATTATTTATTTCATCATCGTTAACGCTACTCATCACCACTACATTCACTTTTACATGAATACCTTGTTCGATCAGCAGATGAATATTATTCCAGACTTTTTCAAAATCATTTCTTTTTGTGATCTGATGAAATTTATTCGCGCTTAAACTATCTAGACTAATATTAACCGAACGAATATTTGATTCTTTAATAACTTCCAGGTATTCATGTAATCGAACACCATTTGTTGTTAATGTTAATGAAACAGGAAGTGCTGAAAGATTTTGAATTATGGTACCAACATCTTTACGAACCAATGGTTCACCACCTGTGAGCCTGATTTTATTAACGCCAAAATTGACAAATATTTTTGCGAGTTCCTGTATCTCATCTGCCTGCATCATTTTAGAAGAAGGCATAAAAACATGATCATCACCCGGCATGCAATAAAAGCAACGAAAATTGCAATTATCAGTCAATGATATTCGTAAGTAATTATGTATCCTGTTAAATGAATCAATAAGCATCTTATAATCTTAAATTAATTATATTAAAATAAATAAAATATTAAATTATAATGTTATTTTTATAAATATACATATTTTAAGTCGTAAAATATTGTATTAATAATATTTTTTAATAAATAAATTAACTAAATTGTTAAATAATATTATATATTA
>Ga0210386_10004315_pt1 | contig 11780 bp, 8 predicted proteins | sample IncBWH32OmetaG_FD_160091 | JGI IMG/M metagenome (GOLD analysis project Ga0210386, IMG submission 160091) | Forest soil microbial communities from Barre Woods Harvard Forest LTER site, Petersham, Massachusetts, United States - Inc-BW-H-32-O ... | reverse complement strand
CATAGCGCCAAAAAGCTCGAGGAACTCTTGCCAGATCGATGGCTCCTCGCCAGAAATACTCAAAAAAAATCACAAGTGATCTTGACCCGTCGATCTGTCTAGGTTAGACGCTTACCAGTACTATCTTCAAAAAGAGAGCCCATAACGACACCCATCTCTCCTGCAACAATCATCGCACAACCTGTAGAACGAGTGCGTCAATCAGTTATCCCAGTGTCTGGCCCAACAGAAAGTTTTAAGTCGTTTACTGTAAAAATCTCAGAAACATCCATTTCTATTTCTTCATTGAAAGAGATGGGTCTAAAAGCGCGTGAGATAGCTCAGCTGGTTTCTGACAGACATATTAAAATCCGTATTGATATTCCCTCCCATGGCCTCGAACGAGCGCAGGCAATGAAGTTTATAGAAGAATTAAAAAGTGTTGTTCATGTTAGTTCAACTCGATGGACAGACCTATTTGATGTTGTGTCTAAGAAAACAGAAGAGATTCAAGAAAACCTCACTATTCGCAAATATAATAATGGGGTCATTGAAGAAGTTCAATCTTCAAGAGAAAATGAGGCGGAAGATCTCTGGACTCATTGGGAAGGACGTAGAATTTATCCAGATGGTGTAATAGAAACAGGAAGATTTGATAACTTCTGCTTCCATAAAGGAACACGTACGGAAAAGGAAATAACGACATATAAGCTTCCAGACTGTTTAGTAAAGAATTATAGCTTGGATCGCAGTTTAATTTATTCTGACATAGAAGGAGAAAAAAAACTTATAGTTATAGGTCGAAAGCCTGGTTCTGGTCCTTGGGATTGCGAATATGTTCAAGTAAAAGAAGAACTCATTCCCACACTGGCTGAAATATTGAAAAAAACGAACGATGTTAGGGAAACTCACCTTCGAGAGATCTTCTCAGGTCCTATTAATTGTGAAGAATTTGTCAGTTTTCTGTTTGAAACAAATTCTATTTTCTCTCTTCAATCCTATCCCTTATGTTTTCTATTAAAGAGCATCCAAGAGAAGGGATTGGTTGTAAATTTACGTCAACATCACCCAGAAACTGGAGAAACTTTTCTTGATCTTTATGCAGGAAATACAGAAGTTTTAAAAACTTTATTGGCTATCGATCCTGCCTTAATTGAAAGAAGACAGGGAATGGAAATACCTTTTGTTCGTTCTCTTCTAGCAGGAAATCAGAAGGGAGCCTCTTTCCTATTTGCCACTATGGAAGAACAAAAAATCGCATTACTTCCTAGGGAACTTCTTTTTAAGAAAGTGGCATTTTCTGAAGGGGAACTAACCCCAGAAGAATTACAAATGGTTCCTTTAGAAGATCGGGAAATCGTTTATAGACTCGCTAATATTTATTCCCAATTGAATGCTGTACGAATCATGAGAACCTTGGGTTTTGGTAGAAATGAAGAATTACTTATGCCCGAAGGGCCATCAATTTTTGGATGCAATATGGATGCTCTTGAAATGCACGACCGCTTGGCTGATTTTTTAATCCATCTGCGCTCGCAGAAACTTCTTCTTACACAATCTGAATTTGATCAGCTCTCAGAGGGAAATTACATAAACAAAGGAAACGACATTGGACGTATTGCAGGAAGAGATTATATCGAAAAAAAAGCAGGAGAGCTTGGGTTAAAACATGTAAAAGTACCCAAAAAAATGATCGTGATTCCTGATGTTACTACCAATCTAGCACTCTATATAGACAAAAATCTTTGTATTCAAACTTCTTCGGACGGCATTACCGTTTATGCAGAACCAATTCAGGGAGTCAAAAGAGCAATAACTGCTGAAGAAGTCTCCGAATTACTCCGTCTTTTTGAAGCAACAGGATTTAATGACATCCATTGGAGCAATGTCATTGTAGCTCAAGATGGGGTTTATATTATCGATACCGAATTTACAAACTTTTGGGCGACAAGATTATATTTTAAAAAAGGGCGCCAGTATGTAGAAATGGCGAAAATTGTTCATGCACTTCCGATTGAACAGCAACAAACGTTAATCGATCAATTGAATGCTAAAATGGAAATGTATCAAAAGCATGAAGAAGAGCTTGATAGGCAACGAATGCTTCGCTTACAAGTAGAATGGGCTGCTTTAGTGAAATTTGGCTTTTATAAGCCTTGTTTTGACTTTCCTGTCAATGAACTAATCATCTAATTTTTACGCTAAAAATAAGGGAAGAGCATGATTTTGACGTCGCCAGCAATCGATATTTACAAAAGCTGCTGGTATATTGGTTGAAAAATAATGTTTTTAATTTTAGTGTGAAAATATGGGATTTCAAATTCGATTACTTTTTTTGATTGGACTGATTACACTGATTAATTACTTTGATCGAAGTGCGATCTCTTTTGCGATTTCTCCTATGCAGCAGGAATTGGGATTGAGCGACGCAGAGTTTGGCTTGATCTTGGGGGCTTTTGGAATTGGCTATTTGCCTATGGCTTTTCTCTCTAAATCCATTTTAGATCGGATGGATACGGTTCGTGTTTGGGGAATCAGCGCGGCTATTTGGTCTATCTGTACTCTTCTTTTTGGATTCGCCAGTGGATTTTGGCCTTTTTTGCTCTTAAGGGTTGTTTTAGGATTGGCTGAAGGTCTTCATTTTCCTGCGCTGATAAAAATTGTTTCTGATTGGCTTCACCCAGCTTACCGGACGCGAGCTGTTTCTTTTGTTCTTTTTGGAATGCCTTTAGCTTCTTTCATCGGGGCTCCCTTGTTTACATCGATCATTAACGCGCTGGACTGGCGTTGGATGTTTATTATCCTTGGAGTATTTGGTCTGATTTGGGTTTTATTGTGGCCTTTATGCTTCGGGAAGCGAAAAAATCCACGCTATGGAGAAATTGTAAAACGTAGCTCTTCTGAAACATTTTGGAAAATGGTAAAACATCCTTCTTTTATCGGCAGTTGCATTGCTTATTTCTGCTTTGGCTACCTTGCATTTTTTGAGCTTCTCTGGCTTCCGGGTTTTTTAGAAAAGCAGATGAATATAAGCATGCGGTATACTGGATTTATCCTTATGATCCCGTGGGGTTTGACTCTTTTATTGATGATAGCGGGGGGATTTGTATCCGATCGGCTCTGGGCAAAAACCGGCTCTATTCCAAAAGCTCGTTCGTATTTGACGGTGGGAGGACTCTTGATTGCGGGCATCAGCTTTTTTTATTTACCTTACGCCGATCACCTCTATACTGTAATGGCCATCTTATCGCTAGGTGTTGGGTTTGGCTTTTTAATGAATTCTCCCATTTATGCTATGAACCTAGATTTTTTTCCGAATCAAATGGCTGCGGCGCAAGGGATTAGAACCGGATTTTTTGCTCTTGCAGGAATCTTATCCCCGATCCTTACAGGATTTTTGGTGCAATGGTATGGAACCTTTCAGTTGGTTTTTTTCTTAATCGCTTTGGTCGCTTTGTCGGGATCTGCGGCCGTTTTTTTTCTTCATAGAAAGGATTCTTAGTATATACTTTTAATCCGTATAGGAGCTTTAAAAATGAATCGGACAAAAATTATTTGCACGATTGGTCCGGCTGTGTCCACCCTTGAGAAAATGCTTGCTTTGATTGAGGCCGGGATGAACGTGGCCCGGTTGAATTTTAGCCACGGCACACATGCAGAACATCTGGTAAATATTAAAAATTTGAAAAAAGCAAGAGAGATGGCCAAAAAACCTTTGGCTATCATGCTGGATACAAAAGGCCCTGAAATCCGTGTGGGAGAAATTAAAGGAGGCTCTCTTTCCTTGCAGCCGGGCGATCAAATTACTTTAGTTCGCGAGAGCAAACAGCAGCTAGAGGTGACGATCCATCCGATTGAAGCCCTTGAAGGTGTTGCTCTTGGCATGAAAATTCTTTTTGATGATGGATATATTCTTTCCGAGGTTGTTGAAAAAAAGGGAGAAAATATCAAGGTACGGATTCAAAATGCAGGGATTTTAAAAAGTAATAAAGGAGTCAACATTCCGGGCGCTCATATTCCTTTACCCGCCATGACGCCCCAAGATATTGCTGATTTAAAATTTGGCTGCGCACAAGACATTGATTATATAGCGGCTTCCTTTATCCGTTCTGCTCATCACGTTTTATCGATCAAAGAGCTATTAGCCAAAGAGGGAAAATCGGATATTTTAGTCATTGCGAAGATTGAAAATTCGCAAGGAGTAGAAAATTTTGACAGCATTATCCAGGTAGCAGATGGGATCATGATCGCTAGAGGCGATCTCGGGGTAGAGGTGGACTTGGCTCAGGTTCCCAAATTACAAAAAATGATGATCCGCAAGTGTTCCCTTGCTTGTAAGCCTGCAGTAACCGCGACGCAGATGCTGGAATCGATGATTTCAAATCCTCGGCCGACGCGTGCGGAAGTATCTGATGTGGCCAATGCGATCTATGATTCTACTTCGGCAATTATGCTGTCTGGAGAAACAGCGATTGGGAAATACCCCATTGAAACGGTCAAAAGAATGAGTGAAATTGTCAAGGTGGCCGAAGCAGATTTTAATTACCGCGCTTTTTTTGAAGAGCATTCCAAAAGAGATTATCATGATATTTCCTCTTCCGTCGCGATGGCGGCGGTCAAGACGGGGTATAGTGCGAATGGAAAAGCGATTTTTGCTTTTACTTCTTCCGGCGCGACCGCTCGATTAGTATCTCGCTTGCGACCTGAAATGCCCATTATTGCTCTTACAAATCGAGAAAAAAATTATCACCAGCTTGCGTTTAATTGGGGCGTGATCCCTGTTTTTTCAGAAGATTGCAAAAATGCAAAAGAAGCCTTTGCTGCTGTGAACTCGTATGCTCTTTCTCATAAAATCATTGAGTTTGGAGATGTGGTGATTGTAACTGCAGGCGTTCCTTTTGGGAAAAAAGGATCGACGAACATGATGATGGTGGAAAATATTGGAGAAATTTTAGTTCGAGGCCACAAAGGATTTGGCTCAAAAGTTTCTGGTAAAATCTCCATTATCTTGTCTCCAGAATCTTGTCATCCGGATCAGCTGCAAGGCAGACTGGTGGTTTTGCCTTATTGCGATCATTCCTTTTTTCCTTTACTGAAAAAAGCAGCTGGAGTCATTTTACAAAATTACCTTGGCGATACGAACTCTGAAAAATATGCTGAACTTGTAGCTAAAACATTTGGAATTGCAGTCATCACGAGAGCCGATGGCGCAATGGCGGTTTTGCGAGAAGAGGAAGAGGTGACTCTTGATCCGAAGCGAGGTATCGTCTATCTCGGATGCGAAGAGTCTCCGTCTTGTAAAATTTTATCTATGTAAAAAGATCTCGAAAATGGTTATTTATATGACTTAAATGATGCCATATATTGCTCGTGGCTTAAAGGTGCTGGAAGTTTTTCTCCTGGCGCTAAAGGAACAATTCGGCGAGCCAATAGGGGCCCTGTTGGATCATAGGCCCATGCATAGAGTTCTTCATAGCAAATAGCCATGCGTACGGCCAGCTCTTCGATCTCTTCTTTTGGATTGAGTTGGAATTTAAGAGTTCCGTAGTTAGAATCGGAAAAAAAGAATCGATTATGCGGCTCGTCCAAGCAAAGAAATGTCGCATGGCCGCCTCGACCCAAGACCATGCCTCCATTCGAACGGGTTAGATTGCCCATTTGATCGACGATGGCAGGAATAATATTTGACGGAGAAGCAAGGAAAAGAGGGATTTCTCTTATTCCTTGCTTTAAGGCAAGTTCAGGAGGCATTCTGAATATGTGTCCTAAATGTTTATTCAGTATGGCAGCGGCTTGCACTAATCGGTCGGTGGGTAAAATGGTATCGGTCTTTAACTCTTCAATAGAAAGGTCCGGGTAAAGAGCGGTAGCTCGTGCCAGACGATAAACAAGACCGTAGCATACCCCATCTTGTAAGGCTTCATTTGGGTCGCTCTCTCCCTGAGAAAATTCCTCGATGAAAAGATTTTGGTATTTTGTAAACCAATCGATCTTTTTTTGAAATCGCCCCATATTTGCACACTGGTGCATTAACTCATTTTGATTCGTTTGGGAATGAATCTTTTCTTGCCATAGAGAAGTCGTTTCGTTCGGTTGTAAGATAGAAAAAAACTCTTCTTTATACTTTTGTAATTGCTCTTCTAAAAGATCTAAAACGCATATTCTGTTCCTGTTTCGAATAGATTGAAAAAGTTGTTTTTTGGCCTGAGGCAAAACGATAGGAAGACTCTCTTGCAAGTTGCTAGCTTCTTGATCGGTTAAACGACCCCAGTTTAGCCTTGTACGAGTGTAAGAAGAGATGATTGAGCGGATAGAAGGGATTTTTTCAAAAGGGACTCCAGCGGCCTGTAATCGGGTATTGCAAGCCATATCTTTTATATTTTGTTTTAATATATCGACAGAGGGTAAATTTTTGTCCTGAAGTAGGGGATTTAGAAGAGTTGTCATTAAAAAATGAATTTTTTCTCTTTCTTCATAGTTTTTGAGAGAAAAGTCCAAAGCTTCTATAACATGTCTTTCATCTCGTGGCCCCGCAAAAGCTGTTGGATTGCCAATCTCTCGGTTGAGAAGAGCTTGCGCCATCATTTGGTGTAAAATTTCTGTTTTCGATTGAGGCATCAAAGCAAGAAGCTCTGGAAGGTTGGAGTAGCGATGGAAAACAATCGTTTTTCTAGGAGGAAGATCTCTTGCTAAATCTACTTTCAGCTGCTTTAAAATTTCTTGAAGATGTTCTTGGTTTTTACTTGCCAAACGAGCTTTTTCTAAAATTTTTTCTTTTCTAGCAGACGATAAAATAGCTGTATTATCTCGGATATCGGTTCCAATATAATCCCAGTCTTGTAAAATCTCGCGCGCCAAAGTTGTTCCAACTTCTGCATTTAAGAGCGATTCTAGATCGCGAAGCTCTCTTACGTTGATCTGTTCGCGCATTTGATCTTGCAGGTGGGAAATGTTCGTTAATGGAGCGTGCGCCTCGTTGAAAGGTTTTGAAATGCACTCTTCAAGGTTTTTTTCCAAAGAGATTGCAAGCTCGATCGGATTTGTATTTTCTGTCCCTTTTTCGTGTGCAAGGACGGCAGGCGTTTCTCTGCAGCAAGTGATCTCTTGAAGTTCCGCAATCCGTTTTCGAACTCTGATTTCGTTTTCTACAGAAAATAAGTGTGTTTCCAAAAATTTTTCCCCGTAAAGAGCTGTAGCCTCTCGCATGAGATCTGTAAAAAATGCCTCAGGAAGAGGAAAGTTTGCTTTTTCTTGGATCCAAGCAGTGTAGCGCTGAAAAAGATCAAATGCGGAAGCTTTTGGTGTTGGAATGCATTTTGATTTGATAAAATCTTTGGATAAGACTTGATAGCTTTTCGATTGCATGGCGAACAAAGCTCCTAATAAAGTGAGCGGAAAAAGCAAAAAGGCAATCGCGCCAAAAAAAATACGCGAAATTAAATCGCGCCTTTTTTTTTCTATATAAAGATGGGGAGTTCCGTGAGAAACAGAGACGATTTTCCCGCAGGCTAATCGGAGTGGTTTTAAGAGCGTATTTGCAATGGTTTCTGCTCTATCGGCAGGAATATGCTGCCTTTGAAATTCAATGAGAATAGACATGATTTTTCCTATATGAGGCGAACATACTAACGAGAGCTGAGATTTTTGTGAATATATTGTTCTTGATGGAAGAGGCGGAATTAGAAAAAACTTTTCACAGCAAGCCGGTCTCTGTGGGACTGCTATTAGATCTATTGAATTTTTTTTAGTGCCAAGATTAAATCGGGTAGAGTAGGGACGGATTGACCCGTCCCTACTCTACCCAAAATAATTCTGTCAAATCCTCTATAATGGTTTTCACAAGGCGTCGAGTTCTTCATGACTCTGTAATCAGACCTCTCTGGCGTAGTTTTTAATAGCTTTATTAAAAAATTTTTGTTTCTATTTAGAAAAATCGGAGAAAAAATGAAATTTGATTATTTAGAGCCAATTACTAGAAAATTCATTGAAGACTTGTCTTCGAAAAATGCTGAGCCTTTGTATACGCTATCTCCTGTAGCTGCACGTAAGGTGTTAGATGATGTGCAGAGCGGTCCGGTAGACAAATTGCCTGTTCATATAGAAGAAAAAATTCTTCCTTGCGGTCCTGATAAAAAAATATCTGTTCGCGTGATCCGCCCTGAAGGGAATTTTGACAAATTGCCTGTCATTATGTTTTATCATGGGGGAGGGTGGGTTTTGGGCAATGCAAATACGCATGATCGATTAGTTCGTGAGCTGGCCGTGGGAGCGAATGCTGCCGTTGTTTTTGTCAATTACACCCCATCGCCGGATGCTACTTTCCCCAAACCGATTGAAGAGGCTTTTGCAGCGACTCAATATATTGTAGAGTATGGCGAAAAATTGAACCTTGATCCGACCCGTTTGGCTGTAGTAGGAGATAGCGTAGGCGGTAATATGACAATTGCGATGACGCTTCTTGCAAAAGAAAAAGGTTTGAAAATTCTTCAGCAAGTGTTGTTTTATCCTGTGACAGATGCAGATTTTACGAATGGATCATATCAGCAATTTAAAAATGGTCCTTGGCTTACAAAAGCTGCGATGGAATGGTTTTGGAATGCATATGCTCCGAACGAGGCAGATCGGGAAAAAACACTTGTCTGTCCTTTGCAAGCATCTATAGATCAGCTTCGTCATCTTCCTCCTGCTTTAGTGATCACAGATGAAAACGATGTGTTAAGAGATGAGGGGGAGGCTTACGCTCATAAATTAATGCTCGCTGGAGTGTCTGTCACGGCTGTCCGTTTTTTGGGGACTTGTCATGATTTTGTCATGCTCAATGCCCTTAGTCACACTCCGGCTGCAAGAGGAGCTATTCCTTTAGCAACGACTTGTTTGCATCGGGCTCTACATCCTATTCACGATTAAAAAATTAGGCTATTACGGTGTTTGCCGCATTTTGCCAGGACAAAAGAGTTGTATCATGAACTTTACCTTCCTGTCCTCCGTAAATTAAAAAACTTTGGGGAACTCGATTTTCAGCTAATTTTTGAAATAGAAGAAGAGAATCAAGAAAGGAAGAGTTGTAGGTGCTGCTTGATTTGATTTCGATAGGAATGAGCTCTCTTCCTTTTTGATAAATCACATCGACTTCTTTTCCTTGGCGATCGCGATAAAAATAGAGATTAGGATCCAAACCTTGATTGCATCGCGTTTTTACTAATTCCAACATGATTAAATTTTCGAAAAGAGATCCTTTTAGAGGATCTCTTTGTAGTTGCTCTTGATTTTCAATGCCAAGAAGGTAACAGGCAAGTCCCGTGTCTGTAAAATAAATTTTGTGGCTTTTAATAAGTCTTTTACCAAAATTTTCATGATAAGGATGCACTCGAAAAAGAATATGCGACGCTTCTAAAAGAGAAAGCCATTCTTTTACCGTAGAAGCAGAAATGCCGACATCATTTCCAAGAGACTCTAAATTTACTAATTGTCCAATGCGTCCAGCAATCAACCGAACAAATAATCCAAACTGATTAAGATTATGGATGCGGGATAAGGAAGAAATGTCTCGTTCAACATATGTTTGATAATAAGAGGAAAAAAGATTTGTTAGAGGGAAATTTAGGTTTTGCGCTCTTGGATAGCCTCCCCAAAGAATAGCTTCTTCCATACTTCTTTGGTTTTGATCCAGTTCTTTTAAACTAAGCGGATAGAGTTTTAAAATGGCAGTTCTACCTGCCAAGGATTGGCTGATTCCCTCTTTTACTTTTGTTTGATGGCTGCCCGTCAAGACAAATAGGTCGTTTTCTCCTATTTCATCCACAAAAGGCAAAAGATAAGAAAGAATAGGAGGAACTTCTTGAATTTCGTCAAAAATTGCCCCTTTGGGATAGCGCTTTAAAAATCCATTGGGATCTTCTAAAGCCTGCATGCGTATATCAAGCTGTTCAAAATTGACATAAGGCTTTTCTGGAAAGGTCGTTTTAGCCAGGGTTGTTTTGCCAGATTGCCTTGGCCCTAAAATAGTTAAAATAGGCATCGTTTTGCGAAGCGTTTCGATCGTTTTAGTCATTTGACGGGGGAACATTGCAAATCCTCGATAATTTCCTTATTTTGCCAAATCCAAGATTTTTTGGCAAATCCTCGATAATTTCCCTGTTTTGCCTGGTTTTTTCAATAATTGTAAATTTTTTAGGCCGTAAAATGGCGCAAATGAAGCCTTTTGTGCCAAAAAGTGGCGCAAGTAGCAAATATCCCACCTGGGAAGATGTACGAGGTCAAAAAAATTCAGTAAATTTTTTTTATTTCGTACGGATGTGTAAGATTTTTTTAGTGACAAAGGAAAATGTCGAAATTTTTCTTAGACAATTCTCTATCATAAGCCGCTTTCTTTACTGAAAAGGTCTACTTGCTTTCTTCTATTGACTCGGTTACAAGATAACGTCGGAAAGATTCTTCATGCCAATGAAGGTAAGAACAAGGCGAGCCCAAAATACCTCCATATCTTTCATCGCGGGTCAAATTAGAAAAAGAATGAATAACAATATCCATATCTTTTGGAGTGAAAAAAAGAGCCATGGTATAGCGCTCAACTGCATTTTTGGCTTTATGCACTCTGTGTTCTGTTGCTTGCATTGTATCGTCTGTTGCCAGTTGTCCAAATTCTCCCGCCTGAAATAATAAGACGTCTGGCTCTGATACGACCTTTTTAAACGTATTGTCTGAATGAGTTTTTACAAAAAGGCCCGCTTCTATCGGCTCTTCTACAGGTTGTCCATCTAGAAAATAGAAAGAAGGAAGCAAGGCTGTAAATAAACCATGATCAAAATGAGCTCCGCACCAAAAAGGGTTTTCATTATCGATCCCTTTTTTGTAATAGAGCAATCTTCCAATCGTGGCGGTTTCATTTAAACCGATGTTGGCACTGACTCCAAGAAGACCGATTTTTTCCATGACAGTTTGCCCCACTTTAGACATCAAAGCGCCTAATTCTTGAAAAGGATATTTGAGATCTACTTCTATCGGCCATTTATTGTCTAAAACATCCGGCACAAATGCATAGTAGGAAGTTTTGAGATCATCAATGACCCATCGGCCATCAGGACGTTTAAATCGCTCTTTGCCTGCTTCATATCCTAAAAACATGTCTCCAAGATCGCGTCTTGGGGCATATCGGTTTTTTGTCTCTTCAGAAAGAGAAGTAAAGGCTCGGGCTTGTGTTATAAACGAATGGACTTTTTCTAGATAACCGGGGATTCCTTTGATGCCGACAATACCTTTTTCGTGTAATGCAGCGTGCAAGGTGGCCAGCGCCTCTGGATTTTCTTGTATGAGCTCATCATAAGAGATGACATCCAAATCTAAAATTTGTATTTCTTCTGGCATTTCTTGATTAGAAGCGGCTGCTTGATTTGAAGAAAAAAGCCCTAAAGAACATACAATAATAATGCTGAGTAAGCGAAATCGATGGAATTTTGTTTTGTGATTGACTGTTGATGAGGACACGGTTTCTCCTTTTTTTCTATGCAAAGAAAATAAGGGATGTTTATACCAAGAGGCATCAATAATTTTCAATCATAGATATAGTTTGTGCCAGGCCATAAGACTTGCCGCCGTTAGAGGTGCTGTTTCGGCGCGAAGCGTGTGTTCATAGGTGTTGAATAGTGTTGATAATCGCGGCTTTTCCTCCGAGTCAAGAATTATATGAAGAAGAATGAGATAGTGACTTTGGATCTCGTACGCGTTCACGGGGGGTAGGGGGTAGTATTAAAATCTTTCGTGGTGTATATTCTTCCGGCCATGGAAGACGAACAGATTGATTG
>Ga0210386_10004312_pt1 | contig 11782 bp, 11 predicted proteins | sample IncBWH32OmetaG_FD_160091 | JGI IMG/M metagenome (GOLD analysis project Ga0210386, IMG submission 160091) | Forest soil microbial communities from Barre Woods Harvard Forest LTER site, Petersham, Massachusetts, United States - Inc-BW-H-32-O ... | reverse complement strand
CGAAAACGAACAGGACCAAGTTGTTGGCATCAGCATTTGGAACAGCAAAGCGGATTTCGACAGATTCACACAAGGGCCGAACCAGCAACTGCTGGAGTTCTACAAACCCTTGTTGCAGGCAGCGCCAACGTTCCGTTCGTTCAATGTGGAAAACATAACGACCGAAGTTGCTTCCGCTCGTGCTGCTTCCCGATAACATCTAACAGATAGCGCCACTGTGAAAATCCAGCCCTCACCCCCACCACGATTCTCAATAGGCATCTCCCAAGTCTTGATATGCCGTCTCATCGTCAATTGGCTTCGCCGGATTCCCACATGACGATAAGGCCATTTCTCAGGCGGTGAATGCTTCAGAAGAGTTCCTCGGCCAGCGCGACGATGATGCCCGCAGGACCTCGAATGTAGCAGAGCCTGTATTTGTCCTCGTACTGGGCTACCTCGCCGACGAGTTCGGCACCGTCCGCACGCAGTCGAGCGACAGTGTCGTCGAGGTTTTCCACTGCAAACATGACGCTGCGGAGGCCTAGCGTGTTCGGCGGGGCGATCGCCGGTTCAATCTTGACCAGTTTTGGATTGTGAAACTTTGTCAGCTCAAGCCGCCCGTGCCCATCCGGAGTCCGCATCATAACGATATGGACTTGGACACCTTCGAGCCCGTTAATGCGGTCCACCCATGGGCCCTCGATAGGCGCCTCGCCTTCGAGTGTCATCCCGAGTGCGGTGAAAAAAGCAATAGCTGCTGCAAGGTCATCGACGACGACGCTGATGTGGTCCAATCTCTTGATCGTCATGTCTCGAGTATAGTAAAGGCCGTGCGCGGTGGTCCAGGCCGACAAGCAAACTTCGGAATATGGAAGCTGCGAAATTCCCAGTTTCCGAGAACGCCGTTTCACAGGACTTGGCAGCTTTTACGGGTGCAAATGCAGAAGAACCACCACGACGACCTCATTTCAGTTTATGACAATCGCTGTAAGAAGGTGCTGGAGGAGACTTCACTCGCATTTTCTCCAACGCATATCGAATAACGCGAGCGGATGTCAGAGTTCCTTCGAGGCAATCGGCAGTAGGCAATAGCGAAAGCAATTTGGGAGCTGATGCCTTAGCTTTAAGATTTCCTAGGGCAGCAGCCGCATCGAGACGGATAGCGTCGTCAGGATCATCCAAAAGACCTATAAGATCACTCACGGTAGCATCGGTCACAGACCCAGGACGGGCTTTGACTGTCAAAGTGACCAGTCGGCTCGCTGCATCAAACCGCGCTCTTGATGATTTCTCCGAACGCACTTCTGCGATGATTGACCGCAAATTCGAGTCGAGTTGCTGATTAATTCTCGGATGTGCTTGCAAAGTTGTCGAGAACAACAGCACCATGAAAACAAGACAATGAGTTTTACAGTTGAATTTTGCCATTATGCGGCCCCATTACTCCTAAGAGGCGAACAGAACAAGTACGCCGACAATGATAGTTGCCATTTGTCAGGCCATTATCATGTATGCGGCCTAGGACCAGCGCAGGGAATCGTATACGAGAAGGCCCACGATCGCAGCCTGATTGCCAAGTCCTGGTAAGTCCGCTTCTCGGAATGTGGCGATTGCAATCGAAGCCTTCATTTGTCAATTGTTTACCGCAGACCATGAACTAAGGCTTGGACGCCCCAATATACGGTTACCAAACCCAATGGTATGTACGTAATCCGGGCGGTCCGTACCGACATTGGTTTTCTCCACCAATGATTGAAGTCATTGGGGTATAGCGGTTCACGAGTTAACCCATAGCGGATGAGAACAAAAAGTCCAATGCCAATTAGGATTAATCCTGAAAATATTGATTCGTGGCGAGTTGAGCCTTCGGTGAGAAGAGCAATGAATTGTAAAGTTGTCATTCTAAACCAAGGACCAACAGCCTAATTCTTAGGCTCACTGATTACATCGTAGTACCGGTCGAACTGAGAACCAAGTAATATTCAGTCACCGCTAGGATTGGGCCTGATAAGTCCGCTTACCGGAAACTGGCTTTTATTCTCATAATTCTGGGCTGTGTTCAGTGATCTATCGCCTCATGTCGAAACTTGTCGCCAGCCCAAAAATAGACATCCGTTTCATATTCCGATTCACCCGCATCCACGAACAAAATGCCATCAGGTGTACTGACCCGTAGTTTTTTCACCCATTCAGTGCTGAAGACTTTGGCAATTTGGATTCCGTGAACGAAGAAATTGGAAGCCCCTATTTTGTCAGATTGATCGACCGCCTTGAAACTCTGATGTGATTCACTCCCATCGGGTGTGAGTACCAAGAACCGATAGCCTGTGTCGGGCTTATTTGCAGGGACTAGTAGAACGGCGTACGACTTCTGATTCATCTTCTCGAATTGTCCAACCGCAATGCCGGGACAACCCACGGGCTGCTCAGATTGCCAACGCTCTTTCGCACTTGCGCTAAGACTTGAGACATCCTGAAGCTGCCAAGAAGAATAGTTCGCGTGGATATACTTTTGCATCTCGCTTGGCAGCACGGACATCGTGCAGACTGGGGATTCATCCCCGGCGACAACTGGGCTTATCGGAACAGCGCCGAGAAATACCGCGACCGTCAGACCCACAGCTAAAACTTTTAAGGAATTTCGCACGAAGCTCCGCCCAAGCGTCAATACCATCAACTCAATCTTAATCGCATTGAAATTCGGATCTGAATTTATTCGATAGATTGATGTTGGGTCAGTAACACTGCCGACCGTTCTGTCAATTGTGAAGCCAACTCCTGAGAAGTCCGCTTCTCGGAATGTGGCTTTGGGCTTCATCTGACTGGGCGCGGCGAGCTGAGATAGGCCCACCGCTCGACAAACTTCCGGTGCGCAATACGCCAAATGACAATGCCTGACAATTCGTACTTCACGCTAGATGCCGCTTCCGTGCCTGTCCAGTGATTGTGTACCACTACCCTGTCGTCCTCGGCAATCATGTCGAGAATTTCAACGTGAAGGTCGGGAAATTTCTTGAACGACCCCGCCACATACTGCTTGGTACCGGCACGCCCCGGAGGACAGCCGGGAGGAAGGTCCGTACCATGCTCAACAAAATCGGGCGCGAAATTAACGTCTGCAATATCGAGGTTTTTGCGATTGATAAATTCCTCGAAGTGGTCTCTCACGAAACGCTTCATTTCTGTGTGAGTCATCTGCGTCTTAGGATTGAGGGTTTCCCCCGCTTCTGGCGTCCTCAACAATAGTTTTTCTCCCCTTAGTCTGCGATGAATAAAGCGGAGGTTTTATTCTCGTCCCTCCACATACGCGAATCTATCGCCCGGCCCGTTAAAGGCAAATTGTAGCGGCAAGGGTGGGATCCACGATAAACCCACCCGTCAATTGCTGACATATCTGGGTGCTTTTGGCCAGCGCCGGTATATTTTATTGCTTATCGTAGACCAGTACGTTGTTGATAGACTGACCTTTCGCATTCTTACCCTTGGACGTTATCGTCATGACTTTGCCATCTTTTGAGACCTCTATTGTGACTGTGGAGACCACCTTACCTTCTTTCTTTCCCGTGGAATCGATATGGTTCGCATCGATAAGTTTGACATTGAGGGTATCAGCCCCACTGGGGTCCCCCGTAGTGGGATAATCTTTTCCGTCATATTTGACAGTGAAGGCTTCGGGGTGAGTGCTGCCATCTGCATCGACTCGCTCCCCGCTGAATTTGTAGCCATCACCAGTCGGTTCGTAGGTTCGTGTTTCGCTTTTGATTGGGGGGCCGGGGGCAAACTTTGATTTTGCAACGTTCAGTTTCCAAGTTCCCATATGTGCGTCAGTTTGAGCAAACAGCAATCCCGCGCCAGCTAAAACCAAAATAACAACGCTGAAAATCGTGAAAAATTTCTTCATCAAAGTCTCTCCTTAAATTTTCGTGATAGTTGCTTTAGGCCGTGGAACTACGGGGCCGAAGGTATGACGGGGAAGGTATGCCGACCTGCCACAAGTGTCAAGTTCAAAAGAAGTCCGCTGTCTCTAGCTGATGTCCTGTACGGACTTGGCTCGGCACCAACGAGACAGCCATCCGCAACTCCAAGTCCTGGTAAGTCCGCTTCTCGGAATATGGGTTTTGCGAGGTTTCCTGTTACCAAGTAGATGATTTCTCAGGACACGAGAATTCTCTGGACGGGCGGCCCGGGGTTTGAATTAGAACTTGGGGCGCCCCGTCCTTGAAGTTTTTCAAGGGCGGGGTTCTTGCTTAATTAAAGAGCGGTTGAAAAAAAACAGTAGATAAGCCCCGCCTTTCAAAATGCGAAGGATGGGGGACGCCAAATTCCACTTCAAAAACCATTCGATCTGTCCGAATCATCAATAGTCACATCAACGAAAATCTATTTTGCATTTAAATTTTTCAGCGTTCCCGTAACTGACCACGACACTCTCAACCCCGGAGTGCCCCCGCCGATGCGAAATGTATTTCCATTCAGCTCGGACGCAATGTACAGAGGCGCGTACGCGCCCAGAGGAGTGAGCTGATAGCGAATGTCGCGATTCAAACTACTAAAGGCGTTTGGCAGTACGATCTCAGCCCGTCCACGCGCATCCAGCACAGCGATTCCGTCGTAGACGCTCGTCGAACTTGAGGCATCGACCATGGGAATTGCGACGCCTGTATTCCCCTGAGCCGTTGCAGGAGCAGGTGCAGGCAACGGAGGTTTCGTGGTGACTGAACCCGTAACTTCCAGGTCAGTGACCGAAAGCCGCCCGATGGTTAATTGCTGCACCGGGTTAAAAACCGAGAGATTCGACACAGCAAGATTTGACAGTTGTGATTCAGCATCCGCTGCGATGGATGACGAGAACCGGGTCTGATACGGAGGCGTCCCATTGCCAATAAAATAAAGCGCGAGTTCAGTATCCGTCACCGTCTGCCCCAACACTTCGTCCACCAGGAGTGTCGGTGTCGTGCTCTTAACCAGGCCTGACAACAAAATATTCTGCCCACGATAAATGTGGACCAGGTTCGTGGAGTTCGGTCCCCCACCATAAACGTTTTGCAAAATGGCGCCATTCGCCGGAACCGAAACCCCCAAGCCAATCCCATTCTCCGCGCCCTCGATATGGATGTCCGTCAAAGTTCCTGAATTGTCCATCTGTATCCCAACGGTCGGGTGGACAGAATACGCATTGAAATTGCAAGTAGCGCCATGAATTCCGCGGAATGCCGGAACATTCACCACCTTGGCGCAAAGACTGTTCGCGCTCACGTTGGAATTCACGCCGCCGGAAAGTTCCAGGTCCTCATACGGACCGCTGTTTTGCGCCCCTGAGCTTTCCACATCCAGCCCGATTGCAGCAATGTTCTCCACAAGCACGTGCCGCAACCCGCTTTGCTCTTCCGATTTGTCGTTATAGATGCCGATTACGCCGGGCAAATTATTGCAGTCGATGGTCAAGTTCTCAACGCGCACGCCGAAGGACGGAGCCGTATTGCCCAACTCAATAATCCTGGAATTTGGCGGAAAGGAATTGCTGGCCGAAATCACCGTGCCGCTATAATCGCCGTCCCCGCGCCCCGATCCCTCCATTTGGCTCTTCGTGGGAATGATGATCGGAGCGTTCGTCACCCACGTTCCTCGGCTCATGGTTACTCGAATCGATTTTGTTCCCACGGCGGCAAATGGATTTGCGGTAAAAGTTTCAGGGTACGTGTCAACAATCCAGCACGTTTGTGGGCAAGCCTCAACGGCCGCGGCCAATTGGGAATATTGAACACCGTCTACAGCGAGCATCGAGTTCTGCGTAATACGTTGGTAAGGCGATGGAAAGCGGGCCGCAGGCACCGATCCTTGCGCTCCAGTCACACTCTGTGACCATGCCGCGCAACTGAACAAACTCACACATAGACCAAGGAAGAGGGCTGGGCGCCGCACTTATATTCCTTTCGTTTACACTTCGGTATTCAATTCTATACAGACAGCGACTTCTCGGCGGAGGGGTTACCGACCGATGAATCTTGAGGTAATTCTAATAAACTATGCAATGCTAAATTCCGAATCGCAAATCCATAACGAAGCCGATTAATTTTTAAGTTTAAGGATTGTCCAGTTTCGTGACTATTCACAAATTACCATAGCCACCGACACGGTCAAGTATCATTTGCGTTCCAAAATGAAGGAATAAGTACTAGGAGATATGGGATGGCGTTCGTTTTCGAGCAACCATGCCTCGGCTGCACCGATGCATTGAAACTATCGCCAAGTCTGGTTCCCAATCGACGTCGGTAAAGTCTGGCGTCCTTCTCCTGGCTCCTGGTCTTCTGCTCATCTATTCGCCGTGCCCAGGATGAGTTAAGGAACCCTAGCCTTAGGGCTTCCTCGCGTTGGAGTAGTCGCAGGAAATGAGGAATTGGAGTTTGGGAACCCTGAGATTGTAATTGACTACGGCGCGCTGACTCCTGCCACCTCTGGACTGCGCATCCCCAGTTGATTCAAAAACCGGGCCGATCATTTCAATCCCCAAAGCAATGTCATCCGCCTGAATTAGGATTGCACACCCTGCATTTCTTGAATTTTAAAGACATTTGAATTTTACAAACATTCAACCATCCGTCCGGCAGCGTACAAATCGTATGGAACTGCCAAATCAATGAAAATTAATATAATTACGATCCAATTTTTACTTCCGATCGCCATGCGGCTCGCCCGCCTGGGCACAAGAATCCGACGTCTACAGGGTTGATAAGCAACCAAAATCCAGACTCTACACCTAACGCTGTATTGCCGCTGCCCACCTTTCCGTGTACGGTTACGTACGTTACCACCTTCGAAGTCACCTCCTTTCTTGGGGACGTGGGCGGCATGTCGGTGGGAGACCTGTTCCATGCCGAACTCCGTCCTGATCGTCGACGACAGCGAAATCATCCGCAGAGTCATGCGTGATTTCTTCGAAGCTCTTACCGACTGGACGATTACCGGTGAGGCGGGCGACGGAACCGAAGCGATCCAAAAAGCCCTCGAACTACAGCCCGACCTGATCCTCATGGATTTTTCCATGCCCAACATGAACGGAATAGAAGCTGCTTCCGTACTCAAGAGCACTGTCCCCTCAACTCACATTGTTGTATTCACTATGTTCGATGATGCCCTTGGTTCCAGGCTAAGTTCCGCAGCGGGGGTGGACCTCGTAATTCCGAAGGCGGACGGCTTGGGCGGCCTGGTGAAAGCTGTGCACAATTTGCTGGGAATCACCGGAAAATTCACCGGCCAAAGACATACCGGCGGTGAGAACTAGAAAGCTTGCCTGGAATCAACTGCGCCGCCTGGCCGGCCCGGTCGCGACATTTTTTAGTTCATGTAATTCCCTGCTGATCTCCCTCAACAATTAAAAACGAGCATCGACGTCTTATTGCAATGGCGTCCGCTTCGGAATATTTCTTGCAGCGAAAACCCGGGAAATGCTTGCGACCGTGGCTGAAATGAAATGAAATGAAATGAAATGAATAAAAATGGTATTTCCGCATTTAGACTTGCCAGAGCCGCATGGAATCTGCCATCGTAAATTCATGGGAGGCAATCACATGGCCAGCAAAAGCAAACTTAAGGATGCAGCGGTGAAGATCGGGTCAGTCGTTGGCAAAGTGGATGGAACCGCGCACAGAGCCGCCAGAAAAACATCTGAAGCGATCAAAGTTGCCCACCGCGAACTCCAAGATGTGACAAAACAAGTGGAAGCGCTCAAGAAACAATTGGCCAAAAGCTCCAAACGTTTGCAGGACGCACTAAGATAACCACGCCCCAATTTGGCGTCACTTTGCCGGATGGAGTAAACTGGCCATTCCAGGAGGAATGCCATGTCCATCCGTCCCGTAAAACGTCTCGTCAAATCCAAACCCACGCTCGAAGGCGCAGGAGTGCATTTGCGCCGTGCGTTCGGTTTTGGCAGTACATCGGAATACGATCCATTTCTTCTTCTGGACGATTTTCGTAATGACGTTCCCGAAGACTACCTCGCCGGTTTTCCATGGCATCCACACCGCGGAATCGAAACCATCACCTACGTGCTCGCAGGAACTGTCGACCATGGCGACAGCCTCGGCAATCACGGCTCGATCGCTCCGGGCGACGTGCAATGGATGACGGCGGGCAGCGGAATCATTCACCAGGAAATGCCAAAGGGCGATCAGTCCGGGCGCATGCATGGCTTCCAACTTTGGGCCAATCTTCCCAGCACGCTGAAAATGACCGCGCCGCGTTATCAGGGCGTGGAATCGAAAGACATTCCCAACATTACGGATGACGATGGGACGCACGTCCGCCTGGTTTGCGGAACATTCTGGGGGAAGTCCGGCCCCGTCGACGGCGTCGCCGCCGATCCCATATATCTCGACGTCTCCGTGCCGCCCGGCCACCGAAAAACTTTGCCCGTGGAAACCACTCGCCACGCCTTCGCCTACGTATTTGCAGGCTCCGGAAAATTCTGCAACGCTTCAGAACCCCTGGCCGTGCCAACGGAATCCGTCGGCTGGGCGGATGTAACTCCCCCAACGGCCGCCGATAATCGCTCCCTCGTGCTCTTCGATCAGGGCGATGAAGTCGCCGTGCAAGCGGGCGAAGAAGGCGTGCGCTTCCTGCTGGTTTCGGGAAAGCCGCTCGAAGAACCGGTCGCCTGGTACGGACCCATCGTGATGAACACACAATCGCAGCTGCAAAAAGCGTTTCAGGAATTGCAGGAAGGCACGTTCCTGAAAAAGTAGTGTGCAGTTCGGAATCTGCGGAAAACTTGCGGCCCTTTGTCATTCCGAGCGAAGCGAGCAATCTCTCTTTCTTTTTTTTCTCCCTCGCGGATAAATCGAAGAGAGATTCCTGCTTCGCTCGGAATGACGGAATAAACTTCTTTTCTTTCTGTTAGAGTTGCGCGGAAGGTGACAAATTCAAAAGCAGACAGGCTGAAACCTATCCTACTAAAACCATGAGCGAAGAGCGCGGGGCGTGGGCGGATTGGGCGGCTGCACTATTTTTATTTCTGGGCACTTCGACTGTTGTCATCTGGCAAAATTCGCGACTCACCGTTCTCTGGGACCTCAGCTACATTCTTGAAAATTCTCACCGCATTTCTTTAGGACAACTTCCATATCGCGACTTCCCTTTCCCCTACGCGCCCGGAACTTTTCTAATTCAAGCGCTGCTGATCAAGCTCACGGGCCGCGTGTTTTTTCATCACGTTTTGTACTGCGCGGTAGTGGGCGGGCTGGCAACAGTTGTCACGTGGCGGATTCTGATCCACGTATTGCGCAGGGCCACACCGAGGTTTCGCCTCCTTGCGTTTCTGCTTGCTCTGCCGTTAATGGTTTTGGGAATTTACTCTGTTTTTCCGCATCCTTTTTACGATCCGGATTGCACTTTCATCATTTTGTTGTGCGTGCTCCTTTTAATAAATCTGGAAAGAAAAAACTTTCCGCCCCTGCAAACGTTTCTCGCGGGAATAATTTTTATCCTGCCGATTTTTGTGAAACAGAATACCGGCCTCGCCTTCGTGGCGGGCGTAAAGTGGGCCACCGTCATTTTCATTGTTTACGCCGTGTGGCGACGGCAACGCGTGGCCGGCTACGTATGGCTGCTCGGGGGAATGACTGCGGGTTTCGGCGCCGCGTTTCTTTTACTTCACTTCACAGTGGGCCTCGCAAATTACTGGCACTGGACCATTCAGTTCGCTGCTTCGCGAAGATTGCCCGGCATCGCCGAGATGTTCACTCCATATGAAAATCCGCTGCTGCTTCTATGGATTGCAGCGTTTGCTATGGGTGCATGGTTGTTCTGGTTCGGCAATCGTCGCGGCAATCGAATGCTTTCCTGGCTGTCCGTCGCGCTCATGGCCTCTCCGTTCGCCTGGACGATTATTTATTTAATTGTGGATGACGATCCCGCCGAGCGCGCCGAACGCCTGCTCGCCCTGTGGCCCGTGGTCATGATCGCTTCCCTTTTTGTCGCACTTTGGAATTTGAAAAACGGTCCGACGGTGGCGCGGCTTTTGCCATTCATTTTAATTGCAGCTGTGCAGGGCGCATTTCTATCGCAGCAACTCTGGGGTTCTACCTATGCTATCTGGCCTCTCCTGGTGATTTTGCTGGCAGCGGTTCTGGCGGAATTGTTCAAGCCGGGAAATGAAAACACATTGAAGGAAATCGAATCGCTCGCCGCGATTGCTGCCTTCTCGATGATGATTTCGGGCGCATTTTATGTCGCGAGCCATGAGCGCCTGGATTACGTCGACCTTTCAACCGGCGAACTAGCCCATTCGACTTTGCCCGCGCTCAAAGGCCTTTCGATACGCGGTTCCTGGCTCCCGCAATTCGAGGAGCTAGTCCGCTTCACGGATCGCGAAATCCCCGCGAACCAAGGGCTGCTCATGATTCCGGGCGAAGATCTTTTCTACTACACCACCGGCAGAAGGCCGCAATTCCCTGTGCTGATGTTCGATCACACGGTGAATCCGTACAGTCCAGAAGAAATTTTGGAAATCAGCCGCCAACGGAATATCTGTTGGCTGGTTCTTAAAAAGAATCTTCAACTGAAAGCCGATCCCGTGGAAAACAAGAACCACTTGCTCGATCTGTTGCGCGTTGATTTCACGCCGTTTCAAAGTCTGGCCAACTATGAAATCTACCGCAGGAGTTCGGGCGGCGCCTGCGCGGCTTCTACGCCATAAATTCAAAGACCTTTAACACAGAGTACTCAGAGAAAAGAGGAGAAAGGCGAAGCGCGCGCCTCGCACTCTCCGTTTTTCTCAAAAGATTTTCTCTGTGTCCTCTATGTTAAAGCCTTGGCGCAAAGTTAGGACGCGGATTCCCACGTCTTGGGCGAGAACCCGAAATTCATAATCTTCGCCTTGTATTCGCCTACGCATCGGTGGTATGCTCTCGCCCGCCCCCCGAACGCTAAAATTTTAGGAGATGACCTATGTCTATCGCTCAAATGCTGTTACCCGAATTCGATCAGGAAATGGCTAACACCCGTAAAATGCTGGAACGTGTCCCCGACGGGAATTTTTCGTACAAGCCGCACGAAAAATCCATGAGTATGGGACGACTGGCCGCTCACACTTCCGAGATGCCATCGTATGCAACAGCAACGATGAGCACAGAGAGACTCGATTTTGGCGGCGACGAAAAACCCTTTTCGCCCACGACTCGAAAAGAAATTCTCGATTCTTTTGACAAACACGTCGCGGAAGCGCGTGCCTTGATCTCCAAAGCTTCAGACGAAGACTTGATGAAGATCTGGACGCTGACCTATAAAGGGCAGCAAATCTTTTCCATGCCACGCGCTGCCGTGCTGCGCACCATGGTTTTGAGCCATCTCATCCACCACCGCGCCCAGCTCGGCGTTTACCTGCGCATGAATAACGTCGAAGTCCCCGGCATGTATGGCCCGTCGGCCGACGAAATGAACATGTTCGACACCAAAAGCGCATAACCAGTTTTTGCAAGCGAGCACAAGCGAAAAGCGGCCCTGTCCGTCCCGAAGAACTCATCTGACCAAGAACGTTCTAAGTGATCGGGACGGACAGTCAGCTAAAAATCCGGGTCCCGTTTTTCGTAGAGGCCGTCCGCTTTTTGGATGGGCGAGTTTTCTAATTGTGTATCTCGATCATGAGTTCTACCTTTGCCAGCCCCAATGTTGCCGCCCCTTGCTGGATTCGGTATAGTTAGAAAAGCCAACTAAATTCTTAGATCAACGCGTAGGAGTTGCGAATCAGCCATGCCCGCCGAACCCATTCCGTTTGCCACCGTGGAAGAAGCCTCGAGGAAAT
>Ga0210386_10004311_pt1 | contig 11785 bp, 16 predicted proteins | sample IncBWH32OmetaG_FD_160091 | JGI IMG/M metagenome (GOLD analysis project Ga0210386, IMG submission 160091) | Forest soil microbial communities from Barre Woods Harvard Forest LTER site, Petersham, Massachusetts, United States - Inc-BW-H-32-O ... | reverse complement strand
ACCGGCGCCATTGCCGTCTGAGTCGAAAGGATTCCGGCACGGTTTGCGGGGCAAGGGGCTCCTTGCCCAGCCGATTGATGGAGTGCTTTTTCTTGAGGCCGCGGGCACTTTCTGGCAAAATCAGGTTTAGTGGGCGCGGCACTTGACTCGACGGCTGGCGGGCAGTCCAGCCTCCACACGACCCAGTGGGGACTGGTTGCCGCCGCCTCTGCTGACGGCGGCCGCGGAAGCCCGAGCTGCCTTGGAGGGGCTTCTTCGGGCCGCGCTGAGGAGCTAAGACTGGAGCCGGGCGGCAACTACCATGAGTGCTTCAGCCGACGAACCGAAGCTGATCTGCGGGAAGTGTGGAGCCCCGCTTCAGCGCGTTGGAAAGCGCGCAAACCAGTGTGTGGCTTGCTTACTGGAATTGGCATGGGACGAGGAGGAAACTGCCAATGCGGAGCGCTTTGACCATTACCAGGTCGCTACCCACAATGACGGCACGCCTGTGGAGTTGGGTCGGGGCGCGATGGGCATCACCTTTAAGGCCGTCGATACGGTCTTGGGAAATGAGGTGGCTCTCAAGGTCATCGACGCTCGCATTGCGGCCCACTCCGAAGCGCGGGAACGTTTCCTGCGCGAAGCACGCGCAGCCGCTCGGCTTCGGCATCCGAACGTCGCTTCCGTTTTTTATTACGGGACGCGCAAGAGTGATGGTCAATGCTTCTATTCATTTGGACCCGACCGAGTGGCGAACGATTCTTGCCAGGCTAAGAAGAGCAAAACTTCTGGCTGGGGAAGATCTGCACAATCCTGGCCATCTGGACGCCCATCCTCTCGTTCGTGAATACTTCAGCGAACAGTTGCGGAGCCAACAAACGGAGGCGTGGAAGGAATGTAATAGGCGGCTCTATCATTACTATCGAACGCTTGCGCCGCAGCTGCCGAATAGTTTCAGGGAAATGGAACCACTTTTCTCAGCCGTCATCTGCGGCTGCCATGCTGGTTTATTCCGAGAGGGGCTGCATGAAATTTATATCCAGAGAACACCGCTTCCCACGCGACCCTGGCGGAAGCTATTTCATTAGCGAAGGAGCTGAATGATATGCACGGCCTAGCCTCGGCCCTATGTTGGGCAGCGGGTCTCGCCATCGCCGAGCGTAATCCTGCTGAAGTGGACCGCTTCGCATCGGAATTGATCGAACTGTCGACGCGTCACAATTTTGTGTATTATCTAACGATAGGAACCATTCACCGCGGTTGGGCGCGCAGCGTTTCCGGTGGCACCGCGGAAGGTATTCCGTGGATTGAGCAGGGAATAAGAGACATTCGGGCAACCGGCACGGTACTGGGCATGCCATATAACCTGACACTTAAGGCCGAAGCATTACATCTAGCGGATCGTACCTCTGAAGCTCTCGAGGCAATCGACGAGGCGGAAGCACTGGTCGAAAGATTTGAGCAGCGCAACGTGCTTTCCCGACTGCACCGGCTTCGCGGTCTGTTTCTCGCGGCTCTTGGTGCTGAGGAGACGAAAATTGACGCTTCCTTTTGCGAAGCCATCAGAATCGCGCGAGAGCAGAAGTCGATTTTCCTAGAGAAACGCGCCGAAGGAACCCACGCAGAATATCGCAGGCAAAAAGCGAGCGCGTCAGGAGGACGTGAATTCCGACTGCCGCTTTGATAACTTTTTGCAGTTTCCTGCGTTTCGTACTGCCAACGTTATTGGTGTCAATTTTTGTTAATGATTGCTGGTTGAGTCGGATTTAGAAACGGGAACAGAGAACCGTTGGCTCGACAGTTTGGAACCGGACTTTTTCGATCTCGTCCTGATGGATGAGGCGCGTCACAATCCCGCTGCAAGCTGGCAACAGGTGAAAGAGAAAGCGAGCGCCGCCCAGTGTTGTTAGAGACATCGATGATCTATCAAATCCAGCTGTGGCTTCTAGGACAATCTGCGGCGAGGTTGGTGCATGGCTGACGATTCTGAAACGGGCATTAAGATTTACCTCCGAGAGATCATGCAGACACCGCTGCTGAGCGCGCAACAGGAGATCCAGCTTGCCGCCCGCATTAAGAAGGGCGACCAAAAGGCTCGGGCGTGGATGATCAAAGCCAACCTACGGCTTGTCGTTAAGATCGCTCATGACTACTCGAATTTAGGGCTCCCGCTACTCGACTTGATTTCTGAAGGAAACATTGGTCTGATGAAGGCCGTCGAACGCTTTGACCCGGCAAAGGGTGGCAAGTTGAGTACGTATGGTGCTTGGTGGATCAAGCAATCGATCAAACGTGCGCTGGCGAACCAGAGCAAGACGATCCGGCTTCCAGTACATCTGATCGACAAGATCTACAAACTGTACCGCGCCTCGCTGACAATGAGCGAGGAGTTAGGTCGTGAACCGACCGATGAAGAACTGTCCGAAGAGATCGGTATCTCGAGGGCGAAGCTTTCTCAGTTGAAGACGGTTTCGATTCGACCGGCGTCCCTTGATGCTCCGATCAGCGATGATGATTCAACTGAATTTGGCGAGATCGTCGGTGATGAAGATGCGCAGACGCCGTTCGAGTTGTTCAGAGACAAGAACATGCGCGACGAACTTAGCGAGCTTTTGGAGGTGTTGGACGACCGCGAGCGCAAGATTATCCTCGAGCGATTCGGGTTGGACGACGGCAAACCGAAAACTCTCGAAGAAGTTGGAAAGATATTCGGAGTGACCAGAGAGCGGATCCGGCAATTGCAGAATATCGCCCTGGCGAAACTGCGTAGGGCGCTCGCCAAGAGAGAGCAGCCGACCGTACGGCGCGACCCAATTCAATTGTCGGGCTGCACTTAAATCGTAGACAGCTCCGGTCTACCGGACGTCAACTCGCCGAAGAACATGCCGCAACGGTGGCAAAAGCGTGCCTGTCGAATGCGCCGAGGAACTGCCCACCCTCGACGCTTTGGCAAAGTGCCGCCCCTGCCCGGCGAGGAGGCGCTCTACAAGTGGATCGGCAGCGTGCTTGACGCCGCTGCGGAAGATCCAGCGGTGAAGCAAGCGTTGGTGGAAGCCGCCCTTGCCGCGGACAAGGAACTAATGGCGCCGTTATCCCAATGGCAATTCAACGGCAATGGCTGGAACTCGCCGGTGAACAATGCGCTGTGGGGCACCGATTAGACAGCTCGGTGATCCTGCTCCAGGACGATACTGCACCGGTCGATGTCGGCAGTTCTCCTCCAAAGCACCTTCGGCTTTGAGTTGCGCAATCGCCGGCGGATAACCGGCGTGCTTGTCGGTGTTGTTGACCCGCGGCGCCGGATGCTTCGCTCCGCTCACGGCTTTGGCGAGGAAGCGCTCAGCCGCTCGTCCAGCAACTCCTCGACGCCACGGTACGACAGTGAAAAACGCAAAGTTTACACAGCATTTTACAAGTTTTAAGTGTTAACGTATTTGATAAAGTATCTCTCAATCAGCAACTGATGACGAGACTATCCGAGAACTATTGATACGGCAGATCATAACCGACTGATGCTGTGGGACTTATAATCTGGCAGCAATGGACTCAAGTAAATCCTGAATCTAATAAATCCTAAACGTATTTAAAAAGTTAGACCATAACTTAAGCCGCACATAATTTATGCTAAAATCTCTGCTCGGTGTCGCTAGTCTGTTTCTGGCCCTTAATTTCAATGGTGTCGTACACGCGGAAGTTAACGCCGCAATTCCGAGTACCGGGGGCCAATTTTTCGCCAGCCGCGTCGAAATTCCGGTGCCAGCTTTTGCGCAGGATGATCCCCGGTGGGCCAACGTTCGGATTGGGCCATCCACCGACACGCTCGGCGACGAGGGATGTGCGGTGACTTCAGCCGCGATGGTCGCCGCATTTTACGGGATCAAAACCGACCCGCAGGAGCTGAATGCTTTCCTGACCAGAACGGGCGGATTTACCGATGATGGACTGATTCATTGGAGCCGGGTGCCAGGCATCGCGCCCGATCACTTGGAACTAGCCTACAATGGCAGTCCTTCCTACGAATTGATCGACTCGAATTTGCTGGCGGGAAATCCCGTCATCGTACTGTTCCCACTGCCGCACGGCGGTTATCATTTCGTGGTGATCGTGGGGAAGCAAGGCTGGGACTACTTGATCCGCGATCCGGCTGCTTCCCCGTTTCGGCGGGCCTACCCACTGCGCCGCCTGACGGACCGCATTACAGGTCTGTGCTTTTTTCGCACGACCTAATCGGACGGATCTCTCTAGTACCCCGGTATCGAGGGAAATGAGGAGGGACTCGAAGATCGTTACCAACATGAGGTGACGGGTGACCTTCTCACAAATTGACAAAATTTGTGAGAAGGTCAGGCTAGCAAGCTGCAGAACCGCTCGATATCCACATTGCCGCCGCTGATTAGCACGCCGACTCGCTTGCCGTGCAGCTGCTGCCTCATTTGCCTCGCGGCCGCGAAGCCGAGGCAGCCAGTGGGCTCGATCACCAGCTTCATGCGTGAGGCGGCGAAGCGCATGCATTCCACGAGCTGCTTATCAGTGGCAGTCAGCACGTCGTCGACATCGCGCCGGATGATCGGGAAGGTGTAACTGCCCAGGTACTGCGTCTGCGCGCCGTCAGCGATGGTTTTGGGCGTATCTATGTGGACAATGGTGCCGGAACGGAACGATTTTTGCCCGTCGTTGCCGGCTTCCGGTTCGACACCATAGAGCCTGCAGCTAGGCGACAATGCACGGGTGGACAAGGCCGAGCCGGACAGCAGACCACCGCCGCCCAGCGGTACAAAGAAAGCGTCGAGTGCGCCCACTTCCTCGAACAACTCCTTGGCCGCGGTACCCTGGCCCGCTATCACGTCGGGATGGTCATATGGGGGAATCAGGGTCAATCCGTGCTTCTCCGCCAAATCGCGACCGATCAGCTCCCGATCTTCCTTGTAGCGGTCATAGATCACAACGTTCCCGGCGTAGCCCTTGGTGGCCGCCACTTTCGCGGCCGGGGCATCGTGCGGCATGACGATCGTAGCGGGCATGCCCAGCAACCTTGCGGAAAGTGCGATGGCTTGGGCGTGGTTACCGGATGAGAAGGCCACTACGCCGGCTCGGCGTTGTTGTTGGTCGAACTTCGAAAGAGCGTTGAATGCGCCGCGGAACTTGAAAGCACCCATGCGCTGCAAGCTCTCGCATTTGAAAAAGACCTCCGCGTCAAGTTCCTCGTCGACCGTACGCGAGGTGATGACAGGAGTGCGGTGGGCGTAGCCTTTGATGCGGTCGGCCGCTGTACAGACATCCTCGAAAGTGGGCAGGCTGAGTGTGCTCATAGATTCAGGTAATGAGGCCAACTGGAGATTCTTCGCCGATTTTGTCGTAAAGTCATTCCCGCGGTGGCCGCGGATTGAGTAGACGACCGCGAGGGTCTGCATGGTTGGTCGTTTGGACAACTGCAGGAATTTATCCTGATTGCCGGCGGCAGCCTCCCACCATTTACCGCTTTATCAAGACAAGGTGGTGACGCCCACATCCCTAAAGGATATTTTTACACCAATCTGGGCGAGACCCTTTATTCGCCCACGGGCGGTTGGGCCTGTCTTCGCCGGAGCGGACGCGAAGACAGACGTCGAGATGGGCTTAAAACAGCTCGTCGGAGGCGGCTTGTGAATAACCCGCAAGGGGATGGGGCGATCAGCCTTGGGCGACCTCAAATTCGTCGGGCGGCCGCTCGGGCTTCGTCTTCGTCAGGGTCAGGACAAGCGAGTCGCTCTCCTGGTGTTCCTCCACTTTTATCCTGCATTCGAAATGCTCAGCCAGTTTCGTGATGCCTTCCAGATTGGCTTTCTGGACGATGATTTTTACGGGGTTTTTGAAGCTCCAGAGCTGGCCCCAGACCATGCCCGCCTCGAACCCCAGCATGAAATCCGGGTTGCAGCCGGGAAAAGCCGTAATGATGCCGAATATGGCGCTATCTTCACTGATAAACCCACCCAGCCCTTCGCGTCAATTGTTCGCAACCAAATTATTTGGCCAAAACGGCCAAAGTGTGAACTGCGTCAGAATCGAACTTCGTTTCAGTGTTCTGTGAGCCGCATGAAAGCAATCGTTATCCAGCCGGTCTACGTGGCCTATAAAAACTCCCTCGCTCTTCATCAGCTGGATAAAGCCTTTCAAGTTGTTTCCAGCAGTGGCCAAATCTTCCGGCGACAACCGACCTTCCAGTTTCATGCGCTCGACACCTATCGCATTCCATGCTCGTAATAAACACGCGCAACGAGGATCGATTTCGAATGGAGTAGCGGCCTCAACGACCGTCTGCCAGAACTTATCTTCTAACGCTCCAGGTGCTAATACCTCGACGGCTACGTCCAAATGTTCTTTCGTATTATTCCTGTCTTTCACTTTCATAATTTCGTTCTCTCCATTTGTTGATTCTGCTGATGGGTTTCACCACTGGGCGCACTTGCGTAAGAAAGCCGCGTCAGCCGTTTCGCCAGCCGTGAGATTAGTCAAATCAAAAACTGCAGACGCGAGATTGAAAAGAACGTTACAGGAAACAGCGCGGCTCCACGCGTGAATACGCGGATCTGATGAACGGTCCGCCAGCTGAACCCCCGGGGAAGAACAGATGTTCTAAATAGACAATGCAGACTTCATGAATCCCCTTGCATTAAGCACTGCTCCAGGCGTCTGGATGCCTTTAACCATGGAACCGAGCAAGGCAAATCCCACTGAGTAAGGCCCTGCTGCGAAGGGTCGAAGACATTCCTGCTGTTCTGGCACGCCCAATGCTTTTCATCTTTCAACCACTAAATGGCAAAGGGCCCATACGACTGCTCTCCGCAGGGCTAGGATATGCGATGACCTAGCTCACCATGCAACAAGCCCGAATTTACTCGGAGATCGTGCAATTTTTGACTCCAGCGCAACGGCAGCAGCTAAGTCAGTTTGCCAAAGAATGGGAGACTTCGCCGGAGGCAGCATCGAACGCGTTAGTCAATCCGGCAGTTGCTGCGGAAAAGCATTGTTAGCAGACACAAAGAGGCGGCCGGTTCTCGCCAGAGAGCGTCCCTACGTATCCTGAAACTTCACTTTTAGGCCATGAAACGACTTACCGAACTGGACGTCCTGCGGGGCATCTTGCTGTTAATGATGGTGGTCAATCATTCGCCATCATCGCTGCGTCGTTTTACGGACCAACCGATTGGATTTTTCTCCACTGCAGAGGCTTTCGTATTCGTCTCCGCGTTTTTGGCGGGGATGCTCTTTCGTAAGCGGATCGAGAAGAATGGATTCCATGCAGCCAGATCATCCACGATTCATCGAGCTGGCCGGATTTACTGCGCGCACCTTCTAACGCTGGCAGTTGCCTTTGTCATTGGCAGTTTCCTTCTATCCTATCTTCCCGGCCTGAGAACTTTATTCGAGCAGTATCTGAAAAATCCACCCGCAGCGATTGGTGCATCGATGCTGCTCGTTTTTCAGCCTCCGTTGATGGACATCCTTCCCATGTACATCTTGTTCTCGCTCCTTACGCCCTTTGTATTTTGGGCTGCGGGAAGGTGGGGATGGAAAACAGTGATTTTCAGCAGTCTGTCTATCTGGTTGATTGGACAATTGCGGGTGCGCGATTTACTCGTCACCGCTACGAAGGATCTGTCGTACATAAATCCGGGGCCATTCGATGTTCTCGCGTGGCAATTCCTTTGGGTAGTCGGTCTATTCTGCGGCCAGCGTCTTTGCGAGAAGAAGCGTGCTTTGCCACTGCCGAAACCATTACCGGTTATCTTGATTCTTGTATCCATAGCATTTTTCGCCTGGCGTCTGATTACCGTTTCAGCGATCGCTGTTCCCACTAACCAGGCGTGGTTGCTCGATAAATGGCACCTGGGCCCCCTTCGGTTGCTGAACTTTTTAGTGACGGGCTGGGCTTTCTCAAAAGTTCTCGGGCATCTGCAGTGTTGGGAGACCGTACTTCATCCATTCTCGTTAATCGGCCGCAACATGTTGCCTGTCTTTTGCTCACAGATCGGTCTATCGATGCTTTTAATCGGGATAATCCCCTTTTTCAGAGGCGCCGAACCGGTCTCTTCTATTCTCGTGATTTGCCAATTGTTAACAGCATTCTTGTTCGCTCGCTTCGTTGAATGGCTCACACAGAAGAAGAAACTCCTGGGCGAGTCTACAGAGCATTTCGCTGCAAACCATAGAACGCTGGCCAATGTACAGACCCCGGCGTTAAGCGCCTGGATGAATCAATGGTCAGCGTTTGCAGCGGCGACTAAAGTCGAGCGATTATCGACACCGGTCGCGCCAGCGTCTGTGACACCAGCGTCACTATCTCTAGCCTCAGCTCCTCGCCGGCATCTTCCATTTCCCGGGGCAGGCCAGGTGTCTAAGTGGAAGTGTGGTAACTTTGCGGGTACCCCGTGATAGGCTGGCCGGATACTCTGACGCTCGCCGTGTTCGAGCTTTAACGCTTTTAGCAACGCTGGATCAATCAGCCCTGTCGCAGACAGTCCCTGGGCCGTTTGAAAAGTTCGAATGGCTTCGCGGCTGCCAAAGCCGATCATGAAGTCAAAACCGACGAAGAAACGGCGGTGATCGCGAAAGAACTGATCGTGAAAAACGAAACGATGGCCACCAAAGTTGTGATGAGATACAAACTGATGATTAAATCCGTGTTGAAAAGAACCACGAGGTCCACCTCCTGCGAATCCTCCCATTTATCAAATGCGCGTATTCAAGTCTGGAGCCGCGGTGTTTTCTGTAACGCTCTTTTCAATCCCGCGTCTGTAGCCTTTGATTTGACTAATCTCACGGCTGGCGAAACGGCTAACATGGATTCATTTACGCAAGTGCGCCCAGTGGCGAAACCCTTCAGCAAATAAGACCAATGAGCTTTCAGGAACAATCCATCTCAGCAAAAAAAACACCAAGCGTTGCTCCCGACAGACTCCGCGAAGTGAATTTAATCGGTCTTGCAGCGAATCTGGACGATCCACTCTTTTACCGGAAATTGTCTAGTATTTTAGAGAAACTTAAGTCGATAGAATCCGAGCGCACACAGCAACGTGGAGGCAGCCTAGCTTTGCGTCGTTACATTGAGTGAAGCTTCTCTGGGAAACTTGACCAGACAGAGACCATGGGACCTAAAAGACCTTTTGGCTCAATCCTTGGGCTCCAAAACAAAGCGAAGAGGAAACGCCAGCTTATCTTCGTTCCGATAGTGGTAGAAAAGGGCTGTTATCACCTGCCATGCCATGCCAGCACGGTCCATTCCGTAAAACTTGAGAGCCTTTCTGATCATAGCCTTTTCTGACGGAGTCACTCGTATCTGCCCAATGAACTCGCTCTTCTTCTCTACGGTTACAGAGCTTGAAAACGTGTCACACAATTTTCCTGTCCTCGCGAAACAAGATGGTCGAATCATATATCGTGATAACAAGACGATTCATTGTGGTGCCGAGTTACAAAATAGACTCGGCTCTTTTGAATTGCTCCCGTCATAACAGGAATGTATGAAACAAATCAGGTCGGACGGATTCGAGAATTGGAAGGCGTTTGCACGACAGCAACGCCATCAATTCATGGACAGATTTGAAGTCGATGGCGCAAGATACCAATTCGGCATGCGCGTCTTTTGGCTCGTCCTCGGCACCGCATGTGCGGCGATTGGCTGGGAGTTGCTCACGATTTTGATGAGGTGAATCAATGACCAGGGCTGATCAAGTTCACTTAAAGCCTCTTCCAGGTCGGCGAAAACCCGCTAAAGTAGTCCCATTGTCGGATTTTGTGGGTGCGCTTCGGAACGCAAATAGCCTTTGGCTATAGCGCGATCTTGTTTGTCGCTGTAACTTTTTTTTGTCTGGCGGCTGAAGTAGCTGGGTTAGCTCCTTTACCGTCGAGGAAACGGTTTTGCCGCGGTGAACTTGATGCTCGTTACGGTCCCTTGCACAGCGACCAGATCCTCTTTTTCCGGACGTGGGGTGAATTCTGGGCTTGGGCAGGAAGCCATTTCTTCCAGTTCCGTTGGGCCAAGGGAATGTCTGGCAACGATACGGATCTCCTCGAAGCCGGCTTGCAGGATGAGATCAAAATACGCCTGCTCCTCCATAGCACCCCCAACACATCCTGCCCAAATCGCCTCGAAACGCGACTTCACCTCGTGAGCAGGCTTTTCGGAATAGTCGACATCAGAAATGGCAAGCCGCCCGCCCGGCTTTAGAATGCGAAAAGCCTCGCGATATACCGCTTCCTTGTCCGCGCAAAGATTGATGACGCAATTGGAGATGACGGCATCGGCAAAGTCATCCGGCAAATATGACTCCGCCAAATCGCCGACCACGAACTGTACCAAATCCGTCAGGCCTGCTTCTGTAACCGCTTGCGTCGCGCGCTCGATCATTGGCTGTGCGAAATCCACGCCGACGACTTTCCCTCCTGGGGCTATCCTGCGAGCAGCGAAAATCACATCTAGGCCCGCACCGCACCCCAAATCTACGACCACCTCCCCCGCTCGAAGATCGGCGAAGCTTACAGGGTTACCACAACCTCTCGAAAGCTTGACAGCGAGTTCAGGGGTAGATGCCAAATCTTCCGGACTGTAAAGATGATGTTGTGCGGCAAACCCGGCGCCAGGTGGGGCTACGCTCGGACAACAGTAAGAATCTTCCCCCGCGCCAGATGTTTGGGCGGCCTTGCTGTACCGTTCCTTGACGACCCGCGAGATTTCCTCGGCTTTCATTTGTCAAACCCGCGGTATATGCCGCCACGCAGGGGCGTGGCACCACAGATCTGCTGAGAGAATGTTTGAAAAGTCCTGACCAAGTTCACAGAACGTAGTACAGGCTTCATGCCAACTCTCCTGAAGCTGAAGTGAGCACATACTCGACAGAATTCGACGGGAGACACACGTCCTTCATTATAATCGACGAACCGTCGACCCGTAGCTCGGAACCTGGAACCTGTTTGATTCCACGCGATGAGGGTCGATATTTCCTTTCTCGGAATCGAGTAAGATTATGAGCAAACGAGGGTCTGGCCAATTCAAGCGTCCTGAAATACCCATGCGGTTCGAAGATTTCTCTTTTGGTTCGATCCGTATTGACGGGACCACCTACGAGCATGACGTGGTAATCGATCGAGGGCAAATCCGCAAACGCAAGAAAAAGCCTTCCCAAAAGTTTCGTGACGAATTTGGACACACCCCGCTCTCAATCGAAGAGGAAATACCCTGGAAATGCCGACGACTTGTAATCGGCACTGGCACTGGGGCGTTGCCAGTCATGAAAGAAGTGAAGCGCGAAGCTCAGCAGCGCAAGATCGACTTGGCTATTCTGCCTACGGCCGAAGCGATCAAAACGTTGCAGGAGAACTTTGCTGAGACCAACGCCATCCTGCACGTGACATGTTAGAGGATGGGACTTGCAAAAGCGGCGGGCGGACGGACCGCTTTCGAGGCGAAAATGGAGGGCAGTAAGGCGAGTCCCTTCAAAAGTCCGGCTGGGGCGGAACATTCCATGGTCGTCAGGAAACTCGCGATGATTGCCAGGTCTCGGCCCGGTGACTGATAGAAAGCGGAGTACGAATCGCCAGGTCATCTCGTCAAAAGCAGGATTTCTTTGGAACCCGTACCAAGAGCCCGGCCTCACCGGACGACAGCCATTTCCGCTCTGGACGATTCAGTAACGGGCCTTCGGTTTGGCGTTACAACTCAAGCTGTGGTTCATTGACCTGCTATGCGCCAAATTTTAGAGACTGAAGAATACGTTCCGATCCCGCCCCTAATGTATTCCGATCCGTTCTACCGAATCACCCACCTTAT
>Ga0210386_10004309_pt1 | contig 11788 bp, 18 predicted proteins | sample IncBWH32OmetaG_FD_160091 | JGI IMG/M metagenome (GOLD analysis project Ga0210386, IMG submission 160091) | Forest soil microbial communities from Barre Woods Harvard Forest LTER site, Petersham, Massachusetts, United States - Inc-BW-H-32-O ... | reverse complement strand
AACAATCCGCGCGGCGCAGAACGAACGAACGGGCGTGAGCGGCGTTACCCCTAAATCAAAGGAGGAAAACATGGACGAAAACCGAATTGCCGGCACTGCGAAAAATCTCGGCGGACAGGTTCAAGAGGAATTCGGCCGCGTCACCGGCGACACCGCGACGCAGGCTAAGGGTGCCGCTAACCGCGTGCGCGGTGCGGCTCAGGATCTTTACGGACAGGCGCGGGACGCCGGCTCGGAATTGGCGGGCGCGGCCGCCAACCGGGCTTCGTCGTTGGAGACCCGCCTGCGAGATTTCATCGAAACCCAACCCTATACCGCCGTTGCAATCGCGGCCGGTCTGGGATGGTTGCTAGGTCGGACCAATAGGCCGTTCTAGCTTGACGCTCATCCGGAGGAGGCGGTTACTACGGCTATAATCGCGGCTATTACGGCGGGCGCGGCCATCGTTTGATTTGGGTGGTTGTCGTGGTCGTCGTTTTGCTTCTGCTTTTAGGAAAAGGTCACGTGAGAATATGACCGTGATTGCGCCGCGGCGGAACTGGCGCAAAGGTATTGGCGTTGTCTGGTGCGCGGACGGAGGCTCTTTGGAGCTGCTGTGGAACACCTGCCAAGTTCAACGCATTCGATGCGTTGCGACCACTGCCGTGAGCCGTTCGGTGTCATCGTTCATCGTTATTGGCGAATGCGATTTTGCTCAGGCGATTGCCTGAAGGCGTATCAGTGCCGTCTCGACAAGCTGACGATGATCAGAATTGGGCGGCTTGACCCCGACGCGCGCCTTCAAATGGAGACATGAGCCCGCGGAGTGCTCAGATCGACCGCGACATTAAGTCTATCGGAACCGCGCAAGGCGACCGTACGTTGCCCCGATAGCCTCTGGCCGGGCAGGCCGCGGCATCCCTCAAACAACGCGCAAGGACGAGATAATCATGGGACTGTTTTCCAAAGACATCAAGAACATGGACGATCTGTTCGTGCACACGCTGCGCGACATCTATTACGCCGAAAAGCAAATCGTGAAGGCATTGCCGGAAATGGTCGATAAGGCCAGCGATCTGCAGCTCAAACAGGGTTTCAAGACGCACCTGCGCGAGACTGAAAACCATGTGGGGCGCCTGGAGCAGGTCTTTAAGCTGATCGACACGCCGGCCAAAGGCGTCGATTGCCCGGCCATCGACGGGATTATCGAGGAAGCCAATGAGGTGGCAGCGGAGGTTGAGAGCACGCCCGTTCTCGATGCCGCTCTGATCGCCGCCGCCCAAGCCGTCGAACACTACGAGATGACGCGCTATGGCACGCTGATCTCGTGGGCCAAGCAACTTGGTCGAGACGATTGCGCTGCAATATTGCAACAGACGCTCGATGAGGAAAAGGCGACCGATAAAAAATTGACCGCAATGGCCGAAGGTCAGGTCAACCGCAGGGCGGCTTAAAATCCACCGTGCTACGGAGCCACTTTTGTCGCCGTAGCTTCAGATCTCGTAAGCGAAGGGCACGCGCCGAAGTGAAAACTCTGGCGCGCGCCATCCCGCGGCACGTCCCCTTGGCTATTTTGAATCGGGTACCCAAGTCGTCGTATCCCGGTCGTACTTGAAGCCAGGAGCGCTTTTCAGATCGTCCTTGGTCGTGTTCATGACCAAGGTGAATTTTTTGTTGTTCTTGTTCGTGACGCGGACGGCCTCAAAAGGAACCGCGACGTCCTTCTCCCCGGCGCCCAGGAATCCGCCGACGCCGATGATTAGCGAAGTTACTTTTCCAGACTTGTCGAGGAGTACGTCCATGATCTCGCCGATCTTGTTGTTGCTTGGATCGTAGACATCCTGCTTATACCAGTCGGTGACGGTTAGCGCGTCGGCCGGCATTTGCCGCAGCATTTGTGCGTTGGTGTCCGCAAGCGCGGGAACACTCAAGGCCGCCAGGACCGCCGCGGCATAGATCAGCTTCGACATTTTGACTTCTCCTTGGTTGTTGTTGGAACGCTCGGTCAGGTGTTCTTTACAGACGCCCGACGCGGTCGTTTCATCCACACCAAACCCGTCACGAATTGTTGGTTCCGCGCCGCGTCGTCCGTGTGGATTCTTCGTTAGCGTGCTGGTGAATTTGAAGTGGGTGGCCGATTCACCCAAGGCGTCCGGCGATCGCAGCGACATCCCTTATCTGGAACCAGTTCCGGTGTGACGGACTTTCCAAACGAGGGCGAGGCGGTTCGCCGCTGAGGCAGGACGCGCGATGACGAGCCGACAATCGTCCATCGTGACGAAGATATTGCGCGTGCTCGGCCCCGGCCTGTTGACCGGGGCGGCGGACGACGATCCGAGCGGTATCGCCACGTATTCGCAGGCCGATGCCCAGCTTGGCTTCATGCTGTGCTGGACAATGTTTCTCACTACACCGTTCATGGTCGCGATCCAGGTCTATAATTGCCGTGAATGTCACCATGAGATGCGGCTTACTGTTTGGGCTGCCGACACAGCGGCTTAAAGGCCATTGGGAAAGCCGCTATGCCCGGCTATCGCATCAATAAGGTAGGACCCGGCGGTAGTTTGGTAGTCGGCGAAGACATTGAATGTGCCGACGATCAAGAGGCTATCAAAAAGGCCGCGCAAGTCGCCAAGGATAGCGATATAGAGCTCTGGGAGCGGGATCGGCGTGTGATCCGGCTGCTGCCCGAGACCTTACGACGATAGGCGTGCAATTGTGCTCAGTCATCGTCGCCGGTTCTGTGTCTTTTGGCCTCTTTTATGAACGACACTGCCCGAAGTGTCGCAAGCGTATAAGGCGCTCTGTAGCCGCATCCAACCCGCAGAACCGGTCAAATACGCACATTCGGAATATAACGAACCTCTAAGAGGATCGCCCGGCGGACTCGATGCACAGCCATTTCGACCACCGACATTAGAACGTCAAAGCGGCCGGTGCATCCTACCGAACAACCATCCGAGCCCAAGCGCAACTACTACAGCCGTGTATGGCTGATTTTCAATCGTGTTGCGCAATGCTTTCTCGAAAGAACTGGCAGTTTTCCGCGCAGCTGTTGTGGTGGCATCGGCGATCTGGGAGGCACTATCGGCTGCTTGGCTATATAGATCTTCTGCGGCATCCGATACCTCACCGGCAACGCCCGCAGCTTGCTTCTTAGCGTCACCAAAAGCACGATTGAAATCGGAGTTTGGCGAACGAGTCTCTGGCATGTGTAAGCTCCGCTCGAAGAGGGCTTGTCCGTGATCAACGCGCGAGCATGAGCGAAAGTTCATCGCACGGAACGTTTGATCCGTCGAGGGGTTGAACCACGTGCGCGGGTCAGAAGGCCCTATCATGGACAAAGAGCCAAAAAGACAAGAACCGGAAATTTTGCCTCCAGTACCGCAGGTGGAACCTGGGCGCAGCATGCCCGAGATTCCGCCCGACAAAGATGTGCCGGAAAAGAGCGTTCCCGTACAGGGAGAGAGCTGATGTTTGATCGTTCAACGGAGTTTGACCCTCGGGTCTCCGCAATCGCGGGTCACTTACGGGCAATTGAAAAGGAACTTGGCGGAATTGGAAGAAGCGCCAGCCGACGCGCATCCACAAGCGCGTCCGCGGCGGGGAACCAGGTGGCCGACGCTATCTGGCCAATTCTGAACGACATTGTAGAACGTTTCGGTCGTGGCCAGCGCGCGGCGGTCGACGGGGCGGGCAGTTTGGGGAATGAGGCAGTCAAGGTAGGCGCCAGAGTCGGCAACGATGCCTTGGATCGGATTGCAACTCAGGCCAAAAACCGGCCTCTTGTCGCATTCGCGGTTGCTATTGGCGTAGGAATTTTGATAGCTGTTGCGGTTCGCAGGAGCTAGCACTTCTCCTGCTCGCGGTACAGCCCCATGTCGACGCGTCGTCCCCCAAGTCGCTCAGCCATACGTTTCGTTTCATCGAACGTCACTTTGAAAAGTTGAGGCTCTAGCGGACGTTTAAACATTCGATTGCGTGGCTGATGCACAATCGTTCCGCTGGCCAATAGTTCCGCTAATTGGGAACATTCGCACCACAATCCGCATTGTTTGTTTGGGGTTTGGGTTGGCTCGAGGAATCGGAAATGCTCGGGACAGTACTGATCGTCGTTCTCATCCTGCTGCTCATCGGCGCACTGCCAACGTGGGGCTATTCAAGTGGCTGGGGCTACTATCCTGGCGGTGGGCTCGGCATCATTCTGATTATCGTTATTATTCTGGTCCTGATGGGACGGGTATAGCAACGATCAACGCGCCGCTGCAGCCAACGCCAGCATTGATGACCCCGCGTTGCCAACGGGTGCCGGCCGCGCGATGAGGTTCTTGTTTTTTGTTGGTGTTCCCGCCTTGAGAGGGGGAACGCTGTGTCTCAAACGAAACCTGCTACCACACGCGTGATTTCAAGCGAAATCTCTTCTTATCTCCTGACGATTTATGTGGCTTACCGGAGTTGGCGACCCCATTCTATGGGGAACGCGAAGACAAGCGGCCAGACGATTTCGGCCACGGCATAAAGTGCGACCAATGATGAAAATAAAGAATATCCCACCAAGGTAGATGACTTTGGCGTCGGCGGGGAGCGGCATCGCCTCTTCCCCGGCCTCGGCAATCTCTGCAGCACCGGATCGTTAGATACCGCCATTTGTGTCCAATGTGGTATCGCTCGTCAGTCCGCGTGTCGGGAATGGCTGGCCGACTCCCGCGTTTCGCACTTGATATTCCGGAGCGAATCTTCTGGTTGAGTTTCCTCCGGTGCCATTTCGGGCGCCATTCTGGTCACGCTTAGCCGTGCAGCCCGCCGAACAGCCAAATCAGAAGAATGATAGGAATCGGGATGCCGATTAGCCACAGAAGTAATCCGCGACCCATGGGAAAGCTCCTTTGCTAGTTCTAACAAACTCAACGTCACTGATCCCACAAACGTTCCGCGGTTTACTAGAACCAACTAAATTTATAGGGCGTCTGCCTAGGTCAAGCGATTGTTTGTGGCTTGATAGATCGACTGTCGAAACTCAACAGCACACGATTAGCCAGTCACCGGCTGCACCAAGAACCCTGGGTGTCAATGCGGAGAAGCTATGGAAATAGCATCCATTGAAGTGCTTCCTGAGGGAAGCGACGCAGCTGTCCGGGTTTATCGATGCAGCGAATGCGATGGAGAAATGCGCCTGACGATCCGGGCTACATTTCCATCGCCGAATTGAGGATAGTTTCGCACCGTTCGTGGGTCATCCGCTCTAACCACTCAAGCCCGCAAAGCTAGGATAGTTTCCAACGCTTGCCGGAATGCGCTGAGATATTCCCGGTGTCGGCGGGATGTTCGCTTTCTCAGTTATCAAAAAAATTGCGTGGTTGCGGCTAGAATCATTTCGTCGGCCATCGATTAACCTCGCAACGGAGGCGAGCTCGGAGCCGTATTTATCCGCAGCCTTATGCCGTTAAAGCATTGAGCGGCAGCGACGTTTGTTAGTGCTACTGGCCCGATAAATGCCCCTTCTAGGAAAATGAGGTATGATCGGTCAGCAATGCCGATTCTCAGTATCAAGCACGTCACGACCTATCGTTATCGCCGAGCGGTGGCATTCGGCGCGCACCGAATGATGCTGCGGCCCCGCGATGATGCCGATCAGAGGGTTCTCCAAGCCGAGCTCGCCATTACTCCTGAGCCAAGAGAACTTGCCTGGGAGCGCGATCGATTAGGTAACCATATTGCGATTGCACAGTTTGCCGAGCGGTCCAACGAGCTGCGTTTCACCAGCCATGTCTGTCTCGATCATGCATCAAAAGAGTTTCGACCGGCCGACATTGAACAATACGCAAGCAATTATCCCTTTAGCTACAGCGCAGAAGATTGGCCGCAGCTGCGGCGCTTTATTCTACCCGTGCCGGTCCACGCTAACCTTAGGCGATGGGGCGATCAATTTTTTCGTGCTGATGGATCTGCGGACACACACGCTTTACTAGTCCAAATAACGAGGACGATATATCAGACCTTCCGGCACAATGCTCGGCACGAGAAAGGTATTCAGCTCCCGGTCCGTACCCTCGCTTTGGGCAGCGGTAGTTGCCGCGATCTCGCGGTATTGATGGTGGCGGCACTTCGTTCCCGTGGGATTGCGGCTCGATTTGTCTCCGGGTATCTGCATTTAGGTGAAGAGGTGCAATTTGAAGACGAACACTCGCTTATGGGAGGTAACACTCACGCCTGGGTTCAAGCTTATATTCCCGGCCCATGCTGGGTAGATTTTGATCCCTCGGCGGGCGTCGTCGGAAACCACAACTTGATCCGCGTCGCAGCAGTGCACCATCCTTCTTACGCAATTCCTCTTCAAGGCACCTGGTATGGCAACGCTTCGGATCATCTTGGGATGCAGGTAGCAGTAAGAGTCAAAGCGATGAATCACTAAGGAACTTTTTTGCGGTTTTTATCTTGACGAAGGGTGAACGGTGCTGCGACTCGTTACGAGTTTTTCTCATGAAGATTCACGCCGGTTACGAAATTTCCTATACGTGTGCGCAACCGACGCCGATGATCTTGATGCTAAGCGTGCATCCCTCGCGTGCCTCGGATCTTCTTACCCCTGATCAAATCCGGCTGACGCCGGCCGTTCCTGCGAAGGAATACCTGGATGGCTTTGGCAATATCTGCCACGTCATTCACGTTCCTGGCGGCGATATTACCCTCTCGGCCGATTTCTTAGTTGGTGATAGCGGTAGGCCAGATGAAGTCGCGTCTGACGCCGAGCAACATCCGCTAGAGCGGCTGCCAGTCGAGACGCTGGTTTATCTGTTGGGTAGCCGCTATTGCGAGACCGACCTTTTTATGCCGCTCGCCTGGGCCCAGTTCGGCAACGTCGCCAAGGGCTGGCCGCTGGTGCGGGCAATCTGCGATTACGTTTATAACCACATTGAGTTCGGGTATGCTCACGCAAACCCTACAAGAACGGCTTGGCAAGCACATTCGGAAAAGCGGGGCGTCTGTCGCGACTTCGCCCACCTGGCGGTCACCCTTTGTCGCTGCATGAATATCCCAGCCAAGTACTGCACTGGTTATCTTGGCGACATCTGTGTTCCACCCGCTCCGGAACCCATGGATTTCAGTGCCTGGTTCGAGGTCTATTTGGGCGATCGTTGGTATACTTTCGACGCTAGGCATAACGAACCGCGTATCGGTCGTATCTTAATGGCACGCGGGCGGGACGCTACCGATGTCGCCATCTCCACCTCTTTTGGTCCTTGTGTGCTGACGGGATTTAAGGTGGTGACAGACGAGGTCCCGGCCCAGGCCGCTGCGTGAGCACCACCAAACCGGACGTTGAGGCGACACGCCTGCCAAAGGTCGATCTGCGTCCGTCTCGCATTGACATTAGAGGCGCTTTTGCTTGCGGGAACTCGCTCTCTGCAACCAAGCGAGAGGCGGTTATTGAAGCCTTCGCTCAGCACGCGCTCCTATACGGTGGGGAGCATCGTCCCGATCGAGCGGCAAACCTGTCCGGTCGTATTTCTCGCGCAAACATCAACGACGCCCTTGCCGTGTTCGACGATTACACCCGGACAATCGTGCCGTCGATCCTCGAGCAGGCAGGTGGTTTGGCTTAGACAGCTAATTTAGACGGGAGGTATCGGACCAAGGGGCGGATAGCGACCGATGTCGTATGTGGGTCAAACTCGGTCCTTCCGTAATGTCCGCTTTGCGTTTAATAGCGACCATATAGCGGACATCGCGCCACGTCGGTTCAGTGCCAGACTCGCACCTTCGGCGACGTCAACGTCAGGTCCGCTTCGCCGACACGGAACTGCGCATTGTCCCATTAGTTCATCCGTTGATTTTCAGATAGAATGGATGGCGCAATTGCCCTTCCACACAGTTCGTCTGTTTTGGTTTCAGCGTCCTGCGGTTAGTTGGGAGGCGTCAAATGAGTACCGGAAAGGATCGCCGTTGGGGCAACTTATCGTAGTCTCGAATCGAGTTGCCGTGGCGCAAAGAGGGGCTTGTCTGCGAAGATCATAGTTTTCGGAGTTTTGCCATCGCTTAGCTCTGCGACTACAGCTTGATAGCGCGATGCCGGCGGCCGGATCGAATTCTTTTTTCAAGTGCGCCGGGCTCTCCGTCAACACTAATTTCGCAAGTCGGACGAACGTGGGCTTCCAATAGGTGTCCACCATGTGCCGTGCCATTGCGCTTGCCTACGACGGCGTGGGCATGAACTTGTGGATCACCGTCTTTCAGCGCAACGTCGCCGATCGGAGAAAGCAATTCGAGCTGTTATGTAGAGAAACGGACGGTTCGTATTTTTTTGTCTTCCAGTTGGGCCACCCGAGGCGCACGGATGAAAGGGCGCCGATCGCTTTGAAGCTTGCTGAAGCAAGCCTTTTCTCGGAGGCGAACGCCTTAAGGGCCTGGGCCAATTCATCGTTAGTCTCGAATACAAGAACAAAGGTCTTCGGTTTTTCGTCCACTAACCTATAACGCATCGTCATCTCCCTATTGTTTGCCGAAACCCCACAGAAGAGTTCACGACTGGGTACGACATCTCGGTTATTTCTCATTGTCGCGGCTAGATGAGTCCGGCGCAGCCCGGTATCTGTCTCTGGCCGGTGAGTGTCGCGCCCACAAGAACGGAAAGCCTCGCCGTTCGGGCGAGGCTTAGACGGGTCGGGGACGGCCCGCGGGCAAGAGGACCTAGTACCCGTCCGATGTGTAAACGGGTCAACCCGTCGCTGAGTTTCAGGCCAGGGGTCGTTAACTGAGTGTCCTCGTCAATTTCCCCTAGCTCGCTGGCGGCAAAAGACACAAAAAAACCGGTGAAGAATCATCCACGTTCGGTTTGCTTGTTGAGAACGCGATCACCCCCGAACAAGGAACTAAAAATCTAACCGTATGTTGGCCACATGGGCAGGTCATTATGACAATAATACTCATTGTCGAGGACGAATTCCTCACTCGCGAATATCTTGGTGACGTCTTGGAAAGGGCGGGCCATCTCGTGATCGAAGCGACAAATGCCGATAAGGCTATCGAAATCCTGGAAACTCGCAACGACATTCGGATCATCATAACAGACGTCAACATGCCGGGTTCAATGGATGGATTGAAGCTTGCCGAGGCGGTCAGACGTCGATGGCCTCCGATCAAAGTCATTATTGCAACGGGCAAAAACACCCTCCGCTCGGGCCAGATCTCGGAGTCCACTCAGCTTTTACCCAAGCCCTACGGTCCCGATGAGATCCTTGCGCTGATCGGACGGTCTTAGTTGTAAAACTTGGAACACCAAGCCGAGCGGGCTCTCGCCGCGCTTCAAATCCCAATCATCTTCCAGAGTAGCGTCAGTCTGCCGCCGGATTTGCGACCGGAGTGCACTGAGGGGCGCGAGTGGCTTCCTTGGTGATGGCCGAAATCGAATTTCCAGACTTCTGAACAATGCCGACGAATTGTTCGTTCGATAGTTTGAGGCGCTTGCGCAGAACCTTGACCTGCACCTTGTCCTTCAAATCTAACGAATTACGAAAGTGTGTTGGCTTGCGCCTGTTCATGGTGTTTCACTCGCAATAAGAGGATATGTACCGTGCCCTAGACGGGTCTGAGCCGCCATGGTCGCGGAGGATGACTTTCCCGCTCTCGCGAAGATACCGTCTCCGCGAGGGAAACCTAGGGCATGGAGTAACAGTTCCGCGGTATTTGGAAATATTTGAATACCTTAGATAGGCCAAGGCAGCGGGTAGCCAGATCGGTGGTCCGCGAATAACGCCGGAACTGGAAGCGAAGAGCTCACTCACTTTTGTTGTTTGAGGCTGATGCTTGTTTTCAGGCTCGTCGTCTCAGGTCGTTCAGCGGAAAGTTCCTGTTCCTTATTGCACCTTGTTCCCGGGAAAAACGCGAAATTGATTCCGAACCTCTCCGGGCGGTGCGAATTGTCATCCCGTGGTTCGCTTGCCACCAGCAACAAAAGGAGTGTTCAAATGAAAGCGAAGCGAATGGCGATGGGGGCTGCGGTTATTGGCTGCGTCACAGCAGCGATGATGTCGGGCGCCTGGGCCCAAGAAGCCGGCGGGCAGCGCAACGTTCGCACGGGCGGCAATCAGCAATTCAACGCCCATGGCGGCGGCAGCGCGTCAGGCCAGCTAAACGCGCGCCAAGGTGGAAACTTAAACGGGAACGGACGCTTTGACTCTCGCGCCGGCGGCAACCACACGGCAGTGACTGGTGAGCTGAACGGAGCGCGCCGAGTTGAAGCCGGCTTCCGAACCGAAGGCCGCGGCTGGCGCGGCGATCGTTATACCTATCGCGATCGTGGCGTCGAAGTCGGTGCGGGCGTAGGCGTAGCCGATGAGTATGGCTATGGTCGCAGCCGGCGCCTCTACGCTTATGCGCCCGGCTATGATGTTGGCTACAGCGCCGGTGGGTACTACGACTACGCGCCCGGCTATCAAGTCGGCTACACGCCCGGCTATCAGGTTGGCTACATGCCTGGTTATGAAGTCGGCCTCGCCGCGGCCCCCTACTACGGTTACGCCCCCGGCATCAGTGTCGGCATCGGCCCGGTTGGAATCGGCGTCGGTCCGGCCTGGGGATGGTAGTGACTGACTGATTGGAAGTGTCGACCAGCCGCGCCCCACTAACGGCGCGGCTGGTTGTGGTACGCGCACCACTATTTCGCAAGTTTTGCAGCGCGACGAATGCTGTTCCAAGGACAGCGCAACACGCCGTTCTCGCAGATGGGCGATGCCGGATGGGCTCATAACAGTTTGAGCACCGAGGTTATGGATTTCGAACGCGAATAAGGCGGAGGGTGTTGTGGGCGTGTTTCGGAAGGAAACATCGAGCGATTTAGTTCCGGTTCATCCCGATAATGTCGTCAACAAGGACTGGGTGATTTTGCTGGAAGCCGGCACCATCGTCGGGCCTTCGCCGGAGCGCGTTCGCGTGGCGCGATGGATGCAAGAGAAGAAGATCGTAAAAAAACACGGCATGTTCTTGCGCACAAAGTATTTCATTGTCGTGGAAGGCTACAATCCACGTATCCATGCGTTGTATTTTTGTCCACAGCTCTTCCGCCATGACTCCGAAAAGCTCGTCCCTTTGCAAGACGAAGAGATCGGCCAGCTGATCGCGCGGGCCGTCGAATCCAGTGCCGCGGAGCGCCGGCCATGGTACGAGCCGATGGACAAGCTGCCCCAGGAACCTCTGTTTAACGGCGCGATGCTTGGCGAATTTGATACGCTGGTCGTCGAGATGCCGGCGAAACGGGACTCTCTTCCATCGAGCGTGCAGCCGCTCTTGAGCCGGCCCAACAACCGGCAAGCCGAAGCTTCCTGATCCACGTCGTGGGGTTCCTAGCCGCCTGCGGCGCATATGCAGCCGCCGGCTGGCGGTCTTCGCGGCCGGGCTTGGCTGGGCTCGTCGTTCTATAGGCGCTCTGCTCTTTGAGCGCCAATTCGACCCAGGCTTTCGCCATCTCAAGGAAAATCTTGCAGTCTTGCTCGTCGTACGGCCGCGCTGCCCAAGCTTCGCACTCGCGCGCATACGAGCAACAGTCTGCAGCCGTCGGCATGATGCGTTCCTACAAAACGTCATGGCTTCAATGCGGCAGCATGGAGCAGGTTCCCCGCCTGGCGGGCATGTTCTTGGGAATCTGAAATCGCGCGACAAGCTAATCGGACCGCGCGGTGTCGGCGCAGAAAGATGTGTGCTCAGAGCTTACAATGACTCAGCCATGGCCGCCGAGTTAGCCAGACGACGCAGATGCTGGCAGGCCAAGCCGAACCTACGGCCATTATCTGAGTCAAAGAAAATTCATTTACCA
>Ga0210386_10004308_pt1 | contig 11789 bp, 14 predicted proteins | sample IncBWH32OmetaG_FD_160091 | JGI IMG/M metagenome (GOLD analysis project Ga0210386, IMG submission 160091) | Forest soil microbial communities from Barre Woods Harvard Forest LTER site, Petersham, Massachusetts, United States - Inc-BW-H-32-O ... | reverse complement strand
ATTGCGCAAACTGGTATGCCTCCGATGCCAGATCCAAACAATATAAATATTAGTGTATGGAATTTTACTTATCAAAGTTATGAAATTTTGACCACCTCTTCTTCCGCTACTTATATAGGAGGGGGTCTTGTCACTTTATTTCCTGAAATGAATATTGTAGGAAAAGATTTTAATCCATTTCAAGGGGTAGGAAAACAATTCAAACTTTCTTTCATAGACTTTCAATTAGATTCAAATTTAAGTTCACCAGGTATTACGGCAATAACAATTCAGCTTTTTGTTAATTCCTTTTTAAATGAACAAGCAAATCTTATTGCGCCAAATGAAGCTCTTGTGAATTCAGCTTTAAATAATTCTTCTCAAAATTCTAGATTCATTACAGCAGCTTCAAAAGCTAATCCGTGTCAAATTACAAGCCCAAATCATAGCCTTATCACTGGAACCGTGATATACATTGCCAATGTTCAAGGTATGACACAACTGAATTCAGCAATTTATACTATTACCGTGGTAGATCGAAATAATTTTACTTTAAATAATACTGATTCTACTGGATTTACAACCTACACCGGCGGTGGCATGTGGAATACAACGCCAGTAAATGGGCAAACTTACATTCCAGGATCGGAATATGCTTGGTATCGCTTTTATAGCACTCAATTTGGGCAATATTTGCGAATAGGTATGACATATGATGATAATTTAATGAATCAATTGGCTACTCATCAAACTCCCATGGAATTGAATGCCATGAATTGCTGGTTTCGTGAAGGTGGTTCACTTATAAATTGAGTGTAAAGCGGTTTTACATGAAACAAAAGAATATAGATTGGATTGAAGATAAAGTAAATACAGCAGAAATGCAATATCGGAGAATGATGACCAATATAGACCATGGGATTATAGATAGAAATGAAATAGCAGCTGCCATGGAAATGATAAATATAGCTCATAAGATTGCAATTCATAAGAATAGAAGGGAATTAATCAAATGACATTTTTATGCACTGAAGAAGAAGAAAATTATATATATAATACTTCTTCTTCTTTAGTTTCTGTGGAATTGTTAATAAGTGCCCTTTTTCCCTCTGTGGGTTCTTGTTTGTAAAATGTTAATTATGCACCAAGTTATGAACGTAAATATGAATATAAACAGATTATCTTAGGTTATGAACAAAGTATGACGTTCTCAAGTGACAATGCATTAAATACAAATCAGCTGCCTATTTCATTAAATGTAAATCCAGAGGATAAGGATTTTGACAATATACTGCTTCTTTATTTGCGTAGAGTAGCAAATGCCGTTAATACAAAAGAAAGTGGCCTATTTTTACTTCAAGAAAATGCTTCCTTTGAGCAATGGTATCAGATTGGGAATCCTCAACAGAATCGCAATGGTTATCGTCTTACCGCTGATTTGGTATCTCTAAATGGCGGCAACATTCCAGTAGGTGCAACTTCCTTAGTTTTATCAACTTCGACGCAACCAATGAAAATTAATGGCTATCTATATCCCGTTCAAGGTTTTGGCGGTGCTGTAGATACATCGGGCTTATCTTATTTCCTAAATGATCCTTCGATATATGTGAGATATAATAGCTCGACAAATACAATCGTTATTCAAAACAATTCAGGTAACGCATTGACGTGGTGTGTCTTTGTAATTGAGTACTTAAAAACTTAGGTGAACTATGCCAAGCTTCAGTGAATGGCTCTTCGGGAGTCCAGAGAAATTAAAGAAAGTGCCTACTGGTACAGAACAGCAGCAGCAATTCGGAGGTCATGATCTGATAAGCATGTTGCAACAAATGATGCAAGTGGATGGAGGACAGAATTTAGCTAATCAACATGATAAGAATTTATTAGGTCAAGGCCCAGAAGCTTTTAATCAATTTTCTGCCCCATATTTACAACAATTTCAAGAGCAAATGATACCAGAGATTGCAGAAAGATTTGCAAAAAATGGTGCTCTTTCTTCTAGCGGCTTTGGTCAAGCTCTTGGAGGAGCCTCCTCAAATTTACAAGCTCAATTAGCACAATTATTTTCTCAATTGCAAGGCCAAGCAGCTGGAAGACAGCAAGGACAATTCCAAAATCTTTCTCAGCTTGGATTGAATTATCAGCCATTTGCTTATAATCAAAAACAAGGATCGCAAGGTTTTCTAGGGCCTGCATTAGGTGTTTTAGGAAACTCATTTCTAGGCCCCATGGGTGGCACGGGATTAGGTCAATTAGGCACAGGTATCAGTAGTTTATTTAAAGGCTCTGGAGGAGGATTAAGCTAATGGTTCAAGTAATTAAAACAGACAATCCTCAAGGCCGATTGGCTGAGCAATTAGGAATGAGTTTAGGCCAAGGTCTAGGCAATGGCTTAAATACCTACTTTGCCAATAGAAGCCTTGAAAGCGTAATGCATGATAAAGCCTTGGAGGGTGCTCCTACTTCTCAAAAATTAGAAGCTATTCGTTCGGCTCTAAGTCCTTATGGTGAAAAGGGGCAGGAAATATTTAATCAGAGAATGCAAATTGAGCAGCAAGAGATAAATGAAAAAACAGCCAAAGAAGCTCAAAAAGCTGCATTAGAAAAAGAAAAAAGATTATTTCAACAACAAAAAGAAATACAGGCTCAAAAAGATGCAGCGGCAAAAGAACGTGTTTTATTAAAACCTCCTTCTTCAGGTGCTCGTAGTGCCCAACCTATTTCACCAGAAATAAATAAAAAAATTGGAGAAGTATTGGGAAATTCAAAAGGAATGAACGCAGATGAATTAAAATTTGCTTTCGATCAAGCAGAAATACCTACTGCGGATTATGCTCAATACATTGAAAATAGAAGAAGATCGGAAGAAACTGGATTTAAAACTACAGAGGATAAAAGAAAAGAATTAAGAAAAGAAACATTACCTTTAAGAACGGAATATGCTAAAAAAGCCCAAGCATCAGAAAAAGGTATCCAAAATAAACAAGGACTATTAAATCTTATTGAAAAAGGTAATTTAAATGATCCTACATATGCAGCTTTAGCTGAAGCTTTGCCTTTAAATTTAGGTAAACGTTTACTTTCAAATGATACAACGGAATATAAAGCCGGACTTGTCGAAGAATTCACAGATTTGAGAAATATATTTCAAGGACAAACAAGAATAAAAGAAATAGATCTATTGGAAAATAAGATAGCCGATCTTTATCTCGATGATGAACAAAAAAAGGCCGTTATACGATCTAGAATAAATGCTTTAAAAGCAGATATGATAAGAGCAGAAGCAGCAGCAGAATTAGAAAATCGAGATGATTTAGGAGTGTTACAATTTGAAAAAGAAGTCGAAAAAATTGCAAAACCTAAATTAGAAGCATTATTCAATCAAATTCTTGAAGAGCAAAAAGCAGTTATTGATTCAGCAGAAAGAAAAAAAGAAGTACCTTTAAATATTAATGATCCAGAAGATAAACAAATAATTGAACAGATTTTTAATGAAGCTGGAAGGAATGTGAAAAAAGCTGAAGAATTAGCCCGAAGGAAAGGTTATAAATGGTAAATCCATTTGAGGAATTGGCTAAAGAACAATATAAGGAAAATCCACAAGGTAAAAAAAATCCTTATTCTAGTCCATTTGAACAAATGTCACATAATGAAAAATTTCAAGAAGATCTTTTAAATACTTCTTTAAGATATGCTTCACAAATACCACAGGGACTAGCAGCTACCACAACTCCAGGATTAGTTGCTGGATTATGGGAAATGCTTGCTTCAGGTGAAATACATGATCCCGAAGAAATTGAGCATATTAAAAAGATTTCTGAAAGAGAAGGAATACCATTTGATGAAGCAGCTTATTTAGAAGCTGGTAAAAAAGCTTTAGGTGGTATTCCTACAGTAAGCAATATAGCTAGTAAAATTGAAGAAAAAACTGGTATTCCTTTAGAGCCTAAAACAAGAGGACAAAAAGGATTGAGATTTGCTACTGAGGCTACACGATTAGCTCCAGAAAATAGTACACTAAGGCCATTAAATACTGCGCTTCCCAAACCAGTTGTAGGAGCAGGAGTAGAGGCAACTAAAGAACTTTTAACTGAAGCGGGATTACCAGAACCAATATCCGAATTGGCATCATTTGGAATTATAAAACAGTTACCAGAAGGTGTAGCAAAAATTAATTTAGGAACTGAAAAAAAACCTTCTGGTTTAACTGAAAGACAATTTGAGAAACTTACTGAACCAAGAGAAGTATCAGCTAAAAAACTTAATAAAATCAATGAAAAATTAAAAACTGATTTCAAAGATATTTCAGATAAAATTATTCAAGAAAGTCCTATAGGTGAAACTGCTAATAATTTACGAAATGATCCTAAATTTAAGCAAGAAAGTAGAGAATTATTAAATCAAGCACAGGAAATAGCTAATCTTTCACCAGGAAGTTTAGATTCTAAATTTTTGAAAAATGAAATTAGTAATACAGCGGCAAAAAAAATAAAAGGTGTTTCTTTAGGCGAATATGATAAAAATTATATTAAATTTATGAATGAGTCAATGCGCGATATTGTTCCTAAAAGAGTTACAATGGGAGAATTAGTTGAACAATATCGAAAAAATAATGAATCTTTGGGTGAATATTTTGAACCTGGATCATCGAAAGCTTTAAATAGGGCTAAAAGAGATGCATTATTAGATTATAACCGATCAATAGCTAATGTTCTAGAATATCAAGAACCAGAATTATCTAAAGTTTTTACTGAAGGAAATCAGCGTTGGACAAAAATTATGGATGCTGAAGTTATAGATGAATTTATAGATGGTGTATTTAAAGATGGATTAAATCATAAAAAACTTCACGATTTCTTCGATAAGTCAGGTTATGATAGAATATTTAAACGATCATTAGGAGAAAAAGGATTTAAAGAATTTGAACAACTTGTTTCTGATATGATTACTACTGAAGTGCCATATAAAATGCTTAAAGTGGCTAAGGAAAAAGGCTATGATAATCTATTTAATACTATGTTCGGATATATGATTCATCCAAAGATAGGAATAGCGAAAGCAGGTTTTGATTCTTTGAAATATACTTATAAAGGATTACTTAATTCTATTCTTGACAAACCTCAAGTAGGTTTGAAATTTAACAAAGCAGTTAAAGAATTAAAGGCAGGAAACTTTGCTGCTGCTGAAAAAGATTTTAAAGTGGTTGAATCAGAAATTTTACTTAGTGAAAAAGAAGGTGCTAAAGATAAAAATTAATCAAACAGTAATAAAAATGATTAGTTAATCAAATACATTAAATATATAACAAAACATAGATAAGAAAAATACAATAGATATAAAAAAAGTAAATGCTAAAATAATCATAATTAATCCTTAACTTGGTGGCTTTCTTAATTGCCATATGTTTTCTTCATCTTCTATAATCTCAATCTTTCTTCCTTTCCAGTAGGTATAACCACAGAAAATAAAGGCTGCTACAAGCAAACTTGCTACGAATTCAGGTAATCGATTCATGTTTTCCTTCTAAATATGATTACTAGGTGTTAAATTATAACAACCTCTCTTAGATTTATTGCCTGTTAAAGGTTTATAAATTTCACCTAATGGAGTGTCTTTCAACAATCTAATTTTATTGGAATATTCTATATCTCTATTAATTTCATTTTCAGGTTTAGGGCAAATTCTACCCTTAATATTTCTCAAAGGTGGTTTTCTCCCTTCCTGCCATTCTATAGCAAGTCTAATTTGTTCCTTCTTAATAAGAGAAAATTCCATAATATCCCGTAAAAAAGAACAAGCATTATTCCCAGAAGAAGAATATGTTAAACACGTTTTTCCTGAATATGTGATAGTTTTAGAGGTAAATCCTTCGTAATTTTCATACAAAAATTTAAATATCTTACATACTTCTATACTTTCATTTTGCTTTATCTGTACCCTTAAACAGCAATCATTAAATTTTTTGCTAGAGGAATAAATACCCAAACTACCTTCTCCATCAAAAAATCCAGCAATATAAGATAATAACTCTCTAGTCTTTGTAAGGATCAAAATCTCGTTTGTCATCCGCCATGCATACTCCAATTGGGGTTAATACATGGACTATTTTAACAGTTTCTCTACAATCTTTCAAGACTTTTTCAATTCTACGATAACAGTAAGGGCTTTCATCAAGGTCTCCCCCTCGTAACTCAATTCCAACGCGTTTAATCCATGCATCATGCTCTTCTCGTTTAATGAGTCCTTCAGTGAGTTGTCTTCCACTTTTTCTGTCTCGTTTTCCTTTGGCTTGTGTTCTACTAAGCAGACGACCTGCTCCGTGAATTGTTGAAAAGAGGGAATGGGTAGCAATTTCTGAACTAATTCCTTCCAAAATAACAGATATATCTCCCATTGAACCGCCGACAAAGCCACGTTGCCCAGGGAAAGCAGGTGTTGCGCCTTTTCGCACGACCCACAAATCTTTACCAAAATGTCGTTCTTTCCATGCAAAGTTATGGTGATTATGTATTTCTTGTATAATATTCGCTCGCAAGATTTGTGCGACTCGGCTACATACCCAGTCTCTACCAGCGTAAGCATAGCGACCAGCGAGCTCCATGCATTTAATATATTGTTGTCCGAGGTCTGAATTTTCATCAAGAACGACCGGCTCTGCGTGGACTCCATCTTTTCCTCCTGCTGCTTTTATAAAATGTGTACAAATACTGTGACCCAACCCACGGCTTCCAAAATGCACACCAATCCATACACGATTAAGCTCATCGATAAAAATATCCACGTAATGATTACCAGATCCGACGGTTCCAAGCTGACTATGAGCCTTTGACTTAAGATCACGTAAAATATCAAGCTCATTCCAAACAGGATCATCAAAAATGTCATGGTCGACTCGTTCATTATTTTTTCTACCTACTCCAAAGCTTATATGCTTCTGAATTTCATTCATTGTCCTATAGATGTTTTTCTTTATATCTTCTGTGTTGCAATCAAGTAGAACTGATTTATTCCCGCAATTACCCGTAATTATTATGTTTCCTTCTCTTCTTACAATAAAAAATGAAGAAGGAACTCTAAAACAATATTTAAAACCATCTTTCGATTTTAAACGTTCAATAGGTAATTTTCTTCCCTTCAAAGGATTAGTTTTAAGACCCGTTTTTGTATTTTTTTGAGCAAAAACCCTATAATCTATTTTATCCCTAAAATCCTCACGCATTACAGATCTATACCCACAACATGCAAAAGCATAATGAATAAAATCAGCCGATGCTTTATCACGAGTATAGAATACTCTATTTTTTAAATTTCCATCCCAATATAGAGATTCTTCACATATTATTTTTAACTGAAGAGGTGAAGCATTCCATAAAACACCGAGAGATTTTTCCCTAATAATAGGAGTAAATCTGAAATTTGTATATCCACCACTTGTTGTTGATTTGCAAAAAGAAATACTTGCTTCTATAAGCAATTTTTCTGCTCTTTGAATTTTTTCATTATTTTTTAAGCTAACTACACATTTTTTAGATTGTCTTTTGATTAAATAACCATCCGCACACACCATAACAATAACTCTAAGTTGTTCATTGGTATAATCTAATCGAGTGTTTCGTATTAAAGTGAATGTGGTATTAAATTTATAGGAAGATCCTGTTAATGCATTGTCATGTTGTTCAACAAAATCTTTCGCTGTCATTACAAAATGATTTTGAAATTGATTTCCTCGGTAAAGTAATAATCTATGTTCTGGACTAACAACGTGATTTACTCCATGTTTAGATTTTAAATAATAAAAATCTTCATCACATGGTTGTTTAATGTATTCAGCATCTACAAAATTGGCAATATTAAGTTCTGGATCATATTGACAAACCTTTTCATGATCCCATTCATCCATTCTTACCCAACCATCTGGGCTTAAGAATTCCGTTTCTCCATCTAAGCAAGCAATGTCAAAACCAACCCCATTAACACATATCTTTCCTTCATAAGCAATGACGCCACCAACGGGAACGGAATAACCAAGATGCCCATCGGCACAAAGTACAGCATGTTCTGGAGAAATTTCATAATCTATAATCGCATGCATTTGTTTAATAGTATCAGGTTCATGTTCGCCGAAAATAATTAAATCTTCTTTATTCATTTGATTCCTCAACTTTAGGTTCATAGACCCAATGCATTTTACCCACATATTCAAAATCTTCAAATTTAGATCTTACATAAGATACACCTTGGAATCTGATGGCTTCAAAGTTACATTGACTCATAAGATAACCTTGGCATCCCCATGATTTCGGTTCAGTAACAACGACGAGCATACCAGAAAATTTATGTTCAGGTTTTAATTGAACAACGTCACCGTATTCTAATTGTATTTTTTTCATTTATCTCTCTCACAAATACCTTGTAAATGTATTCTTTCTAGTTCTGATTCAGCAATTCTATAAGGCCCTCTTTTTCCTATACTCGGCCTTGAAGCATAAATTTTCCCATCCTTAATTGCTCTTCTAACACTGGCAGGGTGCAATTTCATGCGTTCTGAGAATTCTTTAACAGTTAGGAAATTCATTTCATATATCCTGTTTTGTAAAAATAATGCGTTATTATTAGTTATAATGAAAAAGAAGTCAACAGGAATTTCAATTCTAAAGATGTATATTGACTTATGTGAATTTTATAAAGCAAAACTTAATTTTAAACCCTAAATAGGAGTTCTTATGTCTAAAATGTTTCAAGTTTATGGTATTGGTCAAGCGTTAATCCCTGTATTACCTCCTCCATTGCCCTTTTTAAATCCACCGACGAGTAATCAAACTAATTATGAAATTGGGCAGCTTGTTTTTACTCCTCCCACAGCTCCAACGGCATTCTACTTATATGGTGGTGGTGGCAACTGGATTGAATTTGCTACTAATACCGGAGATGTAACATCAGTAGTAGGCACAACGAATCAAGTAACGGTCTCAACTACATCGGGAGTTGCTACCATTTCATTGCCTGCAACGTTAATTGCTCCTGGTTCCATAGCATCTACGACAACTATAACGGCTGCCACTGGATTAACCGTTACAACCGGAAATGCAACATTGTCAGGCACAGGATCAGGTCTTGTTTTAACTCCTGTTGTTGTTGGTGCAGGTGCATCTCCTCAAACAGCCAATGGTCGAGTATTTAGCGTTACCTTCAGTGGCGTTAGTATAGCGGCAGCCGCTACTCAATCCTTTGTTATTGCTAATACTTCTGTAAATACCTTGGTTCAGGTTTCCATGGTAGGTGCAACAACAGGATCGGCTTTATCCATACAAAGTATAACAAATTCGGCCGGAGTATCTACAACCATTGTTGTTACTAACGGAACTGGTGCTAGTACCAGCACGGCTAATATTACATTCACAGGCTTCTGTGTTAACTAATTAAATGAGGTTGTTTGCATGTTTACCAATAAAGCTCAAGTTGACGTGTTAAGAACATTGGCCTTTGGAAGTATCACAGGAAGTTATGTTGCTGTAGGAGCACCGCAGGCTTATCAGGCAAGAATTATTTGTTTTACAAATACTACTGATAAAGATGTTACCTTTAGCATGGACGGTGTTACTGATCAATTGATTGTGCCTGCTGGAAGTTTTAAACTTTTAGATATTACTACAAACCATAGGCCTGTTAATCAGGATGATTTCTGCTTTGCCAATGGAACTCAGTGGTACGTGAAATATGTGTCTGCACCAGGTTCAGGATCGGTCTACATTGAAATCGTCTATGCTCAACCTTCCTAATTATCCTTGCAATAATGATAAAAGAATGGATGCATTATTGAGAGAGCAAATGACGGAATATAAGGCCGTCATAAACTCTCATCATAAGGAAATGCAGGAGCTTCGTGATTCTTTGAAGCTTGCCATGGATAGATTTGATTCTCTTTATGAGAAATCGGAAGTAGATTCAAAGCACATGGCCTTGTCTTTAACGCAACAAATTACTTTTCTTAAGGAAAAAGTTATCGCCAATGAAGTGATAATAAGCGAGCAAAAGAAGTCCATTGAATCACTTCATAATCAAATCAATGAATTTTATTTAGTTTTTGCGAGTAAAATTGATTTAGAGAAGCTTAAAAAAGCCTTCGAAATAGAGATAAAGGCTAATACAATAAGTCATATAAATTCATTTCAAGAATTTCAAAGAGAGTTTAAGAGTTTAATTCACATAATTAAAAGTGATGTATTAAGATTAAAATGTGACGTAGAAGAGAAGTTTACTGGACTAAAAGAAAAGTTTGAAGTTTCTGAAACTCTTTTTTGTTTAGATAAAGAAGGAGTTTTGAAAGAAGTTAGAATATGGGAAAAGAGTATATTCGTCATCGAGAAGAAGATAGAGAACCTTTATACGCTGATAGAAAGAATTAATAACAGGAGTGCACCATGTCACAAGCCGGAATAGTCGATGTAGAAAGTAGTCATCCTCAGATTCCTACAGAATTTGTTACAAATTCAGGAACAGCTATTCCAATAGCCAATATCCTTGAGATTTTGGGAACCGTTGTTTCTGCACATAGCATTCCTCTTGAGACTACAGGATCGGGAAATACTGTTACAGTTGTTGGGCAATATTCATCGGCAGCCGCTTCTTCTATAGCTAACAATGCTGGATTTGCCTCGTTTAATTCTAGTCAGTTTAGTGTAGATGCTAATGGCTATGTTTCCTTTACAGGAACAGGTGCAGGAGAGACGATTACAGGGAATGTAGGAGGAGCTTTATCGCCTGTTGCCGGTAATTGGAATATTCTTGGCACTTCAACGGCATCTGGTGCTACTCCTGTCCAAACTTCAGGATCAGGCAATACCTTAACTGTACAGGTACAAAAATCGCAAGCCATTGCATCTACTAATGCATCTAATGTAGGTTTAGCAGCTTTCAATTCTACTTATTTTACTGTTGATGCCAATGGCTTTGTTTCTCTAGTTGCATCCTCAGAAGTAGCTAGTTTCACGGTAGATGCTAATACAGCCCCAGGAACTAATCCTGTTGTGCCAAATGGCTCAGGAACCGTAACGATCACGGGAGGTCAGGTTGCAGCAGGTACAACGACCAATGTGCTTCGTACCAACTCATTAGCCGCTAATACTTATACAATTCAAGTGCAAAGAAGCCAAGCCGTTGCTTCTTCAACGATAGGGGATAACGGTGTATCGCACTTCAATAGTAGCTTTTTTTCTGTTGATAGCAACGGTTTCGTTTCCCTCAATGGAAGCCATGTAGGAGAAACGATAACGGGTTCAACGGGAGGAGCTTTATCACCTACTTCAGGTAATTGGAATATTCTAGGCTCTTCACCAGCAGCCGGTACAACACCGGTTCAAACTTCTGGATCAGGTAGCACGTTAACGGTTCAAGTACAAATATCCCAAGCCATAGCCTCTACTAATGCCTCCAATATCGGTTTAGCTGCCTTTAATTCATCCTACTTTCCCGTTGATGCCAATGGTTTTGTTTCCATCAACGGAAGCGGAATAGGAGAAACAATAACGGGTAATACAGGAGGAGCTTTATCTCCTTCTTCAGGCAATTGGAATATCCTTGGATCTTCAACGGCCGCAGGTAGTACTCCCGTACAAACTTCTGGCTCTGGAAGCACTTTGACCGTACAGGTTCAGAAGGCTCAAGCTATTGCATCAACTAGCGCATCCAATGTAGGTTTAGCCGCCTTTGATAGTAGTAAATTCTCCGTAGACGCCAATGGTTTTGTAACCTTGAATGCCAGTGATGATTTACATAACTCAACGTTAATTGTAGGTAATACAAGCGCAGGA
>Ga0210386_10004307_pt1 | contig 11789 bp, 14 predicted proteins | sample IncBWH32OmetaG_FD_160091 | JGI IMG/M metagenome (GOLD analysis project Ga0210386, IMG submission 160091) | Forest soil microbial communities from Barre Woods Harvard Forest LTER site, Petersham, Massachusetts, United States - Inc-BW-H-32-O ... | reverse complement strand
ACGTCGCGTCATCGTTGCTCCTCATTTCTGCCATCTTAATGGCCGTCGGGGAACAACCCTTCCACTTATCACGCTGTCCGAATTTCCGAAACCGGCTTATTCCGGAGGTCCGCCCCAGTGAGGTCCGCATGGCTAATGTCCGCGTTGGTAAGGTCCGGGTAGATGGCACGATGCTCATTCCGCCACTGATTCCAAGCCTCGACCCCTTCCTTGAGCTTCGCGAGATGTTCAGGATTCGCCATGAGGTCAACAGAAGATTACGCTTTCCCGATGGCTTACAGCCCGCAAATCTGTTTCGCCATCTGGTATCAGTTCATCCGCGTCTTGTCCATCTTGGACACCCAAGCATCACCACCTTCGCTGGCGATTCGTCAAATAATCATCAGCAATGGGGGTCTAAGGTGGAGGCGTGAAGACGCTCAACAACAAACTGACGTTGAGCCAGAAGGACGTGGTGTTCAGTCTGCAACGCGGTTCGATTTTGTATCGCGTTGGTGAGTACACGACACTCGGATATCGGTTCATCCTGTCCAATGACAATGTTCACAAGATCGTGAGTCCGCGAACCGTGCACGCGCTGGTTAACCGCGGCTTGCTTGAGTGGACAGCTTCTGGTCGCACGCTGCGCCTGACTGAAGACGGTAAAACATGGAGTGCGGTGGAATCGTAATGAAGATCGAAGTGAAATGAGCGTGTACCCATTGCGGCCCACCGTCAAGAAGAACCGCTTCGTTGTCTGGAATCTGATCGAAGATTGGTGGCTCTCGTTCTACGTAAGGATTTCCGGAAACCGGAAACTTTATGTGCCAGAGTCATAGCTTTTCACGTACTCCAAGCGCTTCTTAATCCCGGTGATGAAGTCGCCGTATACCATTTCCTCCAGCTTCTGGAGTTGAATTCGGATATGAGCGTCCTGATCGCAATTCAGAGCTAGGCCGTACTTGACGCGAACCGCGTTCATGTCGTCGTAAGCCGCAATCTCTTTCTCCAGTTCCTCGATGCGCTGCTTCTCGTCGCCGTCGTATCTACGATGAAATTCGAGTTCGTCTTCGTTCACGATTTCCTCAACCTCTCTTTTTGCTTGTGTTCTGGGTTTACGTCGTGGGACGGCGGGGGCACTCCTAACGTTTAAATCCGATCCCGTTTGTGATCGATCTCAATGTTGCTATCAAGCGTTTTTCGCGCAGTCCATCACCCACTGACGGATTTCCATGCTGTCCTAGTTGGGCGGAATCTTCGAAGCCTTAGCCAGCAAAGCCTTTTTGAAGGCGTTGCAGTTGTCCTCGATGCGCTTCAGTTGCTCTTCCCGTGTCATTGTGAATGAGATCACCCTAGGTCGTTTCCTCAGGGGGGCATGGGTGCCCAAAAGATAGGTCCGTCCACGGCCCTTAATCGCGGCATCTAAGGCATACATGGTAGAGGCATCCCCCAGCCTCGTTGAAATCCTGCGCTCGACGCTCGCCCAAGTGGAACAATCCGCAGACCTATCGCCAGATGATCCGGCTATGGTTAAACTTAGGCGTTTGGTGCTGCGCCTGATTGCCGAGCTAGAGGTTGCCAAGACGCGAAAAGCCGCTTGATCTATCGTGGCGGCGATCTTCCGCAGCCACGCTTCCGGACGCGTGAGAGGGGGAATGACAAGATCGAACTTGCCCTCATCCGCATAGTCGTAAGAGGTATTGAACAGGACCAGAGGAGCGTGCGAACGTTCACGGGTCAGCGTGACCACCTGGCGGCGCTCCCTTACAGGTACCCCCGCAACCAATATGGCGTCAGCACCTGTTCTCTTTTGCATCAAGGAGTGAAATTCTTCCACAGTGGGGCACAGGTCAACCGAGTAGCCGACGCTGCGGAGCACAAGCAATCGGTTGCAGTCATCCGTTCCAAAGTGAAGCACCCGCGCAGCTATGCCATTGATACTAGGCACCGGGAGCGTACTGGAAACTGCCGGGAACGTCTGTAAGAGCATGCATCCCCGCGTGCAACTGACGGTCCACTTTTCCTCATTGATCTTCGCCTCTTATTCGCCCACCCTTGGATTCATGTTCCAGGGCCCATCCAGCCAACGCGACTTCGTGGTCCGCTGCAAGCGGTGCGGCGAGAACGTCCCCGCGATGATCGAGACATTGCCTGCGTCGTGGATCGCGGTCAACTGTCCGTTGTGCAGCGAGCACCGACGCTACCTGCCCACGGAAGTGTTTCAGGGCCGCGTCTCGTGGCAGCTAGACAAGAGGCACGTGCGATCCGGACAGGGAGGCGCGAGGTAACCATGGGAGAGATGAGACGCGCCATCGCGCAAGAGCATGACGAACGCAGGATGCAGGATCGCTTCGTGTCCACGGTCGTAATCGCGGCGGCGATCATTGCAGCCGTGCGTCGGGCGATGGATGATATCTCTGCGCCCACTCCCCGGCTGCTGAGCACAATAGCAAACAGCGTGTCGCTGGCGAAACTGATCTTGAAACGAGTGGTGGGGAGTTGAACTGAACAGGCCCATTCCATTCGTTTCTTCTGCCCGACCCATCACGCTCAGCGGACTATCGGCACTCCTCAAGAAAATGCCTTTCCCGTCGCATGAATCCTAGCTATGCTGCGTGTACTATGTCTTGCATGAATTTGCTGTGCAGATTTCGTATCCGATTGGAAATTCTGGATTCGCGTCCTTGCCTTGAGTTCGATGGCTTCTCATAGGGATGTGTGGAACCCTACTATCGTCGTTCCGATACGCAACGCCTAAGCGCATCTTCAATGCCGAGGAAGAGCGCGGATAATGTCGTACAGAAAAAGAGAGGGGCGCTACAGAAGAAGGTCGCGAAGCGATTAGAAATATGTTTCTTGTTCCTCCGAGGAGGACAGCCTAACAAAACCTATTCCGCACCAGCCGACGCATGATCAACCAGACCATTTCGCACTACCGCATCATCGAGAAACTCGGAGGCGGCGGCATGGGCGTGGTGTACAAGGCTGAAGATACCGAGCTTGGCCGCTTCGTCGCCCTGAAATTCTTGCCCGATGACCTAGCCCAAGACCCGCAAGCACTCGAACGATTCCGTCGCGAGGCGCGTGCCGCTTCCGCGTTGAATCACCCGAACATCTGCACCATCTATGAAATCTGCAAGCACGAATGGCAGTCGTTCATCGCGATGGAATATCTCGACGGGATGACGCTCAAGCATCGGATTGCCGGGAAACCTCTCGAAGTCGAGACGGTGCTATCGCTGGGCATTGAGATAGCCGACGCGCTCGATACCGCCCACTCAGCAGGGATAATCCACCGAGACATCAAGCCCGCAAATATTTTCGTCATGAAACGAGGGCACGCTAAGATTCTGGACTTTGGGTTGGCGAAGGTAACGTCTGTCTCAGGCAAGTTGGGCGAGGCTGGCGCGACAGCCGCTTCGACCGTGACACCGGAAGAACACTTGACTAGCCCCGGTCAAGCGGTTGGAACCATCGCCTACATGTCCCCGGAACAAGTTCGCGCCAAAGAACTGGATGCACGCACAGACTTGTTCTCCTTCGGTGCGGTTCTCTATGAGATGGCGACTGGCACGTTGCCTTTCCGTGGCGAGAGTTCTGGCGTCATTTTCAAAACCATTCTGGACGGGACGCCCGCGTCAGCCGTGCGGCTGAACCCCGATCTTCCACCCAAATTGGAAGACATCATTAACAAGTGTCTGGAGAAAGACAGAAACCTTCGCTATCAACATGCTGCCGACTTGCGCACCGATCTGCAACGGCTGAAGCGGGACACAGAGTCCAACCGCCAAAGGGTACCCCACCCAGCGGACGCGGCGACGGCTATACCTTCGGCGAGCAGTCCATCGCAAACTAGCGGTACCGCAGTCATCGCAGCGGCGAAGCGCCACAAACTGGGAATAGTGGCTGGCGTTCTTATCGTCGTGATGGTACTCGGCGCGGCAGGCTTTGGGGTCTACTCCCTCTTGCATCGCCCTGCTCCGACGCCTTTCGAGAGATTCACCGCCACACAAATTACGAACTCAGGCACAGCGGCGAGGGCTGCTATCTCACCAGACGGTAAATATGTGCTGACCGTGAACGATGACAACGGACGGCAAAGCCTGTGGCTCCGCAACGTTCCTACTGGCAGCGATACTCAAGTATTCCCGCCATCGGATTCGTATTACACGAGTCTCGCTTTCTCACCTGACGGGAACTACATCTACTTCCGCAAGTCTCAGAACGCAACTCATACCTACTTCATTCTCTACCGAGCTCCGATATTTGGAGGCACGCCGCAAACGATTGTGCAGAACATCGACAGTGACATCTCCTTTTCTCCTGACGGACATCGCATAGCCTATTTCCGGCTGAACAGCCCAGAGGTCGGCAAATATATGATCCTCACCGCCTCGTCGGATGGCGGGGGTGAGACCGCTTTGCAAATTGGAGGGGCACCCTTTGATCCACACTCCTTGGCATGGTCGTTGAAGGGTGACGAAATCTACTACTCACTCTACTTGGCCGAGCAAGGTGTGGGCGCGATTGAGAGTCTCGACGTTGGAACAGGTAAATCCCATCGCTTCGCGACCTTCAAAGACCAGTTTCCCTATGAAATACGCTGGTCGCCCGATGGAGAGACGCTATATACAAACTATGGGCGAACAGGAGCAAATCGTTTAAGAGGGGGGCAAATCGGATTCCTACGGAGAACAGCCAATGAGATTGAGCCGATTACCCGTGACACCAATGAATATAGGACTCTTTCGCTCTCCGCAGATGGAAGAACCATCGCCACGATTCTGGTGAGGAGCTATGGAACGATTTCCGTCTTCTCAATCACGGAGCGCGGCTTCAGGGAAGCCCGAACGTTGCAGGCGCAGCCAAACGAATTTGACGACTGGAGCCATTTGAATTTGCTTTCAGATAATAATCTGGCTGTTAGCAGCCTTAGCCGCGTTGTGAAAATGACAGCTGATGGGAAGAATCGAGTTCAACTTTTGGCGGATAGCGACGCCTCGATCTTCCACTTCGCTTCTTGTGGCGCGAATTACCTTGTTCTGACTTGGGCACTTCACGCCCGAACGACTGGTATGGAAGTCTGGCGCACCGATGCGGACGGCTCAAATCCTCTCCGATTGACGGACGGAAAGCTCGATTTCTTCCCGGTTTGCTCGCCCGATCACGAATGGGTGTATTACATCAACTGGGATGACAAGAGAATCTACCGTGTACCACTGGACGGATCGGGCAAAGCCGAAGCAGTAGTCGCTTCTCCCCAAGATTACTTGGGCGGACTGAGTGTTTCTCCAGACGGCAAAACGCTCGCCGCAGCAGTTCACAAAACGGAAAAGCGGGGCGTCTCGGTCAAGATTGCACTCTTTGAGATTGGATCGCAGAGCCAGCCGAGATTGCTCGACGCTGCTCACCGTTCAGGGGGCGTGCAATTCACTCCTGACGGGAAGTCCGTGGCTTTTGCAAATCGGGAAAACGGTGTGGACAACGTGTGGGTGCAGCCCCTAGACGGTTCTGCGGGCCATGCAATCACCGACTTCCAGTCGGAGCAAATCTGGTCGATGAGCTTTTCACCGGACGGCGAAAGCCTTGCTGTTCTGCGGGGGCACTACGATTCCGATGTCGTCCTCCTCCAAGAATCGAAGTAGAAAATCACTCTGATCGAGAAGCCATGTGGAACGCCAATCCCGACATTCCCATCCTGAAGCAAGCCAAAGCCGAGTACCTGAAGGGCGATTCGGCTATGCTATCGCTGTGTTGGCCGCTACCAACACCGATCCGACAAGCAACGAATCGCAGAAGCGTTCGCACTCGGCAACGTGCCCATCGTGTCGTAGGGAGGGACGTTTTCGCACTCTGCGAATTTGCCATCTGCGGCAAGCCTCAAAAGTTCGAGAATGCCCGACCTGACACTGGCGAATTCATCCTCCTTCGATTTGTATTTGCTGGCAAATCGGAACTGCCCTCCGTCTCTGTCAAAGAAGATGACGAACTTGAATGCAATACCACCTGCAATGCTCCCGAGTTCCTTGGTCTTGAACTCAATCCAGTAAAAGCTATTCTCCTTCGGCTCCAAGCCAAGGGAATACTGTTCGAGTGTCAGGCCGCTCATGCCAGACGCCGGGAATCGTTCGAGGAACTGATGGCGCAGGAACTCCTCGCGGTTCCTTTGCTCGTCAGAGTAAGTGAACTGTACGACGGCGTTCGAGAGGTCGGGCATTTACTTTACCTTTTCGTTCGGGGAGGCGAGACTGTCTGCTCACGGTCTGTACACGTTCTCGTTATGCCAAATCAATTGCTGTGGTGACGGGCGGAAGAGCGGATTCTCGGGAAGCAGAAATCGACTTCCCCTGCAATGCGTAATACTCCTTTCCGTTGTCGAATTCATCCTTGAGGCGACGGCTGACTTCGACCCGGTAATCAGGCGGAACGGTGAGATAGCCACGGTCGAAGAGTGTATGCACATCCTGCCGCAGCAGCAGTCCATTGCTTGGGTGTGGTTTCCTCCATCGGCATACGGTCGGATATGTGCGGCATCAAGCACGTGGAGAACATGCGAATTGGTCAACGCACATTGCCGTCTGTATAGGTCCGTCACGATTACTCGGAACGCGCCTTGCCCCAGTCGTGGCAAAACGGTCTATGGTAGGCCCGAATCGAGGACCGGCAACGACTTGTTGATTCGACCGCGTTCAGGGCGAGCTTGCAGCCTCAGATTGACTTCCGCCCAAATTCGACGACCAGCTACTTCGTCGTTCGAAAACCCCTTCCCTTGAACTGTTGGCATCGGCCAGTCCGGGACAGGAATCCATTCCTCCCGTTCGAAGAAAAAGTATTTGCAGGAGGATGCAGCCGATGTTGTAGTCTGCGGCTGGATCGGTTTGGATACGCCTTCTCTTCCTGTACTTCTCGATTCGTCGCCGCATTTCGATTTCAGTCTCCGCCCCGTTCTTTTCCCCAAAAGCAGCCCACGCAAAACTCGCTGGGAGCACCGTGTAGTGGCTAAAGAAGCCGCCTCCAACGATGAAATGGGAGTAGGCTGAAGGCGGGGTTAACCAGAGGGGCTACTTGGGCGTTTATTTTGAGGTGATCTTTCATCTTCTATTCAGTTGGCTCGGACTTCCCATCCTTGGGTTGATCGTGGCCATCTTTTTGGTCTTCCGAACCGCGTGGGGGAAGAGGGCTGGTGTCGCAAGGCTATGCGCCGTTGGTTATCTTCTCTACCTTGCTTTTCTTTACTGGTTCGGAGCCACTCCGGGACCGGACAGCTTGGGATATGGATGGGTGCCGTTGCTGGTATTCACTCTTCCGTGGAGCTTCTTGTTTGATCCGATTGCGGGGCAGGGTCTTCACGTCGGTGGAGTGGCTGGCATGGTTCTGAATTTTGCTCTTCTCGTGGGTATCTACGGGAGCATGAACTCGATGCTCTTCCTTGGCGTCGTTTGGATTGCTGATCGCCTAAGTTCTCCGAGCAGAGAAGGGATGGCTAACATATCAGCCAGAGCTTAGCTGGAAACCTTGAATCGGCCGCTGCCGTGCGTCAAGATTTCGATTTCCCGCTGCTGTACGGCATACCGTGAGGCCGCTGGGAGTCTGGACAGCCCGAACCATCACCGCGCTCCTAGCGACGCCTTAAATCGGCTCGCCAATTCCAGAATTTAAATTTGAAATGCAAGGATGTGCTGCGGCTCGGCACGCTTCATTTAGTCTTTCCGAATGACCTGTACTCGTCAGCCAAGGGTTTCGGGAAACGGACGTACTTCAAGACCTCGTCCAGAATATACGGATGCATGTGAAGCGGAGCATTGGAGGCTTTGAGTCTGAAGCTGGGATTTTTCCAGATTTTCCGCTGTCTTCTCCCGAAGAAATAATTGCGCCAGAGTAGTGGTCCTCTAGCCGCATGCTTCTCATCGTCCAAGATTTCCTCTAGCAATCCGCCAGCAATTCGATACTTAGGGATTGTGGCCCCCTGCACGAGCTTCAACTGCCTTGGGGCCGGATCAAGCGTACAGAATCAGCGCAATTCCCACGCGGCCCTGTCGAGACGAACGATGTTCGCGGTGTCAAGGTAGCGCGACACTTCGAAATACCGATACTGCCCGAACATCGCGATATGCTCGATAAACCTCTTCGTATCCGGGGTGAGATCGAGTTGGTCCTTGGCAGACGAATCGACTAGGTCGAAGGCTCTTCGCAGGTCGTGACCGACGTCCTTTTTCGGTATCCGATTTAGCAAAAGAATGCACTTCAGGCACTTTTCAAGCATTTGGAGGCTCGCCCACGGCGAGGGAGTGATTGCGGCTCGGAAGCACATGCGGGCAGCAACGTAGTCTGAGTCGCCTTCATCGCGAAAAGAACGAAATGCAAAGTCATTCAGCAATTGCTCGGTATTCATGGTGCCAAGCCTACAACATCTTGCTACCGCCGCCCGAAAGCGCCGAGTCGCACTTCGGGGCGCACGGTTATTCTTCTCTACGACGCGACGCGTTCGGTAAAGACATTAAGCTGATCGTCGGTCATCATGGAGCTTTCGTGGCTAAAGTTGGCGGTTTCCGCCAACTTTCTATGCGTGCGGTAGCTCCGAAGACTACCGCACTCGCAGATACAAAAGCGCCGTCGAAACGAGCGCTCATGCTGAAACAGGTTTACAGGTGATCGCGATCAGGATGCGACGTTCAGGATGCGCTGCACCTGAACCGCAGACCACTCTCCGCCACGGGCCGAGGTGATCCCGCGCTCGTTGAGTACGGCGACAATCTGGCGCAGGGATGTGCATGCCTTTTTTCACTTTCGGCCCGAATTCTAAAACTTTTGCGAAGAGCGATTTACGCAGGCGCAAGCGCAGGAGTGGCCCAGTTCGCGTATGGAATAAAGGTCCGCTGGGTGAATTTAATCCCGTAACTGTTACAGATGTGAGCCGCCATCACCATAACCATGGTGAATATTCCGGGTATAACGTACCCAGCGCAGCTATATTGCGCTTGTGTTCTGGGTACAATGCGCCCAGATGGAGAGTCTAGCACCAGCGTGGAAGTGTCACTGTGGGCATGTCTGGCTCAAGGGCGAGACGATCCCGGAACGGTGCCCGAACCGCGACTGCCGGTCGCGGCATTGGAGCCGAGGCGCTGGCCATCCGGTTCCGTCGTCAGACCACCTGTACTAGCAAACAAAGCCATCTCTTCATCCGTGAGTGGCTGAAGGATAGGACGCTCATCCCCATAGAGATTAGGGTCTTCGTCCTCATGAAGAATCCTAAAGTGCCTGTTAATGTAGGCTTGACTCGTTGTTTGCTGATACTCTCCGTTAGGAAAAACAAGCCAAACCACATTTGTGCCATCCTGCTTGCTGTAATAACCGACTCTCAAGATGAGACGCAACAGGCTGCGATGCGGACCGGGATTATCCTCTCGGACGGTGATTACGCTACGCGGACTGATGGGCCTCGTCTTGTAATACTTCTTCGGACTGAGCGTGAACTGCTTCTTCAGCTTGATACGGCAACGCATAAGGGCATACTAAATGTCGTTCCTTGTCTAGCGATGATGACTTCTGACGAAAACGGACTCCCCACCATTTGTCAACATCGGGAGGAAGGGTTGTACCCTTCAGCAGCCACGGGGTGAGCTAAGTAGATAGACGGTCGGACATCGGGCGGCGATGGCACGGAGAGATCCCGCTCAGGCGGTCGTAAGGTCGGCGGTGGAACGTCGATTTGGATCATAGGTTTGTCCACTTTTAAGCATGGCTATGAGCACAGCAAGCAAGCGATCAGCGACACCACGCAAGGCACGACCGTGGTTGTGACCGACCTGGCGCAGGTGTGCATAGTGATGTTTGCTGCGAGGATCGTGCTGGATACTGGTGCGAGCCCAATGATAGAAGGCGTTTCGTAGCCGCTGGTTGCAGCGGTATCGCATAAGAACCTGCCTGCTCTTGCCACTTTGTTTGGTCACCGGGGCAATGCCGGCGTGTGCCCTCAAAGCGTGATAATCCCGCAGGGAGAGGATGTGTGCTCCTTCGGCCAGCATGGTCGCTGTGATGATGCGTCCGACACCTGGCAAAGAAAGCAGCACTGGAATGTCCCGATGCTCTTGCGACTCCGGGAAGTCAGCCGTCGAGGCTGCCATGTGATCTAAGAGTTGCTGGGTCCGGTCAGCGACTTGCTTGCGCTGCAGGTGAAGCAGGCGTAATTGCGGCAAGAGCAGAAGCGCATGTTCGCTGATTGCTTCCGCGCTCCCAGCCGCCAAGGGCAGCGGCGGAGCGCTCAGAATTTCACCTACCTCCTCGGCAGTCCAGCGGCGGATGCGATGTTTTCCGAGCAGCTGTTTCAGCCGTTTTTCCGTCAGTTTGGCGGCTCGCTGCGGCGTGGGCGCCAACTCGAGCAGGGCCCAAAGCCAAGGCTCATCGGGCGTCGAGCAAAGCCGCAGCAGTTGTGGAAAGTAGCGCAGTAGCAATTGCGAGAGCTGGTTCACGCACCGGCGTAAGTCGATGCCGACATTCTCTTCACTCCGCGAGAGTTCGCGAATGCGAATGACATCCGGATGGTCCGATCTCACGCGTCGAAAACAGTGCTGATCGGTGCGCAAGGAATCAGCTGCAACAAAGGCATCCCGGCGATCGTCTTTTGCTCCCGCAACCGTATGCCGGTCGCGAAAGCGATCCAGTTGCTTTGGATTGATCGAGAATACAGCGTAGTTGTGTTCCAGCAAGGCCTCTACGATCGGTCCGCGTGGAACTTCGATGGCAACCGCGAGTGCAGACGCTTCGCCATTGGTCAGTGCTTGCAAGAAGTCACAGAACTCGAGCATGCCGGGGCCACTATGTTCGATGCGGCGCTGGCAGATCTTCTCCCCTTGTGCATCCAGGATGCAGGCCTGGTGGAACTCCACTCCCCAGTCCACTCCAACATAGAAAGAGAACTCCTCCTTCACGGCTAAACCTCCTTGGTGATAGTGCTCGACCTCCGTAGCCAACGTCAGCCCTGTACTGGCGCTCACTCAACCTGCGGATGGCGCAAACTCCCCACTGGACTTTCGGCTACGGGCCACCCAACGGGGCGCTGCTCCGTTTTAGGCGCTTTGGTCTACTCCCTCGCTGGGGTTTTACGTGGCACTCCCGACGGGCGGCCGAGCTGTCTATCTACTTAGCTCACCCCGTAGCTGCTGGGAAGGGTACAGGGGTTATCAGTAACTACAGCCTTGGTAGAAATGGACCAACTAGCCAAACCTGGTTCGGTTGAATCGGTCGCTGCGGTGCGTCAGGATTCGATTTCCCGCCGCCTGTACGGCATACCGTGCAGCCGCCGGGAGTCTGGACAGGCCAAACCATATCGGCAGGCGTAGGAATCACTGAAACGCGCCGCCATCGCTCCGCAGGCGCAAGATTTCGCTGATAATAATCATCATCATCTCGTGTTCTGCAACCGCTGCCGCACGCGAAGACACCAGAAATGAGTTTCCGCTATGTCGCTCCGATCCCGCCGCATCGATCCTCGATCCTTTGACCTGACCACGCCCTGCACGCATTGCAGCTACAAGATTCCGCCCGCTGAAATTCTGCGTACGGGATGGAGTCTGATTCGCTACCCTGTCTGCGGACAGGAGTTCGATGAGATGGCCGGACGTAAACCAGTGTCTACGTCCTGAGCCGTGTATCTTTCTGACAGTGCATGATGCTGGGTCGAAACGTCCGGAAAGGCGACAAGAACGAAGCCGCAGGCGCCGCGGTCGCTGCAGTGGTGGCTGAGGGGTAGTTTTGAGGCCGGGATAGTGTGAGTCACAGGAGGTACCTAACTATGACTCACCTTCGCAAAA
>Ga0210386_10004306_pt1 | contig 11791 bp, 9 predicted proteins | sample IncBWH32OmetaG_FD_160091 | JGI IMG/M metagenome (GOLD analysis project Ga0210386, IMG submission 160091) | Forest soil microbial communities from Barre Woods Harvard Forest LTER site, Petersham, Massachusetts, United States - Inc-BW-H-32-O ... | reverse complement strand
TGCCAGGTGGCCAGTACGCACTTGGCGGGCCTGGGCGCCCGCGAGGTCTCGCGCAGCCTGTTCGTAGCGTTGCTGCGTCAGTACGCGAAGCGCGAGCCCGCCCTTAAGTGGGTCGCTACAACCGGGTAAATTGCATTAACCAGGTGCTTTATGCACAATGCGCGCGGTTTCACGCATACCACAAGGACGCATGTCAAAAGAAGAGGCCATTCAATTCGAAGGCGAAGTCGTCGAGACTCTGCCCAATACGACATTTCGAGTCAAACTCAAGACTGGCCATGTGGTTACCGCACATATCTCAGGCAAGATGCGCAAAAACTACATCCGCATTCTCACCGGCGATCAGGTCACGGTCGAAATGACGCCGTACGACCTCACCAAAGGCCGCATCGTCTACCGCGGCCGATAAGCCGCCAAGCCCCGGCTCTCTCATAAACCTCATAAAGGGCGGGGTCGCATCGACCCCGTTAGAGGTGGCGCGCAGCGCCTAGCCAGTGGCGCGCAGCGCCTAACTAAGTCGCGACCCCGTCTTTACTGCCCTCGTGCGACAGCAGCGCGGGCTGGTCGGCGCCGCGTGTGATGAGTTTGAGCTTCTCGCCATCCTCGCTCACGGTCACTTCGACATGACCGCCGTTCACGAGCTTGCCGAATAACAGCTCCTCGGCCAGCGGGCGCTTGATGAACTCCTGAATGATGCGCGCCATCGGACGGGCGCCCATCTTGGGATCGTAACCGCGTTTGGCGATCCAACGCCGTGCGGGCTCGTCGATGGAAATCGAAACGCCCTTTTGCTCCAGCTGCGCCTCGGCCTCGACCAGGATTTTGTCGACCACCCGCTCGATGGTGTCCTGATCCAGACTGCCGAATTGAATGACGGAATCCAGACGGTTGCGAAACTCCGGGGAAAACAAGCGGCGGATCGCTTCCATGCCGTCCGCACCCGTGTCCGACTGGGTGAACCCAATGCTCGGGCGGCTCATCTCGAAGGCTCCCGCGTTGGTGGTCATGATGATAATGACGTGACGGAAATCCGCCTTGCGGCCGTTGTTGTCCGTCAGCGTGCCATGATCCATGACTTGCAGCAGCAGATTGAAGACATCCGGATGCGCCTTCTCGATTTCATCGAGCAACAGCACGCAATGCGGATGCTTGGCGATGGCTTCGGTGAGCAACCCGCCCTGGTCGAATCCCACGTAACCCGGCGGCGCACCGATGAGGCGCGAGACCGTGTGGCGCTCCATATATTCCGACATGTCGAAGCGCACGAATTCCACGCCCATGGCAATGGCCAGCTGGCGCGTCACCTCGGTCTTGCCGACACCGGTCGGGCCGGAGAACAGGAAGGAACCCACGGGCTTGCGGTGATCGCCCAGCCCGGAGCGCGACATTTTGATGGCGGCCGCCAACGCCTCGATCGCCCGGTCCTGGCCGAAAATCGTCAACTTCAAGTTGCGTTCCAGGTTCTTCAATACGTCGCGATCCGACATCGATACATTTTTTGGCGGAATGCGCGCGATGCGTGCAACGACATTTTCGATTTGCGTCACGGTGACGGACTGCGCGCGCTTCTCGACCGGCTGCAGCCGCAGGTTCGCGCCCGCCTCATCCACGACGTCGATCGCTTTATCGGGCATATGCCGGTCATTGATGTGCCGCGCAGCCAACTCCGCGGCGGCACGCAGCGCGTCGTCCTCGTACTTGATGCCGTGATGCTCTTCGTAGCGGGACTTCAAGCCGCGCAGAATGTCGACCGTGTCCTGCACAGAGGGCTCCGTGATGTCGATCTTCTGGAAACGCCGCGCCAAAGCATGATCCTTCTCGAATATCCCGCGGTACTCGTTGTACGTGGTCGAGCCGATGCAGCGCAATTCGCCATTATTGAGAGCCGGTTTGATTAAATTCGAGGCATCCATCACGCCGCCGGACGCCGCACCGGCGCCGATGACCGTGTGGATTTCATCGATGAAGAGAATCGCGCCGGGCTGCTTCTTCACTTCAGCCAGCACCGCTTTCAAACGCTTCTCGAAATCGCCGCGGTACTTGGTGCCGGCGACGAGCGAACCCATGTCGAGCGAGTAAATCGTGGCATCGAGCAGCACGTCGGGCACCTGGTTCTCGACGATCATGCGAGCCAAGCCTTCCGCGATCGCCGTCTTGCCGACACCGGCCTCGCCCACGTACAGCGGATTATTTTTACGCCGGCGGCACAGAATCTCTATGGTGCGCTCGACCTCGAGCTTGCGTCCGATCAGAGGATCGATCTTGCCCTTGCGCGCCGACTCATTCAGATTCGTCGCATATTTCTCCAAGGCATTGCCGCCGCCATCCCCTTCGCGCTCGGCGTCGGGGGAGGCCGCGCCATCATCCCGTTCGCTGCGCTCCTCGCCCCCGGCCTTGGACAGGCCGTGCGCGATGAAATTGACGACATCGAGGCGCGACACGTCCTGCATGCTCAGCAAGTAGGCCGCATGCGATTGTTTTTCACTGAAGATCGCCACCAGCACATTGGCCACGGTGACTTCTTTCTTGCCGCTCGATTGCACGTGAAACACGGCGCGTTGCAGAACCCGTTGAAACCCCAACGTGGGCTGCACGTCCCGGTCCTCGCCCGCAGGCACGCGCGGCGTGGTTTGGTCGATAAACTGTTTCAGTTCGGTCTTGAGCTTGGCGGTATCGGCACCGCAAGACTTCAAGATCTCCCGCACTTTGGGCGTATCCACGATCGCGAGCAGCAGATGCTCGACGGTCATGAATTCATGCCGCGCCTCGCGCGCGCCGGCAAACGCATCGTTCAAACAAAATTCCAATTCTTGACTTAGCACATTACGCCTCTTCTAGCGTTGCCATCAGCGGATGCTGATGTTGTCGCGCGTACGCGATTACCTGGGCCACCTTGGTCTCGGCGATTTCATAAGTGAAGACTCCGCACACCCCTTTGCCTTTGGTATGCACCTCCAGCATAACCCGAGTCGCTTTGGTCCGGTCCATCGCGAAGAACCGCTGCAGGATGTCGACCACGAACTCCATGGGAGTGTAGTCGTCATTTATTAGAACTACTTGATAGAGAGGCGGTCTCTTGAGCTTCGGCGCCGCTTCCTCGACGATTAGGCTCGTTCCGTCCCGTCCGCGTTCAATATCACTCATGAGTAATCAGTTTATAGGGCGCGATTGGACCGTTTACAAGATACAGGACGAAAACCTGGTAACTGGGATCAATGCAAATGCCTTCATACACCTTAATGCCAGCAACTGTCGCCAATCACTGTCACTTTACTTTAACAAGTAAAAACAAATGCTTGAGGGTCCAAGCGCAGAGCCCGTATGATTGCCGCCGATGCTAGATACCCACACCAACGATTGGATGTCCCGGCTGCAAGCCAATGGGCCCAAATTCGTGTCGTTCGTGTTCGGCGCGTTGATTTTGCTGCAGCTGCTGCTAATCGGCTATCCGTACCTATCCAAGCCGGTCAAGTCACCCCAGCCCGTTCTCGCACCGCTAATACCGCCCGTGAAACATTCCGGCGCGGACATTCAAACCGTCGTATCGGCGCATCTGTTCGGCGTTCCGCCCGCCGCCACGCAGGATGAGGGGAATGCGCCGCAGAGCTCGGCCAACCTGTTGTTGGCCGGAACCATCGCAACCCAGGATCCAAAGCACGGGGTCGCCATCATCAGCGACGGCGGAGCCCCCTCGAAGGTGTATTCGGTCGGCGATCGGATCGGCGGCGCCTCCTTGCATTCGGTCTATCTGGAACACGTCATTCTGGATCGGGGCGGCGCCCTGGAGACGCTGCTGTTGCCGCGTCAATTGCCGCCTAGTCGGGCGGCCGTTGCCCGCCGAACGCCGGGCGGCGACCCGCGTACCGTGGCTGCGGTCGACAACATTCGGAAAATGGTGCAGCAAGACCCCAATATCCTCGATCAAGTCATGCGCACCGTGGCCTCATACGACAACGCGGCGGGCAAACTGAGAGGCTTTCGTGCTTATCCCGGGCGAAATCGCGCGATATTTAGCAAGTTGGGTCTAAAGGCCGGAGACTTGGTCACCGCCATCAACGGCACGCCCCTGGATGACCCACAGCGTAGTCAGGATGTCTTCAACACCATCCAGACTTCCGACCACGTCACCGTTACCATCGAACGCGGTGGCCAGAGGCAGGACATTACCTTGAACATCGCGCAAGTAGCTGCTCAGGCAACCAAGGAACTCGAGGGCGACTCGAATGCCGCCCCTGCACCCAACGGCACAGCGCCCAACGGCGCAACGCCGCCGCCCAACACGCCGCCAAATACTCCCAATGAAAATTCAAACGAATAGCGCCGAGCGCGGTCGAAGCGGTTCAATGCGAGCAGCCATGCACCTCAAGCCGACCGAATTTCTTTCGAAACGCAGATTCGCCGCGACGCTGGTGCTGGCCTGTCTGATCATATCGGCAACGCAAGCCGCTCCGCCGCCGAAGCCCCAGGAAGGCGCGACCATCACGCCCAACTACAAAGATGCGGACTTGGGCCAAATCATCCAAGCCGTCGGCGAAGTGACCGGCAAGAACTTCATTGTTGATCCGCGCGTCAATGCCAAGGTCACCATGGTGTCCTCGACACCCATGTCGGCGGCGGCTTTCTACGAAGCCTTCTTGGCAGTCCTGCAGGTCTACGGCTATGTTGCGGTGCCGGCCGGCAAGGTCATCAAGATCGTTCCCAATACTGATTTGCGGCAATTGCCGGCCAATGACCTGCCCAATAGTGTCAGCTCCTCATCGGACGAGATCGTGACGCAAATCGTGACCTTGAAGAATGTCAGCGCCGCTCAACTCGTACCGATGTTGCGTCCCCTGGTTCCGACCTATGGCCATCTTGCTGCCTACCCGGGCGGCAACATGCTGATCATTTCGGATCGAGCCAGCAATGTGAGCCGTGTCGTGCACATCATTGAGCGCATGGACGAGGCCGGCGATGAACCCATTGAGGTCATCGCCCTGCACAATGCCGGCGCCGCCGATGTGGTGCGAACCGTCAATTCGCTCAATTCCGGCGCCGGTACCGAAGGCGGCGCCCTGGCAAAGATCGTGGCCGACGATCGCACCAACAGCGTCCTGTTGACTGGCGAGCGATCCGCGCGCCTCAGGCTCAAGGCCCTGATCCTCAACATGGATACCCCAACCTCGACGGGCGGCGACGTCCAGGTGCGCTATTTGCGCTACGCGGACGCCGAAAAGATCGCCGACAAGCTGAAAGGTCAAGCCACCGCTTCTGCTAAAGCGCAAGGCGGCCCGCCGACCGGAAATCCGGCGGCCGGGGGTGGCGGCGGCGGCGGGGCTAATGTCGATGCCAGCGTCACGATTTGGGCAGATGTCGCCACCAACGCGCTGATCATTACGGCGCCCCCCAAGATCATGAAATCCCTCATGGGCGTGATCGACAAGCTCGACATCCGGCGCGCGCAAGTTCAGGTGGAAGCCATCATCGTCGAAGTGGATGTGAACAAGAGTTCGAATCTTGGCGTGCAGTGGTTGCTCTTCGGACAAGGAAACAGCACCGTACCCGCGGGCGTCATCAACCTGCCCGGCACCGGCACCAGCATCGTCGATCTGGCCGCGGCCGCGTTGGGCTTCTCCCAGGGCACCGAGACGACCACCACGACCGCGACCACCGTCCCTGGAGTCGTGGGAACGCCCACCATCAGCAGTTCGACCTTCGGCACGGGCGCCACGGTGGCGATCGGCCGGGTGGTGAACAGCGGCGTGAGCTTTGCCGCCCTGATCCAGGCGCTGCGCAGCGACGGCAGCAGCAATATCATCTCGACGCCCTCGTTGATCACGATGAACAATGAAGAGGCTGAAGTGAAGGTCACGCAAGAGATTCCGCTCATCACGGGATCCTTCTCGAATACCACGCAGAGCGTCGCGGGTACATCGAGCCCGTTCCAAACCATTCAGCGCGAAGAGGTTGGAACGATTTTGAAGGTCACGCCGCATATCAACGAGGGCAATTCGGTTCAATTGAAGATCGAGCAGGAAGACTCCTCTCCGGGCGCGAAATTGACCGACTCGGCCGACATCTCCACCAACAAGCGCTCGATCAAGACCACCGTGCTGATTGAAGACGGCGGCATCATCGTCCTGGGCGGACTGATGTCGGATACGGTGACGGAGAGCGAGGATCGCGTGCCGGGTCTGGGCGCCATTCCGATCATCGGCAATCTATTCAAGTCGCGCAGCGGATCGCGGATGAAGAAGAATCTGGTGGTCTTCATTCGTCCCCGAATCATGCGCGATGCGGACTCCACGGAGAGCGCCAGCGAAGCCGCCTACAATGAGATGCGGCACAGTCAACAAACCCTCAACGGCGGTCATATCACGCTGTTGCCCGGCCAGAAACAACCCGCTGTGCCCGCGATTCCCACCGGGATTGCGCTCCCCGCGGCGCCGCCGCCGTCGGAGACGAACCCTCAAGGGGCGACGCCCAATCCGCCGACACCGTTCACCGTGCCGGAGGGGTCGCAGGTGCCGGCCACGCCGCCGCCCAGCACGCCGCCGTCCACTCCGCCGCCACCATGAACGCGGAACTTCAAGACCCCGAACAGCCGCGCAAACTGTCGTTTCCGTTTGCCAAGCGCCACGGTGTCTTGGTGCGGGGCATTGCCGATGGGGTGGCCGACACGGTTTGCCGGCCCGGCGTGACGCCGCAGAGCTTGGCGGAGGTGCGCCGCTTCGTCGGCGTTCCCTTGAAGCTGCTGCGCGTCCCGGTCGAGACGTTCGATTCCATGCTGCGCACTGCCTACGAGGCGGGCTCGGGCGCCGCGATGCAAATGCTCGAAGGCTTGGATGACAACACCGACCTGGCCCATCTGGCCGAGGACATTCCCGAATCCTCCGACTTGCTCGAAAGCGATGACGAAGCGCCCATCATCCGCTTGATCAACGCACTGTTGACGCAGGCCGTGAAAGAAAACGCCTCGGACATTCACATCGAGCCCTACGAGAACCGGCTCGTCATTCGCTTCCGCGTGGATGGCGTGCTGCGCGAGGTGCTGCAAACCAAGCGCGCCGTGGCGCCGCTGGTCGTGTCGCGCATCAAAGTCATGTCGAAGCTCGACATCGCCGAGCGTCGGCTGCCGCAAGACGGCCGCATTTCGCTGCGCATCGCCGGGCGCGCAGTGGACGTACGCGTCTCGACCCTGCCCTCCGGTCACGGCGAACGCGTGGTGCTGCGCTTGCTCGACAAGCAGGCCGGCAGAATCGAGCTGACCTCGCTCGGGATGGACCCACGCACCCAGGATACGATGGATGAAATCATCCACAAGCCGCACGGCATTATTTTGGTGACCGGCCCTACCGGTTCCGGCAAAACCACGACCTTGTACGCCAGCCTCGAGCGCATCAACGACAACACGCGCAACATCATGACGGTCGAGGACCCCATCGAGTACTACATCGACGGCATCGGCCAAACCCAGGTGAACACCAAGGTCGAAATGACCTTTGCGCGGGGCTTGCGGGCAATTTTGCGCCAAGACCCTGACGTGGTGATGGTCGGCGAGATCCGCGACCTGGAAACCGCGCAAATCGCGGTGCAGGCCAGCTTGACCGGACACTTGGTGCTGTCAACCTTGCACACCAATACAGCCGTCGGCGCCGTCACGCGCCTGCGGGACATGGGTATCGAGCCGTTCCTGCTCTCCTCGAGCTTGATCGGCGTCATGGCGCAGCGTCTGGTGCGGGTACTGAACCCGTCAAATCGCGAAAAATTCATGGCGGGCGAGTATGAGCGCCGCCTTCTGAATCTCGATCCGAACGGCGCTCCTGTCGAGCTGTACCGGCCCAGCAGCGACCCTGGCAACGGCTATCGCGGGCGCACCGGAATCTACGAACTCATCGCCGTCGACGATCATATGCGCACGATGATTCATGACGGCTCGTCCGAACAGGAACTTGAACGCTATGCACGCTCCGCGAGCCCCGGCATCCGTGACGACGGCCGCCGCAAGGTGATGATAGGCGAAACGACCCTCGAAGAAGTCCTGCGCGTCACGCGCGAGGATTAGGCGATGGTCAAAAGCTCCTGATGGGTGCATTCGAATATACGGCACTGGACGCCCAAGGCCGCGAACGCAAAGGCCTCATCGAAGGCGACACCCCCAAGCACGTCAGACAGCTGTTGCGCGAGAAGCAATTGCTGCCGATGGACATTCAAGAGACGGCCGCGCAGGAACTGAAGCAAAGCCGGCGCCGCCGCTTCCTGCGGCGCGGCCTGTCCAGCTTGGATCTGGCCCTGCTGACCCGTCAATTGGCCACTCTGCTGCGCTCCGGACTGCCCCTAGAGGAAACCTTGCAGGCCGTCGCCGAGCAAACCGAGAAGCCCCGCGTTCAGCGCATTGTGCTCGGCGTGCGCAGCAAGGTCGTCGAAGGCCACCCCCTGGCCGACGGATTGAGGGATTTTCCTCAGGCCTTTCCGGAGATTTACCGCGCCACGGTTTCCGCGGGCGAGCAGTCCGGCAAGCTGGATCAGGTCTTGGAGCGGCTGTCGGATTACACCGAATCACGCCAAGTCATGGGCCAGCAAGTCAGTAATGCGCTGGTCTATCCCATTGTTTTGTTGGTGCTCTCCTGCGGCATCGTGTCCTTCTTGCTGGCGTACGTCGTTCCTCAGGTGGTCGCGGTATTTCAGTCGAGTAATCAGGAATTGCCGATGGCGACCAAAATCCTCATCGGTATGAGCGATTTGATTCGCCACTATTGGGTTTATGCGCTCATCGTCATCGGCGCCGCGGTTTGGGGGTTTCTGCGCTGGCTCAAGAATCCAGAGGCGCGCCTGCGGTTCGATCGGTTTCTGCTGCGGCTGCCGGTGGCCGGGCGGTTGATTCGCGGCCTCAATACCGGCAGATTTTCCCGCACTTTCAGCATTTTGACCGCCAGCGCGGTACCGGTGCTCGAGGCGCTGCGCATTTCCGCTGAAGTGGTGACCAACCTGCCGATGAAACGCGCGGTCGAAGAGGCGGCTCTGAGGGTTCGTGAAGGCGCGCCCATCGGTAGGTCTCTGGCCGCCCGTAAGCTGTTCCCGCCGATGATGATTCACCTGATCAGCAGCGGCGAGAGCAGCGGCGAGCTGGAAAAAATGCTCGAGCGAGCCGCCACCAACCAAGAACGTGAAATGGACGGCTTGCTGTCCAACATGACCAACCTGTTGGGGCCGCTCATGGTGGTATTCATGGGCGGCATCGTCATGTTCATCGTAATTGCGCTCCTGTTGCCAATATTCCAACTCAACGATCTAGTCAAATAACTATCTGTGCGCCGGGGTATTGCACGGGAACCGCGTTTCCGTTTATAACGCGCGCGTGTCAAGTGAGAAACCCGAATCCGAAGAGTTCGAGGAAGAGGACGCCGAAGACGCGGCGCCCGGCGGCGATGATGTCGACGTGGATCACATCATGCGTGACGTCGATTCGCAGCGGCGCCGCGCCCCCAAGGGAGCCGAGCCCGCTTGGCGGCGCCTGGAGCGTGTCATGGAAGAACGCCGCACCGCGGAGCTCATGAGCGATTTCGATGACTACGAAATCGGGGGCGCGGAACCCGAGGACTCAGAGATGGGCGATACCGACGACACGGGCGAAACCGGCAAAGGCGCACGGAAGAAAAAGAAAACCCGCCAGTGAGCCGCTAGGCTCGGCCGCTTGCGACAATTCTCGGCGGGAAATGTGCCACAATCTTTTTTGTGTCGCCGAGAGAACAATATTCAACGCGTCTGGCAGATCGCAATGCGCGTGTCGAGCGACTCGATTCACTCAATGCACGCATAGAGAGCGTGCGTCTCGGTATTGGCGCCTTATTTTTGATCGTTGCGTGGCTGTGCCTCGGTCCTGTCCGGCTTTCCGCCTGGTGGCTGCTGGTGCCTGTTCTCGGATTCGCCGCCCTGCTGGTTTATCACCAACGAGTCCGCAATCGACGCGCCCAGGCACGGCGAGCGGCGGATTTCTATCAAGCAGGTCTTGATCGGCTCAACGATCAATGGAGCGGCAAAGGCACGAGCGGCGCACGCTTCGATGTCCCGCACCACATTTACGGGGACGATCTGGATTTGTTCGGCACGGACAGTCTGTACGAACTGCTCTGTGCGGCACGAACCCAGCTGGGAGAGAGCCTCCTGGCGCAATGGCTGCTCGCCCCGGCGACCTTGAGCGTCATTCGCGCTCGCCAAGCGAGCATCGTCGACCTGCGTGCCCGCTTCGACTTCCGGGAGTCCATGGCGATCGATGGCGAATCCTTGAAGATCGACTTGCATCCCGAGGCGCTGGATGCGTGGGCGCGGGCGCCGAATCGCCTCGAAAGCGGGTGGATACGCTGGATGGCGCCGCTGCTCGCCGGGATCGCGGTCGGCACCATCGCCATTTGGGCCGTTTGGGGCCTGTTGTTTCCTGTTCTTGCGATCATCCTCATTGAGGCCGCGATCGGTTATTTCTTGAGGAAGCCCATACACGAGGCCATCACGACGGTCGAAGGTGCGTTCGACGACTTGAAGGGACTGTCGGTCCTGCTCAAACTGGTTGAAGCGCAGCGCTTTGAGGCACCGCCATTGGTGGACCTGCAACGAAAGCTGTCATCCCACCGCCTGAACGCCTCGGCCGCCCTCTCCAAACTGGCCACCATCGTCAATTTCGTGGAGGCGCGCCGCAACCCGATTCTGGCGCCGTTCATGTTGCTCCTGATGTACCCGCTGCAGACCGCGCTCGCTGCCGAGCGCTGGCGCGGCATTCACGGCGCGGTCATTCATTCATGGCTCGAAGTGCTCGGCGAGTTTGAGGCCCTGCTGTCTCTCGCCCAGTACTCATATGAGCAGGTTGCGGATCCCTTTCCAGAATTCCTCGACGGGGCGCCGACGTTCAAGGCGACGGGACTGGGCCATCCGTTGATACCCGCCGCAGTACGCGTTTGCAATGACGTTGCGATCGCGGACAAGACTCGCGTGTTGCTGGTGAGCGGCTCGAACATGTCGGGCAAAAGCACGCTGTTGCGCACGATCGGTATCAATACCGTGCTGGCGATGGCGGGGGCGCCCGTGCGCGCGACCACACTGCAGCTGACGCCCTTGCAGATCGGCGCCAGCATCCGCATCAACGATTCGCTGCATGAGGGAAGCTCGCGGTTTTACGCCGAAATCACGCGCCTGCGACGGCTGTTCGAACCCACGCCTTTGCCGCTGCTCTTCTTACTGGACGAATTATTGCAGGGTACGAATTCAGCGGATCGACGCGTCGGCGCGCAGGGACTCATTCGCGCGCTGGTCCACCGGGGCTCGATCGGATTGATCAGCACGCATGATCTCGCGCTGACGGAAATCGACGGACTCGAACCCGGCGCCATCGAGAATGTCCACTTCCAGGATGAACTGGTGGACGGCAGGCTCAAGTTCGATTTCAAATTGCGGCCCGGCATCGTCACCAAGAGCAACGGCATTGAGTTGATGCGCTCGATCGGGCTGGATGTGTAGGGATGACAGAATAGAGCCGGCTCAATGGAAGTTGCGCGATGCCACCACCAGGTCGCCGAGCATGGAGGATAAATTAATGAGGCGCTGCGCAATGACATGCTGTACGTCGCCTTCACGCTGTAATTTGCCATGCACCTCGAGCAGACGCGATTCCAGCAAGGCTGCACGCTGCTCGATGGCGACACGATTCCAGACAATCAGATTCACGTAGCCGGTTTCATCTTCCATCGTGACAAACGTCACGCCGCCCGCACTTCCAGGCCGCTGACGCGTGATGACAAGCCCCGCGGTGATCACCATTTTG
>Ga0210386_10004304_pt1 | contig 11796 bp, 11 predicted proteins | sample IncBWH32OmetaG_FD_160091 | JGI IMG/M metagenome (GOLD analysis project Ga0210386, IMG submission 160091) | Forest soil microbial communities from Barre Woods Harvard Forest LTER site, Petersham, Massachusetts, United States - Inc-BW-H-32-O ... | reverse complement strand
CACACGCTCGATGGCCACGTCCTTGAGCAGCTTCTTGTCCTTGAGCACTTCCAGGATGTGCCAGCTGATGGCCTCGCCCTCGCGGTCGGGGTCGGTGGCCAGGATCAGCTTGTCGGCGCCCTTTACGGCGGCGGCGATGTCCTTGATTCGGGATTGGGCCCGGGCATCCACGTCCCAGGTCATGGCAAAGTCTTCGTCCGGCTTCACCGAGCCGTCCTTGGAGGGCAGGTCGCGGATATGCCCGAAGCTGGCCAGCACTTTATAATTGCTGCCCAGATACTTGTTGATGGCTTTGACCTTGCCGGGCGACTCGACGATCAGGACATTCATCTAGGAAATGGAACCTAAGTGTGGGGTGAGAGGGCTTATCTGGGAACGCTGGGGCGATCTGCAAGGTTCGAAGGTCCGGCCGGTCCGGCAAACGGGGCGGGACACTGGTCGAAGCCGCGGGCCCCTGTCAACGCCGGGGGAAGCCCGCAAGAGTAACTTTTGGTTGTAATGTCCCCTGGAGACTTCATAGGAAGTAACCTCAGGTTGCATAACTTTGGTTCTCTTCCCTATGGTTAAGCGCCTATTCCTTACCAAATGGTGACGGCCAGCGGCGCAGCGCCGCGCATGCCCGCCCCGCTTGGGGAGGCAGGCCACTGATTTTCCGTCAGAATATGCCCGTCCGGTTCCGTCCGCGAAACTTTCGGGGACCGGTCAGCGGCTGCCCGTCGGCACGACTTCTCGGCCGAAAGTGGCGTTGGTCACCAGGGCAAAGCTGCCATACATGGCCAGAGCCCCGCACAGCAGGCCGACCCAGCCACCCAAGGTGTGGAGCATGGGCGCCGCCAGAACCGCGCCGCCGCCCAGGAGGAAGAAGGCAAGCCAGAGGGTCAGGAAGATCCCGAACAGCAGCCGCGACAGCCGGAAGGTCGAAACCCAGAGCCCCAGCGTGAACACGCCCCAGAGCAGCAGGCAGACCCCGATGGCGCTGCCCGCGCCGGACAGGTCCAGAACATGATTGCCGCCCAGAAGGACCAGAAGCGCGAACCACCACCAGAAGGCGCCGTAACTGGTGAAGGCCGTGGCGCCGAACACATTGCCGGTCTTGAACTCCATGATGCCGGCGATGATCTGGGCAGTGCCGCCGAACGCCATCGCCAGCGGAATGACCACCGGTTCGCCGGTCGCGGGCAGGAGCCCCGCATTGATGCTGCTCAATAGAACGGTGGTGAGTCCGAAGCCCATCAGCCCCAGCGGCGCGGGGTTTGCCGTGTCTGCCATGTGATGCCTCCCAGCTGCTTGTTGTTATGGGGGAAGCTTACGCAGCTTTCACATCCAGGACACGCGATTTCCCGGATGGCGCCGGCAGCGGCCCGCCAATTCCAGCTCCAGGATCACGGTCAGGACAGCGGCGGCCGGCGCGCCAAGTTGACGAATGAGTTCATCGATCTCCACCGGCGAAGGTCCCAGCGCTTCCTCGATGTTTGCGCGAATGCGGTCAGCTTCGGCTTCCAGCGCGTCGGCCGGTGGCGTGGGCGGCGGACGGCCGGGCTCGCGGAACGCCCCTCCAAGCATGGGAGAAAGCACTGACAAAATGTCTTCGGCGCTTTCGGTGAGGGTGGCGCCCTCCTTGATCAGCCGATTGGCGCCCCTGGCGCGCGGATCAAGCGGCGAGCCGGGCACGGCGAAAATCTCGCGGCCCTGTTCCAGCGCGTAATTGGCGGTGATCAGCGAACCGGATTTTTCGGCCGCTTCCACCACCACCACGCCGCGCGCCAGGCCCGAGATGATGCGGTTGCGACGAGGGAAATGGCGCGCCTGCGGCGCTTCGCCCAGCCGCATCTCCGACAGGATCACGCCCTGGTTTTTGATCGCCGCATACAGCCTGTCATTTTCCGGCGGGTAGATGACGTCCACCCCGCCGGCCACCACGCCAACCGTACCCACCGCCAGCGCCGCCTCATGGGCTGAGGCGTCAATGCCGCGCGCCAGGCCGGACACCACCACCAAACCGGCAAAGCCCAATTCGCGCGCCAGCATGTCGGCGAATTTTCGCGCCAGCGCCGAGGCATTGCGCGCGCCCACGATGGCGATCATCTCCTTTTGCAACAGATGGGGATGGCCCAACAGGCTCAGCACCGGCGGTGGCGCCTCAAGCGCTTCCAGGCCGGCGGGATAGTCGGTTTCGCAAGCCGCGATCAGCCGCCCGCCCAATTTCGCCAACGCCTCCAGCTCGCGGGCGCTGTCTTCCGCAGGCGGCAGCACGAAATATCTGTTACCGCCGCGCTGTGCCAGCCGGGGCAATTCCTCCAGCGCGGCCGAGGCCGAGCCGAAGCGCGCAACCAGATTGCGGAAGGTGACCGGGCCGACATTATCGGTGCGCGCCAGCCTCAGCCAGGCGCGGCGTTCGCTGTCACTGAGCTGCACTGCTTTTCTTTCCAATGCGCGGTTCTTCGCCACGCATCAGCCGGCGGATATTGTCGCGGTGCATGTAATAGATGAGCGCCGACAGCAGCAGCGCCAGAAGCGCATCATCGTCGTGACGCAAAAGCAGGAAATAAGCGGACGACAAGGCAATGGCGATCAGGGCGGAGAGCGAGGAAATGCGCCAGAGTAAGGCCGCGCCCAGCCATGTCGCTGCCACCAGCAGACCTACCGGCCAGTAAAGCCCAAAGCAGACGCCGAGATAGGTGGCCACGCCTTTGCCGCCCTTGAACTTCAACCAAACGGGAAAGATGTGGCCAAGAACCGCGCCGGCCGCCGCGAACGCCTCGTATCCATCCAGGAAATGCCGCGCCAGCAGCACGGCCACCGCACCCTTGGCGCCGTCGCACAATAGCGTCGCCGCCGCCGCCCATTTCTTTCCGGTGCGAAGGACGTTGGTGGCACCGATATTGCCGGAGCCGATCTTGCGCACATCGCCGGCGCCGGAAAGAAAAGTGAAAAAAAGCCCGAAGGGGATCGAGCCCAGGAGATAGCCCAGCGCCAGGCTGGCGGCCATCCATTCAAAATGAAACGAAAATCCCACATGCGACATGGTCCGGACGATGCCAGCCTTTTCTCAGTTTGTCATGGCCGGGCTTGACCCGGCCATCCATCTTTCAACGGCACAATGGATGGCCGGCTCGAAGGCCGGCCATGACAGATTTGTTTATTTGGTTGATGAATCGAACACGCATTCGCCGCCGACAAAACTCATGCGCGCGCGGCCCTGAAATTTGCGGCCTTCGAAGGCGGTGTTGCGGGCGCGGGAATGGAGCCTGTCGGCCTCCACCACAAAGGGATCGTTTTCGTCCAACAGCACCAGGTCGGCCGGCGCACCCTTGGCAAGCGTTCCCGTAGGAAGTCCGAAGATGCGCGCCGGCGCCGCCGTCATGGTGGCCAGAACGCGCGAGAGGCCGGCCGCGCCATCATGCACCAGCGTGAGGGCCGCGGGCAGCAGGGTCTCGAGCCCTACCGTGCCGGCGGCCGCGGCGGCAAAGGGCTGGCGCTTGGTATCCGCCCCTTGCGGTTCATGGCTGGAGACGATCAGGTCGATCACGCCCGACGCCACGCCTTCGACCATGGCGGCGCGGTCGGCTTCGCTGCGCAAGGGCGGGCTCACTTTGCGGAAGGTGTAATAGGGGCCGACGTCCAACTCGTTCAATGTCAGGTAATGGGCGGCGACGCCGCAAGTGACAGGAAGCCCGCGCGCCTTGGCCCCGGCGATCGCCTCCAGGCTGGCGCGGGTGGAGATCTGGCCGAAATGGACGCGCGCGCCGGTCAGCTCGACAAGCCGGATGTCGCGTTCCACGATCATGGCTTCGGCAATGGCGGGCGCAGCGGGCAGGCCCAGCCTTGTGGCGAATTCGCCTTCGGTGGCGCTGGCGTCCTTCACCAATTCGGGATCCTCGACATGGGCCAGCACCAGTGCATCGAAGGTGGCGGCATAGGCCAGTGCCCGGCGCAGAACCCGTGCATTGGCGATCGACCGGTCGCCGTCTGTAAATGCAACGGCTCCCGCTTCTTGAAGGAGACCGATTTCGGTCATGGTCTCGCCCTTGAGCCCCTTGGTCAGGGCCGCCGTGGGCAGCACGCGCACCTTCGCGGTGGCGGCGGCGCGGCGCAGGATGAAATCCACCAGCGAAGGTTCGTCGATCACCGGATCGGTATTGGGCATCACGATCATGGAGGTGACGCCGCCGGCTGCCGCCGCGGCGCTGGCCGATTCCAGGCTTTCGCGATGTTCCGCACCTGGCTCGCCGGTGAAAACCCGCGCATCGATCAGGCCGGGCGCCAGCACCAGGCCGCGGCAGTCGATCACTTCCGGATCGCCGGGCTCGGCATCGTTGAACAGGCGCGGGCCGACATCGGCGATGCGGCCATTCTCCACCAGAAGCCCGCCCCTGGCGTCCAGACCCGAGGCGGGGTCCACCAGCTGGGCATTGCGGAAGGCGATGCGCCGTTTCATGCCAGCCCCCTGGCGAGTGCATCGAGGATCGCCATGCGGATGGCCACACCCATCTCCACCTGTTCCGAGATCAGGCTGATCTGCACATCGTCGGCGATGTCGGAGGCGATCTCCACGCCGCGGTTCATGGGACCGGGATGCATCACCAGCGCTCCGGGCTTGGCATGCTTGAGCTTTTCGCGGTCCAGGCCATAGAAACGGAAATATTCCCGGGTGGATGGCACGAAGGCGCCCGCCATGCGCTCGAGCTGCAGGCGCAGCATCATCACGATATCGGCGCCAGCCAGGCCCTGGCGCATGTCGGTATAGATTTCGACCCCGAAACGGTCGGCCTGCGGCGGGAGCAGGGTGCGCGGCGCCACCAGCCTGACGCGCGCGCCCATCATCGACAGCAGCCGGATATTGGAGCGCGCCACCCGGCTGTGCAGCACGTCGCCGCAGATCGCCACCACCAGGCCCTCGAAACTGCCGCGATGGCGGCGGATGGTGAGCGCGTCCAAGAGCGCCTGGGTGGGATGTTCGTGGGCGCCGTCCCCGGCGTTGATCACGCTGCAATCAAGCTTGCGCGAGAGGAGTTCGGCCGCGCCCGCATCCTGGTGGCGCACCACCAGAATGTCGGGACGCATGGCGTTGAGGGTGGCGGCGGTGTCGAGCAGCGTCTCTCCCTTGGAGACTGACGAGGTCCTCACGCTCATGTTCATCACATCGGCGCCCAGCCGCTTGCCGGCCAGTTCGAAACTGGACTGGGTGCGGGTCGAAGCCTCGAAGAACAGATTGATCAGAGTGCGGCCGCGAAGCAGGGCGGTCTTTTTGTCGGCGGCGCGGCCCTGGACCGCATAAGTCTGGGCCAAGTCGAGCAGGGCGACGATATGGGCGGGAGAAAGGCCGTCGATCCCCAAGAGATGCTTGGATGGCAGGATCGGCCGGGCGTCCGTCGATGTCATTAAAGCGGGGCTTATAGCGTCCGATGGCGGGGGGAGCAAGCGCGCCCCTTGATATTTTCGGCCATCTTCATGGGGATGATTTGTCCTCGGTGATATGGGTGCCCTTGTTGATGCAACCGAAATCGGTGATGCCCGCGGCATTGGCGCCGGTCGGCAGGGGACAGAGCTCGAAGCTGCCGGTAATGCGGGTTTTCATCGAGCCCGTCTTGCTCTGCCAATAGAGCCAGTTTTGCATCACCGGCGGGGCGATGTCGGCATTGCTGTCGGGCGGGGCCTTGATGATGGTGCGCGCGCCGTCTTCCGAGACCAAGGTGACGCCCAGCCCCGGCGTCAGTCCCAGGCTGCCCTTGACCACACGGCAGGCCCCGGTGAGCGCCGGGCTCTTCTTGCAGGTCATTTCCGCCGCGGAAGCCGCCACGGGAAGCAAAAGGATGATTGCGGCAACCGCTTTACCCGCCACTGATCTCCTCCAGGGTTTTGCCTGCCGGCTCGGGCAGGAACAGGATCGCAATCATGGTAATCGGGATCGATGCCAGCAGCCATTGGATGGCAGGACCATGCCCGCCCAATTTATCATAAAGCACGCCTTCCAGCGCAAGCGCGCCGGCGCCCACGCCAATCTCGATGGCATAACGCAATCCGCCCACCGTGGCGCGATAATGGGTGGGAACGATCTCCAGCGCATAGCCGGCGATCAGCGTGTCGGCGGCGAAAAAGCCGAAGAAGCCCAGCACCCAGAACACAGGCACCGCCCAGGGCGCCAGGTGATTGAAGAACAGGAAGAAACTGATCCCCGCCAGTGCCGATGTGGCGATGGCCATGGGCCGCCGTCCCAGCCGGTCGGAGAGACGTCCTGCCGCGATGGTCAATCCCAGACCGACCAATCCCCCGGGGATCAGCACCAGGCTGACCTCGGACGGGGTATAGTGATAGACATCCTGCATGTATTTCTGCGCCAGCAGCGTGGCGGGTGAAATGGCAAAGCCGAAAGCGCTTGCCGCGACGATCACCGTGAACACGCGCATGGGATATTGCCGCGCGATGTCCTTGAGCAGGTCCAGTATCGCGACCGTTTTCAATCCGGCCTCGCCTTGCGCGCTGAAGCGCTTGGTTTCCGGCATGCGCTGGCGAAGAATGGCGACCAGGAATATCGGTATCGAGCCGATCACGTAAAGCGCACGCCAGCCATGAGGCAGGATATTGACGGCGCCGAAGACGGCCGCCGCAAGGCCCGCTCCGGTGAAATAAAAGGCGATGATAGTGGAATTGGCCCAGCCCCGCGCCTTGGCGGCGATCTCCTCGGCGATCACCACGAACAGGAGCATCTCCTCGGCATAGCCGAAGACGCGGGTCAGGAATTGCACGCCCACGAAGGCGAAATAGGAAGTCGCGAAGGCCGTCACCAGGGTGAAGACCGCCTGGCCGAAAATCGTGAACAGCAGAAGCCGCCGCCGCCCGACAAGATCGGCGCTGGCCGCCAGCAGCATGGCCAGGACGGCGGCAATACGGAAATAGGCGGCGGTGGGCCCGACCTGGTTCTCTGGGATGTGCAGGGTTGCCTGGATCTGGGTCGTGGCAAGGCCGTAGATGTTGACATCATAGCCGGCGAACAGTGCTGCCGCCCCCACCAGCAGGAAGATGCGCTCGGTGCGGATGTCGATGGGGACAGGCGGGCGGAAGAACTTGAGGAAGCGCGCCGGATCGGAATCTTGTCTCATTGTAAATTTCGCAACCTGTCCAACGCGCCCTGCAAAATGTAAGCGGCGGCCATTTTGTCCACCAATTCGTCCCGCCGCCGGCGCGAGGTGTCGGCCTCCAGCAGGGTGCGGGTGACGGCACTGGTGGAAAGCCGCTCATCCTGGAATACGAGGGGGATGGCCGAGCGGTTTGCCCAGTTGCGGCCAAAGGCGCGGGCCGACTGGGCGGACGGCCCATCGGAACCGTCCATGTTCAGAGGCAGGCCCACCACCAGCCCGCCCACGCCTTGCGCACTTATTATATGGTCCAGCCGGCCGGCATCGGCGGCGAATTTGCCCCGTTTGAGGGTCTCCAAGGGGGTGGCGATGGAAAGGCTGGTGTCCGACAGGGCCAGGCCGATGGTCTTTTCCCCCAAATCCAGCCCCAACAGCCTGTGGCCGGGCGCGATTTTCAGCTCTTCCAGCGCCACGACGGCCATGGGCTCCTCATTGGGGGCCCTTTTGGCCCCTTTTTTGGGGGCGGTCCGGCTCGCGCCTAACGCCCCCTGCTTGCCTCCGGCCCCCCCGGTTGCTAGCTACTTTCGCTTCCTACCTAACACAGCAGGAACCTCATGTCCGTTGACAAGGACACCGTGCGACGCATCGCCAAACTGGCCCGCCTGGCCGTGCCGGAAACCCGGCTGGAGCCCATGGCCGCCGAACTCAACGGCATCTTCCAATGGGTTGAGATGCTGGGCGAGGTCGATGTCACCGGCGTGCCCGCCATGACGTCGGTCGTGGCCCAGAAGCTCAAATGGCGCGAAGACAGAGTGAATGACGGCAACCAGGCAGATGCATTGCTGGCCAATGCGCCCAGCGGCGAAGAACATTTCTTTGTCGTGCCCAAGGTGGTCGAATAATGCGCGAACTCACTGCCATGAGTTTGGCCGAGGCGCGCGACGCGATCCGGGCCAAAAAGATTTCCTCCCGTGAACTCACCGGCGCCTTTGTGACGGCGATCCAGAAGGCCAGGCCGCTCAATGCCTTCATCACCGAAGCCGGTGAACAGGCGCTCGCCGCCGCCGACCGCGCCGACAGCCGCATCGCCAAAGGAGACATGGGCGCGCTGGAAGGCCTGCCGCTGGCGATCAAGGATTTGTTCTGCACCAAGGGCGTGAAGACCACCGCGGCATCCAGGATATTGGGCAATTTCGTGCCGCCCTACGAATCCACCGTCACCCAGAATCTGTGGGATGCCGGCGCGGTGATGCTGGGCAAGACCAATCTGGACGAATTCGCCATGGGCTCATCCAATGAGACTTCGGCTTTTGGTCCGGTGTTCAATCCCTGGCGGGCCAGCGACAGCAACGCCAATCTGGTGCCGGGCGGTTCGTCGGGCGGTTCTTCGGCGGCGGTGGCGGCCGATCTGTGCCTGGCCGCCATCGGCACCGATACCGGCGGCTCCATCCGCCAGCCCGCCGCCGTCACCGGCCGCGTCGGCCTGAAGCCGACCTACGGCCGCTGCTCGCGCTTCGGCATTGTCGCCTTTGCGTCGTCGCTGGATCAGGCCGGTCCCATGACCAAGACGGTCAAGGACGCCGCCATCATGCTTAAGACCATGGCCAGCGTGGATCCCAAGGATTCCACCAGCGTGGATGTATCGGTCCCCGATTACGAAAAGCTGCTGGACGGCGGGATCAAGGGGCTGAAGATCGGAATCCCCAAGGAATACCGTATCGACGGCGCGCCGGCCGAGATCGATGCACTATGGTCGAAGGGCGCGGACTGGCTGAGGGCGCAAGGGGCCGAAATCGTGGAGGTGTCGCTGCCCCACACCAAGTATGCGCTGCCCACTTATTATATCGTGGCCCCGGCGGAAGCCTCTTCGAACCTGGCCCGCTATGACGGGGTCAGGTTCGGCTATCGCGCGCCAGGGGCGCATGACATCACCGAGCTTTATGAAAAGAGCCGCGGCGAGGGTTTTGGCGCGGAAGTGCAGCGCCGTATCCTGATCGGCACCTATGTGCTTTCGGCCGGCTATTACGACGCCTACTATGCCCGGGCCCAGAAGCTGCGCAGCCTGATCAAGCGCGACTTCGAGCAGGCCTTTGAGACATGCGACGTGCTGCTGACGCCGGCCACCCCGGGTCCGGCCTTCGGCGTAGGCGCCAAGACCTCGGACCCGGTGGAGATGTATCTGCAGGACGTGTTTACCGTGACGGTCAACCTGGCCGGGCTTCCCGGCATCTCGGTGCCGGCCGGCCTGACCCAAAACGGCCTGCCGCTGGGACTTCAGCTGATCGGCAAGGCCTTCGACGAGGCCACCATGCTGCGCGCGGCAAGCGCGGTGGAACAGGCCGCGGATTTCAAGCATTCCCCCGCCAAATGGTGGTCCGTATGAGCGGTGCAGCGAAGAACAAATATATCAAAGGCGAAACCGGCGATTGGGAGATCGTGATCGGCATGGAAGTCCATGCCCAGGTTCTTTCCAATTCCAAGCTGTTTTCCGGCGCTTCCACGGAATTCGGGGGCGAGCCCAACAACCAGGTCAGCTTCATCGACGCCGGGTTCCCCGGCATGTTGCCGGCGATCAACGGAAAATGCGTCGAACAGGCGGTGCGCACCGGGTTGGGGCTGAAGGCCAAGATCAATCTGCGCTCCATCTTCGACCGCAAGAATTATTTCTATCCCGACCTGCCCCAGGGCTATCAGATCAGCCAGTACAAGGACCCCGTCGTGGGCGAGGGCGAGGTGATGATCGACCTCAAGGATGGCGAGTCCATCCGGGTGGGGATTGAACGGCTGCACCTGGAGCAGGATGCCGGCAAGAGCCTGCACGACCAGCATCCCGATTCGAGCTTTGTGGACCTGAACCGGTCCGGCATCGCCCTGATGGAGATCGTCACCAGGCCGGACATGCGCTCCAGCGAGGAAGCCGCCGCCTTCCTCAAGAAACTCAGGGCAATCGTGCGCTATCTGGGGACTTGCGACGGCAATATGGACGAAGGCTCCATGCGCGCCGACGTGAATGTGTCGGTCAGAAAGCCCGGCGGGCCGCTTGGCACGCGCTGCGAGATCAAGAATGTCAATTCCATGCGCTTCATCGCCCAGGCGGTGGAATACGAGGCGCGCCGCCAGATCGAGGTGATCGAGGGCGGCGGCACCATCCGCCAGGAAACGCGGCTGTTCGACAGCCGCCAGGGCGAAACCCGCTCCATGCGCTCCAAGGAAGAGGCGCATGACTATCGCTATTTCCCCGATCCCGACCTGCTGCCGCTGGAACTGAACCCGGCCTGGGTGGAGGAGATCGCGAAATCCCTGCCGGAGCTGCCGGACGAGAAGAAGGCCCGCTTCATGGCGCAGGGCCTGTCGGCCTATGACGCCTCCGTGCTGGTCGCTGAACGCGAGCTTGCCGACTATTACGAGGAATTGACCAAGGGTGTGGACGCCAAGTCCGCCGCCAACTGGCTGAACAATGAAGTGCTGGGGCGCCTCAATCGTGACGGGCTGTCAATCGGCGAAGTGCCGGTGAGCGCGGCCGCCAACAATGCCATCATCCAGATGGTCGCGGACAAGACCATCTCCGGCAAGATCGCCAAGGACCTGCTCGACATCATCTGGAAGGAGGGCGGTGATCCCCGCCAGGTGGTGGAAGCCCGCAGCCTGAAGCAGGTGACCGATACCGGCGCCATCGATGCCGCGATCGAAGCGGTGATCGCCGCAAATCCCGACAAGGTGGAGGAGGTCAAGGCCAAGCCCAAGCTCGCCGCCTGGTTCGTCGGTCAGGTGATGAAACAGACCGGGGGCAAGGCCAATCCGGCGGCGGTTAATGCCGCCCTCAAGACCCGACTCAATCTGCCCGAAGAGGGGTGATTCGCACAAAATCTGCAATTCGGGGTTTTTGACCGCAATTTTCGATTTTTTTGATCCGTATACGGAATAGCGAATTTAACCCTTGTAAATTGGGGGTTTCCTGAATTTCGCGAATTTGGGCCATTTTCGAAACCCCCGGGAGAGTTGCATTTCAAAAAGCAAGTAATTCATATTGATGACGTTTTGGGGGGGCGACATGAGTCGTTCGGACCCGAACAAACGATAGAGGAGTTGAACATGGCTGCGAAGAAGAAGGCCAAGAAGGCCAAGAAGGCGACCAAGAAGAAGGCCGCCAAGAAGAAGAAATAATTGACCCAGGTCAGTTAGATTCTTCACGGTTACCCCTGAACATTCACTCAGGACGTACCCGATGAATAAGGCAAAGGCCGCGGTTTCCGGGTGTATCGCCCAGGGTACCGCGGCCAAGCTTTTTTTAAGCCCCCCGTTTTTGGCATTCCGGTCAGAAAGCCCTTGCCGATCCGCCATGCCATCCCCCATCTGCTCTTAAGGCATCTCGGGAGACGGCCATGGCGAGGAAATCCACCAAGAAGTCTGTGAAAAAGGCGCCCGCACGAAAAGCGGCGCGCAAACCGGCCAAGCCGATCGCGCTTTACTATTGGCCCACGCCCAACGGCCATAAGATCAGCATCATGCTGGAGGAGCTGGGAGTTCCCTATCAGGTCCACCCGGTCAATATCGGCAAGGGCGAACAGTTCGCCCCCGCCTTCCTGAAAATTTCCCCCAACAACCGGATGCCGGCCATTGTGGATCCTGACGGCCCAGGCGGCCGGCCCATTTCGGTCTTCGAGTCCGGCGCCATCCTCCAATATCTCGGCCGCAAATATGGCCGCTTCTATCCGGCGGA
>Ga0210386_10004302_pt1 | contig 11801 bp, 11 predicted proteins | sample IncBWH32OmetaG_FD_160091 | JGI IMG/M metagenome (GOLD analysis project Ga0210386, IMG submission 160091) | Forest soil microbial communities from Barre Woods Harvard Forest LTER site, Petersham, Massachusetts, United States - Inc-BW-H-32-O ... | reverse complement strand
CTCGGCCGTATTGAAGGCGAAGAATTCGTCGGTGACCGAAATAGAGGGATTGGTCGCGGAGGGGATCGCCTTGAGCAGCTCGAACGTGCAGCGAAATTCCTTGTCGAACACCGAGCCAGGCAGGTTGTAGCCACTCTCCGCGCTGCCGCCGAGAAAGAACCCGCCGCCCAGCTGCTCGTCCGCCTCGTAGATCGTGATGTCCTCGCCCGACACCCCAGCATTGCGGATGAGCAACGCAGCCGCCGCCAGTCCGCCAAATCCTCCACCAACGATATGCGCCCTCATGGGCCTTCTCCTTGGACTCGACGGCGGCAAAAGCTGACGTCCTCAGAACCAACGACCGATGGTCCCCTTCTCCGTCAAAAGCGGAGCTTCGCGCGCATCGACAAGCGTCGAAGCAAAATCACTAATGCAGGCTAGGGCCTTTGAGGAAGCGGTCGCGCTCGCCCGACTTGACGCGCAGCTCCATGGTCTCGCCGTCGCGATAGACCGTCATCGGCACGTCGACGCCGGCTTGGCCTTGCGACCAGATACGGCGAAACAGGCTCGCCAGGTCGTTGACCTCGGTGCCGGCGACCGCCAGCAGGATGTCGCCGGTGCGCAGGTCGGCGCGCTTGGCAGGTCCGCGATCCGCCAAGCCCACCACCACCAGGCGGTTTTCCACTTCCGTGGCGTAAAAGCCGAGCCAGGGCCGCGACGGCCCGTTGCGCCGTCCGAATTTCATGAGATCGTCGAAGATCGGGCGCAACAGATCGATCGGTACGATCATGTTGATGTTCTGCGCCGCGCCTTTGTCGATCGCCTGTTGCAGTTGCAGCGAGCCGATGCCGAGCAGATCGCCGGCCGGTCCGATCAGCGCCGTGCCGCCCCAGTTGGGATGCGCCGGCGCCGTGAAGATCGCTTCGTCGAGCACGTACTCCCAGTAGCCGGCGAACTCCTGTTTGGCGGCGATTCGCGCAGCGACCGAATGATGACGCCCGCCGGCGCCGGCAACGACGACGCGCTCGCCGACCGAGGTCTTGGCGGACTGGCCGAATTCCAGCGCCGGCGTGTCGAGCTTGGCTAAAGCCTGCACCAGACCGAACCCGGTTTCCTGGTCATAGCCAAGGACGTGCCCGGGAACGGAACGGCCGTCATTGAGCGTCAGCCAAATGCTATCGGCCTCGGTAATCAGGTAGCCGATGGTCAGGACCAGGCCGTTGCTGCGAATGATGACGCCGTTGCCGGCCCGCTCGGTGCCCAGCGTCTCGGCGGTGAAGGCGTCCGCCGGCACCGTCGCCCGCAACGCCACCACGCAGGCCAGCGCCAAATCGAGATCGTAGGCATAGTCCTCCGGCTTCGGCTGCACCGAGGACGGCACCTTCCAGTCGCTCACGGACGCCATCTGATCGTTCCTTCGCTGCCGGCCTGATGTTGTAACCGGAAACAGGGCGGCAGCGAAGTGCGGTGTCGGCTCTTGGCCGCGCCGTTGTCCGCAAGTCGCTGCGCCGTTCGTCAGGTTATTTGCGGATCGCAACAGAGCCGATCAAGACCGCGATCAAGGCTATCGACAAGCGGATTGCAACGTGGCGGGCACATCCGATGTCCGCAAACCGCGCCGAAGCACTCAATGCTTCAAAGCCGGTATCGCGACTTCATTCTTTCTTTTCGGCCGTCGTACTATTCTTTTCCAGCTCCTGAAGCTGCTTTTCCAGTTCGGGCAGGCTCTGCACCAATTCGCATTTCTGCTTGTCTTCCTGCGCCTGCTTTTTCACCTCTTCCCAGCGCTCCTTCGCATCCTCGATAGTCCAGGCCCGCCGCTTCGCCGGGTTATAGACGCCGGCCTTCACCAGATTTTCCAGCGACCGAAAATATTCTTCCAGATTGAGAATGCGATTGCGGAGCTGAAAGTAGAAGGTGGTGCCGGTGAGCTCTTTGCAATGCTTCAGCCCAGGAAAAGTCTGCTCCGCCATATGAGCGTCGAAAATCTTGCCCTTGAGCTCGTCGATGGCCGCAGTTTGAGCGTTCGCGGCGGACGCCACGGCAAGGCATGGGAAAATCGCGCAGCAAACAACGAGCGCTGCGCGTCGACGTAATCGCAAAATGTCCACCTTCGGTCCCCGGTGGTTGAGACCATCCTATCAGGTCGCGCTGGCGATCCAACAACGAAAGGCGGGGAGGCCGCTGTGCCGCGCGTCACCCTGCTCGCATGACCCATTTCGCCGAAGGCACTTCGCCAAGGCAGTTCATCAGTTCTCCGGCCTCGGAACCGGCTCCGACCGGCTTTTTTCATGATTTATTATCCATAAATGGTCACGGAACCTTCGCCGCCACACATGGCGCGCTGATTGTCGGAGTCTGCGCGCTTTGTCGCCTTGTTGCCGCCAAATCTTGTTTGCAGAAAATAACGTTGCGTTTTGGGGTCGGTGGGGGGTTTGCGCGTGGACGTTCGCAGCGTTTTTGTCGTCGTCGCGTTGATCGCGATCGGTTCGATTGGCAGCGCGACAGCGCAAGGCTATTACCCACCGCCGCCGGGTTATTATCCGCCGCCGCCCGGCTACTATCCACCGCCGCCTGGTTACTACCCGCCGCCGCCCGGTGAATACTATCCGCCGCCGGCGGACTATTACCCGCCGCCGCCGCCGTCCTACGCCCGCCCGGTACCGCCCCGGGACGTTGGCGCGTCATCGCCGGATCCTTCGTACAATTCCGCTTATCAGCAAGGCGACACGGCGCCGCCGCACTATCCGCCTGGAACCAGACCGTACTATGCGCCGCCGGACCAGGCCGCGGCGCAACCGCCTCCTCCAGATGTTCCGCGACCGCCGGGCTCGATCGGTACCGACGTCACGGGCTCGATCAATGCCCCGACCGGTTCGCCGGACCGCGCGGCGACGACGGCAGGACTGCCGCCGGAATATCAGGCGGAACATGGCCCGGCTGTTGACCTACCCCAGCAGTTCCACCGGCAACTCGTCGACTACGTCACGACGGAGCCGGCGGGCACCATCATCATCGATACCGCGCACACCTATCTCTATCTGGTGCTCGGTCCCGGCAAAGCCTTGCGCTATGGCGTCGGCGTCGGTCGTGAAGGCTTCACCTGGGCCGGCACCGAGCGCATCAGCCACAGGAGCGAGTGGCCGGACTGGCATCCGCCGAAAGAAATGATCGAGCGCCAGCCTTATTTGCCGCGGTTCATGGCCGGCGGCGAGGGTAACCCGCTCGGCGCGCGCGCGCTCTATCTCGGCAACACCATCTACCGGATCCACGGCACCAACCAGCCGTCGACCATCGGCCACTTCGTGTCCTCGGGCTGCATCCGCCTGACCAACGAAGACATCACCGATCTCTACAGCCGCGTGAATATCGGCACGCGCGTCGTGGTCTTGCCCGGCGCGCCGTCGGTGTCGGCGTCGGCACAAACTCCGGTTGCCCGCTAGCGGCATGAGCATGCCGGCGTCCTCGCGTGCGGCGCGCCGCCGCGCGCGATGGAACCGCGTTTCGTTTTCGTGGGTGGCGCCGCGCGCGTATTTTTAATTTTGGTTTTTCCGCGACTCACTTAATGTCGTGATTCGGATTCGGTGGGCGCTTCGCGTCTGCAATCCGATGATGCGTCGGCCAAAGGGGAGCTTTGTTCAAAAAGTCTTGGCCGACGCGAGGCCATGGCCCTCGCGGTGATCCCGTCGTCGACGTGACGCGTGCTCTGCGGATCCAGCGCGGCCATTCAACGAGGTAGAATGTTTCCGAACGTACGCCTGATGATCGCGGCAATGTTGGCCTCGGTCGTGGCGCTGGTTTGCGGATTCGGCATGTTCGCCGTCTTCCGCGTCAGCCACGAACCGTTTGCGCGCTCGCCCGCCGCCACCGCATCATTGCGGCTGGTCGCCGACAATGCGGCGTACTCGTCTACGGGCTTGGCTTCCGGCGTGCCGTTCGATCGACGCCTGCAGGTCGCAGCGGAGCCGAGCGTAGCCGCGACCACCGACATGCCGGAGGCCACAGGCGAACATGAGGCCGAGGCGGAAACCGCGCCGGCGACCGCGACCGAGCCCATTTCTGCGGCGCCGGAACAAGCATCGTTCGAGACCGGCGAAGCGACAGAACAGCCCTCCGCGGCCGTGACGCCGGCCAGCGACATGCCGGCGACCAGCGCCGACGGCGCGCCGGCAAATGAGGCAGCGAATGTCGCGGGTCCATCCCAGCCGGAAGCCACACCCGAGCCGACGATACTCGGCACTGGTGAAGGCGCGCCGTCGCCGGACACGACGGCCGTCGCGCCGGATCAGGAGAGCAAATCTCCAGTGGTTTCCATGGCCGATGCCGGACCCGCATTCATTGCAGCGGCGGTCGCGATCAACGATCCGCATGACGCGCAGCCGCCTGTGCGCGAGCGCATCAATGTCACGGGCCCGCCGGCCGACGACGCCGGCCCGAGTGGCGAACGCGCCCACCGTACGGTGTTGAAAAAGCCCAAGCGGATGCGCGTTGTGGTGCGCATACGACGCGTGCAACGCGTCGCTGCCATCCAATACGCACCGACCCAATTCTCGCAAGCCCAATACGCCCCGGCCGCGGAGCAAAATTTCGGCGGCACCCAGGCCAATTTTCCAACGACACCATCGCAAGCCCAGTACTACGCCGGGGGACCGGCACCGGTCCGCTATGTAAGAATGGTTACCGCAAAGCCCAGAGCGCCAAACCAGCGGCCAAACACGGCGACCGGCGGGCCGTTCGTCAGCGTCACCAACCGCTAAGCCTCGGCGGGATTGACCGCGACGCCACGGCCTCCCACTTTCGGTACATCAGAAGAAATTTGCTCCCGGCGCCCGCGTGATCCCACTGTCAGTCCTCGATCTGTCGCCCGTCACCACGGACACGCCGGGATCGGGCGCTTTGCGCAACTCGCTCGATCTGGCGCGGCTTGCGGACCGGCTGGGCTATCGGCGCTACTGGCTCGCCGAGCACCACAATCTGGCGAGCATTGCCAGCTCCGCGCCCGACATCATGATCGGACAGATCGCTGCGGCAACGACGCACCTTCGCGTCGGCTCGGGCGGCGTGATGCTGGTGAACCATGCACCGCTGATGGTCGCCGAGCGATTCAAAGTGCTGGAAGCGCTGTTTCCCGGCCGCATCGATCTCGGCCTCGGCCGCGCGCCGGGGACCGATCCGGTAACGTCATATGCGCTGCGCCGCCGGCAGGACGCGCGCGAGGGCGACGATTTCCTCGAACGCTTTCAGGAGCTCATTCTGATGGAGCGCGGCGGCTTTCCGCCGGAGCATCCGTTTCGCAACGTCCATGCGGTGCCGGCGGACGTCGCGCTGCCGCCGATCTGGCTCCTTGGCTCGAGCGGCTACAGCGCCGAGCTTGCCGCCGCCGTCGGGATGGGCTTCGCTTTTGCCCACCACTTCGCCGAGCACGATGCGGTCAGCCCCATGCTGAGCTACCGCGCGCATTTCAAACCGTCGCCGGCACTGCCGAACGCCACGGCTATCCTCGCCGTGGCCGCCGTGGCGGCCGACACGGACGCCGAGGCGGAACGGGTCGCCGCCAGCGCCGACCTGCACTTCGTGCGCCGGGCCAAGGGCGAATATGTGCCGCTGGCTTCGCCGGACGAGGCGGCCGCCTATCCCTACTCGGCGGTCGATCGCGAACGCATCGCACGCCAGCGCCAACGGCTGGTCGTCGGCGGTATCGATAGCGTTAAGACACAGTTGCTGGCGCTGGCCGAGGCGACATCCGCCGACGAATTAATGATTACGACCATGGCGTTCGACCACGCCGCACGTCGGCGTTCCTACGAGCTTCTGGCGCAAGCCTTCGACCTCGCACCAGCCGCCTGAACGCCTGCCCACCGGTCTCCGGAGGCCGTTGTTTAAAATTTGTGACAGGCGCGCGGCGAATGCGGAGCGTTGCAAATCTGCCGCGCCTTACCCTTAATTTACCGGTTATGGGCTTATCCCCTGGCGCCGAAAGGGCGGCAATGCCAACCTGTCCGTAAGACATTGCCGTTAGGCTGCAGGTTCGCGTGTCGCGTTCTACTTTGGGCTGGGTGGGCAAAGTGAGCATCGATCACCCGCGGCAAATCGGGCCGCTGCGTATGGGTATGGCAAGACGATCGCTGCTTGGGGCTGCAAGTGCGATCGTGGTCGCCTGCGCCCTGGTCGTTGCCGCTGCGCCGGCCAATGCGCAGGGCTGGGACTCAGTGTGGTATCAGGCCCGACCCAAGCCGAAGCCGAGACCCCGGCCCTCCGCGCCGACCGAGCAAGTCAGCAAAGCGCCGTTCGGACAAATTCCGAACGGGCCGCTGCAGATCATCATCTCGATCGATCAGCAGAAGCTGCACCTCTACAGCGATGGCAAGGAAGTGGCCGAAACACTGATCGCCACCGGTGTGCCGCAACATCCGACGCCGGTCGGCGTTTTCAGCATCATCGAAAAGGATATTCTGCACCATTCCAACATCTATAGCGGCGCGCCCATGCCGTTTATGCAGCGCATCACCTGGTCAGGCGTGGCGCTGCACGAAGGCGTCAATCTCGGGCATCCGGCATCGCACGGCTGCATTCGCATGCCGCGTGAATTCGCCGCGCGCCTTTGGGTGCTGACCAAGCTCGGCGTCCGCGTGATCATCGCGCGCCCGGAACTGCAGCCGGCCGACTTCGCCGACACGCGCCTGTTCGTGCATATGGACGAGACGTCTCCGGTCTCGACCGGCGCTGCGCCCGCGATCGACAAACCGATCAAGACCGCGGCCACGATCGACGGCGGCAAGACTTCCGACGCGCTGGCGCCGCAACCGGATGACGCCTTCACCCATGCGTTGGCCGCGAAGGCCTCGAGCGGCGGGGCGACCACCAAGATGGACGGCATCGCCTCCGGCATTGTTCTGCGCAGCACGATCGGCGCCGACCCGCCCACGCAGATTGCCGCCGGCGAGCCGATGGTGCCCTCGACGACTGAGCTGCCGCGAAACAGCGAGCTGAACGCGACCGAAACACCGGCGGCAGCGCCTGCCGCTGATCCGTCGTCCGCGCCGGCAGCGCCCGCTCCGAAGCCATCCGATATGGCCATCCGGCAGACGCCGATCTCGATCTTCGTCAGCGCCAAGGACAAGAAAATCTACGTGCGTCAGGATTTCGTGCCGTTGTTCAGCGCACCGATCACTATCGCGCATCCGGAACAGCATTTTGGCACGCACGTCTTCACCGCGATGGACTATTTGGGCGACCATTCGAGCTTCCGGTGGAACGTCGTATCGCTTCCCGCCGAGCCACCGAAAATGTCGCCGAAGACATCGCGGCCGGCGGTGGTGCAGACGAGATATGTCAGGGGCAAGCGCGTGGAAGAAATCGTCGCGCCGCCGCCTGAGCTTTCGCCGGTGACTCCGCAAGAGGTGCTGGCGCGCATCGAGATTCCGCAAGACGTCATCGAGCGGATTTCGCAGCTGATCATCCCGGGCTCGTCCCTGATCATTTCTGATCATGGCCTTGGCGAGGAAACCGGCGTCGGCACCGATTTCATCGTCGTCGCGCACTAACCCGCGCACCGTCACGCCCTGACCCCGCGGCACGCGCGCTTTGCGCGGCCCGATCCGCCTCGACTGTCATTTCGACCGACACCGGCGCAGGTATATGGTAGGCCTGCTAGACCATATGTTTCGTTGCTGCCGCTCTTGCGGGGCATCGTTTTGTCAGTCGAAGGAGGATCGTCTTGGGTCAGCATTTCACACTTGTCGCTTCGGACAGCTTTAAGCTCGGCGCCTATCGTGCCGACCCGAACGGAACCGCCAAGGGTGGCGTTGTCGTCATTCAAGAGATATTTGGCGTCAATCATCACATTCGCGCGGTATGCGATCGTCTCGCCGCCGAGGGCTATGCCGCGGTGGCGCCGGCCATCTTCGATCGCCAGCAGCCGAATTTCGAGAGCGGCTATTCGCCGGACGAGATTGCCAATGCCCGCAAGTTCGTCGCCAATCCGGATTGGGCGGCGATGATGAAGGACGTGCAGGCTGCGATCGACGACGCCAAGAAAAGCGGTCCGGCGGCGATCATCGGCTTCTGCTTGGGCGGCAGCATCGCCTTCCTGGCCGCCGCCAGACTCAATGGCCTCTCGGCCGCGATCGGCTGTTACGGCGGTCAGATCGTCAAGAACGCCGACGAGAAGCCGAAGGTGCCGACACAGCTGCATTTCGGCGAGAAAGACGCCTCGATCCCGATGAGCGACGTCGACACGATCAAGCAGAAGCGCGGCGGCGACTGTGAAATCTTCGTCTATGCCGGCGCTCAGCACGGCTTTATTTGTGATGAGCGCGGCAGCTATGACGCAGCATCGGCAAAGCTTGCGTGGCAGCGCTCGACGACGTTTCTCGACAAAAACCTGAAGAAATAACGACGCGTCGCGCTATCGGCCGTCGCGACCCGGGATTGTCGTGGTCGCACCGAACTTCTTCCGCTACACGCCGGACGTACTGCATCCGCTGTTGGAATCCGGCATCCTGTTGGCGGCGATCGTCTCCGTCGCGCTCAATCTTCTCTTCAACGGCCTGGCGAAGACGGAGGCGGCCTACGCGGAGGCTTCCGCCGCAGCGGCGGCGTCGGAGCACCCATAGTCAGGTATCGGAAAACAGGTAATTCCCGTCAGAACCAGCGCTCGGTCACGTTGACGGTGTCGCCGGGGCGAAGCGGAAAAGTCACCGGCACCGTCATGCGCATGGCGTGGCCGTTGATGGTGCGATTGACGATGAGGTTCCGGCGAAACGCCCGCGGCGTGAAACCACCGGCAATCGCCACCGCCGTCTCCGCCGTCATGTTGGCGACGTAGGGATATTGCCCGGGATAGGTTACCTCGCCGAGGATGAAGAACGGCCGGTACGCCTCGATCTCGACCGCGACATGCGGCTCGCGGATAAATCCGTCGCGCAGCTTGGCCGAGATTCGACCGGCCAACTCTTCGGTCGTCGCGCCGCGCGCCAGCACCGGCCCGATCAGCGGCATGTCGATGAAGCCGCTGGCGTCAACCGCATAGGCGTTGGTCAAGCCCTCCTGACCGAACACTACGATGCGTAGCCGATCGCCGGAATCGAGCGTGTATTCGCCCGGGCTGGTCACCGGGGCGAAGGCGAAGCCGGCGGGCGGCGGCGCGGCGGCGAGCGGCGGCGGAGGCGCAGCAGGCACGTAGCGTGGTGCGACCATGGCCGCCGGCATCAGCGGGGCCGGCGCTACTGGAGCGGGCGCCATGACGGCGGGTGCGACCGCGACCGGCGGCGGATATTGCGGCGGCCGGTAGGCCGCTGCGGTCGCCGGCGGCGGAACGTAAGGTCCGCCCGTGCCATAGACCACGCTGTCGATGCCGTGCGATGGACCGGTTACGGCTGGCGACGGATAGCTCATGTAAGCGACCGGCTGCGGCGCACATCCTGCAGCCGTGAGCGCCAGACCCAGCAGCAGACTGAAAAAACGGACGACCCGCATGCGCGCCAATCCGGCTCCGTTTGCCAAACGTTGAGCACGGATTAACGCCAGTTATGGTTAACAATCCCTCACCGGCCGTGGAACTCTTAATGAATTATGCACGAGCGAGGCGCGGCTTGGGGGACGGTCGATGGTGCCCTGTCCGCCAGGAGCGGCGGGGCAGGTGCCTTTGGGCCTATTCGGCCCGGCGGTCCGGCTTGTTGAGGCGGTCGGCGATCGCCAGCATCAGCATCGCCGCAACAAACATCAGGGGAAAGGCGATGACCCATACAAGCTTCGTCCGGTCGACCTCTTTCTCGATGTCGAGATACCAGGCCAGCGCATCGACCGCGGCGATGACGGCGATCGAGCCCAACAACCGCTGCTTGAGCGCGGTGAAATCGATTGCCGTTACGCCCTCGGGCCAGTCGGCCTGTTCCTCCGCGGTAAATTTGCGCAGGAAATTCTCGTAGCCCGAGAAGATAACGATCAGGACGAGATTGGCGGTCAGCACGATGTCGATCATGTTGAGCACGCCGACAATGAGGTCGTGCCAGGTCAGCGTCGGGAGCGTCACCGCGAGCTGGTAGAAATCGCCGAAGAAACGGTAGATCAAGAGCAACAGACAAAGCACCAGGCCAAAGAGGAACGGCGCCAACAACCAGCGAGAAAAAAAGATCGCCGCCTGAAAGGCGCGCTCAACCTGTCGCATCGATCCCCCGCCAAAGTGCTTACAGGCGTGTTATCGCGTCGACTGTGCCGTTATTCGCGCCGCGCGGTCAATGCGCGGGCGCCCCGACTTCTCAGTCCTCTTTCGGCAGCTGGCTCGCGTCCGCGTACCAATCGGCCCGCGACGCCCAGTGCATATGCCTTTGCGGCTTGACCCCGAGCTCGTCGTCAAACGCTCCGGCCGGGATGATGACCTCACGGCCGCTGCGCGTAACGTGGGGCAGCGGTGAGCCACACGTCCGGCAAAATGACGTGGCGAAGCTTCGCGCCGTTGGCAGGTCATAACGGACCAACAATTCCTCACCGCGCAGCCAGCGAAGCGCGGCGGCTTTGACGGCTGCATTGGTCGCGTGAGCCGTTCCGGTCGCCTTGCGGCAGCGAGAGCAGTGGCAATGGATAAACCGATCGAACGGCAAATCCACCGCAAAGGCCACGCCGCCGCAGAGGCAACTGCCGTGCAGCTTCAGTATCGATGCCGCCATGTGGGGGCGATGTCAGTGGGCGGCGACGCTGGCGACGCCGGTGCCGATCTGGCAGCTCACGCCGGTACCGCCGAGGCCGCAATAGCCGCGGGGATTCTTCGCCAGATATTGCTGGTGGTAGTCCTCGGCGAAATAGAACGGCGGCGCGTCGCGGATCTCGGTGGTGATCGCACCCAAGCCCTCGGCGGCCAGCGCCTTGGCGTAGCTCGCGCGCGAGGCCTCGGCGGCGGCGCGCTGCGCCGGCGAAAACGTGTAAATGCCGGAGCGATACTGCGTGCCGACGTCGTTGCCCTGGCGCATGCCCTGCGTCGGATCGTGACTCTCCCAGAAGGTTTTCAGGAGCTGCTCGTAGGAGATTTTCTTCGGATCGTAGACCACCAACACGACTTCGTTGTGCCCGGTCCGCCCGCCGCACACCTCCTCATAGGTGGGGTTTGGCGTATGGCCGCCGGCGTACCCGACCGCGGTCACATAGACGCCGTCACCGAGCTCCCAGAATTTGCGCTCGGCGCCCCAGAAACAGCCGAGCCCGAACACCGCCATCGCCAGCCCTTCGGGATAGGGGGCCTTGAGCGGATGGCCGTTGACGAAATGGTCGCGGGCAGTCGGAATGGGAGACGAGCGTCCCGGCAACGCGTCCTTGGCGGCCGGCATTTCAAGCTTTTTTCCGAAAGTGAACATCGCGGCATCTCCCTCAAGGTGGCGACGCAAATATAGGCGCGTTGAGAGTGCGCTGCAGCAGGGCGGTTGATCACGTTTTTGCCGAAACCTCCCGCTACGCGGAATAGCCAGCTTGTGGACCTTGCCTGCTGCAACAGCTTGCGGCTTCCACCCGCCGCTTTTGCCGCTTATTGTTTGCCGCCGCGCGCCGCGCGGGACGCCTTTGGGGGATAGCCTTGGGGGAGATGATGACAATGTCTCGAATGTTTGCGCTCGCCTGCGCACTGGCCGCGTTTGCGCTAGCCGGATCGGCCTTGGCCCCCGCTTTTTTCCCCGTCTTTTCACCCGCCCTGGCCCAGCAGGCGCCGACGCCGCCTTACGGTGCTCCGATCACGCTCGACGACGCCAAGCGCGCCATGGCGGCGTCCGAACTCGAAGCGGCGAAGAATTCCTGGCAGGTCGCCATCACCATCCTCGACAGCGGCGGCAACCTGG